>Ga0315284_10009503_pt1 | contig 13859 bp, 9 predicted proteins | sample YL17G09_16_MG_FD_203696 | JGI IMG/M metagenome (GOLD analysis project Ga0315284, IMG submission 203696) | Sediment microbial communities from Yellowstone Lake, YNP, Wyoming, USA - YL17G09_16 | ecosystem: Environmental > Aquatic > Freshwater > Lake > Sediment | place: USA: Wyoming | collected... | reverse complement strand
CCGCGCGCGTAAGCAAGCGGATATTTGAAGTCTGTTTCGCTGCAAACCATTTGAAACGCAGATTTTACATTATCCGCTTGCTTACGCGCGCGGCTCTGTCCGGATCGGCTGGAGGGCGGGATTATTTGTTCTATTCGGATCGGGAAAAGAAAAACTATGCGGCATTGGGCTAAAGCCCGCCTTGCCAGGTTCTATTGTTGGAATAGGGTTCAAGGAGTCAGGTGGGGCGGGGGCGCGTCGTTGCCGGTGGGTTGGTTGCGGCCGGCCAGCATGCCGCAGGCGGCGGAGACATCGTTCCCCCGCGGGCGCCGGATGTAGGCGGTGAGGTGATGTTCGAGCAGAATCTTCTGGAATGCCAGCACGCGCTCTTCGCTTGGGGTCTTTAGCGCGACCCAGGGATCGGCGTTCAGCGGGATCAGATTCACCTTCTTCTTCAAGCCCTTAAGCAGCTGTACCAGGCGCAAAGCGTCTTCGGGGGTATCGTTCACTTCTTGAATGAGGACATATTCGAAGGTGATGCGCTGTCGAGGTTCCAGGGGGAACTTGCGGCAGGCTTCAAGCAGCGCGGCAATATTCCACTTGCGATTGATGGGGATCAGCTTATCGCGCACCTCGTCGGTGGTGGCATTGAGGGATATGGCCAGGTTCGGGATCAAATCCTCATGAGCCAGGCGTTCCAGGCCCGGTACGATTCCGGAGGTTGAAAGGGTGATGCGCCGTGGTGAGATCGACATCCCGAGCGGATCGGTCATGAGCCGCAGCGCCTTCATCACGTTGTCATAGTTGAGCAGCGGCTCCCCCATTCCCATGATCACGATGTTCAGGCGCTTTGAGTCCGTACCGCGGTCTTGCTGCAGGGCGAGCAGCTGGCCGACGATTTCCGCTGCCGAGAGGTTTCCGCGCATCGGCAGCTTGCCCGTCACGCAGAAGAGGCACTCCACAGCGCAACCTACCTGGGTGGAGATGCAGAAGGTGTCGCGCTTCTCCTCTGGAATGAAAACGGACTCGAACCTGTGCCCGCCGGCTACTTCGAAAAGATAGCGGCGCGTGCCGTCCGACGACTGAAACACTTGGATTGCTTCAGGGTAATAGATAGCGAAGCGCTGCCCGAGCTCTTCACGCAGCGGTTTGGCGAGATCCGTGAACAGCGCCCAGTCTCCCAGGCGGCGGCGATAGAGATTGGCGTAAATCTGCCGGGCGCGAAAGCGCGGCTCTGCCAACTCCACGGCTAGCGCCTCGAGGTCCCCCAGTGACGCGCCGATCAGATTCTCTTTACCGCTCGTTTCCACCTTCACCTTAAAACCATACCACTCTGAAATTGGGACAGGCACATTTTTCGCCAGGGATTTCTCAGCGGACGTGTCAAGAGGCCACTGAAAAAAGGAGCCTGTCACCAGTTTCGAGGTTGAGCCGCCGCCCGAAGGTGTTACTAAGTCGACTTTCTCCAAGGCCACGTTCCCACCACAAGGATCAGAAAAACAAAACAATTAGCTTGCGTTTAGTGCAATATTTCCACAAAATTACCATCAGCTGAGATAAACCTGATTAAAGGCTGAGAAGTTTTGGTGGAGAGCGGCGGGGACGTACGCCCGTGAGCGAGTGCTTTGGTGTACCACACGCCAAGTTGGAGGGCGCCCACAGGGGTCGCTGTCGCATCCTAGCGGGACGATCATCCGATGCCCGCCACCGGTTCCTGAGTGCCGAATCGACATGATCGTCCGGAAGAAGTCCCGTTCATTCCTGAACCAGGGATAGCCGAATTAGCCGTCGGAGGGCTCATGTTTTTTCTGTACCTTTCGAGGCAATGGTGGAGGTCGGAATCCTCATTCCTGATCTCTTGAGTCTCCAATGGATTGCGTACCTTTAGCGGGGGGATTAGATGTTCAAGGCACGTGTCTTCTGTTTAGTTTTGCTTGCAACCCTAATTGCTGCCCCGATGATGTTTGGTCAGGGCGGCGAAAAGGGTCAGATTCAGGGAACGGTCACCGATAAATCTGGTGCCGTAGTCCCCGGCGTAACCATATCCATCAAGAACCTGGCAACCGGATTCGAGTCGGTCGTGGTTTCGGAGAACAACGGTGGCTACCGCTTCCCCGGCCTCGCTCCCGGGAACTATTACCTCAAAGCCGAGCTGCCGGGTTTCACCATGTATGAGGTAAAGACCGTGGTCGTCAACGTGGGCCGGACTACCGACGTCAACGTAACGCTCGAGCCGGCCGGCACCCAGACGACGGTCACGGTCTCGGAGGTGGCGCCGCTGGTCGAAACTACCAAGACCGACATCGGCGGGGTGATCGAGAGGCGTGAATTGGCCAGCCTGCCACTCAACGGCAGAAACTTCGCATCTCTTGCGACCCTGATCCCAGGCGCTCGCCCGGTGACGTCCTGGGATCCAACCAAGACTCGCATCGGCGCGATTTCCGTGGGCGGCGCCGGCGGCCGCAATATGGAAACCACCATCGACGGCATTGAGAACAAGGACAACTCGGTCGGCGGGTGGGTGCAGAACATCGCGCTGGACAGTGTCCAGGAGTTCGCCCTCAAGACCCAGCGGTTTTCCGCGTCCGACGGCCGGTCTCAGGGCGGCTTGCTCTCGATCGTGACCAAATCCGGATCGAACACCTTCCACGGCACCTGGTTTACCTTCGCCCGCGACAAGGTGTTCAACGCGAATGATTACTGGACCCAGAAGAGCGAAATCTCGCAGGGCAAATCAGCCGGTTCCCTAAAGCCCGATTTCCGCCGCTGGCAGTATGGCGGTTCCTTCGGCGGTCCAATCAAGAAGGATACGGCGTTCTTCTTCTTCTCTATTGATCGTCAGCAGGAAAGCCAGTTCGCGATCATTGCACCAACAACAGTCAGTGAGTTGCAGGCGCTGGTCACTGCCAATATCAGCATTTACGGGGCCAAACCCGGTCCCTCAGCGACGCTGCCCACACCCTACAAGCGCACCATGTGGACGGCGCGCGCAGACTGGGCCATCAACTCGAAGAACAACGTATACCTTTCGTGGAATAATAGCTCGGATCGAAGCGATAACGATCAGGCGCCTACCGACCTGACGAGCACGAACTTCAATACCAACCGAAACTACCTCATGTCCATGGTCTGGAACTCGGCCGTGAGTAGTAGAATGCTGAACCAGTTTGTCTGGGGCAGCTCTTACTGGAACAACCTGATCGATACCGATAATTACTCTCCTCTGACGGTGGCTTTTGCCAGCGTTAGCTTTGGCACGAACGGCAACGTGCCGCAACAGACATTCCAGAAGAAGTGGCAATTCAAGGATTCGCTGATCTGGAATCGGGGCAGTCATGGATGGAAGATCGGCGTCGACTGGGTGACGGAGCCGTGGCTGGGCGGATTCTTCGGCTACACGCCCGTGCCGGCCATCAGCTTCTTCGACAACCCCACTACAATCCTGACGGACAAGACGAAGTATCCCCTGGGTTTCAGTACTCCGGGGATCGTGCAAGCCCTTGCTGAGACGAGTCCTTTCGTTGATTCGCGTTACACCTATACGAACTGGAACAATTTCATCGGCTGGTACTTGCAGGATGACTGGAAGGTCAATCGCAAGCTGACCCTCAATCTGGGCCTCCGCTACGACGTAGATCTGGGCATTGTCACGGCAGGCGGGGTGCTGGCCAATGACCGCTCGCTGCTGATTGTTTCAAAGATCAACAACCCGCTGACCAATGGATTTAAAAACCGGCTGCCGCAAGACGACAAGAACAATTTCGCTCCGCGCATCGGCTTTGCCTTCGATCCGACCGGCAAAGGCAAAACCGTTATCCGCGGCGGCTACGGGATGTATTACGATCAGCTGTTTAACAACATCAACCTGTTTGCCATGCAGCAGAGCAATCCGACCATCTTCGGAACCGTGGTGAACCTCGCCAATACCGGCATTGGCAAGGGCGACATGCCAACCTGGGTAGTCAACTCGACTCCTCTGCCGCCCATTCCGTCCAAAGGTTTGACTGACCTTCCGGCCGGCTCTACCGGCCGCCTGGTCGATCCGAACTACGAAAGCCCGATGTCGCAGCAGTTCAACATCGGGTTTTCGCATCAGATGGGCAAGGAATTCGTGATCGAGGGCGATTTCACCCACAACCTCAACATTCACGAAAACCGCACCATCCAGCTCAACTACAGAATCGTCAATCCGGACGGATCGAATCCGCGCATCCTCCAGGCAGCTTTCACGGCTGCCGGCCTGGCTTCCAACCAGTTGGCAGCCGTGAATAACACGGCGTCGGTAAACCGGTCGGGCTATGACGGATTCAACATCGGCGTGCGCAAGCGCCTCTCGCACCGGCTTACTTTCCAGACCTCCTATACCCTTTCGAGGGCGAGGGGGTACGGCGGCCTTTCCGGTGAGTTTGGCGGCACCGCGCTCGACCAGACCAATTATCTGGCCGCGAACGACTACATCCCCACGGTCCGGGACGAACGGCATCGTTTCGTCTGGTCCGGTGTCATCGACCTTCCTTGGGGATTCCAGGCCAATCCCATCCTCCAGCTGGCCTCGGCCAGACCATACGTCTTGACTTCCGGGGCCGATACAAATAAGGATGGAACCACCAACGATCTCTGCGTCCCTGGAACGGTAGCCCCCAACGCGCGTACCTGCCCGCAGAACGTCACGCGCAACGGGCAGCGCGGCGGGTATGACCTGGACGGCAACTGGCAGTCGGGCCGGTTCTTCGTCCTGGATCTCCGTGTTTCAAAGGTCTTCAACCTGGCGAAAATCCGGGAAGGGATGAATCTCACCTTCAACTTTGAGTCGTTCAATCTGGCCAACCAGCCGAACTTCGGCAGGAACTTCTCAGGTAACGTGCGCTCGACCCAGTATATGTCGACCCTGGGGCCGGCGACCGGCACCTATGGCATCGAAGCCGCGGCGCCATACCAGGCACAGCTCTCGGTGCGCTTCAGCTTCTGACGAAGCTGAGCAATTATGCTCAAGTCGCAGTGGCGCGAGGAATCATGCCCGCGCCACTGCTGGTCTTTGGAGCGTGGGCCTCTCGCTCGCCCCAAGCGCTTTTTGGGAGCGAGGCGGGCGAGAGGCCAGCACTCCACTATCAGATTCGTGTCAGGTACCGATCGGGCTCGTGTGCTCCGGATCACCGGTTGGGCTTGGATTTCAAATGAGTTTTCGCACAGCTAGTTCTGTCTTCCTCCTTTTCCTGCTGTTCCTTCCCGCTGTCGCGCAGCAGAAGGCGCCCAAGATCGAAAAGGCGAAAGACTGGCTGCAGACCGAGGTTCAAATCCTCATCACCGAGGAGGAGCGCCAGGTTTATCAGCATCTGACGACTGATGAGGAGCGCGATCGTTTCATTGAAGACTTCTGGAGGCGACGCGATCCCAATTCGGACAGGCCCGGCGGATTCCGCGAGGAGTTCTTCCGGCGCGTGGCCTACGCCAACGAAAACTTCCATGCCGGAATGCCGGGTTGGAAGACGGATCGCGGCCGCATTTACATTCTCTACGGCCCTCCCAACCGCCGCGACGCACGCCCCATGGGCGGCCGCTACCAGAAACCCCCCAGCATGGGGGGCGATACCATCACCACGTACCCCTTCGAGATCTGGGAATACGACTACATTCCAGGAATCGGGCAGGACGTGACGATTGAATTTGTGGATCACACCGGCGCCGGACTCTACGTGCTCGAAACCGATCCCAACAAGAAGGACGTTTTCTATTGGCGGCGCGGAGAGCAGCCGCAGCAGCGCATGTTGCCGCGGGCCAAAGAGATGCCATTTGAACGCCTGAGCGTTTGGGCGAAGCTGCAGGCGCCGCCGCCGCTTAAGTTCCCGCAGTTGCGAGAGGACGTCCGGGCGAAGGTCACTTATAACTCACTCCCGTTCGATTCGAGCACCGCCTTCGTGCGGATGTCTCCAGATCTCTATGCGGTCCCCGTCACCGTGACGGTTTCGAACGATCATCTGATGTATATGGGAGCGGGAGGCTACTTCGAATCCGAGATCCAGCTGTATGCGGCGGTCACGAACATCAGCGGCGAGGCCGTCTATCAGCTCGACGACAGCTTCAAGTCCCGAACCGGTGACCTAAAGCTGCCGGACCTGCTGAAGCAGCGCACGTACCACCAGGTCATTATTCCGCTGCCGCCCGGGCGTTACATGCTGCACCTGCTCCTAAAGGATGTGAATTCTGGAAAGATGGGCAGCCAGGTGTCGAGCTTCTGGATTCCGCCGGTGAGCGCGCGGGGGCTCAATACCAGCTCTTTGATCTGCGCGGACGTCATCCAGCCGGCGCCTGAGAGCAGCCGCGGCGAGCCATTCGTTCTTGGACCTGTGAAGCTGATTCCCAACTTGAACGCGACTTTCCCGCGCAAGTATCGCCTTGGTCTGTATCTGGAGGTTTATGACCTCGATGTCGATGGGGTCACGGGCAAACCCAGCGTCGAGGTTTCTTACCTGCTGGAAGCCCCGGACGGGACCAGAATCCCGGTCGGCGCGGAATCTGAGTCTCACTTTCCCCAAGGACACACCATGGCCATTAGCAAGGGCATCCCACTCACGGACCTCGCTCCGGGCAAGTATCGGGTGGTAGTACGAATCACCGACCTCATCAGCAAGCGCATCTGCACCCTGGAAAGCCAGATCGAAATCCTATAGAAATTCGTGAAGGGACCGCTGCGGGCGGCCTTGTGCCGTGCCAGGAGAAGGTTGATCGCCAAATGCTGCGGCGCAACATACGGACATTGCGCTGAAGAGATCGGCGCTCTGTCCATGCCGCTAGTGTAGCGTCCCGTAAATAACTATACAGTTATCGTCTGCTTCATTTTTCGCTGTCTCGGCTGCGTACATCCCGGCTTGATCGTCTCCAGTTTCTCGCGTGCTCGCGCAAGTTTCGCCACGATGACGCCCACCGTTGCCGTCCAGATGAAAGGGCGCGGATTTTCATTCCACGCCGCCAAGTAGTCAGCGATCGACTTCACCAGATCGGGGACGCTAATAAACACGCCACGGCGAATGGATTTGTCGGTCAGTTCGCGGAACCACCGCTCCACCATGTTCAGCCAACTCGAACTGGTGGGAATGAAGTGACAGACAAAACGCGGGTGCTTGGCCAGCCACGCTTTGACGGCCGGTGCCTTATGGGTGCCGTAATTGTTCAAGACCACATGAAGGGTCAGGTCGGGGGGAAACTCCCGGTCCAATCGGCGCATGAACTTCAGCCACTCCTGATGACGATGTCGATTCTGACACTGACCAATTACCTTGCCGTCCAGCATATTCAGCGCGGCAAACAGCGTCGTGGTGCCATTGCGCTTATAGTCGTACGTATACGTCCCACATCGACCTTTCTTCAGCGGTAATCCCGGCTGGGTCCGGTCCAAAGCCTGTATCTGATTTTTCTCGTCGACGCAAAGCACAACGGCCTTCTGCGGCGGATTGAGGTAAAGACCAACCACATCCGTCAGTTTTTCCAGAAACTTCGGGTCCCGAGAGAGTTTGAAGGTTCCGTGCAAGTGCGGCTTCAGATTGTGGAGTTGCCACAGGCGGTGGATCGTATTCTTGCTCACCCCTTGGGCGTCCGCCATGGTTCGACAACTCCAGTGAGTCTGGCCGGTTGGCCGGTCTTCAAGTGTCGCGCGAATAATCTTGTCGCGCTTACGAACACTATATTGCGCCTTGCGCCCTCGGCCACTGGCAATCTCCCATACGGTCCCGATCCCTTCTTGCTCAATCCGTTGGCGCCACAACCTGACCGTATGCCGGTTCACGTCCAGCGCCGAGGCTATGCTCAGGTCGCTCCGGCCAGCCGACGCCTCCAGTGCAATCAGACTACGTACCACAACCTGTTGCGGCGTTCCATATGCCTTTATCCATTGTTCTAGTTGCCTCAAGTCATCCGTCTCCAGCGTCGTTTCAAGCGATTCGGTTGTCATGCCGCGCACTATAGCACCCTCGCACCACATTGTCTATCTATTTGAGGGACACTACACTAGGTTCGGGATCAGATCCTCATGAGCCAGGCGTTCCAGGCCCGGCACGATTCCGGAGGTCGAAAGGGTGATGCGCCGCGGTGAGATCGACATCCCGAGCGGATCGGTCATGAGCCGCAGTGCCTTCATGACGTTGTCATAGTTGAGCAGCGGCTCCCCCATTCCCATGATCACGATGTTCAGGCGCTTTGAGTCCGTACTGCGGTCTTGCTGCAGGGCGAGCACTTGGCCGACGATTTCCGCTGCCGAGAGGTTTCCGCGCATCGGCAGCTTGCCCGTCACGCAGAAGAGGCACTCCACGGCGCAACCTACCTGGGTGGAGATGCAGAAGGTGTCGCGCTTCTCCTCTGGAATGAAAACGGACTCGATCCTGTGCCCGCCGGCTACTTCGAAAAGATAGCGGCGGGTACCATCCGACGACTGGAACACCATGAGCAATTTGGGGTAAGCGATAATGAAGCGCCGCTCGAGCTTCTCACGCAGCGGTTTGGCGAGATCAGTGAATAGCGCCCAATCACCAAGGCGGCGGCGGTAGAGATTGGCGAATATCTGCCGCGCACGGAAGCGCGGCTCTTCGAGTTCCGTGGCGAGCGCCTCGATCTCCTGCAGAGAGGCGCCAATCAGATTGAGTTTCTCGGCATTTTCCACATTCACCGGAAAACCATATCACCTTCGGCTCCAACCGTCACGCGGTCGTGAGCAGTTTCTGTGATGCAGACAGAAAAAAAACAAAAGCAGCCACGAATGACACAAATAGCCATAGTCACAAAGAAAAGACCTTAGCGCAGAGCGCGCCGATGACCTGCGATCTTGCCTCCTACCCAGGGCGGCCTCCGGCCAACATTCTGGCGCCAATCTCCCGGGAAAGCGCTTTTGAGCTGCCCATCTATTCTCTGTCCCCGGATGCGCTTTCCCGGGAGATTGGCGCCAGAATGTTGCATCGCGAAGCGTTGCGCCCTGGGCAGGAGGCAAAATCGCACTCCCTCGGTGGTCCTTCTCTCCTTTGGTTCCATTCGTGCCATTTGTGGCAAGGTTTTTCTCCACTGTCTGAATCGCCGGAGCCATTTCTTACCACGGCTTGGTTTTTTCGTTTTCACGCGGCGACGAAGGCTGACCGCTACAAGATCGGTCCATTGCATTTCTTAAGAATTGACTTGCTTCGTCAAGGCCAAGAGATATATGGTACCTCCAACAGAAGGCGTCAGTTTGCCGTCTTGGAGGAAGGGACCAAGGCAGCGAGTCTGCTTGTTAAAACAGATTTTATCAAAGGAGGCACACATGAAGCAGCCTTACACAGGAAAGTGTTTAATGCTGCCTGTGATACTGGTCATGCTATTGACCTTGCCGTATGCGTTCGCACAGGAAACGACGGCAGGATTACAGGGAGTCGTGAAGGACCCTTCCGGCGCGATCATAATCAACGCGACCGTGGAGTTATCCGGTCCCGCGCTGATCGGAAGCAAGAAAACGGCAACCGATTCGGTGGGCCAATATCGTTTTGCGGCCCTTCCACCGGGCCAATATACATTGACGGTATCTTCCGCCGGTTTTAGGACGAGCAAACAGACAGGCATCGCCTTGAGCGCTGGCCGCCTCCCCATTCTCGATGTGCAGTTGGAGGTAGGCCAGTTGTCGGAGACGGTTACCGTCTCTGCCGATGCCGTCATCTTAGACACTACCCAGAGCAAGGTGGCGGTAACGCTGCCGAGCACCATTTTGGACCTCGTTCCCAAGGGACGCTCCTTCGAATCGCTGATCCCCTTTGCTCCCGGCGCGCGCCAGGAGCCGCTGCAGGGATCGGCTGGCTACCAGATTGATGGGGCCAGCGACGGGGAAAACGTGTTCATGATCGATGGCGTGAACACCACGAATATCGTGAATGGTGGCTCGGGTAAGGGCTTCCAGATGGATTTCATTGAAGAAGTCAATATCAAATCAAGCAGCTTCGAGGCCGAGTACGGTGGCGCGTTGGGCGGTGTGATCAACGCTGTACCGAAGCGCGGCTCCAATACCTGGCACGGCAGCCTCGTGAGTTACTGGCGCAACAACAACCTCAACGCCAACAATGGCGACCGCGGTTTGCGTACCAACCCGCTCCTGCCATCTCTTAACCAGACCACTCGACTCGATGCCGTTCCCGAGGCCTTCATGGCGAAGAAAGACTATCAGAACATCGTCGAACCCGGCTATGAGATCGGCGGCCCATTATATAAAGACAAGCTGTGGCTGTTCAGCAGCTATATCCCGCAGTTACAGACGACTCGCCGCATGACAGTTTTCACGGGATTAAATCCTGGACCCCGGACCTTGAACCAGAGATACACCCAGCACAACAGTTACAGCCGGGTGGACTACGGTGTGGTTAACTCCTTACGAATCTTTGCCTCCTGGAATTACGCCTATTCACGGACCGAGGGAACGTTAGGCGGTCAGGAAAGCGCCATCGGGCAAAGGAATACCGGGGCCTCGACTGATCCCAGTACGTTTCGCTCGGATGCCGGCACAGTCAATCCGCTCTCGGTGATGACCTTTGGTGGCGACTGGACGCCAAGCTCCAAGTTGGTGGTCAGCGCCCGCTGGGGCTATTTCTTCAACAACAACGAACAGCGCGGAGCGCCTGTAGGCAATCGCTACGTCTACCAGTACACAGTTAACGCGTCCAGCGTTGACTTGGCGGGTCAGCCTTTCCCCAGCTCATCGATCAAGGACGCCGGATATTTCAACATCCCAAACAACCGGGCGACTATCTTCGACGCCTACAAGCGCAAGAGCTTCACCGCAGATGCTTCCTACTTCACCCGCTTCCTCGGAGGCACTCACACCTTCAAGGGCGGGTACTTCTACGCAGGGCAATCGAACGACGTTCTGGTCAACTTCCAAGGGGGCATGGTAAACCTCTTTTGGGGACAGGTCTACGCGCCAGTCACCACCACGTCGATCTGCGACCCGATCAAGGCCGCCAACCTGCAACAGTATGGCAAGTCGGCTTGCCAAGGCTTGTACGGGTACTTCACCGTCGGTACCACAACAACCAACACCGGCACGAGCAGCCAGACTGCGCACGCCCTGTATATCCAGGACACTTGGACAGTGGGCCGCGGTTTGACCCTTAACCTGGGCATCCGCTTCGACAAGGAAACCCAGCCTCCCTACGATCCGAAACGCTTCCCCACGGTCGCGTTCGGCTGGGGTGACAAGATTGCTCCGCGCATCGGCGGCGCCTACGATCTGTTCCATAACGGCAAGGTCAAGGTTTATGCCAGCTACGGCAAGTTCTACGACATCATGAAGATGGGCTTGGCGCGCGGCTCTTTCGGCAGCGATTATTGGCATGACTGCGTCTATGCCATGGATAGCACGAACTACACCGCGATCACCCCGACCCTGAACCTTGGCGGCGGTTGTCCGGCTACCGGTCCGGCGCCGGGTGTGACCGTCGGCCGCTTCATCGAGAACGTCGACTGGCGCGCCACCAAGGCGGATACCCGCGATCCGGCCATTTCGCCCAGCATGAAACCCATGCTGCAGCATGAGTATGCCGCGGGCGTGGATTGGGCCATTACCAGGACCTGGTCCCTGGAAACCCGGTATGCGCGCAAGCGCCTGGATCGGACCATCGAAGACATGGCGATCACCGACAACCTGGGCTTCTACATCGGCAACCCGGGCACAACGTTTGCTGACGTTCTGCACCGTCCCGTGGTCATTCCCGACGCTAGTGGAAATAATTATTTGACCACCGTGCCGTTCTGTGCGGAGTGCCCCAAAACCATCGGGGCGATCCGCCGCTACGACGGGTTGGAATTCCGCCTGGCCAGGAGAGCGACGGGCACATGGTGGGGATCGGTCTCCTATACCTACAGCAAAAACACGGGCAACTATGCCGGCCTGACCAATACGGATCCTACCGACGGAGGTGGCGGCCGTCATGCGCCCAACAACCACCGTGCGTTCGACATACCGACCATGACCTACCTGCCCAATGGACAGATCGATGACGGACCGCTGTCCACCGATCGTCCGAATACCTTCAAGGGCTTCGGCTTCTATCGGGCCAAGTGGTTTGGCATGCAGACCATATTCGGCGCTACCCAGTTGCTATACCAGGGTACGCCGATCGGCACCTGCCTGCCTGTGGTTGGTAGCTCGTCGGCGTGCCAATGGGCGGAAGGTCGCGGCAATTTCGTGAACTTCACCCGCGCCGCGAACGGCGACCTCGTCAAGGGTAATGTCGAGTACGGCAAGCGCACCCCCTTATTCACTCAGACGGATTTCACGCTGCGCCATGAGCTCCTGGTGAGCAAGGAACACGAGAACATGCGCGTGAGCCTGGAAGCCAATATCACCAACCTGTTCAATCAACGCACCCCGACGTGGTACTACGAGTTTGCCATTCCTGCCAACCTGATCAATCCCGGACGGGCGAGCCGTTTACCGGGCGACCTGGAAGTTGACTTCGGCAAGGTGATGAATGGTTACAACTACATGGACGCGCTGAATGCGACGGGCGCCTTCGCAGGGAACGTGCCGGGTAAAAGCACGAAGATCCAGACTCCTCTGACCCTGGCAAGCCGCTACGGGTTGCCGCTCGGGTATCAGGTTGCTCGCGCCATTCGCATGACGTTGCGCTTCACCTTCTAATCCACCAACCTTCCTTAGACCAAGGGCCTCCCGCCTCCAGGCAGGAGGCCCTTTTTTTGTGCCGTCATCGGAATATCCAAAGAATCAAATCGCGCTGCTTACCCGCAATCCCTTGCAGGCTGGAAAGGTTTTTGCCACCGAAACGCAGCGCCGGCAGCAAATAGCCCCGCCCGTTCGTGCCATCTGCGGGTGCCTTAAAAAAGCTGTTAATCTTCATGTGCGTAGGAGACTGCGTTAATCTCAAGATGAGATTCTACAGATACGACCTCCTACAGGCGCGAAAGGCGTGGGAAGAGAACTGGGGCAAGCCGTGAGCTCGTCGTATTTAAGATTGCGAGAAGATGTGGTAGGCTAGCGGGAGTTTACTGCGAAACGCCTGTAAATAACCTGCTTAGCTCGCCCATTACCGTATTACACACTTCAATAGGGTAATACAAGGTCCTAGCGACCAAATACTTGGCAAAGATGGATTTATCGCAATGGAACGTATCCATTGCAGTAAACTTCCGCTAGGCCAGACTGACTTTTGTGTCAGGATAAAACCAGGAAGGCCGCTTTCCGGTCGTCATGGAATAATAGAATATCTTTCACATGAACCCTGAGTATCTTTTCGATCGCGAGCGTCGAGGAATTCCCGCGTCGAATCCAAATCACCTTGGGAGGGGGACCCAATAGGAAACTCCTTTGATGGAAGTCAGAGTCTTTGGAAACGATCGTGAAACCTTGGCCTTTCGCCAGATTCCAGATGATCTCATCGTCGGCCGACTGCAATCCGAAGTCCTTGACATGTGCGGAACCGGGAAATTCATCCTTCAGTTTTTCCACCAGGCGCTGGGAGATATTCTGGTCGAAGAGAAGCTTCACGCCAGAACCGTAGTGAGCTTGCGCTCGCGATCGGCAGCGAACGCGAGGCAAGCCTTGATGTCGTCAGAGGTCAATTCAGGAAAATCGTGCAATATTTCGGCCTCGGTCATGCCTGAAGCGAGGTAGTCGAGGACATCATAAACTGTGATGCGGAGTCCCCGAATGCAGGGCTTACCGCCTCGTTTTCCGGGCTCCATGGTGATGATGTCTCGATAATCCATGGGCTCATAATAACAAAACGGTGCGCCTCAAAAAAGGCAAAAGCAGGTATCTTCTCAAAAAACAGGGGAAAATGCTCCGGGGCGTTTGGCAGCAAGGGAATCTAAGCACGGAGATCCGGCAGGGCAGGTCTCCTTCTATTCCCGTCGCCTCG
>Ga0315284_10009501_pt1 | contig 13861 bp, 10 predicted proteins | sample YL17G09_16_MG_FD_203696 | JGI IMG/M metagenome (GOLD analysis project Ga0315284, IMG submission 203696) | Sediment microbial communities from Yellowstone Lake, YNP, Wyoming, USA - YL17G09_16 | ecosystem: Environmental > Aquatic > Freshwater > Lake > Sediment | place: USA: Wyoming | collected... | reverse complement strand
TCTACATTGGGGGAAGCTACGCAAGATTGGGCTAGGGATTGGGACCGAATAGCCATAACCGAGATGCATAATGCCCGGGAACATGGTTACGCGGATAACGTAGGAAAGCATTATGGGGGCGAGGCAAGGGTATGTAAAATTACGCAAGAGAATGCTTGTCAACATTGTAAGGAATTGCATATTGGACCGGATGGTTACCCTAGAATATTTAAGCTTAGTCAATTGGAAGCGCATGGTACAAACGTTGGTCGAAAAGCTAAAAATTGGGAAGCGGTGGTAGGTCCGATCCATCCGCATTGCTCGTGCGTCTTGCAGCGCGTACCCAATGGTTGGGGGTTTAATGAAGAAGGTAACCTAGCTCCGGGTGGCGAGTTTGGGATTGAATATGATAGTCGGGAGGATTTGGAGGAAGCGTTAAAGGGGGAAAACGATTTGATGAAATCGGTTAAAGAGGGCCATGTAGATTATCAGGGGTTACCAATTACAATTGAAAATGCTCCGGGTACCAAGCGCCATTGGCAAGATGAGAACGGTAAAACCGGTTCGACTACTATGTTATTTGCTTACGGGTATCTGGATGATACGGATGCCATGGATGGGGATGAACTGGATGTTTATATTGGGCCAGACCCGAAAGCGGAAACCGTTTATATCGTGCATCAGCAAAACCCGCACACGGGTATCTATGATGAGGAAAAGTGTTTTTTAGGATTTAATGATGAGCGTACTGCCAAGCAAGCGTATCGGTATCATTTCGATACCCCGGAAGATTACTTATTAACCGTTACTCCGATGGCGCTGGACGGGTTCAAGCGATGGGCGCATTCGAGTACGAAACAAAAGGATAACCCCGATGTACGATTGGTAATACCGTTGGATATGAAAAAAGCGGAGTTGGGAAGTACCGGTAGGGAGTCCACGGAGTTTGTAGAGACTATGGCCGATGCGCGGGCTCCAGGTCCGGGAGTAGGGGCAAACTATGTATTTCCGGTACCGCAACGGGGACCGATGGTTACCGTAGGAATAAATGAGTTGGCACCAAGGGAAATGCTGGAGCAAGCGATACCAAGAGGTAACGCGGTTAAGCGGGATAGGCACGTTTACGATTTTACGGAACCTTTGCATCAGGAACCGCATAAGATAGAGATACCGGAACAATTTCTTGATCTGACGATGCTTGACCCCAAAGAAGAAGAGCGTCGAAAACAACTGATAATTAAATTGGGGAAGCGGAATATTAGGCATCCCGCAAATAAAGTTGATGTTGAAACCGAGGACGATATCAATGAAGATGTTTTTTATCCCGGAAATGGTAACCAAGTTTAAGCTATTGGTTGCGCCTAAAACCGATGCTTTGGCTAAGGGTGCCTCCGGTAGCGAGAAATCGGGGCATTTGTATATCCGGAGAACTGGCACACCTGGAAATTATGATTACGAATATCCCGAGAATAAGGGTGGTAAGAATACACGGAGTAAAAAGGATGTAGAGGTATTCGGCGGGGAAAATATGGTAGTTTCCGGGATGGTGAATGCTGGTTCCCCGGAAGCGCATGATGCTTTCGGACCCCATGAAGATTTGAAATGTACTCGCTGCGGGGCTCATTTGGGTCGGGCTTGTGTAACGGAACATGGGCCAATGGGCGCGGATTGCGTAGCCACGGTTACTGGGGATAAAACTTGGAATACGATATACCGAAAGTTGCATGACAGTTTTAGCAAATATGAAATGTACGCGGTACCGGGTAGTAAGATAAAAGGTATAGAATTAAAACATTTAGAGGATAAGTATTCCGTAGTAATGCGGATACAAATTCCAGGGGGTGATGATAAGAGTTGGTACCTAGCTCATTTTCCAGATACCAAAAAGGGTCAAGCAATCGCTGTATCATCATCTTTTGCTAAAGAGCATAACCTAGAATACACGGGGCCGGAATTACCCAAAATGGTATTACCGCTTGAATCTAGTACCTTGAAATATTCGGGTATTCCGGAACCAAAGTTTGTAATTCATCCGGAAATAAAAGGCCAATTGGATTTATTCAAGGCGATTACCGCGGATAACGATTTTGTACCTAGTGCGGATGATTTTACTTTATGTATGTCTCTGGCCGGGCAATGGATATCGGAAGGTCGATTTGAGGAAGCGATAGACCTCATTAAAGCAGCTACCCATAAGTACCTACGGCGGTATCCTTCAGGCAAGGTAACGCCTAAATGGTATTACGTTTATAAGATTACTTCTCAGCACCTTACTCCGGAAGTTCAGGTCGGGGAAAAGGTTCAGGTATCTAGCGATGACCAAAAGGGCCATTACGAAATTGAAGCGGTGCATCCTAACGGTTGGGTAACAATTAAGCACGATGAAACCGGGCAACGGTTATCGGTAAAGCAAGAATGGCTACATGAACAGTTTGCTCAGGAACATAAAGACGTTATCGAAGCGGCGCATAAGAAGCTAGCGGAAGCGGCTAGCGCGGCTCAGGAATACGGTACTGAAGTACAAAAGGAAAAGACGCAAAAGGCGTTACAGGAACATCGAGATAGGTTTGCTAACCGGGTGCCGGCGGCTATCGCTAAGGATAAGGCCCGGGGTATGACGATGTTTACGCAAGCGGCGCCATCGGTTGAAAATCATTTAGCTGCGGCTCAAGCGCATGAATACGCGGCGGGTTTCGGTACGGAGCATAAAGCGCTTCATTTGGAAATGGCCGCGTATCATAGGGATGCTGCGAATAGCGCTGCTATGCAAGCTAAGACTAAGGAAGCGCTAATCGGTGATGGGGTTACTTATTTTATTCCGGGCAAGACAGAAGCGGAAAAAGCGGCTAATAATCCGTTAGTAAAGCCGGGGCAACGTAAATCCCATGGTGCGTATTTCACTACTAAACGGGAAGCGTATACCAAGATGGTACCCGATGAATTCCGGGCGGATTTCGGAGAAAGTGATAAAGCATATCACGATTGGAAAGCGAGTAAGGGTGCAAAGCCTAAAGCGTATCAAGGTGGTTTGCTAGACCCCATTAATGAGGCTTTGGGGTTACGGCCAATTACCAAAGGGTTTAATACCATTGATCATAGGGTAACCAGTTTGGCGGAAGGGTTTGACCGGTTAATGGGTATGGCCAAGCGGTATGATAGTGAAAAGGCCATTAATACTTACAACGTACTCCGACAAATTCAGGGGTTGGAAAATCTACAAATGCCTACTGAGATGGAAGAGGCTATAAACGCTAAGATAGTTGCTCAGAATGCCGCTCAGGAAGCAAAGGAACGGGTTACTGCTACGGAGTATAGCCAGGCGGATATTGATGCTGAATTGGCGGACCTGGAAGCGCGGGGAGAACAATTGCATGATGTTTTCCAGGAAGCGGATAGTGATTTCGATGTAGCAAGCTGGGAACGAGAATTTGAGGAAGCGGATAAGGCGGAATTGGGGCAAGGGATATCTCCGGAAGATGAGGATCCGGTAGAGAGTTATAAGCATTTAGGAGTTAAGGCTAAGAGCTTTAAGGCATGGTTTGGCGATTGGGAAAGTAATCCGGCGGAAGCCAGTAAAGTTATCAAGAAGGATGGTTCGCCGGCGGAACAAAGTAATATGGCGCCGATGGTGGTTTATCATGGCACGGCGGTCGGGGGTTACAGCGAATTTGACCCGAAAAAAGTATCTTCTTATAACATTTTTGGCGAGGGATTTTATTTTACTGAAGACCAGGAAGTGGCAAAGGAATATACAAAAAAGGATAAGGGTGCTGATACAGATTGGGAGTATTGCCACGGGTTTAGGGATGCTAAAGGTAATTCAGTAGAATATATACCTAATGATATAGCTGAAAGGATTATAAATAAAATACCGGGATATTCTCCCAGTTCATTAGGTAAGAAATATGAGTATACAGGAGATAGGTATATAGCCGCGGCATTACGGCGGGCTATGACTAATAAGGGCGTTAGTGTAACTAAATTTTTACAAGAGTACCGGAATCCTAGTGGCCCGGTTTTAGATAATTACGGGCATCCAGAATCAGGGGCTTCAAGTTTTACGGGTAATGTAGAAACATTACAAGGATTAGTTGCCAGTATTTCTCAGAGATTCGGGGGTATGCTTATTCCCGTGGTTAATCCGCCTGAAGTTTTTGAAACTTTTTTGAATGTTAGAAAACCCATTGATATGGAAGCTGAGATTACTCGGGAAGAATTTGAGGATTTTGCGGGGTATATAGGGTCAAGAACCGATAACGTTGTTAGTGATCTTAAACGTGGTATTCGGATTGAACCTAAAATTCCTGAAAATTGGGAACCTACATCAGGATTGGCGTTTTATACTAAGAATCTAAATGACAATAATGAATTGGCGGAAATGGGGCATGACCGTTATGAAAAATCTTTTACATATCCGGAAATGATTCACGCTAAAAAGATATTACGAAAGGAAACTACGGGGGAATCTAATAATAAACCCGCTTATGGTATATTTCATTTAACAGATGAAAATAAGCTTACCTGGGGGGATGTGCATTATATTTTAACGGACGGTCATAATAATAGTATCCCCAAAGGATTTTTTAAGGAATGGGCTGAAAGAAAAGGTTATGACGGTATTACGCATACCGGGGGTTGGAATATTGGTAAAAAAGCTCATAAAGTTTGGATTGCCTGGAAGCCGAATCAAATTAAGGCAAAGGATAACTACGGTATGTTCGACCCCGGCTCAAATGATATCAAGAAGTCTTTAACATATCGGACAAACATTTTTGTTATCCGGGAAGATAAGTTATTCAAAGCCGGTGGACCCTATATTGGCCCCCGGGGAGGTCTATGGGCGGATCCGGAACATACGCAACATTGGGAACCTAATTTGATTGCTACGGTTCCTACTATTGGTGCTATTGATTCGGAAAATATGAAAGTTAAGGAAGATCAATTATCGGCTTTACCGCGGGAGGAGTTGGAAAAAATAGTTTATCAATTGGATGCTGTTATCCAGGGTGGGGGTAATGAGGCGCTGCGATTGTGGCAGAATGCGGCGCATGAAGCGTTAGCGCGTAAACCTAAGATGGTTGCCAAGGTTGCTAGTGAAAATAAGAAACAAATGGGTTTCGATTTTGATGTTGAACCGGAAATTAAGCCTATGAGTTCTAAACCGGTTACTAAGCCGTTACCCGCTGATAAACCGGTAGATGTTGTACAAGAAATGGCTGAAGGAAATATACCAGAGAAGTTAATACCGGTCGGCGATCATATTTGGGGTAGTAGGAAAGATATTGCCCGGATGCATATTGAGAGTATTGACGATTTGAAAGCAATGACGTTTGATGATGCCGTTGCCGCGGTAACTAAGAAAAAGTTAATTCCTGCATTTGATTTGGATACATTGAAGGGTATGGGGCAGGAGCCGGCGGCGGCGTATTTTACGTTAGCGCTTTTAGCTTCTATTACAGACCGCCCTAGAAAAAATCGAAGATACATAGACCATTACGTAACTGACATAAAGAATATTTTAGCATCTTTGCAAAATTGTAAAACAGTGAAAGATATATTTGGGTTGGGTGAGGAAATGATACATAGTTATAACCGGGGGGATAAATGGGAAAAGGTTAGTGATAAAACTTATGATTCAACTGGTCCGGCGTATGATGAAAAGGTACAATTAGAAAAAGATAATCCCGGTGAGAAATATACGGTGTTACGGCATTCATCGCATACAACATATAAAACTGATTATTATGTAGCGATACCCGCGGTTAAACCCTATGGCACTTTGGGAAATAAAATATTTGATATGTTTTCCGCTAATCGTAAAAGTGTAGATTTTTTGACCGAAGTTAAAAATATTAGAGCTATGCCTATGGAAGCCGGCTGGGAGTATTTGAAAACTCGGGGTATGGATAGTAAAACGGCGGAGAAAGTAAAAGCTGCGGATAAAAAGGCCAATAAAAATAAACCGGCTTTTACTCAGGCACAATTTGAGCAATTGCGTAAAACGCCATTAGAGCGGGAAGGCGGCGGGGAACCTATTAGAAAAGCGGATGCTAATAGAACCTTGGCAACGTTTGATTTGAAGGAAATCGATTACGGAACTCCTGGTTATATGACTCAAGATGATAGGGAAAGTCATACCGCTTGGCTGGAAGTTTCTTTACATGATTTATCTGATTTATTGCAGATACCTAAAAAACAAGTTTCGTTTAAGGGTAGATTAGGAATTGCTTTGGGTGCCCGGGGAAGTACGGAATGCCCGATTGCTCATTATGAGCGAGAAAAGTTTGTAATCAATATCACTAAATATCAGGGGGGTGGTAGTTTAGCGCATGAATGGGCGCATGCTTTGGATAATGTATTAGCCGTAGTTTATCGGCCTGAAAATAACCAAACTACTAATTTATCCGCGGTTCCGGAAGCTAGTTTTTTACCGGATCATATTAAAAAAGCTTATCAGAAAGTGCATGAGGCTATGTCAATTAGTCCCAATTATTCGGAAACATCGGAAAAGCATTTGGTATTTCACCGGGAATTACAAGCTAAAGATAATCAAATGTCTGAAAAATATAATGGTTTAATACGGGAATCCAGGATTTTGCAAGGTAAAGTAAAACCTGAAATGGTAGAGGTGGTAAAAAATCGATATAAAGCGCAAGAAGCGGAATTGTTACCTAAGTATAATGCGGCGGAAACCAAGTTAAAGGAGTTGGAAATTAAGAAGCACGGGGAACATAGAGCCCGGGGTTGGGAAAATGCCTATAAACAAGTTAGTCAATATGGTAGTTGGTTGAAATCCATTCAAAAGCAAATAAAAGAATTGGAGGAAGGTACTAATATTAGGCAACCGGGGGATGAAGAAAAAGCGGATAAACTGAAATCGGATGCTGAAGCTATGTTACCCGAGATTAATCGTATCCGAAAGGAAATTGATATAAATAGCGCTTTTGATGGTTCCGTTTCCAATTTTAAGCGGTCTGCTATGTTATTAGGCGCGGGTTATTGGGGAGCCCCTACGGAAATGTTTGCCCGAGCTTTCGAATCATATATTTCTGATAAAATGGGCGAGATAAAGCGCCGAAATAGTTATTTGGTTAATCGGTGGTTTACTAATCTTAAATTCCCGACCGGTAAAGCTATGCCGGATGGTTCCCAGGCGCAACCTTTTCCACAAGGGGAAGAGCGTAAAAGAATTAATGCCACTATTGATGAATTTTTAGATGTATTGAGAAAGCATGATGAATTAACTAAGGCTCTTTATGCGTTGCCCTAAGTGCAAAAATAAGCTGATTCAGACCACGGGGGATATAACTCGGGTACGAATTGATGGCCCGCTGGAGTTTCTAGCAGATGGTACAGCTAGAGCTAAGTGTTATTGGTGCAAGCAAGTAATCGATTTACCATTGCAGTTGAAAGCCGGGTTGGATATTCCATCAGAGCGGTTTCTTATACTAGATAAAGTTAGTCAATCATAGAATATCAGTAAAGTAGTTTGCCGTTCATAAAATTGAAAATATGAGCTACAAGTTTTACTGCAACGAAATAGTGGTTTCTTTTGCAGGAAGAATTTAGAGACAAAATAGCAATCTTCTCGTTGCCAAATTGGCCTAATAATTTTTAGCGCTTGACAATCTGTCATTACTTTGCATAATTGTCATTGAAGTTACAGCAAGGCCCGTTTGAGGCGATGTTGGTCATGTAGGGGCGAGCTATTGGCAAAATAACTGCCAGTGGTTCGCCTTTTTGCGTTTTAGGAGCTGGTAATAATGAGTTGGTCACTTCCATTTCAGTTTGAAGTTCCGGTTTGCATGTTTGAGAAAGCCGATGCCGCGGAAGGAAAGAAACGGCGTATCGGAGGTATCATTTCAACTGAATCTCAGGACCGGCAAGGTGAAACGGTACTGGCCGATGGTTTGGATTTCAGCGATTTTACGAAAAATGGTTGGTTCAATGACAACCATTCAAAAGATACCGATGGGATCGTTGGTTACCCCGAATATGTAAAGGCTGTAAAAAAGGGTGAGAAACTTCCTAATGGCGATATAGCTCCGAATAAAGGGCATTGGGCTGAAGGTTATTTGCTGGGTCATGAACGGGCTAACAAAATATGGGATCTCGGTAAGACCCTGGAAGGTACGGGCCGTAGGTTAGGTTTCTCGGTTGAGGGTAAGATACTTCGCCGGGAAGGCCCGAAAACGATAGCCAAGAAATCCGAAGATGGTTCGGTGGATTGGGTTGGTAATAAAGTTGCTAAGGCGTTGGTGCGTAATGTCGCCGTGACAAATTGCCCCGTGAATACTGAAACCGGTTTAGAGATATTAGCCCGGTCACTTACCGCAGTTGAAAACGCGGATATGGATGACCTGGAAAGCCGATTAAGCGTACTCGAAAAAGCGATGACTATGGGTGAAGGTAATACGCCGAATAACCCCGTAGCGCTTCAGGGTCCAAAAACCGGTTTCGGTGCCGGCGCGGTAACTACGGCGAAAGATTTGGAGAGCGATGAAAATCCGCCTAAGCCGGCCAAAGTAGAACAAACCAAGTTACTTCCTATTCCAGAACAGGATATTCCGGCGAAAGATAAGCAAGCGCCTATTCCCAGATTAACCAAGGGTAAGTTTCAAAAAGCTTTGGAAAAGGTAGCTCCGGATACGGCACGTAAATCGTTATCGGATGCTGAAGCAATCGCGGTAATACAGTGGGCGGTACCGAAAGCTGATGCCGCTACCGCTGGGAGAATAGTGGAATTGGCTAAAAACCTCAAACGTAGCGGAAACATTTAAGGAGAAAAACGATGAAAAAGGCAATCAAAAAGGGTTTGGATTCGTCAACTATCCCCGGTGATATCGCAGGGGTGGATGCCTCCAAGGAGGACAAAAATAAAACCCGGGTGGAAGTCAGTCGCCCCGGGGAAGGTTCTAATGATCCCTTGGATGTTGTGAAAGCGGAAAAGGAAGATGACGCTGAAGCGGAAGAGCGGGAAATGGAAGAAGAGGAAGAGGAAGGCGAGAAATCGCTAACCGGTTCCGATTTGGCGCGGTCCCTGGATAGGCTGGAGCAGTTCGCTAAGTCTGGTGACCTTCCTTCCCGGAAAGATATGCTGCTGGGTAAGGCTTCGGCTGGTAAACTTTCCAAGTCAGAACGTGATGAGCTGTTTAACGTTTTGGGTGGCCAGGATACCGTTACCGATACCGATAACGAGCCGGCGGAAAACATCATCAAGTCCATGTCGGAAAATGAAGGCTTGCAAAAGGCTTTGGATGTCTCCGATTATCTGCAAGAGCATCATACCGAGTTGGTCAAAAGTCTCCGGCGCGTTGGTGATGAAATCCAGAAGTCGGATCATCGTCGGCATGAATTCAATCTGCTTCAAGCCAAGGCCCTAGTGGATATGGGCAATATGGTTAAGGCTCTTTCGGAAACCGTTTCCGTTATGTCCGGTCAGCCGGCGCGGGCTCCGAAGTCGGCGGGTATCGTTACCAAGCCTTCCCAGGTGCTTCAGAAGTCCTTTGCTGGTAGACCCCCGGCGGGTGATGAGCTTACCAAATCGCAGGTGATGGATGGTCTGGATGCCCTTATGGAAGATAGCATGGCTAAGGGCATGGACGGTATGCTTTCTAGCGGCGAGGATATCGCTATCGCCGTATCGAAGTACGAGCAGACCAATATGATTTCGCCGCGGGTGCTGGAAGCGGTGAAGGGAATTATGAGTAAACGTCAAACCGCCTAAGCCACAAGGCGATAGCGGAAAGAAGTAAACCTATATTAATGGCCTTGTGGCCAAAGGAGATGAAACAATGTCGGCAAATCTGATTAGCTGGAGAGATTACGAAGGCGTGGATGGCTTTGGTGCGGCCTCCCAGGAAGATATTACCAACCTTAACAAAGCCATGACCGCCGGGCAGAAAGTTAATAACCCGGGCGCCGTGGCGGGCGACGGTTTTGCGCTCCGCGTCGAGAGTTTAGAGCGTACTTTGAAAAACGTTACCTACAAGATGAGTCACATAAGACTCTGGAAATCCATTGGGAAGTTAGCGGCCTATAACACGATTGAGGAATTTAATCAGATTCAAAGTTACGGGTCTAATACGGATTCCGGGTTCATTTCCGAGGGCGATCTTCCGGAAGAGCAAGACACCACTTATGAACGCAAATGGAGTGTCGTGAAATACATGGGAGTCACGGGCAAGGTAAGCCACGTACTCTCATTAGTTAAGCCGGCGCATGGAAATGTGATCGCACAAGAAGCGGTGAACAAAACCATGCATCTGCTTCGAATAATCGAGAATGCGCTTTTCAAGGGCGATAGCTCGATTTCGGCTCTTCAGTTCGACGGGTTTGAAAAGCTGCTTCTGGATAATGCTCCGGCGGCTAACATTATCGACCTTCGCGGAAAACCGCTTTCGGAAGATGTATTGACCGATGGCGCCTTGACCGTACTCGATGCGCCGAATTATGGCGAACCCACTGATTTGTACTGCAATCCAAAAATTAAGGCGGACCTTTGCAAAACCTTTTTCCCGAAAGAACGGTATGACCTCTTTTCCAAGACCTCCGAAGGTTTGGTCGGTCTGGATATCAAGGGGTTCACTTCGCCTGCCGGTGATGTCCGATTCCAACCGGATGTTTTTGTAAATGATGGGGGCTCTCCGTTGGCTGCTTCCGGCGATGCCGCTAAACGGCCTTCAGCTCCTACCGTTTCTACTCCGGCTACTTCGCCGGCTGATCCCCTCAGTAAGTTTATCGTTGGGGACGGGGGAGATTATTTCTACAAGATTCAAGCGGTCAATCGGTATGGGCGGGCTGCTGCGATTGACCTGGTTGCTGGTCCAACTGCGGTGACCGTAGCCGCGGGTGATAAGGTGACCGCGGGATTGACCGGTGGAGTTATTGCTCCGGAGTGGTATGAGATTTTCCGGACCAAAACTGATGGTGCTACCGGGACTGAACGCCTGATACTCCGGGTGAAAAACGCTGCTGGCGCCAAGGAGCAGGTGTTTAACGATTACAACGATAACCTGCCTGGATGTACCAGTGCTTACCTCTTCCAACAGAATTTGGAATGCATGAGCTTCAAGCAATTGGCGCCTATGGTGAAAATTCCGTTGGCTACCGTTGATAGTAGCATTCGATTCATGATTCTGCTATACGGTGTTCCTACCTTGTATACCCCGGGTAAGAACGTGCTTTACCGGAATGTCGGTCGGTCCATTGGGTATGTTGGCGGTGCGTAATACAACCGAGTAAACGCCTAAATTGGGCGGGGTACGGGTTCTTACTTTCTTCCCCGTACCCCGTCCCTTAAAGAGAGCGAGGATACAAACCATGTTTTTGAAAAACTTGAATCAGCATCGAAAAGGTACCGGGGTATCGGTAAATGGGCATATCTATTTTATCGGTCCTAATCTGATTATCATTGATAAGGTGACCGGTAAGATGGTGCCCATACCGGAAAAGGATGCGCGGGAATTGCTCGGCGGTAAATCATGGGAAATATATGACCCCGCTAAACCTAATATTCCGGGTAAACTTAAAGCTATTGAACGCCCCCGGATTAGCCTGGTAACTAGCAAGGGGGTGATTCCCCCGCTTCCGGTTGAAACTCCGATTCTCATGGAAGCGGTGGTTACCGATGTTAAGCCTTTGGAGGCCCCGGAAATTACGGCGGAAGATGAATCTGAGGTAACCGAGGAACCGGAAGTTACCAATGAGCCTACGGCAGTAATTGATCCTCCGATTCCTGAGAAGGGCGGAGAGTGGTCAGATCCTTCCCCGGAATTTAGTACAAGTTGGTTAGTTGCTTGTGCTAAGGCTTACAAGATTAAGCTGAATAAGGGTAAGCCTAACAAGGGGGAGTTGGTGGTAAAGATAAAAAAAGCGATGTATCCCGAAGGATAACGTTTTAACGGTTAAGGAGTTACTATCATGTCAGATAATGTGAATCCGAAATCACGGCATATACCGGAATACGCTGCTGGAGTAGAAACCGTAACCGGTACTTTGGTAGTGCATACCGGCTTGCGGGAAATTCAGTCGGTTACCGCTTCTTTCGGGCAAGATTTGATTGGAGCTCAAGAAGCTTTGGTCGTCGCTGAAATCAGTGCCACCGTTCCCGGAGATATGACTCTGAAAACTTATACCGCGGCGGGAGTTGCCGGGGTTGTGCCGTCTACCGTTTGCTGGATGGCTCTGGGTAGGTAAAAGTTGGTATCGAGGGTAGATTATGTCCTTAGCGCAAGTCAGAGGCGGTATACCCCATGTAGTTCGGGATGACCTGGTAGACGATGCCGGGCGCATAATTAATCTACCTTTTTATTGTTCGCATTTGATAATCCGCAATCAAGGATTGAACGCTTGCAAGTTGTATTTTACTCAGGCTGATTTTGATGGCGATAAAAACTATGTAACGGTGCCAGTGCCGTCAACTACTTACCCCTATGGCGAATGGTCGGGAATGGTAGAAACGGCGGCGGGTAATAATTCAGATGTTTGGGTAAAAGCGTTAGCGTTAAAAACAACGGCTATTGAATTGGTAGCTTTCCAGCGGCGCGGATAAGGGGTAATTATGTCCTTAGTGCAAACAAGAGGCGGGGTACCGTATGTAGTTCGGGTTACCGGTCTAACTGCGGCTGGCCAGATAGTGAAGTTACCGTTTTATACTCAATTTGTGATTCTTAGGAATCAGGGTGCAAATGCATGCCGTTTGTTTTTTACGGCTGCTGATTTTACGGGTAATAAGAATTACGTTATTGCTCCGGTAGCATCGGCAACATATCCTTACGGGGAATGGGCTGGGCCGGTTGAAACTACGGCGGGGGATCATTCGGATTTATGGGTAAAATCGGATGTTGCCGGAGTGACTACTATTGAGTTGATAGCATTTCAGAGGCGAGGCTAATTGCACCGGAAAGGTAAGCCAAAATGAATCCTCACGATATAGCATCGTTAATTGAGCCTGCGGCAATTGCCGCTATTGTTGGCTTGGTTACGTGGTTAGTTCGTCGGGTATTCACTTATACTATTCCCAGGCTAGCCGAAGATTTCAAGGAAGCTTTGAACAATCAGCAAAAGCAATTCTTGCATCAGTTGGAATTGCAGCGTGATGATTTTAAGGGTGCTTTGGAAGCTCAGCGTAGTGATTTCAAGGAAACATTGAAGGATGAACGGGATCAATTAGGCCATGAACTAAACCGGCTATCTACTGCGGTTGAGGCATTGTTAGAACGTTAATAAACGGCAAAAACCGTAAGGAGAAATGAAAATGGAAATTCAACAAGTTCAGACCGGGGCAACCAAGTTAATTCAGATTTATGTTTCCGCCGTTGCTGGCGGTGCCGCTCTTACGGGAGCTACTGATTTGTTCGTGCGGGTTCGGCGTCAAAGTGATGGTAAGATTCTGGATTGGGCGGATATGACTTTCAAAGCCGCGGCATGGACTGACAAGGAACATTTGCTTGCGGAATTGGATGCCGCGAATCTTCCCGGAGTATATGCGTATGCTTTGAATACTACGAGTATCGTAACTCTGGTTGCCAATGATATTTACCAATTTTATTATTTTCAAACCCCGGGAGTATCGGCGATAATGCCGGTACCCAATGCTATTGAAATGGGTAAATGGCTAGATAATATCGATGGGGCTATTAGCGACTGCGCGAAGCCTACGGATATCTTGAGTGATGCTACACCGTTTGCGGGAGCCAATATAGCTAACTTGGATGCAGCGGTAAGCGACTGCGCGAAGCCTACGGATATTCTTTCCGATGCTACACCGTTTGCGGGAGCCAATATAGCTAACTTGGATGCAGCGGTAAGCGACTGCGCGAAGCCTACGGATATTCTTTCCGATGCTACTCCGTTTGCAGGTGCTTCAATTGCCTACCTG
>Ga0315284_10009500_pt1 | contig 13861 bp, 7 predicted proteins | sample YL17G09_16_MG_FD_203696 | JGI IMG/M metagenome (GOLD analysis project Ga0315284, IMG submission 203696) | Sediment microbial communities from Yellowstone Lake, YNP, Wyoming, USA - YL17G09_16 | ecosystem: Environmental > Aquatic > Freshwater > Lake > Sediment | place: USA: Wyoming | collected... | reverse complement strand
GAAAACAATACACCGTGATGCTGAAAGATCGTTTGGATCGTGCGGACCGTAGCAATCTCAATCTGGACGAGTACAATGTTCGCATGAAAATCCGGCGAGAGCAACCAATTGAAGGAGAGAATGCGGCAGTCAAACAGTTACTACAGAATTGGGGATCAGAGCGTAAGGCCTTCCGATTGATTCGCCGCTGGAGCTTTGAAGGGGATGGTGTTCGGATGGATTTATCTATGGTGCGTCAATCACCTACTGTAGCCGAACGACAGGGTGAATATGATTGGTCGACCACCTTTCTCCAGCACAACATTCTCAATCAAATTCCGCGCTATGAGGTGGAGGTAGAATTGTTGCGTAATTCATCCACCAAAACAGAAGACGCCGCACTCAAAGCACTCATTCGCGGTGTAGGTGAGGTTCTGCGCGCCGTGCAAAAGAATACGCTCTTAATTACTAAATCTCTAACGGCACAAGTGCAGCGCGAGTATCGTACGATGATGGGGATTAATGAATTTCGCGGTGTAAATCCTGTTACTCTTGAGATGAAAAACATGATTCCTCTGATAGACCCATCCATCCCCAATATTCGTTCCAGTTATAATGTGACAGACAAGGCGGACGGCCTTCGTGCTATGGGCTTCATCAATCAAAAGGGAGACCTCTTCCTCTTCGATCAAAGCATGAATGTCTATCGAACGGGTCTTCACAATGAATCATGTGCCAATACACTATTGGATGGAGAATGGGTGACCCTTACCAGCATGGGAGAGACAGTCAATCACTATATGGTGTTCGATATCTATCATTATGAAGGCGAAAATGTCAGCACACTCCCATTTGTCACCTTTGCCGAGGGCATGGTCGATCAGGGAGGAAACAGTCGTTATAGCAAAATGAAGGAGTGGCACCTGAAATGGAGAGAGAATACCACACTTATCGCCAAGGGAATTGGAAAGGAGCGATCTCTGCTGGTTGCCCTCAAGATCTTTAAGTTTGGATCCGCCAACAATCTCAGTATCTTTCAAGCATGTGCTGAGATTATGAATGCACCGCATGTCTATCACACAGACGGTCTGATTCTTACGAGTAATTCAGAACCGTTGCCTGCGGATGCCGGCGCTCGGTTTAACCAGCAATTCAAATGGAAGCCAGCAAAGGACAATACAGTAGATTTCCTGATCGAATATGAAAAGGATGAGGACATTCCCACTATCGATAAAGTGACAAGCACCATTCTCCCCAGTAATGGAGATACCAGCATTCACTATAAAACCATGCGCCTCTTCGTGGGTGCCGAAAAAGGCGCCATCTATCTTAATCCGCGCGAACTGATCCTTCGTGATGAGCCCATTGCTCGAGAGCGAGGGGGTCGATCCTATATGCCTGTCTTATTCACTCCCTCGGATTTTCCAGATACCATGGCAAATACCTGCTATGTTGCGGTGGAGCCCGCTGCAGACTCCACCGAGGAATACGCGATGACAGAGAGCACCAAGGAGCCTATTCCCAATCGAAGCATTGTTGAAATGCGCTATGATTCAACGCGTGAGGCAGGCTGGCGATGGATTCCGTATCGAATTCGCCATGATAAGACAGAACGCCTGGTTCGTGCAACGATTCTGGCAAGAGAAACTGGCAAGAACATTAAATACAGGAGCATGATGAATGATGAAAAGGTCGCCAATTCTGTCTGGAAATCCATTCATGATCCGATTACCGATAGCATGATTCGCACAGGAAATGAGGAACCATCGGATGAGGAATTGGCTGCATTATTGCGTGTTCGCGAGACAGAGATTAGTAAAAAGTATTATGAGCGAAAGGCTCCTCAAGAAAATATGGCATTGGTAAAAGGACTACAGGGCTTCCATAACAAAATCATCAAGAATGAGATCCTGATTCAGCGTGCGCTCTCGGGTGGAAATCAGAGTCTTCTTGACTTTGCATGCGGTAAGGCAGGTGATCTTAGAAAGTGGAATCATCGTGCCAAATATGTTGTTGGTATTGATACGGCAGGTGAGAATATTACAAATCCATCGGATGGTGCTTACAAGCGTTATATGGAATTAATGGAAGAGTATGGACGAGATCAGGTTCCGAAGATGGCCTTTATCATTGGTGACAGCTCTAAGCCCATTGCAAACGGTGAGGCGGGTGCGAATCGCCAGGAACAGGACATGCTCCGTGTGATCTTTGGCCAAGATCCACAAGAGGGTAATATTCCACCATTCATTCTTCATCACATGGCAAGTAAGTTTAGCCGTGGCGCGGATGTGGCTGCATGTATGTTCGCCCTTCACTACTTCTTTGCCAACAAGGATATGCTGGATGGATTCCTATACAATCTGAAAACCACAATAAAAGTGGGAGGACTCTTTATTGGGTGCTGCTTTGATGGTAAGAAAATCTTTGATCTCCTGTCACCCCTTTCGAAGGGTCAGCGCCGTATAGGAACAGAGGCTGATGTTCCTGTCTGGAGCATTACCAAGGATTACCAGGATGATGTCTTGGAAATGGATGATAGCTCCATTGGTATGGGTATTGATGTAGAGTTTATTAGTATCGGATCCTCTCATAAGGAATACCTTGTTCCCTTTGAACTTCTGGAGTCTAAGATGAAAGAGAATGGGTTTCGATTGCTAAATATGAGAGAGCTGGGACAGATGAAGCTGAAGAATAGCACAGAATTGTTTGAAGAGACTTACAATCAAATGCTTCCTAATACGCGCAAGAAGTATCCAATGGGTGACTCCGTGAAGCAATTCTCGTTTCTGAATCGCTGGTTCATCTTTAAACGAGAGGGAGAGGTTGTAGTGGAAGAGGCGGCTAAAGCGGCAGAGGTTGCTAAAGCGGCAGAGGTTGCTAAAGCGGCAGAGGTTGCAAATTCTGCAAATGCTGAAGCGCCAAGTGCAGATGCATCTGCTCTATCTTCGAAGTCTGTTATGAAAAAACCAGGCATCGCAAAACCTGCTGCAGAGTCTTCTGTACAAGTGGAAGTTCCGCCACAATTGGAAGAAGTTGGGCCAAAGAAATATCTTACTGCTGCACAACTCTTCCGCTTCGGCCCAGATGTCAAAACCAATCAAGGCGTCGATATCCTGTTTCAAGGCAAACCCGATGATAATGCAGCACAATATATGAGTCTGATTGGTCCCTTTCCCATTCCAGATGAACAGGATGAAACAGTTCTGTATCCCAGCGTTGAGCACTATCTGGCAGCTATGAAAGTGAAAAAAGCTGGTAAGAAACAGAAGGGCGCATCGGCCAAAGCCGAATATACTAGCGATCTTGCAAAGAACCTGTTTAGCATGGACGGTCAAATTCATAAAGAAATGCTCGAAGAGCGTAGCAAAGCACGCCCACCTATTGTAGAGGATTCTGAGCGCGATTATGAATACTTGCTATCAGAGGCAGTAAAGGTACGAAAAGCCGCAACGGATCTTTCCTTGAAGCGCTATAATATCACAATTGATGATGCAATGTGGAGCGCAATCAAAGATGAAGCCCTCTATTATGCACTGGACTATCGTATGAATCGTGATGCACGCTTTCAGAATGCGGTATTAATGATTATTCGCGATGGCCGTGATTTACTCTATAGCACAAAAAATACCGGTAAAAATGTGGCGACTGCAGAGGAATTGGGTGGCGAACGACTTCTGGCTGGCCCCAAAAAGCACACCATTAAGGGTGAAAATAAGGTGGGCAACATGCTGATGGACATTGCCACTTCGTTTGGAAAAGCCTAAACCATTACAATGATACACCCTATAATGGGGACATCGTCGAGCCGTGAAGAAGATAATGATGTTATTCATGATATTTTTCATGTTACTGATACATTTGTTGATCGTGCTGCATGGCAGCGTCATATAAAACAACACATGCGACACCAAGAGGATTCTGATATTCCTTCTTTTACCGTTGGTTCCTCTCCTTATACCATCTATGCTGTACAACAACCAAAACAAAAAGAAGAGATTCGTAACATTTCCTATGATCAGCTTCAACTTACACTATGTCATACCATTTTTGTATTTTGTACTCGTACTGATTTTGTCCTCTCGGTTGAAAATTTAGTGGAGGAATCCTTTGAACGGCAATCGATTCGCCAAATTCTAAATCAATTTTGGAATCCGTATCAACCCGATAGGATCGCATGGGCAAAACATCAGACCTATATGGCAGTTGGTTATGCTGCGGTTGCGTGTGAGCAAGAAGGATTCTCTTGTTTAATGATTGATGGCTTTCAAGCACCGATGCTTCATTCTCTTCTTCAGCTTCCCTCCTACTTGATTCCTACTGCCATGTTGGTGGTAGGTCTACCTGATTAAAAATTGATATCGATAGATTGTCATGACTTAAACTAATCCATTGTATATTCATCATGCCTCATCACTCTTGGCAAACACTTACCAGCATCCATCGTCACCCGCGTGATGCGCATATTGCATTTGATGAACCTACTCACAAGTACTATGTCAATGGTTCCTGTCAGGGAAACATCTCTTGTACTGGTTTTATCCACGAATTCTTTGGACACTTCGATGCCAAGGCTATCATTACTAAAATGAAGAAAGGTCCCAAATGGGCCACCAGCAAATACTACGGAAAAACGGATGAAGAGATCATGAAAGAATGGTCTGATAATGGAAAAGAGGCATCGGCTGCTGGAACCGCCATGCATTTTGCCATCGAACAATTCATGCATGGTGCGATGGACGAGATCAAGCCCGAAGTCAAGGACACACTGGAATGGAAATACTTTATGAAGTTCTGGGCGGAGTGTGGGGATGATTTGGAGCCCTATCGCAGTGAATGGGAGGTCTTCACGGATTCATTGGAGCCAGTTGCATCTGAGCGAAAGATTAAACTGTGTGGTTCGATTGATATGGTGTATCGTCGTAAATCAGATGGAAAGTTCGTGATTTATGACTGGAAACGATCGAAGGAGATTAAGTCGGATAATCCGTTTGGATCGGGTCTGCCTCCGTTGGAGCACTTACCTGATACAAATTATTGGCATTATACCATGCAGCTGAATGTGTATAAATGGATGTTGGAGAAGTACTATGGCCTGGAAGTGGCGGACTTGTATCTTGTCATTCTCCATCCAGATCAGCCGTCGTATCGTCGTATGCGCCTTAATATCATGACGGATGAAGTGGAGGATATGATTGAGTGTCGCCGACGAGCTGTGGAAGCGGGATGCAAGCAGTCGGTGATTCTGCCGATTCCTGATCAGGAAGAGGATCGTGGTAAGCCGCTGGCTTCGTTTGGGTTTAAATTCTAATTGGCGGATGCTGCTGGTGCTGCGCTTGCGGATGCTACTGGTGCTGCGCTTGCGCTTTTAGCGCTTGGTGCAATACCTGGTCTTTTTAGTTTAGGTACAGAGAGTGGTGCTGCACTTGGTACTGCACTCTGTACTGCACTCTGTACTGCACTCTGTACTGCACTCTGTACTGCACTCTGTACTGCCATGCTTGGTGCTGCGCTTGATGCTGCACTTTTAGCGCTTGGTACTGCACTTGGTACTGCGCTTGGTACTGCGCTTGGTGCAATACCTGGTCTTTTCAGTTTAGGTGCCATACTTGGTACTGACATACTTGGTACTGCCATACTTGGTACTGACATACTTGGCGCTGCCATACTTGGTACTGACATACTTGGTGCTGGTGCTGCACTCTGTACTGCCATACTTGCTGGTACTACACTCTGTACTATACTTGCTGGTGCTGGCGCCTTGGATGCTGCGCGTAACACTCGTGGAGCCGATATTGGTTCAATTGATTCAGGAATAGTGGATAGGGGGCGTGCGGCTGGTACTACACTCGGTAATGCTGGTGCTGCACTCTGTAATACGCTTGCGCTTGGTACTGCTACGCTTACGCTTTTAGCACTGACTGGTGCAGCAATTGGTTCCCTAAGCCTCTGTAATTCATCTTGTACCATTGATGACGATGATGCACTTGGTGCAATACCTGGTTTCTTGAGTTTCTTTGGTGGGTCCTGTGATAACAACGGAGGCTCCTTCATAGGTGGTGCGATTCCTGGCTTCTTTAGTCTTATCGGTGCAGCACTTGCAGCAGCGCTAGCCGCAGGTGCAATTCCTGGCTTCGGAAGTTTCTTCGGTGCCGCCATTGCTTGCGCCATTGCTTGTTCTTGTGCCAGAAGAGGAAGAGATTGAATAGGAGGGGCTGGTCCAGGCGGCGCGATCTTCTCAAATTCTACACGCCCCGCATCTTTCCATCGTCGGCGAATCGTATCAGGCAATGCATCTATATAAACGGTCGGTGTATCATTATGATGAACGAGTAGACCCATGCGATCCGGTAGAAAGACCACAATAAGAACCGAATCAAACGACCCAGGATAGGGTGTTACAAATTGAACCCGCGGCTCACTACGAAAGTTAATCATACCAATCGGCCGATGTTTCACTTTTACATATTCGACCATCTGATCGATCGATAAGATCGTATCACCCTCTTTTACTCCAAGTTCCTCTGCTGTTATTCCTAGGATGTCAAGCAGTGATGCGAGAGGCTGAACGCCACCTGAAGAAATATCCATGATATGAAACGGTGTATGGTCTCCCAACATTAATTTGAGTTCATCAGGCATGGGATCTTCGTATTTTCTATCATCTTCATCTTCTCGTGACATTTCCTCATAGTATCGCGGCTTCTCAGAGGCTTGCTGCAACCATTCCAATTGCAGTAAATTCGTCCATGTTGGTGAGGATTCGGGAATAATATACTGATCGCCTTGACGAATCGGCTGAAGAATCGTCGATAATTTCGATATTTTACCTTCGCTCATGATCTGCTTTCTGCGAGCGGGAAATCGAATCAATTCATCAATCACTCGCTTTGTAAATAGCATAGGAGTACTCACTTTTCGAGACTCTTTTTCCATCTGTTGAGGCTCTTTTTCATCGTCCTCTTGACTTCCCAGATTGGTCAGTGCATGTACATGAAGTAAGCATTTATTTTCCTCTTCTCTCCATACGCAAGTTCCTGTGCAGGATCTTGCTTGTGTAATCAGATTGCAATCCTTTCTCAAAAAGTTAGCAGGACCTTTATCCCACATTTCTTCATCCGCATAGAACCATTTCACTAAAGTGGATCCAATAAGCAAAAACATCCGCTTTCTCTTTTCGTATTCAGGAAGCGTGCGATTAAACATGATCTCTTCCATTTTTGCACGCAACTCTGGTCCTGCTCGTCCTCCCGTAATCCAATTGGACACCATTAAGCGAAATTGTTGATAGGATTCCTCAAACTCCATGTCATCCGACTTTCGCATCAACGAATCTTCACCACACCCCTTCTCCGTTTCCATTTCCTCCATGATTCCCTCCCAATCATCATACGAGCTCTTCATTTCAAGTGTATGCGGTATTCCCGCAATATCCTTATTGATATCCCATTCAAACATCGTAATTGATGTAGTCGGCAAGTTAATGGCGCTTTTAGGGGGAGCAGTAGGGACATAGAGACCATTTCGTAGCTGAAGAGCAACCACCTGCTGATCCTCTGCATTGCGAACCATGCGCTCGATACCATATCCAGGATACAATGAAGTAAATGGTCGCAAATGAGCTTGATAGAATTCAATGACTTGATCCAGTGGCGCTTTTTTCACATCTGCCCAATCCAAATAGGTATGATCCATCAATGCTGAAATCGTAAATACGCCATCATCTACGATTGGTAGAATGACCATATAGGGCGAATCTTCCTCTACTGGATAAGTGACTGCTACCGCATGATTATAGCTATCTTTCACGACTCCTGTTGGCCGCAGTGTTTGCTTAAGTGTCATAGACAGGGGGACCATTGCCATCGGCTGAATACCCTGCTGAGAAGTATCAATGGAACGATGTCGTGCTTGACATTGTGTCGTGTATTCTTCGATGCGTTGCTTCACAATGGGAGGCCAATTGCCACGAGTATGATAAGGCCATCGCATACTGGGTTGATGCACAGCAGCAGCAGCGCCTCCTGGAGGACGATTATGTGTATAGAAATATAATTCATAATATGAATATTTATTCTTTGTATTTCCAATGGTTAGCATCGTTCGCGAAAGGAACACAAAGTCATTTTTAATGTGTCGATCCATGGATATACCAAAGGGAGGGCATTTTACGGTAACAGGATCATTGTTCTCTAAAATAATTAGCTGAATGCCACGAATCGTAAATAGACCAGGCTCGGCCAATAACGGCTGAATATGTCTCAATTCAATCGGTTGAGGAAAATCTTTAAAATATCGTGGATTCTTAATAAATCGAATAAATCGCGTATGAGCATTATAAACGCGCATCATTTGATATAAATTATTGCTGCTAATTGGTATCTTAAGTTCCTTTTGGGCCCAGTCCATTAGTTCCTGGAGTCCCTTGGATGGCATGGCACTGGCATCCGTTGGATCAAAAAACTCCAGCACCAAATTACCAAAATTCGCATTGAGAAATATTCTTGGGACAATTTTCTCCTCAATCATATCTTTCACCTCTTTGATGGTTGTTTTATAGAGAATAGGGGCAAGGGCGCCTAGTAAAGACTCATAGATCGGATTTTCGACACCAATTCGTAAAAATCCAACGGCATTGGCGCGCAATTCAAACTTCACTGCAGGTCGTATGGCAATGCTCTCATTTGAATTCTGTGCAAAATATCGATCAAATGAGGGAGATGCCATTGCAAATGTGCCAGGGCTTAGATCTTTTTTATTTGATTCTAAGATGTAACTTTCATGGAGCACTTGAAATAAATATCCATATTCGACGGTCTCTTCTCCTTGATATAGAATATCTCTCTGATCTCCCTCTTCCTCTTCTTCTACTGGCTGGGGATTGTACTGTTCCTCTTGAAATGCTAATTGTAATCGTGCATATGCGGGATCCTTTAATGGGATATTACGCATTTTGAGAAAACAACAAGGCAACTCCCATTTATTGGGATGGGTTGTTGTTGATAGAAAGTCAGGATTGGATTGATGGCGAGGTGGGCGAGATCCTGGTTTCGTTTTGCTTCGGAGAACGGTTTGACCTGGAACCATGGTTTTTCCTGTAATTAATGAGCCGCGGCAAAACGGACAGGTATTGGGTGGTTTCGATTTACCATCACGCCCTGCGGTACCTTCAAATTCTTTTTCTAATACCATGATCTCATCGTAAATGCAAAAGTATTTTGGGCAAAAATAATACCGAATATTGTTGATGGTAGAACCATATCTCATCACAGTAATCACTTCTACATTTTTTGGTGGGCGAGGATCTTCTGTGCCTTCCAGAGGGTATTCAATCCAAAACACATTATTCTCTGCATAAATCTCCTTCATGGCATCATACTGTGCCTTTGTTAGACCCGCGGGCTGGCGCTCTTCTTGACACAAACGACTATATTGAGATTTCTTATCGACGGTTTTATAATCAAATAGGGTGGGATCAATCTGTTGCAACTTCTTAATCAACCATCCCTTTGGATCAATTTTGATCACACGGCTACTTGCTGCAGCTTGTGCAGATACTTGTGCAGATACTTGTGCAGGTGCAATTCCAGGACGCTTTAATTTGGGAGCTTCTTCCACTTTAGGGGCAATACCAGGACGCTTTAATTTGGCTACCGCCGGCTGCGCCGCAACAGGTTCCTCTGCAACAGATTCCTCCTCAATCTCTTCGTCGTCTTCGTCGGCTACCAGGGATTGTGCCAACCATGATGGTAATGCAGATACTGTTGCTTTCTTTTGCCCCATATCAATTGGCATAGACATGGCTACTGCACTGTTAGCACCTTCGGCAATAGGTGCGCTTACTGCTGCTGCGCTTAGTGCTTCTTCATCCCTCTCCATGGATAAACTATCCTCCTCCATGACTTGTTCCACCTCATCTTCCACAGGGTCATTCTCTTGTCCCGCGAAGTAGTCGTCATCTGCATAGAACAAGAGAGATAACAAGGTATAGACACGCTGGTAATTCTGATAGCTATCAATGCGATGCACATGAAAATGATACGAGGATTGCTGGGCATAAATATGAATGTCAATCCCTGGGTTATAGTTTTGTATGAATTCACCCTCTTCTGGCAATGCTAGCGTAAAGGCGCTCTCTTTCTTAAACCATTCTTCCAATGTATGACGCGCCTCATCATATGAAATTTCAAACTCCTCTTGAATCAGCTCCAGATCACTTGCATCCAGAGGAACTCCACGCAAGAGTCTCTTTTTGGTCGCCAACTGTGTAATGAACGACAAGATCTTATCCTCCGTCGCATACTGACTAACCGCCTTGTATCGAATGGAGAGAATGGGATTTTCATCAGGAAGCGGTGTAATTTCGGTAAAAAACCGCTTAAAGAACGGTAATCGCTGTTGTAGCCGTTCCGTTGTAAATTTCTTTGCAGTGAGTTCAGTTGTGAGTGCAAAGATCGCGGCAATCTCTTGCAATTTGCAATCATTAAAGGATTGCGGAAGGCCTTCAAATACATTCTCCATAATCCCTGTAAAATTACGAAAATCAAAGGTGGGATGTAAATAGCGAACATTAATGGGAGGCTGTAACAACAGGTTAATGGTTCCATCATTCAATACACGAATGGTTCCATAAATGGATTGTGTATCACCGATCGCCTGGCGATTGACATATTTGATGCTACAATAATCACTGTTTGTCGGATTAACCTCTTTGCTCCATACTTCTAATAACTGGGGATCGTCCAAACTGGGAATAGGGAGCACACCCTCCACATGAAGTTTGGTGATGGCCGTTCCCTCCGCGGGAAATAGTCGAAGATAGGGACGCTCTTTCGTAACCGGAAGTTGATAGAATAAAGACGCGCATCCTTCAAATCCTTCTACAGGCTTGGGCCATGAGAGCAGTAATTGGCGAATACCTGTAAGAGTCATCTCAGGAAGCTGGATCTCCTCCTCCAAATACTCATTGATCTTATTGACACTTTCCTCACGATGCGAGATGAAATAATGCACCTTCTCCGCAAAGGTTCGATCTGCATCCGTTGCCTGATAAGGTCCTCCTCGACTGATATCAGGGTAATACGCAGCAAATCGTCTGTTCCAGTTTTCCTCTGCAATTGCTTGGCTCTCCTGATAGGTTTGAAGTAGGGTTGAAAGAGGAAAGACATGAAACACGGGTAGTATTCCACCACTCGGCTTCAAAAATACATCCTCCATCATAGTGCGCCCACGATTGTCATAATTCGGGCTGGTAAAGCTTCCCTGTCTTGTCACAAAACGATCATCTCCCTCTCGCAGTGCCTTTAGTGGATGCTTCAGATAATAGGGCTGAGTGGGATCATTGGATCCTGGTGGATACCATAAATAATCAATGGGGAGATAGGTGGTGTCCTCTGTTGGGTTTTCTTTTGATTCAGGATTCTCTTGCGGGACTCCCACAAATAGAAAACGCGGAATAAAGGCGGAATCCTGGCGAAAACGATAGCACAGCATGCGTTTGATGGTATCAATGGTGTCAAATGGATAGATCTGAGTATCGGTTTGGCGATCCAATACAACGGTATCATATCGATTTCCTCCCTTCCAAATGATACAATGGACCGGAGGAATACGCTGATGCAGACTACGAAGTACTTTTGGATGTAAGATATGGTCTATCTCTGACTCCATCCCTATCGCTTTTTTATAAAAAAAAGCAAATGATCCATTTCACGAGGATTAATCTACCCGCTTAGAAATGGTACCAATTTGAAAATTCGTGCCATCTTTTGCGGGATCATATCTTGGTGAATCCGTGATATAGACTCCACAGTAATTTACGGGATGGGCGGCAAAGTCCGTATATCGATACACATTAATGGCTTCGGCCTCTTTCAGGAGCCAGCCAAAGTTATTCCAAAAATCTGGACCATGACCGATCGATTCCGTGCAGACATGGGCTAATTCATGAAGCGCCACAAAGGTCATCACATTTTCATTTACGAGGCTTTCATCACCCGCCTCGCGCTGCCGCAAACACATGTAAATGGCCTCTCCCTTATTCACAGTGGAGGAGGTGTGCTCAGAGTCAGGCGTAGCCTCAATAAAACGCGAGGGATCCGCGCGGAAATTGCGGACCATTTGCTTGACCTGAGGCTTATCGGGATACTTCTTCTCCAGGGTATTACATAACTTCTCCAGACGGGCGCGTAGATTTGCCATTAGATTGGCTGCATTTTGTTTGTCGGGCATGTCGCGAACCTTGTATTGTTTTCCATCAACAGTGGAGGTAACATAAACCGTCGGATAGTTGCCTCCACCGAGAATGGTTTTTACCATCTCTGTTGCTTTGTCCAGTATCGACATCTATTCTACTATGATTCCATAAAGTGAAGAGAAAGATAATAAACCGCAAAGGTCCCAATAAAGAGAGCCTCTGTTAGGAAAATGCTTTGATTAAAAAATGCGACCGTGGTAATGGCAAAATAAGCGGCAATCAAAAGGAGCATCCGTAATCCATTTGAGTTCTGTTTTCGAGTATGATGGACCATAAACCCTAAAATGGAGAGAAATGCAATGGCTGCAAATCCAAAATGAGTCCAAAATAAGTCATAGCTAAAAAGGAGTCCATAAATGCCAAACAAAAGGCACATAATAATGATCATTGAAGTCGTATCCTTTCGCTCTCGTTCATACTGTATGGTAAAGGCGCCCATGATCACCATGGCAGCAGTAATCATATATTTGGCATCCTCTCTACAGATGATATTACAGATGCTGGGATTGTCGATAAACTGATAATAGACATAGAGGATGGGGATCAAGTAGGCGACCAGCATACATCCCAGTAAAATATCCTTTTGCGTCATGTGTCCTGATATTATTTATGGTTGTTTTAAGTATTCTGCAAATACATTTTGCGGATTACCATTTTTATAGGCGGGGTTCACGTGAGGGCTGTTTGCATTTTGCTCATACTGAGGCTGTCCTGGAGAGGCATTTACGCCGGCAGGGGCACATCCATGGGCGACAGCGGAGGGATAGGCCATGGGCGGGCGCAAGATCTGATCAACGAAGCCATCGATAGAGGGGCGGTTTTTGACATACCATGCTGCAAGGGCTACCGCAAGAAGGATAGGGATAGCATACTTCATCGTGACTTTCTATCAAGTGTATTGTAAATTCGATCATACCAATTGACAATACAATTATGAAAAATAAAAGGGCTTTGCGTTTTAGGCACCAATCTCGAGCGGGCGGTGGCTGATATCCGGGGCAATCGTCGACTGAAGGAAGATGCTAACAGGGACCTGGGGGTTCGGTGGCTCCGAGCGCAACTGGAGGTTGGCGTTACGCAAGCTCTGGCCCACCGTGTTGACACCAATGAGGGCGCCAGCGCTGAGGAAGTTCTTGCCCTTCAAGGAGCCTGGTCCCATCGGGTTCTGCTCGGCCCAGATGCTGTTCATGTCCTTCGGGAGGAGCTCGGATGGGGTGATCTGGTCACGGGGGTAGCAGCCAGCAGGGGCCTCTGCAGCACCAAAGTTGGCCGGGCCCTCATAGGCGCTGAGGTCAGCGAATGTCTCAGTAACAGCCATTGGCTTCTTGTCATCCTTTGGTGCAGCCTTCATGCTGCCCTTGGCAGCACCATTTGCCTTCTTGGCGGGCATTGCCTTATTATCCATCTTAGCATCTTCAAAAGCCTCCTTATCCTCCTCCGCGGTTGCTGGCTTCACCTTCTCCATATTCTCAAAGCCTTGATAGGTATTTAGCAGTCCGCAAAGGGACGAATCATATTGATAGAGTACAAATACGATGACCAACACAACTAGGGCGATTAAAACGACGTTCTTCATTTCTGTACCTGCCATTACTTTCTATAAAAGAATGAGGGCATTATTTTATAAGA
>Ga0315284_10009499_pt1 | contig 13862 bp, 8 predicted proteins | sample YL17G09_16_MG_FD_203696 | JGI IMG/M metagenome (GOLD analysis project Ga0315284, IMG submission 203696) | Sediment microbial communities from Yellowstone Lake, YNP, Wyoming, USA - YL17G09_16 | ecosystem: Environmental > Aquatic > Freshwater > Lake > Sediment | place: USA: Wyoming | collected... | reverse complement strand
GTGCTCTTCCGATCTTAGGCGCTGAAAGGGCTATGATCATTTACCGCCGTTCCTTCAATGAAATGCCGGCCCGGAAAGAAGAAATCAGGCATGCCCAGGAGGAGGGTATCGAATTCCTTAACCTCCATGCCCCGGTTGAATATTTTGCCGATGGTAACGGCCATGTTAACCTTATCAAATTGCAAAAGATGGAACTTTCCGAACCTGATGCATCGGGTAGAAGAAAACCTGTTCCCATTACAAATTCGGAGTATATTATCGAAGCTGACCTGGTAATCGTTAGTGTGGGAGTATCGCCCAATCCACTGATACTGCAAAGTCTGCCCGGATTGCATGTAAGTAAATGGGGTACCATACAGGTTGATGAGGAAAGGATGCAATCGAATATTACCGGACTTTTTGCCGGAGGTGATATTGTCAGGGGCGGTGCGACCGTAATCCTTGCCATGGGCGACGGCCGCAAGGCTGCCATGGGAATACATAAGTTTTTGTTAAATGGCATGGGACAGCAGCAGGAGCAGCGACCGCAGGAGCAACAGGAGCAGGAGGAACAGCAGGAGCCTTAACAGGACTGCGGCAGTAGCAGAAGTTATGTATTATGTTACTTTTCATGCTGAACTCCGATAGCTATCGGAGCTCAACATGACAAATCGTTCATGACATGTCATTAGTTTATTCAATAGAATATTTTCTTCGTTATTGAAATTTTTATTCTAATTTCGTACGATACCTGTTATTATTGCGATTGACTGGTATTTTGAATAAATTCTATTTTATGCATCCTGCCCTTCAAGATGCTGCCGGATTCCGGAAGGCTTTTGTCGTATACAGAATTGTCGCAGCCTTCAATGAGCAAAAGCCCTTTGAAGAAAAGCTCAGCCAAATATGTGAGTATATTCCTGATGCCTTTGCCATGCCTGAAGAAGTATCGGTCAGCATTTCCTATGACACTCAACTTTATGTTAGCCCCAATTTTAGAGAATCACAATGGTTGGAACGCTTCATTTTTGTAACCCCTGATTTGGTTAAAGGTGTCATTGAGATACATTTTTCAGGTGCATTCATGAAAAAGTGCCCTGCCGATTACTTGGCAAAAGATGACGATTTCCTTAGAAACATTGCCAGTCTGATAACAGGGGTTATCTCTTCCGGCAAGCTCGGTAAATTACTCTACGACAATACCGAAAGACTTAAAGAGTTAAAGAGTATTCGTCGCACCACGGAGGTTCTGAGCAAGGGCTCTCCCGTTGAAGCATCTTTGCAGGAAATATGTTCCTTTCTTCCTGAAGCCTGGCAATATCCTCAGCATTGTGCTGCCCGAATCGTATACGGTGACAAGGTGTTCAATAGTATACAATTCACTGAGACCCCCTGGATGCAAAAACAGGTGTTTGAGACACCGGATAATCAAAAAGGCTGTATCGAGATATATTACCTCAGGGAATTTTCTCAGGCACATGAAGGTCCTTTTTTAAAAGAGGAACGCGATCTCATCGATAACCTGGCAGCACTGATTTCTGGTACAGTATCGCAACAAGCCCTCCGCGAATTGCTGTCAAAAAATACCGAAAGACTTAAAGAACTCCGGGGTATCAACCAGACTTCCCTGATCCTGAAAGAAAGCAAATCCATCAGTGAGGCACTTCAGGTGATCTGCTCCATACTGCCCGATGCTTATCAGTATCCTGAGTTTACTGTGACCCGCATCTGCTATGAATCCATGATTTTTACAAGCAAGAACTTCCATGAAACTGCATGGGCTCAGCGGCAGGCATTCGACACTCCTAATGAAACCAAGGGGTTAATTGAGGTTTTCTACCTGAAAAAATTCCCTGAAGCTGATGAGGGCCCTTTCCTGAAAGAAGAACGTAATTTACTGATCAACCTGGCGAATCTCATCGCCGGTTCAGCAACCAAAGGCATATTGAACAACCTGTTGTATGAAAACAGAGAACGTTTGAAAGAGTTGCATGTGATCAATCATACCTCCCATATCATATCGCAGGGGAAGCCGATTGATGAGACCCTGCAGAAGATATGCGCTATTGTACCACGTTCATGGCAATTTCCAAGGTATACTGCCGTTAGGATCAGCTATGAAGGAAAAACCTGGGCAAGCCGTGATTTCAAGGATACACCCTGGATGATGCGGGAAACTTTCATAACATTTGACAACAAAAGGGGCACTATTGAGGTTTTTTATCTGAAGGAATTCCCCCGATCCTTTGAAGGGCCGTTCCTAAAAGAAGAAAGACAATTGATCATTAACCTCGGCAAGCTGATCAGCGGTTACCTGAATAGCAATAAGGGGAGGGAAATATACAGTAAGACAAAATATGAAAAACTACAGCCCTTTAATGCAGGAGATTACCGGCAAACCCTGGTGAAAAACAAGAGGCCGCTGCAACTCTTTTTTAACCAGCAGTCGCTTGATAAGTACATTTACCTGGATATGATGAAATATAAGGTAAAAGAGATACTGTTCGTGGCTACCCTGTACGATGCTTTTATCCTTGATAATGAAGATAGTTTTTTTGAGCAGTTTATGGGAATCATTTATCAGTACAGCCTGTTCTCATTGCCCAGGATAACGGGCGTTACAACTCCGGAGGAAGCATTGGACCTGCTTGATACAGCGAACTTCGACATTGCGATTCTCATGGTAGGGATCGACAAGGAGACGCCCGTAATATTGAGTGATCAGATCAAGCAAAAAAGACCCACCCTGCCGGTTTATATGCTTCTGAATCAAAAAAGCAACATCAAATACTTTGAAGACCTGGTTCCCACACTGCCCTCAGTTAATAAACTTTTTGTATGGAGCGGCAACTCACAGATCTTCTTTGCCATTGTGAAATCCATTGAAGATGCTGCCAATGTGGAAAATGACACCCGGATAGGTTTGGTTAGGATTATTTTGCTGGTTGAAGATTCCGCACAATATTACTCCAAGTACCTGCAAATGTTGTATTCAATTGTATTTGGCCAGGTGCAGCAAGTATTGCCTGAGGTTGAAAAGAACGAACTCGATAAAATCTGTAAGATGCGTTCGAGGCCTAAAATTTTACTTGCCAGGAATTACGAGGATGCCATGTTCATCTTCAACAAATATAAGGATTTCATGCTTTGTGTTATTTCCGATGTTGAATTTGAACGCGATAGTAAGATTGATAAAACAGCTGGGATTAAATTCATTAATTATATCAAGTCGCACATCCTGAATCTTCCCATTATTCTGCAATCGTCCGAAAAAAGCAATGAGCAACTGGCCAGAAGTCTGAACGTAGGGTTTATCAACAAGAATTCGGAAACATTGCTGAACGACTTAAAGAACTTTCTCACTTATTATCTGGGCTTTGGTGATTTTGTGTTCAGGAACCGCGAGGGCAAACCAATAGCAGTAGCCAAGTCTCTGAGAGAGTTTGAGGCACTGCTTCATGTTATTCCCGATGAAACTTTTTACCTGCATGCCCAGGAGAATCAGTTTTCACTTTGGCTAATGGCCAGGGGCGAAATTGAACTTGCCCGAACGCTGAATCCTATGAGAATCGGAGATTATAAGGATATAAAAGAATCCCGGCGGTTTTTCATTGAAACCTTTACCAGGCATCGTGAAGAAAAGAAACGTGGTAAAGTACTCAGCTTTGATGAAACTGCCATCATGGATGAAAAGAATATTGTTGCATTTGCAAGCGGGTCATTCGGAGGGAAAGGCAGAGGTCTGGCCTTCATCAATGCACTGGTTTATAATCTTGACTTTGGTGAAATCAGTAAGGAAATCAATATCCGAACACCTATTACAGCCATTATAGGCACCGAGGAATTTGAAAATTTCATCGAGAGGAACGAGCTTTTTGACATCCTCATGAAACCCGGGATCGGTTATAAGGAGATCAGACAGGCCTTTGTAAATGCCAATATCTCTCCTGCGCTCACTAAAAAACTTGAGTTTTTTGTGGAACAGATAGAAAACCCCATTGCCATCAGATCGTCAAGCTTGTCGGAGGATTCTCTTACCCAACCGTTTGCGGGAGTTTTTGATACCTATATTATACCCAATAACCGTACGAATAAAAAGAATGTACTGGAGAATTTGGTAGAAGCAGTAAAATTAGTCTTTGCCTCCGTTTACTCTGATAATTCCAGGACCTATTTTCAGGCCATTCACCATAAGGTAGAGGAGGAAAGAATGGCCGTAATCCTTCAGGAACTTGTAGGTAACCAGTATGGAAAATATTACTACCCGCACATCAGCGGAATAGCCCAATCGTACAACTATTATCCGGTAGCCCATATGAAGCCGGAAGAAGGTTTCGCAGTAGCAGCAGTAGGTTTGGGCTCTTATGTGGTTGAAGGCTGGAAATCCTACCGGTTTTCTCCCCAATACCCGAGAATTGAAATGTATTCTACAAAAGATTTGCTGGACAGTTCCCAGTTGAAGTTCTATGCCCTGAACACAGCAAAGAATGAAGTTGATTATGTTACGGATGGAGAATTAGCATCACTCGAATTGCTGGACATCAGTGAAGCGGAAAAACATGGAACCTTAAACCATTGTGCATCGGTTTATCTGGCCGACAACGACAGGATTGAGCCGGGGTTATCTGCTGTTGGGCCACGTGTTATTGATTTCGCTGATATTTTGAAGTTTCACCATATTCCTTTGGCTGAGACCATCAGTATGATGCTGGGTACTATTGAGGATGCCCTTGGCTCACCGGTTGAGATTGAATACGCTGTTGACCTGAACAGAACGCTGAATGGCCTGCCTTCATTTTACCTGCTGCAGATCAAACCGCTGGTTGGTAACCAGCTTAACTATGACATCGACTTTGATAAGATAGATAAATCTAGTATCATTCTGTACACCCAGTCGAGTCTTGGCAATGGCGAAATCAACCATATCCGTGATATCATCTTCGTGGATAAACAAAAATTTGATAAGTTGAAAACCTTTGATATTGCAAGCGAAATTGAGCAGATGAATGCCAAAATGATAAGCCAGGAAAGGGAATACATACTAATTGGCCCCGGACGTTGGGGAACACGTGACCCATTTCTTGGCATTCCGGTGAACTGGTCACAGATTTCAAATGCACGGGTGATTGTGGAGGTAAGCCTGGCAAATTATCCGCTGGATTCATCGCTCGGATCTCATTTTTTCCATAATGTGACATCCATGAACATTGGATATTTTTCTGTATTGGATAACTCCAATACTGATTATATCCGTTGGGACATTTTGCATGAAATTGAAATAATTAAACGTACCCGTTACCTGAAACACATTCGTTTCACGGAACCTTTGCAGGTATTGATGAATGGCAAACAAAAGACCTCGGCGGTCCTGATAAATTCCTGAGTGCATGGCTGATATTATACGATTGGGTTTTTATGACGAACATAAAATTGTGCAGGAAGGCATATGCTCTCTCCTCCAAACGGTTGAAGATTTTGAAATTGTATTGAAAATTGACCAACAGGATCAGCTTATGGAAAGCCTGAAATCCACCCTCGTTCATATACTGGTCATCAACATTCACACCTTCAGTATCCAGGTAGCCAATCTTATCACCCACATCTCGAACACTTTTCCGAAAATTAAAATACTGATCATCTCCGTAAACAATGATGAAGAGGTCGTTTTAAAAATCATCAAGGCAGGAGCCAAAGGTTTCCTGGCCAAAGATACAACCCGGAACGAGCTGATTGAGGCAGTTTATACTTTGCGGAATGGCCATGATTATTTCAGTAATTCCATAACGGTACTGCTCCTGAACAAATATATTACAAGGTTAAAAACCGATGATGAAAGACCGGATAGTAAGAGCCTGAGTCCCCGTGAGATTGAAATTATGAAGATGTGGGGGAGTAGTTATACCAATAAGGAAATAGCCGACAAGTTGTTTTTAAGCGTACGAACCGTTGAAACCCACAAGAACCATATCATGCAGAAGCTAAACCTGAAAACTTCGGTAGACATGGTAAAATTTGCAATCCGGAATAATATCATTGATTTGTGAATACGAGAATCACGTAATCCCATACGTGTATTACTGAATTCGGTTATCCCGTAACATCAATTGCCACAATTGTTTATACTTTTACGGCAAGTAGGCTATTAGACTTTCAGACTATTAGACTATCAGGAAAATATTATGGATTTACTAATAGCCTAACAGCCTAATAGTCTGACAGTCTAAGAAGTTACAAAACAGGACTAAGACATTATTTAACCAAATAACCTTAAACATGGCCAACATTCTCGATGTAAAAGTCAATGACTTCATGGCAAAAATCATTGCCAAAAATCCCGGTGAAACCGAGTTCCATCAGGCAGTGAAAGAAGTAGTGGAATCTCTCATGCCCTTTATTGATGAGAATCCCAGGTTCAGTCACGGAAAAATTCTGGAGAGAATTACCGAACCGGAACGTGTGATTCTATTCAGGGTACCCTGGGTGGACGATAATGGTGAAATTCAAATCAACAAAGGTTATAGAATTGAAATGAACAGCGCTATAGGTCCCTACAAAGGAGGACTTCGCTTTCATCCAACGGTTAACCTGGGTATTCTGAAGTTCCTTGCTTTTGAGCAGGTTTTCAAGAATAGCCTTACCACCTTACCCATGGGGGGGGGCAAGGGAGGATCCGACTTTGATCCGAAAGGAAAATCGGATAATGAGGTGATGCGTTTCTGCCAGAGTTTTATGACCGAATTATCAAGGCATATTGGTCAGGATACTGATGTCCCGGCCGGCGATATTGGCGTTGGCGGCAGGGAAATTGGCTACATGTTTGGTCAGTATAAGCGTATCCGTAATGAATTCACAGGGGTTCTTACCGGCAAAGGGTTAGAGTGGGGCGGAAGCCTTATCAGACCCGAGGCTACAGGTTACGGATCGGTATACTTCGCGGAGGAGATGCTGAAAACCCGGAATGAAAGCATAAAAGGCAAAACGGCTGTGGTTTCCGGTTCGGGCAATGTGGCCCAATATACCGTTGAAAAGCTGCTCTTACTGGGTGCTAAAGTGCTTACCTTGTCGGATTCATCGGGTTATATATATGATGCCAATGGCATCGGCACTGAGAAATTGGCCTGGGTGATGGAACTAAAAAATATTCGCCGTGGCCGAATTCAGGAATATGCGGATAAATTTGGGGCCAAGTACTTTGAAGGCAAGCGCCCCTGGGCAGTAAAATGCGATATGGCTTTCCCGAGTGCAACACAGAATGAAATCAACGAAGAGGATGCCGAATTGTTATGCAAAACCGGTTGTTTGGTGGTTTCTGAAGGCGCTAATATGCCCTCAACACCTGAGGCGGTTGAAATGTTCCTCAGGGAAAAGATACTCTATGGCCCGGGCAAGGCAGCTAATGCAGGTGGTGTAGCAACATCCGGACTTGAAATGACCCAGAATTCGATGCGCCTTCCCTGGTCGAGGGAAGAGGTGGATCAACGGCTTCACCAGATCATGATTAATATACACGCCACTTGTGTAAAATATGGCAAGGAATCCAATGGTTATATCAACTACGTTAAAGGCGCCAATATTGGAGGATTCCTTAAAGTGGCCAATGCTATGCTTGCACAGGGAGTGGTTTAAAATAGTGACGGGTGACACGTGACGGGTGACAAGATGGGTAAGCAGTAATCGGTAATCATTGGACGGTAATACTGAATACTGAATACTGAATACTGCTTATCTTTGTCTCAAATTCACCTTTGTGAGACGTTTCGTCATCGGCGACATCCACGGCGCACACCGGGCATTGCAACAATGCTTCAAACGGTCGGGATTTGATCGGCAAACCGACCTGCTGATTTGCCTGGGTGACTTATGCGACGGCTGGCCCGGGGTTGATAAAGTGTTTAATGAATTATTGGAAGTCCGGAACCTGGTATTATTGCTGGGCAATCATGATCAATGGCTGCTGAATTACTTCCTCACCGGAGATGCTCCCGATATTTGGTTAATGCAGGGTGGATATCAAACCATTAAACGCTATAAAAGTGGTGTTCCCTCCACTCATTTAGAACTGCTGAGAAATGCCAGATACTATTTTATCCTCGACAAAAATCTCTTTGTTCATGGGGGATTCTTGCCAGAAGTTCCGATTGAGCAACAGGATGAAGAAGTATTCCTGTGGGACAGGTCACTGGTTAGGACAGCGCTGTCACACAAACAACATGGCAAAGAGGTCAGAATCACCCCCTTTGATATGGTTTATGTTGGTCATACACCTACCATTAATTTCGAGGATAACAAACCTATCACAACCTGTGGCGTTTGTTTGATGGATACTGGTGCTGGTTGGCCCGGTGGAATTTTGACACTAATGGATATTGACAGCAAGAGAGTTTTTCAGAGTGATAGGGTTGATGAGTTATATTGTGGATTCAGAGGGAGAAATGTTTAATAAAAAAGTCAACAATGCTCTTTGATGCCAGTTAGGATCGGACTTTAAAATCCCTGATTCTTTTTAGGCATTTAAGCATGACAGAACACCATTTTTAAAGTTTTCAACCATATTTTCCACTGTAAATATTTTTGCTGAATTCCTGCACCCTTCAATAAGTGCAAGGTATCTTTCTGTTTTCAGTGTTTCAATAATGGTACGACTATAATCATTAAAATCATCAGCTGTTATTATGCCATTACCATTGTTTTCAAGGTATTCAATTTCCGGGCTGTGGTAAGGGTATCTTGTAGTGAAAATGGGGGTTTCAAGGGCAAATGAATCAATTATACCCAGACCTACAAGCCCCGGCATAAGTTGTATAGATGCCAGCTTGAAGTATTTTACGCGTTCATGACCAAATTTAGGCCCAACATAATGTATCCAGCTCTGTGCTGCTGCAGCATCCTGAACTTTACCTGAATCGATACCTGAACCGATGAAGATCATATGAAAATCAGGTATGCTTTCCCTGACAGCTTTACAAACATTCAGAATAAAATCAATTCGCTTTTGCAAATACATTCCGCCGCAATAAATACCAATATGTGATCCAGTTATTCCTAGCTCTTGTTTCAGTTGATTAATTGCCTCATCAGTGATACCGGAATAAATTCGCTTAAGGTTAAAAGTGTCAATGGCATTTTGAACTATGGTTATCTTGTTTTCAGAATATCCCTGAGAAATTAAAAAATCCCTAACACCTTTAGTATAGGCAAACCACCAATCACAAATTTTAATATACCTGTATTTAATTTTGTTTCTGGTACTTTCCGGATTATCCTGCATATTACGACCATGGCCCCAGTTGGCGAACTTATAATGAGTAAAATACCGGGCGAACATCAGGTAATAATTCACCAGAAGTTTATTGGCCTGTTCGACGATCACTAGGTCCATCCCCTTCAAATATCCAAGACAGGGTTGCCAAACTAATTCAGTCTTCCCAATCCGGAAGGTTCGGTTTGGGACATACTTAGCCCATGAGATTTCTACTTCATCTTTTTTCAGGGAATCAGTGTTTTTAAGTTTTCCATAAATCAGGTGCAGTTCCACATCCTCCTTCATTAATGCTATTTTTAACTGTTCAAAGAACTCCAGCCTGTACTGCGGTAAAAACTTATAAAGAATTAAAACATGCTTCATTATTGTTTTTCTCTAAAATTAGTATTAAAAGAGGAGTTTGTGTATCCAATAGTATAAACATGTGTAGTATAGATTATAACCGGAATGAGGAATACGGATAAAACCAAAAGATACCTAATCCAATGCTTCCGGTTCATTATCCTGAGAAGGGTTGAACAAAACAGGCTCAGGATACCTTTTTATGTTTTCGGAACATCCTGTAAATAAAGCTGACATTTCTGTCATCGGTATAATACTTATTATCGTAACCGTATTTATAAGAATCTCTCTTTATATTAAGGTCGTTAATCAATACTGAGACATTATTTATTTTACTGCTTTCGAATGCTTTGAGAACATTCTTAAATGCCTCCCGGTTTGTTTTGTCCATACGGGCAATAATAATATTCAGATCGGTATATTTCATCAGAAGCAGCGTTTCAGTCAAAATACCTGCAGGGGCAGAGTCAATGATGATGTAATCATACATTTCCTTAAGCTTATCAAGAAGCTCCCCGGTGCGTTCCGAGTTTATAAGTTCTGCAGGATTGGGAGCAGCCGGCCCGGCGGAAACCAGATCGAGGTTCTCAATGTGCGTAGGAAGGATAATATCTTCAATACTAGCCTTATCAATAAGAAATGAGCTTATCCCGATTATATTGCTTGAACCGAATTCCTGGTGTATTTTGGGTCTTCGCAGGTCGAACTCTAAAAGTACGGTCCTGTGTCCGCTTAAAGCAAAGACAGTGCCTAAGTTAATGGAGCAGAAAGTTTTACCTTCACCGCTGGTGGACGAGGTAATGAGTAATACCTGGCGTTTGCCACCTTCAGAGAAAAACTGAAAATTAGTACGCACGGCCCTGAAGGATTCAGTAACTGAAGAATTCGGATGATCATTAACGATTTGCTTGGACCGGTGAAGGTTATGGAATACTCGACCTAATAGTGGGTACTTAGTAAGACTTTCAACCTCTTCAGGATCGGTAATCCTGTTATTCAAGAAGTCTTTCAGGAAAATAAACAATGAAGGAAGCAGAAAAGCAAGAACCAAAGCAGCCAGATAATTCAGTGTCTTTTTGGGTGATACTACGAGTGAAACTGCAAGGATAGCGGAATCAACCACTTCATAATCCGGCATACTGGATGCCCTGGCTATTTGTGCTTCCGAGCGTTTTTGTAACAGGAATGTATACATGGCATCGCTAAGTTTGAACTTACGTTCAATACCACGCAATTGCAACTCAGTTTTTGGCATTTGCGCAATTTGACCTGATGCCCTGTTCATTCTATAGTTAATCTCATTCAGAGACATCTTGAGTGTATTGAGTGTGTTCTTAACTGTCTCCTTAATAGTACTCCTGGTGTTTTCAATTCTTACATTAACATCTGACAGGTAAAGATTCTGCTGGTTACCGGAATTCTTAAGCAAACTGGCTCTTTCGGAATTCAGGACTATTAATTGCGATATCAGGCCATTGAGAATCGGATCAACCACGTTCATGGATGACGGCGCCATAACATCGGACATCTCTGAATTGGTAATCAGGTAATTGCCCAGACTTTCATAATATTTTTTCTGAACCTGAAGGGCAGCCCTGTCGTTTTCCAGTTTGTTTAACTGCTCAAATACTTGCTGTCCCTGGAAATTCAGGTCCATCACACCCTGTGCCGACCGAAAAGTCTTTAGATTAGATTCGGCATAGTTCAGGGAATCAGCTACTTCTGAAATCTGTGAATCGATAAAATCGATTGTACTAAGCGCAGTTTTGTTCTTTTTTTCAAGACTTTTGCCCAGGTAGGCGGATGTAAGATTATTGAGAAAATCAATGATCATATAAGGATTAGTGCCTGTAACCGAAATCTTTACCAAGGTCGCCCTTTCGGTAATAGTCTCAGTTTTTAAGGCATCCTGAAACTGCAAAGTGAGATAATTGATATTGTTTAAATAAAAACAAAGGATTGAATTATCGGTAAAATCTTTCGTGAAGTATTTGGTTTTTTGTACCCTGAAGTTGAAATACCTTGTTTTAATCTCATCACCAAATTTAAACCGTTGCCTGAAGGTCAGGTTATCAATATGAGAAACAACCTGATCATCAATATAATTATAAAGGGGCACATCTTCTCCATCGACTTTAAGGGTAAACTCGTTATCATTTAATATGACAACATGAAAAATTACCCCTGCAGCTTGAGGAACAGACGGATCGATTATAACCTCTATAGGTGATAGTGTATATAATTCGGTTTTTCTCACCAAGGGTGTTCTGGATAGCAATTCCGAAACCGGAGAATTTTTATAAGAGTAATAAGTGACTTTCAGGTTAGTTTCGGTGATAACTTTTTTAATGAGCGAAAAGGATTTTAGCAATTCAAGTTCATTATCAATATTTTCCTTAGTGTTAAATAATCCGAAACTCTGAAAAATATCATCAGATGAATTGAATGAACTGTTATTACTCTTATCACTGAGATTCAGAGTGGTACTATTCCTGTATTTAACTGTAGCGTATCTATTGATAAGTAAAGCGGTAAAAAGGAATATCAAAACAAGGGCTATATACACTCTCCTGTAAGAATACAGTTTTTGAAAAACTTTTTTATAATCTAAATTACTCGCGAATAAATCCTGACCTTCTTTCATAATTTGTAAGTGACTGGTTTATTAAAATGTTTTTGAAATAATAACAATTGATAATATAGCAGAAATTGACGTAAGCACCGTACCTGTGATACCAAGTGCATAGTCACGTAATTCACGGTATTTAGCTTTGATGGGATTAATAATCAGTATATCATTGGGTAATAAATAATAATATCCCGAAGAGGCAATGTTCTTTTTTGTCAGGTCTAAACTGTAATACTTAATGATATTGTCTTTTTCTCTTATGAGTGTAACATTCGACAGGTTACCATAAGTAGTAGCTCCTCCGGCAAATCCAAGGGCCTGGAAAATACTGACCTTTTCATCGAAAAAGGCATGCTGTCCCGGCATAGTTACTTCTCCCAAAACGGTTATTTTATTGCTGACAAACCGGACAATCACTGAAATATAATTCAATTTGTTGCCCATTGCAGTTTCAATTTTTTCTCTCGCCTGATTAAGGGTGAGATCTTTAACATAAATATTCCCAATAAAAGGAAGACTGATGTTTCCCTTATCATCGACAGAATAACTTAATAACTCATTATCAACGTTGTAGCTTCTGTCATTAAATACACTATTGGTTTTTTCTTCGAGGCTGAAGATCTTGATATATAAGTAATCGTATGGCTGGATTGTCTTTACTGACCTGTCGTTAAAATAATCATTCTTGACTGAACTCGTCTCCGAAGCATCAGCAACATATTTTAGTTTATTCACAGGTGCGCATGAAGAAAATATAAGTATTAAACACATCAGAAATGGGGTTAATACGTTCAGTATTGTTTTATCTGTGTTCATTTGATAATAATTTATATATTAAGGATGTGGGGTACACTGAATATTTTTTACGTGCTAAATTAATTAAAGTTAGTTAATTTGGATTTTATTGGCAGGAAAAAGCATCGATACAGAAAACACAGGATTTATTGTTTGTAAGAACGAGATTTAATCATCTAATATCCAGAGCCGTATAATATATTATATGACTATCGGTGATCATACACAATACTTAGATGAATTAGTCATCCTGAGCGGAGTCGAAGGTTGACTGACTGAAACACATGTTTCGACTTCCCTGCCCGAATGACTTCGGTCAGGCGGGGCTCAACATGACTGGTGCGACATTTAGACGGATGTCTGTTAATCATAGCCGATACACATAATATATTATAATGATAAAGGAGACCGACCATCTGGAGCTCGAATTACGCACTGGAGCTTATTTTTCTTTGCCCTATCATTGAAGGTACTTTCGGCTGCAATCTCAGCATTTTTCTCTTTTTATAAATTGTCTCGAGATTCTCTATAGAAACATATTTGGTACTAATAACTTTGTTAGTTCTTTTGGCGACAAAAAGCATCAAAATGCGTGAAAACATTGAAGCAGTTGCCAGGATAACGACCATAAGCCAAAGGATTCCAATTCCCTGAAGGAAATAACACATGATAATAAATGCCAGGTTAAGAGCAAGGAGAGTCAGCGTAGTCTGTAAATGGGTCATGCCAAGTTGCAGCAATCGGTGGTGTATATGCTGACGGTCGGCATCAAAGGGTGATTTACCTTGACTGATCCGGATCGTGAAAACACGCAGCGTATCGAAAAGGGGTATAATCAGTATACCAACAGCAACG
>Ga0315284_10009497_pt1 | contig 13864 bp, 11 predicted proteins | sample YL17G09_16_MG_FD_203696 | JGI IMG/M metagenome (GOLD analysis project Ga0315284, IMG submission 203696) | Sediment microbial communities from Yellowstone Lake, YNP, Wyoming, USA - YL17G09_16 | ecosystem: Environmental > Aquatic > Freshwater > Lake > Sediment | place: USA: Wyoming | collected... | reverse complement strand
GTGGTCGAGCGCGGCGGACAGTTCACTGAGGGGCCTCGCGATGGGGCGCGCGAGCGCATGGGCGAGGAACAGTGCGAGTGCCGCCAGCAGGAGCACGAGCCCCGCGACCAGCAGCCAGATGAACGGGCGCTGCACGTCCACGATCACGCCGAGCCGGCTGTAGGCGCTGCGGCCCTCGCTCACGCGCTCCACTTCGGCGAAGAAGTCGGCCGGCACCCACATGCCCACGGCGAGCGCGTGGGCACTGTCCTGCCGGACCACGCCGGCGAGCGCGCCGCGGTTCGAGCGCACCAGGCCGTCGCCGGCGAGCGCGGCGTCCAACTCGCCGCCGAGGTCCGCGACGCGGACCCCGAAGACCCCCGAGGGCAGCACCTGCTCGATCGGTTCCCAGCGGCCGTCCACGCGGCGATAGATCTGCAGGAAGTCGAGCCCCGCATCGCGCAGCCCCGCGCGGATGTGGGCGCGACCGGCAGGGACGAGGCGCGCGGTAGGAACCCGGCGTGACCAGGCTCCGGCCTGCGAGAGTGAGGTGGCCTCCATCCGGGTGAGCGCGGTGCGGCTCGCCCGCTGGGCCGACTCGAGGGCGCGGTCCACTCCGGGACGGAACCAGCCCTGCGTGGCGCGGTCCAGTTCGACCAGAGTGAAGAGCGTGAAGACCGCGGTCGGCAGGAGCGCGAGCGCCAGCAGGGCGGCGATCAGACGGGCGCGGAGGCTCATGGCGCGGCCCTGGCCCGCATCTCCGCTCAGGCTCCTTCGCCCAGGCCCGCGAGCTGTCCGCAGGCGGCCCAGATCTCGCCGCCCTGCGTGTGGCGCACGGTGACCGCGGGCGCGTGCGGGTGGATTCGTTCGGCGAAGGTCCGCAGCGCCTCCGGGCTGGGCCGCCGGTAGAGGAGTCCGGGCACGGGGTTGTAGGGGACGAGGTTGATCTTGCTGGGCAGGTCGCGGGCGATGGCGGCCAGCCGGTCGGCGTCCTCCGATGAGTCGTTCACGTCCGCGATAAGCGTGTACTCGATGGTCACACGCCGGCCGGTGCGCAGCCCGTAGGCCTGCGCGGCCGGGAGCAGTTCGCGCAGCGGCCAGCGCCGGTTGACGGGGACGAGCGTGTCGCGCAGTTCGTCGGTCGTGGCGTGCAGTGAGAGCGCCAGCCCGAGCGCGAGGCCTTCACCTGCGAGGCGCTCGATCTGCGGGACGAGTCCGCTGGTGGACAGGGTGATGCGCCGCGCGCCCAGGTTGAGGCCCAGTTCGTCGTGGAGGATGCGCACGGCGTCCATCACCGCATCGTAGTTCGCCAGGGGCTCGCCCATGCCCATGAAGACCAGGTTGAAGCCGTCATCCTCCCAGCGGTGGAGGTCCCCCATGATCAGGACCTGCGCCACGATCTCTTCGGCCCGCAGGTTGCGCTGGAGCCCCATGAGCCCCGTCGCGCAGAAGGGGCAGCGCAGGGCGCAGCCGACCTGGCTCGAAAGACAGAACGTCAGGCCGCGCTCCGTCCGCATCGAGACGCACTCGACGTGCCGGCCATCGCCCAGGGTGAGCACCAGCTTGTGCGTATCGCCATCGGGCGTGGCGACGTGCGAGGAGACGGCTGGCAGGTTGAGCTCCACGAGTCGCGCCACCTCACGCCGGAACGCGAGTGGGAGGTTGGTCATGGCTTCGGGGTCGCGCTGGTGCTTCCGGTAGATCCAGGTGAACAGTTGGGATGCCCGGTAGGCGGGCACGCCATGGCTGGCCAGCCGCTCGGCCAACCGTTCTCGGGTCAGTCCGAAGAAGCCGGGGATGGCAGGGGGAAGAAGTGATGGAGTCTGGGAAATGGGCATGATGGCTCACGGTCGTGGCCGGGCTGTATGAAAGCTGTCACAGCCAAGTCATTGTGTTGTGGTCTGAGGATTGTGTCCAGTGGGCCGTAATCCCGTGTACGTTCAGTACCTGTCTCGCCTGCCGTCGCCCTGGGGCCTAACCCGTTGCTGCAAAGGGCGTGGTGCGGAACCAGACACAATCTCCAGAGCACAACGAAATCATTGCGATGGCTCGCCCGATGTGATATGCACCGCCATGCAATGAATGAATTCGATCAGTACGAGACCCGCGCGCGTACCGTCTTGGCTTGCCTCGGAGTGGCGTCTCGCTTCCGGCTGGTCAGGGCGCTGGCCGCGGCTGAACGGTGCGTCGGCGAACTGGCCGAGGTGGTCGGGCTGTCGCAGTCATGCACGACCCGCCACCTGCAGGCGCTCGAGCGCGTGGGGCTGGTGAAAGGGCACCGGGAGGGGCGGCGGGTGCGCTTCAGGCTGCGGGCCGAAACTCCCGGGCTCAGAGAGCTTCTGGTCTGGGCGCTCTCGGAATCTGAATGTGAGGCATCGGCTGCTGGGGGAACGCATCCAGTTAACCAGTTTGCCACGGCCTTGACTGGGCTGGCAGGACGACCGGCCCCGACGAAGGCCGGCCGCCGGGAGCAGCCGACCGGTGCCACGCGACCCCAGGACAAGGCCGTCCACGCTCCGATGGTAGAGCTGGAACCACGCTTCAGATCAGGCCCGCATGATCTTGAAGAGGCAGGTCCACAAGCATTTGCCGGCCCCAGGCCCGCGCGGAGGCCGAATGACCTCGAGGACTACCTCCTCTGACAACGGAAAGGACATATGCGTGTAGCTGCAATTGACATCGGGTCCAACTCCATCCGCCTCCTTGTCGCCGACGTGGACGAGCGGGGAGGTCCATCCGGGGCGCTGAGGACAGTGGCGAGGGCCGGTGAGGTCTGCCGCCTGGCGCGCGGTCTCGACCATGCCGGGACCATCACGGAGGATCTGGCGCAGAGGGTAGGCGGGCTGGCGGCGGGATTTGTGTGGCGTGCGCGGTCGCTGGGGGCGAAGCACATCGTGATCGGCGCCACCGCCGCCATTCGCAACGCCAGCAATGGGAACGAGGTAGCCAGCATCGTCGAGCGCCGTTCAGGACTGCCCGTCCGCATACTCACCGGCGAGGATGAAGCGCAGTTGGTCTACCGCTCGGTCGTCCTCGGCCTGGGTCGCAGCGCGGCCCACAGCGCCTGCATCGTCTTCGACATCGGCGGGGGCAGCACCGAGGTCGTCAGCGGGGTGGGAGCCCAGACCGGAAGGTGGGCCAGCTTGCCCTTCGGCGCAGTCAGCCTGACCGAGCGGTTCCTGCGTTCCGACCCGGCCGACCCAGGAGAGATCATGGCCCTCGAGGCCGAGGTACAAGCTGGACTAATGCATCATTGTGCATTGATGCCGGAGAAGGTCCCGCTCCTCGCGGGTGTAGGTGGCACGGTCACGGTCCTTGCGTCGATGGATCGCCAACTCGAGAATTACGATCCGGCCCTACTCGAGGGCTGGTCCATCCGTTCCGAACGGCTCTTCGGGCTGGTGGAACGTCTTTCCCGATCGTGCTACCAAGATCGCAGGGGCTTCTCCACAGTGGGTGAAGGCCGGGCCGATATCGTCGTGGCCGGTGCCCTGGTCGTTGGCCTGCTGTTCGGACGCTTCCCCTCGTCGGCGCTCGTCTGCTCCACCCAGGGGCTGCGCTACGGACTCGTGCGTCTGGCCGCCGGGGAGTTCCTCGACCGCCGGTAGCGCCGTCCGGTCCTGCGCCAGTTGGCCCGGTCCTTAGTGTCCCGTCCCCGCCACGCGGCTGCAGAAGCCGGTCCGCCCCGAGCCCGGACGCCTTCCAGCGGACGTCGGCGGAAGTCGTGGTTGGTGCTTGCGGAGGGCCGCGCTCGCCAGCGAGCAGACGGGTTCATCCATCGTCCTCTCGTCGTTCGCGAGCGTGTCGAGACCACGTAGCGTTTCGACCTCCGGGGAGTCCGATGTCGGTCGGACCCCACGTCAAGTACCCACGAAGGGCGCGTTGTTGCCGGTCCCGCGTGGGGAGGGTGACCGTTCGCAGGGTTCTCCCGCCGAGTTGTTGTTCCGCTGGGTCTTCAAGGATGCGGGTGATTCGATGTCCTGGAGCGAAGCGGCCCCGACTGACCGCACGGAGACCTGAGTGCATCGCAGCAACAACGGCGTTCCGGAGCCGAACTACTGGGATGCTCAACCGGGTAATGTGACTCGAGGGTTCGAATGGCGTACACGGCCCGACGCGAATAGGAGCCCGCGGTCGCCGCCTCGCGGGAGGCGCGCGCCGTGGCCCGCCTGCTCGGCGACCAGCGTCAGACCGCGGGCATCCCGGCCCGCTTCGCGGGTGCGTTCATCCGGCAGGGGCAGTATCGCCGCAGCCGCCGCTACGCGCTGTACGCCTACGGTGTGCTCCGCGATACCGACCGACTGGTCACCGCGCTCAACAACCTCGGGCTGGTCTGCAAGAACCTGCGCGAGAACATCCCGGCTCTGGCGCGGCATTTCCTCAGTCTGTATTCGCGCCAGACGGAGGAGGACCTCCGCGGGTCCGGTCCTGAAGTGATGCAGTTGTTCCCGGCCCACCGGCGGCGCGGCAACGTGCGTGAACTGGACAAGACGGCGAAACGCATGGTCGTGCTCGCGAACCAGGGCGACCTGCTTGGACTCGGCCGGTCGTGTCGCGGCTGACCGCATCTGCAATAGGCCAATGCCCTGTCTTCGCGAGAGTGTGGCGTCAGGTTCACACCTGCGTCCCCGGACGCACAATCGAACCGCTCCGAAGGCCTCCCGCAGGGCGGCTTCGCGTTCTCCTTGCGTTGACCGGCAAGGGCTTGCACCAGTGTCCAGCCGCGCACGGTCGGCGACATGGCATGGCGCGACTGTTGCTTGCTACCATGATTCCAGCGAATAACCCAGCCACCGCCATACCAGGAGGGAAACGGATGAACAGGCTACTTCTGCCGCTCATGGCGCTCGGCATCTTCCTCGCCGGATGCAGTGAGAAGACCACGGCCCCCGTCATCCCGCCTGCGGCTCCGCGGGGGTTGTTCAGCGTCACCGGAGACGGTGAGGTCACGCTGGTTTGGCTGGCGAACACCGAGACCAACGTGGTCGCCTATCGGATCTACGAGGGACCCTGCGGCGGTGTCGACTGCGAGTACACGCGCATCGCGGCTATCCCGGCGCCGGCGGGCGCCGAATACGTCGAGTACGTGGTCACCGGGCTGACGAACGGCGAGACGCGCTTCTTCGCGGTCGCGGCGGTGAACCGGGGGGGGGCCGAGAGCGATCTGTCCTACGACGACGTCTTCGACACGCCCCGGCCGGCGGGCACCGGTTTGGCGCTCAACAACTTCATGGTCTACGTCACGAACGTCGGCTACGACTTCTCGGCCTTCGCGCGCACCAGCACCATCGGCCCGCCGGCAGACATCTTCTTCGGCTACTACGAGGACACGACCGGGTTCATCCACCAGCAGATCTTCGTTCCGGACTACGACACCGACATCCAGGACGCGGGCTGGGTCTCCTCGCTAGACGCCGTGGACTTCGCCCCCGACGAGGAGTCGGGCTGGTCCCCGAGCGGCACGGTCGAGGCCATCGCCGGGCATGCCTACGTGGTCTGGACCCGCGACAACCACTTCGCCAAGTTCCGTGTCACGGCGGTGGGGCCGACCCAGGTCACGCTCGACTGGGCCTACCAGGTCGACGCGGGCAACCGCGAGTTGAAGGCGAAACCGGCGACCGAGGAAGGCGCCACGCAGCGGCGGCTGATCGTCTGGCTGGGTGAATAGGCGAGCTGGGAGGGGGTTCTCGTGCGCTGGACACAGGTAGCAGGCGCGGCCGTGATGCTCGCAGTGCTCCCGGGCTGCGCGATCTGGGTCGGATCGCGTTACCCGCTGACCGCTTCCTACGCCTCAAGCGGCCGCCCATCGCCGAGCTACTACTGCTATGATTGTCACGGGTACCGCTACCTCGATCCGTACTATGACTGGTGCGCGGGCTACGGGTTCCGCTACGCGTGGGACCGTCACCCGGAAACGGTCCGTGTCTATCGCGAACGCTACGTGCGGATCAAGGAGCAGAACCCCTCGTACGGCCGCTACCGCTATCCCGTGGAATACCGGAGGCAGCGGCGCTATCGCGAGCCGCGCGATTACGATTCTTGGCGGGCCGAGGCGGCCTCCGGGAAGCTGCCGGAGCCCGGTGATCTGAAAGTCCGGGAGAAGACCCGGCGCGAGCCGGGTAAGAAGACGAAGACGAAGGCGAAGGATTGGAGGGACCGGGAGCGCCTTCCGGCCGAGAAGCCGCGGGATGCGCGGCCGGCCGCCGGACAGCGGCCCGGACCTCCGGGAGGAGCGTGACCATGTTCCGAGCGCGGTGGCTGCTTGGTGCCCTCATGATCGGGCTCGTCCTCGCCCCGCCCGGGGCTCGGGCCCGGGTGATGGGCGTGGACATCTGGACCGATCGGGGCAAGGACGCGGTGTACGAGCCGGGCGAGCCGGTCGAGATAAAGGTGCGCGCTTCTGATGACGGCTACCTGCTGGTCTACGACATCGACTCGGAGGGCTACGCGCGCGTGCTGTACCCCTACGAGGGGAGCAGCGGCTACATCGCGGGCCGGCAGACCTACCGGGTGCCGCCCTACCGGTCGGGCCTGCAGCTTGTCGTGCAGGGGCCAGTCGGGCAGGGCTTCATCGTTGCGCTTCTCTCCCGTGAACCATTCAACGCCCTGCCCCGCTTCCTGCGTCCCTACGATCCCCAGGCCGAGGGTGCAGGTTACGTGGGCGAGGAGGAGGACGAGGAGGGCGTGACCTCGGATGGCCGTATCATGGGTGACCCGTTCGTGGCCATGGAGCGCATCCGCCGGCAGGTGTTGAGCGATGCGAACGACCCGGAGGTCTTCGCCACGGCCTACACCTCGTACTACATCCACCAGCCCGTGCGCTACCCGCGCTACCTCTGCAACGATTGCCACCGGCCCAGCCGGTGGGCATGGTGGGACGGCTACGATCCCTACTACACGAACTGCTCGGCGTTCGACTTCCGCGTCTACTGGGGCTGGAGCTGGGGACCGCGCTACTGGTTCGGCACCGTGCCCTATTTCTGCTACGTGCCGCGCTGTTATCCATGCGCACCGTACGACCGGCCCTACTATTCATCGTGGAGCGGTCAGCGGCAGTGGGACGTGCTGTGGAGCGGCCATCTCACGCGTCACAAGACGCCACCGCCCACGGGTTACACGCCGCCGAGCCGCTATGACGGGGCGCGCTGGAAGGAAGGCAAGCCATTGCCGCCGGGCTTCCTGAACGGCGAGTACGTGAGAGGCGCGAACGGCGTGCGCCTGCGCGTGCCGATCGGGGCGAACCGCCCGAGCGTCCGGGAACCGGTGCAAGGCAGGCAGCGGCAGGATGGTGCGCGGCCCGGACCGACGGACCGGTCGGGGACGACCTGGGGTCCCGCCGGTCGCCCGGGAGCCGACGAGGGTGGACGCTATGATAGCCCGCGCAACGCGCGGCCGGTGCCCGGCCGTACACCGCCGGGCAGCGCGCCGTCCTCGCCACGCTACGGCCGCCCGCGCGAAGGGACGCGGCCGTCGCCGCCGCCGCCGAAGTACGAACGCCCAAGTGAGGGGGCGCGGCCGTCGTCACCGCCGCCAAAGCGCGAACGCCCGAGTGAGGAAGTGCGGCCATCGTCACCGCCGAGCAGCCCGCCTCCGAGACCCACGCCCACGCGGGGCGGCTTGGAGCGGGGCTCGAGCGGTGAGCGGCGCGGCAGGGGCTGATCGGTCCGCATGGCAGATTCCGTACCTGCATGGGCGGGGAGCGGGACCGGGACGGCCGGCTCCGCCTCGCCCGTATCTTCGTGGTGCCGGTTGCATCCGGCCGGCGCCCGCCCCGAGGGGACTCGATGAAGCCATTCAGTGCCGCGGTTGCGAGTGCCGCGCTCGTTCTGCTCGGTGTGCAGCCCGCCTTCTGCGCTTCCGCCTTCCTCGAGATTCCGGCCGGGGCACGCGCCTCCGCGCTCGGGGGCGCGTTCGCGTCGCTCGCGCAGGGCGTCGAGGCGGCCTTCTGGAATCCGGCCGGGCTCGAGGGGGTGAAGGGTATCCAGATCACGGGCACGCACGTCGAGTACCTGCAGACCCTGCGCCTCGATCAGTTCGCGGTCGCGGGCCGCTCATTCGGCGGTGGCGTCGCGGCCTCGCTGCGTGCGCTCTACTCCGAACCCATCGAGGAGCGCGACCCGGATGGGAACCTGACCCCGGAAGGCTCCTTCGGCTATCACGACCTCGAGCTTGCGCTGGCCTATGGGTGCTCCGTCGCCCCCGGACTGAGCGCGGGCGGTACCGTGCAGGCCCTGCGCGAGCGGATGGCCGAAGTCTCCGCGAGCACGTACGCAGCCGGGTTCGGTGCGGCCTGGACGCCGGCGCGCGTGAACGGGCTGCGGCTGGGGTTCGGCGCGTACAATCTCGGGAAGGCCGCCCGGTACGGGCTCGAAGGCGGCCCGGGTGTGCCCATGGCGCTGCCGGCGGCGGTGCAGGCGGGCGGTTCCTGGCAGGGCTCGCTCGCGCGAGGGGCCGTGCTGCGTACGGCGCTCGAGGGCCGCTTCACCCGCGGACGCAACGGCATCGGCATGGTGGGCGTGGAAGTGGCCACGACGGGCGGGGCGAACGGCGGCGGCGCGGCGGCGCTCCGCGGCGGGTTGCGCGTGAACGACGACGCGTCGAGCTACAGCCTGGGCGTGGGGTACGCGCCCGGCGGCCTGCGCGTGGACTACGCCTTCGTGCCCATGCGCTTCGACCTGGGAGACACGCATCGCATCGCGTTCACCGCGCAGTTCTGAGCGCGCACGATCACGCGCCCCAGTGCTCGACGCGCACCGCGCCGTCCTGGAGCACCGCGTGGCTGAAGCGGTCGAGCCAGTCGCCGAGCAGGAAGAACTCGCGGCCCGGCTCGCGCCGCTCGTAGACGTGGTGGAAGTGGCCCACCATCACCGTGTCGAACCCCTCGGCAAAGCGGGGCAGCGCGATCTCGCGCCACAACCGCTCCGGCTCGATCGCCAGCCCTCCGCGCGAGCGGCGCGACCAGCGCGAGACCTGGTGTGCGAGCGGGATGCCGAGGTCCGGATGCAGCAGCCCGTAGAGCGCGATGCTCAGCGGGTTGCGGATCACGCGCCGCAGGACGCGGTAGCCCAAATCGCCGCCGACCAGCCCATCCCCGTGATGGAGCCAGATCCTGCGGCCCTGCGTGGCGAGCACCATGGGACCGTCGTGCGTCTCGACCCCGAGCTCTTCGGCGAGAAAACGCCCGAGCCAGAAGTCGTGGTTGCCGTTGAGGTAGCTGAGTGCCATGCCCGATTCGCGCAGGTGTTTGAGGGTGGCGAGCGTGGCGAAGTGTCTCCGTGGGATGACCGTGCGATACTCGAACCAGAAATCGAAGAGGTCGCCGACGATGATCAGGGCGGAGGCGCGGCCGGGGAGGGAGTTCAGGAAGTCGTGAAGCCGGTCCTCGCGCGCCGCCTCGCGCTCGCGATTCTCGACGCCCAGGTGAGCGTCGGAGATGAAGTACACGGCCCCGGGAAGCATGCGCTGCAGTGTAGCCGAGCCGCCGCCGGGGCTTCCACCGGACGCGTGACGCACCGCCGGCGCGGGCCATACTGCGCACGGCCGGGGCAGAGCCGCCGCGCCGAGCGCGCTCCACCCCGCGCGCGGCGCGGCGGGGGGGGGAATTTTAGGGGTTCTGACAGCCGTTCGACAGTAAGCGATACCCTAATGGTACGATTACCATGTGTACTCCGGACCGTACCGCATGGAGGCCCGCGCGCAGCTTCCGCGGCGCGGGGAGAGCAGGGCCAGGTGCAGGACACCCGACAGGGGGACTTCCATGAGCAGTGAGCCATTCACCCGCCCGCGCAGCCACTACCTTACGGCGGCGGCCCTCGTCCTTGCGGGTCTCGTGATCGGCCTGGGCCTCAGCGCCGGGCTCAGCCTGCAACGCGATTCCGTCGCCCAGCGTCGGCCGCGTCCCGCGGCCCCCGGCGCCGTTGGGGCGTACGAGAGCCCGTTCGTCGGCGTCGTCGAGCGGGCTCTTCCGGCGGTCGTCTTCATCGACGTGAAGAAGAAGGTGGCCGGCGTCTCGACGTTCCCGCAGGACGAGATGTTCCGCCGCTTCTTCGGCCAGGAGCCGCCGTTGCGGCCGCGCGTCGAGCCCTCCTCGGGCTCGGGCTTCCTGATCGACGCCGACGGCCACATCCTGACGAACAACCACGTGGTCGCGAACGCCGAGGCCATCACCGTCACGCTCAACGACAAGCGCATCTTCAAGGCCACTGTGGTTGGCACTGACCAGGAGACCGATGTAGCCGTCATCAAGATCGGCGGCAACGACCTGCCGTCGCTGCCGCTGGGCGACTCGGACGAGTTGCGCATCGGCGACTGGGCCATCGCGATCGGCAACCCGCTGGGCGAGCTGCGCGGCAGCGTGACGGTGGGCATCATCAGCGCGCAGGGGCGCTCGAACCTGAACATCTTCGGCGGCACGCCGCAGTACCAGGACTTCATCCAGACCGACGCCTCGATCAACTACGGCAACTCGGGCGGCCCGCTCTGCAACATCCAGGGCGAGGCCATCGGGATCAACACAGCCATCAACCCGAGCGGGCAGGGCATCAGCTTCGCCATTCCCATCAACCTGGCGAAGCACGTGGCCGGGCAGCTCATTGCCTCGGGCAAGGTGAAGCGGGCCTGGATGGGCGTGATGCTGGCTGAACTGACCCCCGAGCTGGCGGAGGGCTTCGGCATCAAGGGCAGCCGGGGCGTCGTAGTCCAGAGCGTGCTCGATGGGCAGCCGGCCGCCCGGGCGGGGCTCAAGCGCAACGACGTCATCGTCGAGCTCAACGGCTCGCCGGTCACGGACATGCAGAAGTTCCGCCTCCGGGTCGCCGATATGCCGGTGGGGAGCCGCATCCAGTTGGTCGTGCTGCGCGACGGGCGCCGCCTGCCCATCACGCTGACGCTTGCCGAGCGCACGGACGCGGCGGTCGCCCGCTCGCAGCCGTCCGGCGAGGAGGAAGCGGTGCCCGCACCCGGCGGCCTGCGGGTGCGCGAACTCACGCCCCAGGAGAAGTCCGACGCCTCGGTGCAGTCGGGGGTGGTGGTGACCGAGGTCGAGGACGGCAGCACCGCGCAGGAGGCGGGGCTGCAGCCGGGTGACCTGATCGAGGAGGTCGGCGGCAAGCCGGTGGCCTCGGCGGCGGCCTTCGCGAAGACCCTGCGCGACGCCAAGACGAGCGGCAAGGCGAACGCGGTGCTGCTCGTGACGCGCGACGGCAACACCCGCTACATCGCGCTGAGGCTCGAATGAGGGCCGGCGCGTGAGGCAACCGGAGGGCACGGCCACGCCCCACTTCGCGCTGCGCCTTGCGGTCCTGATCGCGGCGCTGCTGTCCTGCGCTGGTCCTGGCCCCGCCGCGTCCGCCGCCCGTGGCGTCTTCCTCACCGGTCTGCGATCCTGGTCGGCGCCCACCTCCACGCGCGTGGTGTTCGACTTCTCCGCGCCCGTGACCCATGTGGCGCCGGACTCCGGCCGCTCCCGGGCGCTGGTGGTGAGCGTGCCGGGCCAGCAGATGTTGCGCGCGGCCGGCGTGCCCGCCATGCTCGCGGTGCGCGACGGGCTGGTGGACTCGGTCGCGGTGTTCACCGAGCGCCGGAGCGCGCGCTTCCAGGTGTGGCTGAGCGACACGGCGCGTTTCCGCGTCTTCACCCTGCAGGCCGAGGAGGACAAGCCGTTCCGCCTGGTGGTGGACGTGACGCGTCCCGGCGCCGCGGTGGTCGCGGACCGGGCCCTGGTGGGCAGCGCGGCCGTGAAGAAGCAGCCGCGGGCGCGGGTCGTGGTGGTTGACGCCGGGCACGGCGGCGAGGACACCGGCGCGCGCGGACTGCGCGGCGTGCTGGAGAAGCACGCCAACCTGGCCGTGGCGCGGGCGCTCGCCGAGGAGCTGGAGCGCACGCCGGGCATCCGCGCGGTGCTGACGCGGGACGGCGACCACTTCATCCCGCTGCGCGATCGCTACCGCATCGCCGAGCAGGCGAAGGCGGACCTGTTCATCAGCCTGCACGCCAACTCCTCGCCGCGGCGGGGCAGCGGGAGCGGCACCGAGGTCTTCTTCCTGTCTTTGCGCGGGGCCTCGGACCAGGCCACCAAGGACCTGGCCGACCTGGAGAACGCGGCCGACCTGGTGGGTGGCGTGCCGGCGCGGGCCGAGGACGACCTGGTGAGCATCCTGTACGACGTGAAGCGGTCCTCGGCGCTGCAGCAGAGCCAGTTGCTCGCCGAGACCCTGCTCGACCACGTCACCCGGGACCGGCGGCTCGGAGAGCGCGGCGTGAAGCAGGCGGGCTTCGTCGTGCTCAAGTCGGTGGAGTTCCCGTCCGTGCTGGTCGAGACCGCGTTCCTCAACAACCTGGTCGAGGCCCGCCTGCTCGCGAGCGAGGAGTTCCAGCGCCAGATCGCGCGCCAGCTCGCGGCGGGCGTGCGTTCCTACCTCGAGAAGTCGGGCATCGGCTACGCTGCCGACAAGCGCGACTCGACGGGGGGCCAGCCACACTGAGCGCGGCGGGCGGCCGCTCCGCGGCCGGCGTGCCGCCGCGCGAAACGACCGAGCCCCCGCGGGTCATCCCGCCGGGGGCTCGAGTCGTACGCCGCGTACCGCCGCTTCCGCTACTCGCCCCCGCCTCCGTCTCCGCCCACGCGTTCGATGCGCCCATCCAGGGCGACGTCGAGCGGGCCCTCCCGCGTGAGCGCCATCAGGTGGCGCTCGAGCGCGTCACGCAGCAGCACGCCGGTGTCCACCTGGTCCTTCGTCCGCGCCAGCGTGTCATAGCTCTCGCCGCCGGCGGCCATGAAGTTGTTGACCGCCACGGTGTAGGTCGTCGTGTCGTCGAGGGCCGAGCCGTTGGCGAGTGAGACCGAGAGCAGGCGCTGACCCCGCGGGCGCGAGAGGTCGAAGCGGTAGCGCAGCCCGCTCTGCTGGGCGACCCGCCCGTGGGCCAGCCCGTCCTCCAGCATGGCGCGCACCCCGGCCCCGGTGAGCTTCACGATCACCAGCGTGTTGTCGAAGGGGACGACGTCGTAGACCGTGCCCTTGGTGATCATGCCCGCCGGCAGGTCGGCCCGCAGGCCGCCGCTGTTCGTGAACGCCATGTCGGTTTTCGCCTCGGCCCGCATCGCGTCGGCCATCACGTTGCCGAGCGTGGACTCCCCGCCGCGGTCGCGCGTGAGCGCGCGCGTGTTGCGTCCGATGGGCGTGGCCGCGAGCGTAGCCACACCCGCGTTCCAGTCCGCCACCCGCGCGGCGAGGAGGCTGTCGGGCTCGACCTCGTCGGCGTACGTCGAGACGATCCTAGCGCGGCGCTCCACGACGCCTCCGGCCACCGCGTCCACCGTGAGATCGCAGACGCCCACCGCCTGACCGTGCGAGCCGGGGATCATCACGGTCGCGCCGCCGATCTCGTCGAGGACATAGTTGTGGCTGTGGCCGCCCATCCACAGGTCCACGCCCCGCACGCCGCGTGCCAGCCGCCCCAGGTCGCCCGAGGCCTTCCGGGTCGAGTCGGTCTCGGCCGGCGTGTGGCCGAGCTCGATCACCAGCTGCGGGCGCCAGCGTTTGCGCAGCGCGGGCACCAGCCGCGCCGCGGTGGCCGAATCGTCCTCGAAGCGCAGGTGCGCCACGTTGGTCGCCAGCGTCACCCTCGGTGTGCCGACGAAGGACATGCCGAAGAGCGCCACGCGCACGCCGCGGCGCACGAGCAGGGTGTCGCTGCGCATCCAGCGCGGCATGCGGCCGCTCCTGCGCTCGACCACGTTGGCGCCAAGGGCGGAGAAGCACATCTCGGCCACGCGTCGCGCCAGCGTGTCGGCCGACCAGTCGAAGTCGTGGTTGCCGATGGCGAGCCCGCTGTAGCCGAGCAGGTTCATCTGCTTCACCACGGGGCGGCCGCACTGCAGGTTCGA
>Ga0315284_10009496_pt1 | contig 13864 bp, 13 predicted proteins | sample YL17G09_16_MG_FD_203696 | JGI IMG/M metagenome (GOLD analysis project Ga0315284, IMG submission 203696) | Sediment microbial communities from Yellowstone Lake, YNP, Wyoming, USA - YL17G09_16 | ecosystem: Environmental > Aquatic > Freshwater > Lake > Sediment | place: USA: Wyoming | collected... | reverse complement strand
AGCTCGCGGTCAAATTCTTTGGCCATGCTGCGATTATACCACGCGCGTTTCCTCACTCACCCGGATAGGCTATGATTTCGGATTGTGGATTGCGGCTCTCGGTTGGGCCGGGGTCAAGGCTCTAGTCCAGTTTTGACTGCCAGCCGTGACTGCCTAAAGGCTCGACTCGGGAGACTTGCTCTAATACCGTTGCGGCGGAGCGGGCGGCATCCCGGCTGGCGGCTGCTGCCAGCGCCCGATCCAGGCCGAGGTGGCGCGCGTGTTCTCTTCGATGGCGATGAATAGGTAAATGACTTCACCCACGCCGTAGGCGAGCACAAAATAGAGCAGCGTGAGCAAAAAGCTGATAACGGCGGCCACCAGCCCGCCCAGCGCGCCGCTCATCAACCCGCCCAGTTGCGAGCCGCGACCCATGTACTGGCTCACACCCGCGCCGCCCAACAGCCCGGCCACAAAAATGCCGAGCGAGGCCAGCGTGCCGACGACGAGAATGATCCAGCCCAGGATCTTGTAGAGTGTGGCAACGATGCGCAAGACAGTAAAGCGTTTTTCAACCATGCTATCCTCCGGGTTTGTTAAAACCTGACAGGTTTTGGAAACCTGTCAGGTTTTCATTGCGCCACGACGAACGCAATCGCATACTCGCGGTCGTGGCTCAGGCTGATGGCCCACTCGGTCAGGCCCAGCTCTTGGGCGCGGGCAGCCGCTCGACCAGAGAGCGCGACGACGGGTTTGCCGAGCGGGTCACGCAATGTCTCTACTTCGTGGAACTGGACTCCAAAAGGCGACATGACGCGCATCCCCACGCCGAGCGCCTTGGACACGGCTTCCTTAGCGGCAAAGCGAGCGGCCAGCTCGTGCGCCATGCCGCGCGATGCAGCCACCTCGCGAGGCGTGAATACTCGCGCGATGAATCGCACGCCATGACGCTTGAGCGCCGCCTCGACGCGGGGGATGTGAACAATGTCAACGCCGGTGGTGATCAACCTGCGCTGACCTCCGGCCCGGCAATGGCGAGCGCGTAGCGATCCGGGTCGAGATATTTTTGCGCGGCGGCCTGGATGCGCTTGGGCGTGATGGCATGGATCATGTCCGTGTAGCGTTGCAGGTAATCTAGCCCCAAATTGAACAGTTCCATGTCCAGGATGATGCCCGATACGCCGTCGTTGGTTTCCAATCGCAGGGGGAGCGTTCCGGTGACGAACGATTTGTTGTCGGCCAGCTCTTTTGCGCCCACGAGCTTGTCGCGGATGCGACGCACCTCGGCGCGCATCGCCTCAGTCGCGCGCTCGACGTTGCCTGGGTTCACTCCGGCGGCCATTATCCATGGTCCTGGCCCCAGTCCGCCTTCGACGCGGCTAGAGGAATAGTAGGCCAGGCCGAGTTTGTCGCGCACGTTTTCGCCGAGGCGGCCCATCAGCCCGAACACACCCAAGATGGTATTGCACAGCGCCGCGTCCATAAAGTCCGGCTCGGCGCGCGCCGGGCCGATGCAGCCCATGATAATGTCGCTCTGCGTCTTGCCGGGGATGGCCACAAATTCACGGCGCACTACATCTACCGGGAACGCGGGCGGAATCGGCGCGCGCCGGCTGTGATTATCTGCGCCATGCCACGCTTGCGCGCCAAATGCGCGCTCCCACGCTTGGAATGCCGCTTCGGCTTTGACCGCGCCGACGATGCTGACGATCATTCCGTTTGCGCCATAGTGCGTCTGGTAAAAGCTTGCCAGCTCGTCGCGCGTGATCGCCTGGACAGTCTCGGTGTAGCCTTCCACGCTGCGGCTATACGGATGACCGTTGAGATACAGCAACTTGCGAAAGGTCAGCCCGGCCATCCGCCGCGTGTCATTGACGCGCTCTTCCAAATCTGTCAGGATTTCGCCGCGCTCTTTTTCCACTTCGGCGGGAGGAAACGTCGGATGCTGAAGCACGTCGGCCAAAAGGTCAACCACCGTCAGCAAATCTTCGGCCAGCGACTTGGCGCCAAAGCCAGTGGTGTTCAACCCGCCGCCCATGTCCACCGATGCGCCGATGGATTCGATCTCTTCGTAAATCTGCTGAAATGTCCGGCGCTCTGTCCCGCGCATCAGGCACGACGCCGTAAAGGCCGAGAGTCCCGCCTTGTCGGCTGGGTCGTCCGCGCCGCCCACGCGCAGCAATCCATCTATCACCACCGAAGGGCTGGAAAAGTTTTCGCGCACCAGCACTGTCATCCCATTGGGATACTCGCGGCGGAAAATGTTTTCAGGCCCAGGAATGGATGTCATATCTTTTTCCTCTGATCACTGATCACTGGCTACTGATCATTGATCACTGCTTGGGAACATACCACCCGACCGTGCGGTTGCTCTTGCAAAAGTATTTCTGAGCGGCGCGTTGCACGTCGTCCACAGTGACCGCCGCCAACCGGTCGAGGTACGACTCGAACCAGGTGTAATCGGCAAACACTTCGGAAAAGCCGTACCAGAATCCCTGGTTCGTCACCGATTCGCTGCCATAGGCGAACTGCGCTTTGGCCTGCTTGATGGCCTTGGCGACTTCTTGTTCGGTGACCGGTTCGGCCACGGCGCGAGCCAGCTCTGCGTCGAGCGCGGCTTCGACTTTAGCGGGTGTGTGGCCCGTGCGCACGGTGGCCGAGATGCCGTAGAGGAACGGATCAACTGTCGTCCCCAGTCCGCCGGAAACGTCCGTCGCCAGCTCGGTCTCGACCAGCGCCTTGTAAAGCCGCGAGCTGGCATTCGTCGCGCCGCCGCCAAACACGGCCAGCGACGATGCGCCGGCCAGAATTGCGTCCAGCACGACGAGAGCGGGAAAATCAGCCTGCACCGCATTGGGCGCGCGATACGCGACCTGGACGTAAGCCGTTGTCCCGTCACCTTCGACGGTGACGCGCCGCTCGCCTTTTTGCGGCGGCTCTGCTCGATTGATCGCAGGCAAGTCTGGTCCCGGCTTGGCCTTGCCGAACGCCGCTTGGATCTTTTTCATAACGTCGGCGGCTTGGAAATCGCCCACGGCCACGGCGACCGCATTGTTGGGCGCGTAATAGGTTTTATAGTGTTGAAAGAGCTGCGCGCGCGTCATCGTTTGCAGGTCGCACAGGTCGCCGATGACTTCGTGATGATAGCCGTGGACGCGGAACGCGGCGGCCTGTACTTCTTCAGCCAACAAAAAGCCCGGATTGTTCTCGTTGCCCTGTCGCTCGCTGATGATGACCGTGCGCTCCGACTCGACCTCTTTGGGGTCAAAGGCAGCGTGCGTCATCCGGTCAGATTCGATGCGAAACGCCAGGTCAAAACGGTCGGCGGGCAGCGTCTCAAAGTACGTGGTAAAGTCCAGCCACGTAAAGCCGTTCCACACGCCGCCCTCGCGCGAGATCAGGCGGTCCAGCTCGCGCTTGGGAAAGGTGGGCGTGCCTTTGAACAGCATGTGCTCGACCCAGTGGCTGATGCCGGTGATGCCCGCGCGCTCGACGCGCGAGCCGACCTTGTACCAGCACCAGAACGTCGAGACCGGCGCGTTGTGCGATTCGCGCACGATGACGGTCAGGCCGTTGTCGAGCACGACTTTGGTCGTGCCGTTGCGGGCCAGGATTTTGAGACGGCGCGCGGCAGGTCGCTTTGTGCGGGAAATGGACCGTTGTGGCATGCCTCCTCCTTGGGTTGAGATTAGACGTAACTGCTCAGCCTGGATTGACAAATCCAGGCTGGAGGCCGCCTGGCACGCTGCCGGATTTGTCAATCCGGCAGGAGCGGCTGAGTAGTTACGATTGGACGCCCATTATATCACGAGAGGCTGTTTGTCACTCTTCCAAACGAAAAAGCCCTGACTGGCTCCGTCAGGGCTTTTCTGATCTGCGCGCGCTCAACTGGCGATTCCGTTGGCAGTCGCTTGAGGCGCGGTCGCGGCGGCCTCTTGCAACGGCATGACGAGCCACAAGATGATATAGAGCAGCAGGCCGTGACCGCTGTAGAGCGTCAGCAAGACAAAGACCAGGCGGACGAGTGTCGGGTCAATACCAAGGTACTCGCCCAAGCCGCCGCACACACCTGCGAGCCTGGAATCCGTTCGACTACGTTCAAGTTTGCGTTGCATGTTACCTCCTCATTGCCAGCCGATTCAGAACGGCTGAAACTCATTCTGTTCCGAGGTCCACGCCCAGGCGCGCTGCGCCGGCCTGGCCTCGTCCGAGACGGGCGAAATATCCGCGTGGCGCAGCCAGAGCGCCAGCTTGCGCTCCAGCGCCCCCAGTCCCCACCATCCGGCGACTCCCATCAGCAGGATCGGCAGGCCAACCCAGAGCATCGTCCAGCCGAATCCCAGCGATAGCCCCGCCACGACAAAGATGAGATAAAACATTCCCACGGCAGAGGCGAGGAGCAGATAGACGGCGCGGAGGTACGTCCGAGCTTCGATAAACACAAAATTGTTGTGTTTCATTTCCATCCTCTGATAGATTGCGATTTGAGCAGACCGACGACGTCAGCGTTGCTGCGCATCTATAATACGCACGAGAGGCGCAAGAGTTGCAATCCGCTGGTTGGCAAATCCTGTGGCCGATGATATACTGAATTTACATTGAGCAGTTTGGGGCAAGAGTCCTTTGCCCAGGCGGTTATCAAGAGGCGACCCCCGTGTCTGAAGCAGAACAAGACGCCAATGCACCTTTGCGAGTTGGACTGGGCCTCCACGTGGAAGTTGAACTGGTGGGCGAGTCGGGCGCGAGTGAGCGTCTGGTGTTCGACATCGTGCCGGACGCCCAAGCCGATTTCGTTCACGGCTTTTTGGGCGTGAGCACTCGGCTGGCGCAAGCAATCCTCGGACAATCAGCGGGGAGCATTGTGCCCTACCAGGTTGGAGATGCAGTCGAGGTGCGAATCCTGAGCGTGATGCCGGGCGTGCGCGCCCCGTCGGACGATGTAGCGGCCAGGCGTCAAGCCGTCATTCAACAAGCCCTCGCCCATTCCGATTTGATCAGCGACATGGCCTTTGCCCTGGCCGTAGGCTCCAAGTGGGGTGATTATGACCCCGGTGATTCAAAGTAGTTTCGAACAGGAGCGGAGCTGTCTTGGAAGCATTGCGGATGCACCCCGATGACGACGTCGCGCTGGCGGTGATAGACCTTGCCCCGGGCTGCGTCGTTCAAGTAGATAGCCGCGCCATCACGCTGCGCCAACCTATCCCTTCCGGTCACAAGCTTGCGCTGCGACCTATTGCGCGCGGCGAGCAAGTGCGCAAGTACGGCCAGTCTATCGGTCGCGCTACGGCGGACATTGCGACGGGCGAGCACGTCCACGCGCACAATCTGGAAAGCCTGCGGGGTCGCGGCGATCTGGGGTTGACTGCGCAGAGCGCGGCCCTCGAGCAGAGCGAGGTCACTTTTGAGCGCAAGCCCCAAGCCGAGCTTGAGCCATCCGCCGCCACATTTCTGGGGTACCGTCGCAAGGATGGGCGAGCCGGCGCGCGCAATCACGTGCTGGTTCTTGCCACGGTCGGCTGCGCCAACGCGGTAGTAGATCACATTGGCCGGCTGCTGCCGGAGGTGGTTGCCGTATCGCACGTCTACGGCTGCTCGCAGATCGGCGATGACCTGACCCAAACACGGCGAGTGCTGCTCGAGTTCTCCATGCATCCCAACGTGGGCGCGGTGTTGCTGATCGGGCTGGGCTGCGAGACCGTGCCGACTGTCGAGATGGGCGAACAGTTGGCCGCTCAAGGCGCCGCGGTGCAACGGCTGATCATCCAGGACGAAGGTGGCAGCCGGGCGGCGACTGCCCGCGGGGTTGCTATGGCGCGTGAGCTATTGCAAGAGGCGTCGGACGCAAGGCGAGAGCCGATCCTGCTTTCAAAGCTGATTCTGGGCGTCGAGTGCGGCGGGTCGGATGCGTGGTCGGGCGTGACAGCCAACCCTGCCGTCGGCGTGGCCAGTGACCTGGTGGTGCGGGCAGGCGGCACGGTGATTCTCTCCGAAGTGCCCGAGTTCATCGGCGCGGAGCATCTGCTGGCAGCGCGCGCTGCCGACCCTTCTATTGCAGCGCAGATTGTAGAAGCGGCGCTGCGCCGCGAGCAAGAAGCCAACCGGATGGGGGTAGACATGCGCGGCAGTCAACCGACGCTGGGCAACATGGCGGGCGGCCTCACCACCATTGAGGAAAAATCGCTGGGGACGATCTCGAAAGGCGGCAGCACGCCGACCCGCGAGTTCCTGCGGTATGCTCATCGGCCAACGCAGCGGGGATTGGTGATCATGGACACGCCCGGCAACGATCCGGAATCGGTGACGGCGATGGCAGCCGGCGGCGCTCAGGTGGTGGTGTTCACCACCGGGCGCGGCTCGCCGACAGGCTGCCCCATCGCGCCGGTCGTCAAGGTGGCCAGCAACAGCGCGATGTACCATCGCCTGCGGGATGACATGGATTTGGACGCGGGCACAATGATCAGCGCGGGAGAATCATTGGTCAGCGTGGGCCAGCGCATTTTCGACGAGATCGTGGCCGTGGCGAGCGGCAAGCAGACCGCCGCTGAGACGTGGGGCCACAAGGAATTTGCGATCAACGTGATCGGGCCGAGGTTGTGATGCGCCACCAGGAAGGCACATGAAGCGATGACAACGGTTGAAGCGACCAAGCCGGCCAGACTTGCGCCGTTGGACGCCCTGCGCGGCCTCATCATGCTCGTCATGGCGCTTGACCACGCCAACGCTTTTATCGCGCACCAGCATCCCGCGCCGGAAATGTGGACGGGTCCCATGCCGGTCTACCCCAACGCGCTGGCCTTTCTCACGCGCTTTGTCACCCACCTGGCTGCGCCCGGCTTTTTCTTCCTCATGGGCGCGGGCATCATGTTGTTCGCAGATTCGCGCCGCAAGCTAGGCTGGACGCGAGGCGCTATCGTGCGTCACTTGGTCGCGCGAGGGCTGTTGCTGATCTTGATCCAGTTCTTGGTCGAGAATCCGGCCTGGGGATTCCGCGACATTACGTACGCGGGCGTCTTGTACGGACTCGGCGCCACGATGATCGTCGGCTCTCTGTTATTGTGGCTTGATACAGGGTGGATCGTCGGCATCAGCCTCGCCGCGATTCTGGCAACCCACGCGCTGATCCCCGGTATCATCCGCCCCTACGCTTCTGTCTCGCCCTTGCTGCGCTTGTTGCTCGTGCCAGGGCAGACCCGGGATATTCTGGTGTACTATCCGACCATCCCCTGGCTGGGGCTGATGGGATGGGGGCTTGTCTTGGGGCGGTGGCTATTGAAGGACCGTGACCGGGCCTATCGCCGGGCGTTTATCATCGGCTTGGTGTTTCTCGCTCTGTTCGCCGGAGTACGCGCAGCAAGAGGATGGGGGAACATGCTACTTGCGCCGGGGGCAGATTGGATGGCGTTTCTCAACGTCGTCAAGTATCCGCCCAGCTTGCCTTTCATCTTTCTAACGCTGGGCGTTGACCTCCTGTTATTGACTGCGTTCGCGCGCGTCGAAGTCGGTTTGCAACGATGGAATCCTCTCTTGGTGTTTGGTTCCAGCCCGCTGTTCTTTTACATCGCCCATCTGTATCTATACAAGGTCATCGGCGAGACCTTTTATCCACAGGGCGCCGAATTGCTCTCCATGTACCCGGTTTGGCTGGCGGGGCTGGCGCTTCTCTATCCGCTGTGTTGGCTATTCGGGAGATTCAAGCAGCATCAGCCTCTCAATTCGCTCTGGCGATTCTTTTGATCCTCCCTCGGCCTGCAAGCTCCGTGATTGATTCGCTTCGCTTCGTCCGTGTCCATTCGCCCTGCTCGAATCAATCCACAGGACCTTGTCCAGCCCGTTGACCAAGACCCCGAAAAAGCCAGAGCGTTCTGGTGATTGCCCAAGTGGTTCACCCGCAGTTGCACTGCGGGTGGCAGGCAACAGTTCAACTGTCACCTGAACGATATGGACAATCGCCAGGAGCGTTGCATTGTCGGGCAGGGGGCAGCATGTTATAATCGGCAGGCCATCTCGCGTAAAGGATAGTATTTTGAAAAAACAACTTCGACTCTGGATCGGCGTAGCAATCAGCCTGGTGGGATTGTGGCTGGCGCTGCGCGGCGTCGAGTTCGAAAAGCTCGGCGCGGCGCTGGCCGGCGCAAATTACTGGTGGCTGATTCCGGCCCTGGTCTTTCACCTGTTGACCATCGGCACGCGCTCGGAACGCTGGCGGGTGTTGCTGGGCGCAGACAAGGTGGATTCCGTCACCGCGTTCCTGGTGATGAACCTCGGTTATCTCATCAGCAATGTGCTGCCGCTGCGCGTGGGCGACCCGGCCCGCGCGGTCATTATTGATCAGCGCTGTCACGTTGGCATCCCCCGTGCGCTTTCGACCGTCGTCGTCGAGCGAGTCTTGGATGTGTTGGCTGTGACCTTCGGACTGGTGTTGCTGATTCCGTTCATGCAATTGCCGCCCGATGCGATGAACTGGCTGCGCGTGTTCGGCGTATTGGGACTGTTGGCAATTTTGGGCATTGTATTGCTTCTCACGCAGCGTGCGTTGGCCGAGCGAATTCTGGCCGCCGTGCTGGCGCGCCTCCCTCGTCTTTCATCTGACCAGTGGCTGCTGCGCTGGCGCAACCTGATGGGCGGCTTTGACGCGCTTGGCTCGGCGCGCGGCGCGCTCGTCGTCGTGGGCTGGACGCTGGCGACGTGGATCACAGGCGTGGGCGTTTTCTGGGCCATCATGCGCGCTTTCTTCCCCGCTATGTCACTGGGCGAGTCCATTGTGGCCTCTACTTTCCTGCTCAGCATCGAAGCGCTCGGGATGGCCGTGCCCGCCACGCCGGGCAACTGGGGCGTGTACGAGACGATCGGCCGCGTGGGGCTGGTCATCCCGTTCGGACTCCCAGCGGAGCAAGCGGTGAGCTATGTGCTGGTCACGCATTTCTTCGAGTACCTCACCCTCAACATCGTCGGCGTGATCGCGCTGATGCGCTATAGTCTATCGCTCGGTGAAATCGGCGCCAAGGCGGAGACTATATCTTGAAGAAACGATTGGCATTTTGGATCGGCGTAGCGGTCAGTCTGTTTCTCTTGTGGCTGACGTTGCGCGATGTCGAGTTTGGCAAACTGATCGCCATCCTTTCGGGCGCGAATTACTGGTGGCTGATTCCTGCGCTCGCCTGCCACTTGCTCTCTCTCATCGCGCGCTCGGAGCGATGGCGGGTGTTGCTCGGCCGAGACAAAGTGGATCGGGGCAGCGCCTTTTGGGTGATGAACATTGGCTATCTGATCAGCAACGTGGCGCCCCTGCGCGTCGGCGACCCGGCGCGCGCGGTCATCATTGACCAGCGGTGCAAGGTCGGGATTCCTCGCGCGCTTTCGACCGTCGTCGTCGAGCGCGTTTTTGACGTGTTGACGATCTTGTTGGCAACGGCGCTGCTGATCCCGTTCATGCAGTTGCCTGCCTGGGCGGCCAGCGGAGCGCGCGCATTCGCCGCCGTGGGGCTGGCGGCGCTCGTGGGCATCGTCGCGCTGCTCACACAGCGAGCCTTGACCGAGCGCATCTTGATGGCAGTGCTCACGCGCACGCTTCGCGCGCGCATCTCGCCGGATCGGTGGCTCGCCCGCTGGCGCAACTTGATGAGCGGCTTGGACGCGCTCAACTCGGCGCGCGACGTGCTGATCGTCGCCGTCTGGAGCCTGGTCACGTGGATAGCCATCATCGGCATCTTTTGGACAATCCTCCAAGTGTTCTTTCCCGGCTCGTCGCTCGTGCCGGCGACTTTTTTGGTCTGCGTCGAAGCCGTCGGATGGGCCGTGCCGGCCGCGCCCGGCAACTGGGGCGCGTTCGACAAGATCGCGCGGGAGGCCCTGGTCGGCCCGTTTGGATTTCCGGTAGAGCCGGCGGTAGGTTACGCGCTGGTCGCGCATCTTTTCTCGTATCTGGCCGTCAACGTGGTCGGCGTGATCGGGCTGATGCGATACGGCTTGTCGCTCGGTGAAATCAGCGCGCGAGCGCAAAAGGCTACCACGTCTGCGGAGGAAACATGAAGCGAGCGCTCATCACCGGCGGGGCAGGCTTTATCGGCGGCAACCTGGCCGAGCGGCTCATCGGCCAAGGCTGGGCTGTGACGATCTATGACAACCTTTCGCGGCGCGGCGCGCAAAGCAACCTGGATTGGCTGGCCTCACTTTATGGCGCGGGCCGCTTTCAATTGATCCAGGCCGACGTGCGCGATTTCGAGCAGATCAAGCAAGCCGCGCGTGGGCAAGATGTGATTTATCACCTGGCTGGTCAGGTGGCTGTGACGACGTCGGTGCTCGATCCGCGCGATGATTTTGAAAACAACGCGCTGGGCACGTTCAATGGGCTCGAGGCCGCGCGCGCAGCGGGCAACCATCCGATTTTCATTTACGCTTCTACCAACAAAGTCTATGGCGGAATGGAAGACACGGTTGTGGAAGAAGAAGCGACGCGCTACCGTTACCGCGATTTGCTGCAAGGCATCCCCGAAACGCAGCCGCTTGACTTTCATTCGCCCTATGGCTGCTCGAAAGGCGCGGGCGATCAATACGTGCGCGATTACGCGCGCATCTATGGGCTGCGGACGGTGGTCATGCGGCAATCGTGCATCTATGGCGCGCGCCAGTTCGGCATCGAAGACCAGGGCTGGATCGCCTGGTTCATCATCGCTGCGGTCACCGGCAAGCCGATCACGATCTATGGCGACGGCAAGCAAGTGCGTGACATTCTCTTTGTCACCGATCTGCTTGACGCTTACCAGGCTGCGATAGATCGCATTGACGCGGTCGCCGGCCAGGTCTATAACATTGGCGGCGGGCCGGAGAATACGCTCAGCGTGTGGGTCGAGCTGGGGCCGATGCTGGAGGAGCTTTTGGGGCGCAAGGTGGAGGTGAGTCGCGGCGACTGGCGGCCCGGCGACCAGCGCATCTGCATCATGGACCCGCGCAAAGCGCAGCGCGAGCTGGGTTGGCGTCCTCAAGTCGGCGTGGCAGAGGGCGTACGACGATTGTACGAGTGGGTAGCGCAAAACAAAGAGCTATTCAAATGAATGTCCTCATCGCACTCACCTACTATCGCCCGTGGACGAGCGGGCTGACGATTTATGCCGAGCGGTTGGCGCGAGGACTGGCTGCGCGCGGGCATGACGTTATCGTGCTGACTTCGCAGTACGACCGGACGCAGCCGCGCGTCGAGCGGCTGGACGGCGTGCGTGTGGTGCGCGCGCCCGTGCTGATGCGCGTGAGCAAAGGCGTTATCATGCCGACGTTCGGCTTGCTCGCCACGCGCTTTACGCGCTGGGCAGATGTGCTCAGCCTCCACCTGCCCCAATTCGACGCAGCCGGCATCGCCTTGCGCGGGCGATTGTTCCGCAAGCCGACCGTGCTGACGTATCACTGCGATCTGCAATTGCCCGCCGGTATTTTCAATCGCCTGGTCAACGTCGTCGTTCACGCGGCCAATCTTGCGGCGGGGACATTTTCCGATGCGATTGTGGCTTACACGCAAGACTATGCCACGCACTCGGGGTTCCTTTCGAGCTTTTTGGGCAAGGTGCGCGTCATCCCGCCGCCGGTCGAGATGGCAACTCCTACTCCAGAAACCATCGCCGCGTTCCAGCAAAGATGGTCGCTCGACGGGCGCCACGTCATTGGCTTTGCCGCGCGGCTGGCGACTGAAAAAGGCGTCGAGGTGTTGCTCCAGGCGTTGCCGCGCGTCCTCGAAGCGCACCCCGACGCGCGCGTGCTCTTTGCCGGGCCGACGAACATCATCGGCGAAGAAAAGTACGCGCGCAGGCTCGCGCCGCTGTTCGAACAGTTCGAGAATCATTGGACGTTCGTCGGCACGCTCGATCCGAACGAGATGGCGGCGTTCTTTTCGTCGTGCGACGTGACCGTGCTGCCCAGCCTCAACTCGACCGAGTCGTTCGGCTTGGTGCAGGTGGAGGCGATGCTGTGCGGGACGCCCTCCATCGCCAGCAACCTGGCGGGCGTGCGCGTGCCGGTGCAGACAACCGGCATGGGCGAGGTCGTCGGCATCCGTGACAGCGCGGGGTTGGCCGAGGCCATCGTGCGCGTGCTGCGCGACCGTGCTCGCTACATCCGCCCGCGCGCCGAAATCGAGGCGATGTTCAGCACGCCGCGCACAGCGGAACTGTACGAGGAATTGTTCGAGGAATTGATTGCGGAGAAAAAGGGATTCGGGGAAACTCGGAGGAACTGACGGGATTGGCGATCCGGCATGGATGATAGCAAGGAGGTTTTCATGTCCACCACATATCCAAGCCTCGGCAAATATCAGATCCTTGAAGAAATTGGCCGCGGCGGGATGGGCGCAGTCTATAAAGGCTTCGACCCATTCCTCAATCGCACCGTGGCCATCAAGCTGTTGGCTCCACACCTGGTCTGGGAGAAAGCGTTCGTAGAGCGCTTTTTGCGGGAGGCGCGCGCCGTGGCCCAGTTGCACCATCCCAATGTCATTGACATCTATGACGTGGGGCAAGATGGAAACAACTATTACTTTGTGATGGCTTTTCTGCCGGGGATGTCGCTCACCAGGCTCATCAGCCAAAAAGAGCGCCTGACACCGGCCGAGGCGCGCACTATCCTGCGCCAACTGGCCGATGCGCTGGATTATGCGCACAGCAAAGGATTGGTTCACCGTGACGTGAAGCCGGCCAATGTGATGTTCGACGAGCGCGGTCAGGTGGTGCTGACGGACTTTGGCATCGTCAAGGCCGCCGAAGAGTCACGGTTGACCGGAACCGGAGCTACCATCGGCACGCCTCATTATATGGCGCCGGAACAAGTCCTGGGCCAACAAGTTGACGCCCGCACCGACCAGTACGCTTTGGGCGTTATCGCCTTTGAGATGCTGACCGGCCGTGTGCCGTTTGATGCGCCGACGACCACCGCCCTCCTCTACAAGCAGGTGAACGAGCCGCCGCCATCCGTGACGGCTTTCTGTCCCGACTTGCCGCCGGCCGTCGAGCCGGCACTGAACCGCGCGCTGAGCAAGCTGCCGGCCGAGCGGTATGCTTCCTGCGGCGAGTTTGTAGCCGCACTGGAGCAAGCACTGGGGCCGCAGGCCATTGCGACAACTCAGCCTGTGTTGCCACCGGTTGAGCGCACGCCACCGCATGGCGGGCGATCGGCTGAGCCGGAACGTGAGCCACAACCTGCGTTGCCTTCAGTTGCCCCTCAGCCAACCCGGGGCCCGACTGCACCCCCCGCTTCGAAACGCGGCATTCCCGGCTGGGCTTGGATCGTGGGCGTGGTGGCGCTGCTGGCGTGCATGGTTGGTGTTGGGCTGTTGGCCGTGTTGGGGGGCAAGTTGTTGGGAACGCAATTGCCCGCCACACCGACATTGGCTGCAGCGAGTCAACGCACCTTACCTCCCACCGCCACTCGTGTGCCGGCTATCCTACCTCCTGCCAGTGTCACCATACCCGGACAAGCTCCTACACGTGCCTCGGCTACCCCGGCCGCAACATCCATGCCGAAGCCTGTGTCGGCAATCTCACCTGCCAACGCCGAGCAAGTGACGCAACTGGCGCTCTGGGACAAGAGTGGCGCTGCTGTCGTCGCATGGTCGCCGGATGGCAAGCTGCTGGCTATTGCCTCCACCAGCATCTACCTGTTGGACACCCAAACCTTGAAGCAGATCCGCTCGATAGAGGCGCGCGGAGTGCTGAATGGCATCGCCTTCTCGCCGGATGGAACGATGCTGGCGTCGTCTTCCTATGAAGGCGTCAAACTCTGGCAAGTGGACAGTGGGAGTGAGCTGCGTACCTTTCCCGGCATCACGTCCGTCAAGGGGGTGGCCTTTTCGTCCGATGGGACCATGCTGGCTGTGGCCGCGGGCAAGACGATCAAGCTGTTGGAC
>Ga0315284_10009495_pt1 | contig 13864 bp, 12 predicted proteins | sample YL17G09_16_MG_FD_203696 | JGI IMG/M metagenome (GOLD analysis project Ga0315284, IMG submission 203696) | Sediment microbial communities from Yellowstone Lake, YNP, Wyoming, USA - YL17G09_16 | ecosystem: Environmental > Aquatic > Freshwater > Lake > Sediment | place: USA: Wyoming | collected... | reverse complement strand
AGACGGCAAGAAACGTACGCCGATCAACCCTCGTTGTCTACGACCGTCTTGGGCCGGGCCCTCATCGCCATGGGGACGATGGCCTGCGGCCCATCGTGCGGCTCGACCCGCGTCCGCGCAGTTGCCCCTCAGTGGCTGGCGATGCGCTCGGCGAGCGAGCGGCCGGTGGGCGGGCGGCCGGTGGCCTCGGAGCGGCGGTCCAGGCGCGCCATGGCGCCCTGCGTGTAGCGAATACCGAGCCAGCGGATCGGCTCGACCTCCCAGTTGGGGTTGCGGTGGTTCGCCAGGGGAAGCTCGGTGAGCGCGGTCCGTTCACCGCTGATCAGGTCGGCGAGCGTGCGCCCGGCCAGGTTCGCCGTCGACACGCCGTGGCCCACGTAGCCCCGGGCGGTCGCGATCCCGCTCCGCGGGTCGAAGGCGAAGGTCGGGTGCCAGTCGCGCGGCATGCCGAGCGGTCCGCCCCAGGCGTGGGTGAAGCGAACATCGCGCAGCATCGGGAACCAGGTCCGGACGAAGCCGCGGAGCATCTCGTGGGTGGGGTCGTGACGGTCGTAGGCGTCGCGAATGGGTGAGCCCAGGCGGTACGGCGCGCCGCGCCCGCCGAAGAGGATCCGCCCGTCGGCGGTCCGCGAGAGGTAGTCGATCGAGAGGCGCGCGGAGGCGACCACCTCGCGGCCGGCCCAGCCGATCTCGGCCCAGCGGGCGTCGTCGATCGGCTCCGTCAGGACGATGAGCGAGTACATCGGGACGAGCTGGCGATGCAGCTTCGCCAGGCGCGTGAGATACGCCTCGCCGGCAAGGACGACAACCGGCGCCCGGATCTCGCCCTTCGCCGTGATCAGCGCCGCGGGCGCGCCGCCGACGGCGGCCCGGAAGTCGGAAACGGGGGTCCGCTCCACGATGCGGGCTCCCATCCGCTCGACCAGCGTCGCCAGGCCGCGCACAAGGCGTCCCGGGTGGACGATCGCCGCCGTGCCCGACCAGAGGCCCGCCACGGCCCCCGCGATCCGGACCTTCTCGGCCACCCCGGCCGCGTCGAGGAGCCGGTAGTGCTCCCCGAAGCCGAACCTCTCGTACTCGCGGAAGGCACCCTCGATCGCCGGGACGTGGTGCGGCCCGCGGGCCACGATGAGCTCGCCGCCCTTGTGGAAGCCGGCGTCGATCCCCTCTGCGGCGGCGACCCGGCCGACCTCGTCGACGGCGTCATACGTCGCCTGCTGAACCCGTCGCGCGACCTCCTCGCCGTGGAGGCGGGCGAGGCGCTCCATCGAGATGTTGAGGTCCGGCGCACACCAGGCGCCGTTTCGCCCCGACGCCCCGAAGCCCGCGATCTCGCCCTCGGCGATCACGATCCGCAGGCCGGGCTGCCGGCGGAGGAGGTAGTAGGCGGTCCAGAGTCCGGTGTACCCGGCGCCCAGGATGGCGACGTCGCACTCCGTGGTCCCATCCAGCGGCGGGCGAGGGGCGAGGTCCCCTGCGGTCTCCATCCAGAACGAGGCGTCAGCGTAGCAGTCCATGGGGCGAAAGGGTAGGGGAGCAACGCGCCCCTCGGGCGGATGTTGCGCGGGGTGCGATCGAGCCCGGCGCGGCCGCGGTCGGCGGAACCCCGGCGGGACCCCGGCGGAACCCCGGCGGACCCGTCCGGGCGGTGAGCCGCTATTCCTGGTGGACTTGCCCGCCGGCCAGCCACGCACCAAACCTGGCCGCTTGGTCGAGGTTCACGGCGATTTGCCGGGGGTTTCGTGCTCGGTCATGGCGGGGTCGAGTCCCGGGCGACTCACGGCCGGCGGGCGCCCGGCCCCGCGCCCGCGGCCCCCTATCCTTCCGTCCATGTCCACCGATCCCGCGGCGCGGCGCGGGCGCCTGCGCGGGATCCTGCTCGACGTCGAGCCGCTTCGGCGCGATCGCGACTTCCGGCTTCTCTGGCTCGGCCAGGTGATCAGCGGCGTCGGTCGCCAGGTCACGGTCGTCGCCCTGGCGTTCCAGCTCTACGTGCTCACTGGCTCGACGCTGGCCGTCGGCCTCCTCGCGCTTGTCCAGCTCGTGCCGATCCTCACCTTCGCTCTGGGCGGCGGGGCCATCGCCGATGCCGTGGACCGGCGCCGCCTCCTCCTGGTCACCCAGCTGGGCCTCGCCCTCGCCAGCGGTTCGCTCTTCCTCCTCGCCGCGACGCCCGGCGCCCCCATCTGGGGTTACTACGCCGTCGCCTTCGTGGGGGCCGGTCTCGGCGCCGTGGACCAGCCGGCGCGCTCGTCGGCACTCCCCCGCCTCGTCCCCCGCGAGCGCCTGCCGGCCGCGATCGCCCTCAACCAGCTCGGCTTCCAGGCGATGTCCGTTGCGGGTCCGGCCCTCGGTGGGTTGCTCCTCGCGACGGTCAGCGTGGCGGCCGCATTTGCGTTCGACACCGTCACCTTCGCGGCCGCGATCGTGGCCCTCCTCCTGGTCGCCCCGATCCCGCCGCACCCCGGCGCGTCGCGCCCGAGCCTCGCCACGATCGCCGAGGGGCTGCGCTTCGTCCGGCGACGCCCGGTCGTGCTCAGCTCCTTCGTCATCGATCTCGTCGCGATGGTCTTCGGGATGCCGACGGCGCTCTTCCCGGCGCTCGCGCTCGACGTCTTCCGCGTCGGCCCGGCCGGGGTCGGCCTGTTGGCGGCCGCGCCGGCGGCGGGCGCGCTCGTCGGGGCGGCGCTCACCGGGTGGGTCGGCCGCATCCGGCGTCCCGGGCGGGCCGTGATCGTCGCTGTCGCTGGCTGGGGCCTGGCAATCACCGCATTCGGCCTCTCGGCGTGGAGCTTCCCGCTCGCCCTCCTCTTCCTCGCCCTGGCCGGCGCTGCCGACGTCTTCAGCGCGGTGCTGCGCTCGGCGATCGTCCAGCTCGAGACCCCGGACGAGATCCGCGGGCGTGTCGTGGGCGTCCACATCCTCGTGGTGACGAGCGGGCCGCGCCTCGGCGACGCGGAGGCGGCCGCCGTAGCTGCAGTCGTCGGGCCGCAGCTGTCCGTGGTGTCGGGCGGCATCCTCTGCCTGGTCGGCCTGGTGGCCGTCGTGCGCCGCTTCCCGGAGTTGGGCCGCTACGTGTCGCCGGTGGCGGCCGCGCCGCCCGAGCCGGTGCCCTGAGCCTCAGCCCGGCGGCGGCGCCGGCTCGCTGACGTCGCCCCGGGACCGGCGGCTAGCGGACGACGACCTCCGGCGGCTCGACCGCGTTCGGCTCGGTGGCACCCGACACGGAATCGATCCGGAAGGCCAGGGATGGGGCGGCGTCGACCCCGCGCCGGCGGAGGTGGACCTCGGTCCAGTCGTAGGGGGCGATCATGTTGTGCCAGGCCACCGTCATCTCCCAATCCTCCGCTCGCAAGGTCAGCCCACGCTGACGGAGATCCGGTGGTGGCCCCGCGCGCCGTCCGGCGCGGCGTTGGTGCGCTCCTCCGTCTGGGCCTCGCCGTCACCGTCGATCGCCCGGACCTCCAGGCGGTGGCGGCCGGGTGCGGCATCCCACGAGAGCACCCACTGGACCCACGTCGCGTCCGAGAGCGGACGGCTCGTCCGGGCCGCGCGCCACTCGCCGTCGTCGATCCGGACCTCCACCCGCGCCACGCCCCGGTCGGGTGCCCAGGCGACGCCGGCGACCTCCGTCGGTCCGGCCAGAATGCTCGCGCCGTGCGCCGGGACGTCGATCCGCGACTGGGTGAGGACCGGCGCGTCCTTCGCCCAGCCGAGCGGGATCCAGTAGCCGTCGACCTCTTCGCGGGTCGTCAGCTCGATCGCCTTCAGCCATTTCGTCGCCGAGACGTAGCCGAAGAGCCCGGGGACGATGAGGCGCGCCGGAAAGCCGTGCCTGGCCGGGAGCGGCTCCCGGTTCATCCCGACCGCGATCATCGCCTCACGCCGGGGCTCGAGCGCCCAGGCGGTCGGGAAGCCGGCCGTGAACCCGTCCACCGACCGCCCCACGATCTGTGTCGCGCCCGCCTGCACGCCGGCCGCCTCGAGGACGTCCCGGAGCCGGACGCCGGTCCAGAGCGCGTTCCCGACGAGGTCGCCGCCGACGGGGTTGCTGACGCAGGCGATCGTCACGTGCTGCTCGAAGAGCGGCATCTCGAGGAGCTCGTCGTAGGTGAAGGCGAGGGGCCGGTCGACCATGCCCCGCACCTCGAGGCGCCACGTGTCGACCTTGACCCGCGGGACGACGAGCGCGGTATCGATCCGATAGAAGGCGTCGTTGGCGACCACGAGTGGGGTGATCCCCGCGACCGCGAGCTCCTGCCCAGCGTCGAGGGGCGGAACGGGCTGGAGGGCGACGGGGAGCCGCGAGACGGTGACGATCTCCTCGCCGTGCCTCCCGTCGAGGAGGCTCCGGCCAACGGTCGTGGCCGCCAACGCGCCCCCGACAGTGCCGGCGCTCGCGATCAGGAAGCGGCGGCGGTCCCAGTCGGGCATGGGCGTGGTCAGGGCGGCCGCTGCGGCGTTCGCCGCCGCCACACCGGCGTTCGTCGCCACCCTCTCGGCGAGCTCCAGCAGCCCGCGCAGCACCGCCAGGCCGGCCCCGATGGCGAGCAGCCCACCCGCAAGCGCGAACAGCGGCTCCGCGAGCGGATCGCGCTGCCCGGCGAGCGCGGCCCCGAATCCGAATACCACGAACAGCGCGGCCCCATTCCGGAACCGCCGCCGGGCCAGGATGCCGGCACCCGCCGCGATCACGACGGCCGCCACGACGATGACGACCTGGAGGGCGAGCTTGTCATTCGCCCCGAAGAGGGCGACGACGAGCTCCTTGGCGCCCGGTGGCTGGAGCGCGATGACGAGGTCGCCCACGGCGACGACGAGGGATGGCGCGCCGGCGAGGAGGCCGGCGAACAACTCCCCGGCGGCGACCGCTGCGAGGCCGGCCGCGGCGCCGGCGAGCGCTGCGGCCCAGGCCGGGACCCGGCGCGGGCGGCTGGCGGCGGCGGGGTCGGTCATGGCAGGGCAGCGTAGCCGGGGTCCGTGACGGGCGCATGACGGCATCTCGCGGCGCCCCATGAGGGCCCGAGCCTAGAATCAGGTCAGATCCGGAGCCCGTGGGTTGCCCCGGCAGACGGAGGCACACCATGGAGCACCGCAGGCTCGGGAAGACCGGCCACCAGGTGAGCACGATCGGGTTCGGCGCCTGGGCGATCGGCGGATCGTGGGGCGAGGTGGACGACGAGGTCAGCCTCCGGGCGCTCCACGCCGCCGCCGACGTCGGCGTCACCCTCATCGACACGGCGGACGTCTACGGCGACGGCCGGAGTGAGCTCCTCATCGGGCGGTTTCTCCGCGAGCGCGCCGGCGAGCACTTCGTCGTCGCCACGAAAATGGGCCGGAGCGTGCCCCAGGTGGCCGCGAACTACACTCCGGAGGCGTTCCGCGGGTGGGTGGACGGCAGCCGCGAGCGGCTCGGCGTCGACCGCCTCGACCTGGTCCAGCTCCACTGCCCGCCGACCGAGGTCTACTACCGCCCGGACCTGTTCGCGGCGCTCGACGACCTCGTGGCCGACGGCTCCATCGCCGCGTACGGCGTCAGCGTGGAGCGCGTGGAGGAGGCGCTCAAGGCAATCGAGTACCCGGGCGTCGCGAGCGTCCAGATCATCTACAACCTGGTCCGCCAGCGCCCGGCCGACCGCTTCCTGGCCGAGGCCGCCCGCCGGGACGTCGGCGTTCTCGCCCGGGTGCCCCTCGCCTCGGGCCTCCTGACGGGCAAGCTCACCCGCGACACCGCGTTCGAGCCCGACGACCACCGCGCGTTCAACCGCCACGGCGAATCCTTCGACGTCGGGGAGACGTTCGCCGGCCTCGACTACGAGACGGGGCTCGAGCTCGTGGACGAGCTGCGCGCGCTCGTGCCGCACGGCGCCACGCTGGCCCAGGCGGCGCTGCGCTGGATCCTCATGGCCGACGAGGTAACGGCCGCCATTCCCGGCGCGAAGACGCCCGACCAGGCCCGGGCGAACGCGGCCGCGGCGGACCTCGCGCCGCTCCCGCCGGCGACGATGGAACGGATCCGCGAGCTCTACGAGGAGCGCGCGAAGCCGCTCGTCCACCAGCGGTGGTAGGGCGCCGGACGTCCGGCAGGGTGGCCGGGCCGACCGCGATCGGGACGGAGCGGCGATGACGGCAATTGATCCGAAGGCCGTCCTCGGCGACCTTGCCGGCGGCCGCGTCCTCGACGTCGCGACCGGCGCCGGCGGGTTTGTCCAGTTCCTGCTGGACGGCCTCCGGGACCACGAGGAGATCGTCGGGATCGACCTGAACGTCGAGCGGGGCGAGGCCTTCGCAGCGGCGTTCGGGGGCCGCCCCGACGTCCGGTTCGTGGAGATGGACGCCCACCGCCTGACGTTCCCGGACTGCTCGTTCGACACCGTCTGCATCTCGAACTCACTCCACCATCTCGTGGACCCGGCGCCGGTGCTCGCGGAGTTGCTGCGGGTGCTCCGGCCCGGCGGCCACCTCGTCGTCAACGAGATGTACCGCGATGGCCAATCCGAGACGCAGAGCACGTATGTCCTGCTCCACCACTGGTGGGCAGCCATCGGCACCCTCCGCGGCGATGTCCACCGGGAGACGTACCGTCGCGACGAGATCGTGGCGGTCGTCGAGGGCCTCGGGCTGGCCGAGCTGCGGCTCGTCGACTTGGTCGACCCGGACGAGGACCCCCACGACCCGGTGACCGTGGCCGAGCTGGAAGCGGCGATCGACCGGTACGTCACCCTCGCCGACGGCCATCCCGAGCTGCAGCAGCGCGGCGAGGAGCTCCGCGTGCGCCTCCGCGCGGTCGGCGCCCGCAACGCCACCCAGCTCGTCGCGATCGGTCGCGCCTGACTACGCGCGCGCAGCACCCAGGGCCGTGGCGATGACCTGGACGTCCCGAAAGAACCCCGTCCCGCGGAGCCGTTCCGGGCTGCCCAGGCAGGCCTCGTACCCCTCGTCGTAGCCGATCGCCCCGAGGAGGCGTTGATCGCCGCCCGCTGCCAGGGCGTCCACGCCACCGGTGCCACCGTCGCGCCGGAGGTTCTCGACGAGGCCGAGGACGGGCAGCTCCAACCGCCGCAGCAGCTCGAGCATCTTGCGTGTCGTGGCGAGCGTCAGCTCGGAGGGGGTCGTCACCACCACGTACTCGGCGCGCGGGAGGTAGCGGGCGGCATCGAGGAGCGTGTCGCCGAAGCCGGGCGGCATGTCGACCACCAGGACGTCGAGCTCGCCCCAGATCGTGACCGCCAGCAGCTCCAGGATGGCGTTGCTGATGTCTTCGCCGCGGAGGAGGGCGGGGCGCTCGCCGACGATGCTCGCAATGGACATGAACGCCAGGCCGGCGACGACGCCGGGAACGAGCCCGCCGTCCTCGCGGAACCCCGGCCGCGGGGCGCCCAGGACCACGTGGTCGGAGGGGCCCCACAGGTCCAGGTCCAACAACCCGACACGGCGCCCTTCTTCCCGGAGACTCAACGCGAGCCCGACCGCGACGGAGGTCTTGCCGATGCCGCCCTTGCCGCCGGTGACGGCGAGGACGCGTCGCACGCCCCGGAGGCGCCGTTCCACGATGGCCGGCCGAGGGTCCATCCCGCTACCCGTTGATCGCGACGAGGGAGACTCCCCGCCCGCCGACGATCGCGAAGTCGGGGCTGGAGCAGGCGGGGCACGTGACGTAGAAGTGGACGACCTCCGGCAGGAGGTGGATGCTCTCGCGCTCGTCCTCAGGCAGCCCGGCGAGGCTCTCCCGCAGCGTCCACGCGTGCCCGCACGGGCGGCAGGCACATCGCGCGAGATCGGTCTCGAATGCGAACCGGGCGTTCGCCAGCTCCGGCGCGTCCCGCTGGACGATGCTCAGCCCCTGCTCGAACGCGAGCCGGTCGACGTCCTGGAGCTCGCCGAGCGCGATCACTACCTCGCTGACGGTCGCGATGCCCCGCTCGCGGGCGACCTCGGCCGCCTTCGCTACAACCGCCTCGGCCAGGGCCCACTCGTGCATCCGTTCCTCAGCTCACCGTCGTCCGCGCGGCACTCCGGACCATGGTACCCGGCCGCGGCGAGGCGGCCCCGCCGGCAGCGGGTCGCGGTCCACGGAAGCATCCGTTCCCTGCGGCTCAACTCATTCCCGGCGAGCCGGCGCGGATGTTGGGATGTGCGTCACCATGACCAGGGTCTTGTGCGCGGGCGCCGCGGCGCGCACGATGCGGCGCGAAACGGGGAGGGGAGGGCGATGGAAGACGCGGTTGTCGTGGGGGCGGGACCCGCAGGCCTGGCGGCCAGCTGGCACCTTGGGCGTCGCGGCGTGAGGCACGTCGTGCTGGAGCGCGGCCGGATCGGCGAGACCTGGCGGACCCAGCGCTGGGACTCGTTCACCCTGAACACGCCCACCTGGATGAGCCGCCTGCCGGGAGGCGGCGCTGACCCCGGCCCGCCCGACGGCTTCGTTCCCCGGGACGCGTGGATAGCCCACCTGGACGACTATGCCCGGCGGTCCGGGCTCCCCGTGCGGACCGGGGTCCAGGTGACGAGCCTGGAGGTGCGTCCCGACGGCTCGTTCGAGGTTCGCGTCGGCGGCCCACGCCCGGAGACGTTCGTCGCGCGCTGCGTCGTGGTGGCGTCGGGGGCCCAGCGCGAGCCGCGCATCCCTGCGCTGGCCACGGGCCTGCCGGCCGGGGTCGCACAGGTGCACACGGCCGCGTACCGGAACGCCGGCCTGCTCCCTGCCGGGGCCGTCCTCGTCGTGGGCTCGGCGCAGTCCGGCGGCCAGGTCGCGGAGGACCTGCTCGACGCGGGCCGGGCGGTTTGCCTCTCGACGAGCCGCGTCGCCCGTCTGCGGCGGCGCACGCGCGGCCGGGACACCCTCGAGTGGCTCGTCCCGGCCGGGTTCTTCGACCAGCCGGCCGCGGCGCTCGCCGACCCGGCCCTCCGGTTCGCGGCCCAGCCGATCACGTCTGGCGTCGGCCGCCTCGGCCACACCCTCAGCCTCCAGTGGCTGCAGGAGCGCGGCGCCCGGCTGCTTGGTCGTCTGCGCGGGGCCGAGGGCGGTCGCCTGATGTTCGACGACAACCTCGGCGCCAACATCCGGTTCGCCGACGAGCAGTCTGCCGCGGCCAACCGCCAGATCGCCGAGGCGCTGGCCGGGCGCGGTCTGGATGCGACGCTTCCGCCGCTCGAGGATGATCCGGCGGACCGCCCGCATCCGGCCCCCGAGACCATTCACGCTCCCACGACGCTCGACCTGGAGCGCGCCGCGGTCGGCACCGTCATCTGGGCGACCGGCGTCAGCGGCCGGTTCGACTGGCTCCCGCCGGACCTGCTCGACGAGCGCGGCTTGCCATTCCACGAGGACGGCGCCATGCACCTGCCCGGGCTCTTCGTGGTCGGCCTGCCGTGGCTCCGGAACCGCGGCTCGGGGATCGTCTACGGCATGGACCGCGATGCCGCCGCGATCGTCGACCGCGTGACGGAGCGCCTCGCGGGCTGACCAGGGCGACGGATCGCGACGGCACCCCGACCCGAGCAACCGACCAACGGCACTGCCCATCGTGGTCGCAGCCCCGCACGCTGATCCCTCCGCGACGATCACGCGCTCAAACCCAACCTCCTCGGTACCTCGAGCATCGATACTCATGGAGGTGCACTCGGCGGCCATGCGGCACGCGACGGACGAACCGGCGGCGAGCGCGGGCATTCGCGCGGCCGCGGATCTCGCCGAGCCGGTCGCGGTGGGGATCCTGCCGCAGGCGGGCTTCCACGCCGCAATCCCCGCGCGGGTTCCCCTCGTCGAGCAGGCCCGGCTCGGTGACCGCGTCGCGTTCGAGCGGCTCGTCGAGCCGTGGATCGAGCCGGCGTTCCGCATCGCCCTCGCCATCCTCGGCCGGGAGGCCGACGCACGGGACGCGACCCAGGACGCGCTGCTGGACGCCTGGCGGAACATCCGCAGCCTGCGCGACCCGGACCGCTTCGACGCGTGGCTCGGCCGCATTCACGTCAACGCGTGCCGGGCCGTCGGCCGCCGCCGCGGCCGATCGGCGGTGCGAGAGATCCCGCTGAGCATGCTCCCTGACCCCGACGAGCCGGCGAGCCGCGGCCGCGGCCTCGAGGAGGAATTCGCCTCGCTCGACGAGCTGGAGCACGTCTTCGCGCGGCTCTCCCTGGAGCAGCGGACGATCCTCGTCCTCCATCACCTGGAGCGCCGGCCGGTGGCCCGGATCGCCGCGGTCCTCGGGATCCCCGAGGGCACGGCGAAGTGGCGCCTGCACGCCGCCCGGGCTGCCCTGGAGCGCGCCCTCGAGGAGGAACGGCGATGACGACGCGGACCACCGTCACCGACGCCACCCTGGAGAAGATGCTCGCCCGGCGCGCCCATCGCGCCGACCCGGCCGGCCTGGCCGAGGCGGTCTTCGCCGCGATCGATGCGACGCCTCGGAGCCGAGGGCCGCGGCTGGCCTGGTCGGCCACCTGGCTGCCGCGCCGGCAGTCACGCGGGCTCGTGTGGGTGCTCGTGGCTGCGACCCTCCTGCTCGCGCTGCTCGGGAGCGCGTTGGCCGGCGCATCGTTCCTCCGACCTCGGCCGCCGCTCAGCCTCGTCCCGACCGGGATCGAGACGCTGACGCCGAAGCGCGTCCCTTATGACCGCGTCGTCGAGGACGGGGCCGGGACGCTTTGGGCGATCGGCACGGGACACTTGACGCGGTTCGACCCCGGGACCGGCACGTGGCAGACGTGGACGGTCAGCGACGACGCGGCATTCGCGTCCTCGATCATCGCCCCGGCACGGGCGGGCGGCGTATGGATCTGGTCCGGTACCAGCATCCGCCGCTTCACCGGCGACCGCTTCTGGGAGTCGATCCCGGTCGCCGATGCCGTTCAACCGACAGAGCTGGTCGAGACGCCGGGCGGTTCGCTGTGGGCCGCCTCGTGGGATCGCGGCCTGGAGCGCTGGGACGGCTCGCGCTGGGTCGCGGAGCCGGCCGGCCGGCCGACGGTGGCGGCCGGCGCCCTCCTCTTGAGGGGCGAGGACGATCTCTGGGTCTCCAACCCGCGCCTGGAGACCGGTGCGGACCCTGCTACCGACGGCGTCTCCCACCTCGAGGGTGGACGCTGGACCAACTACGACGCCGGAGACGCGGCGTACCTGGGGGGCGAGGTGCTGGCCCTCGAGGCCGTGGCTGACGGTTCGATCTGGGTCACCAAGGACCCGGGCTCGAGCAACGTCGATCTCGGCATCGCCCGTTTCGACGGGCAATCCTGGACGGTCATCGACGGCCCGGGGTTCCCGGCCTCGAGGCTCGATGCCGCCCCCGACGGCTCGGTCTGGGCCACGCGCTCGGGGTTGGGCGCCGTGTTCGCCCCGGCGCCCAACGTCGCGCGCTACGCCGACGGGCAATGGACGGGGCATGGCGCCGAGGACGGTCTCGGCGGTACCGAGATCGGCCACGTCTCGGCTACCGCGGCGGGGGTCTTCCTCGGCACCGACGTCGGCCTCTTCCGTTTCGCGGACGAGCGCTGGGTCCCGGCCTGGCCGGACGCTTCCGACGGCCCGAGGATCGACGCGATCTGGGATCGCGTGCTCGCCGTCTCGGCGGACGAGGCCTGGGCGGCGGAACCGCGCGGCTTCTGGCATTTCGTCGATGGCAGCTGGACCGGGCCGATGCGGCCGCCGGGGTGGATCGCCCGGGCGAACGGATGGGCGCTCGCGCCCGACGGCACGCTCTGGGTGACGACCGACTACAGCGTCGCGGCGCTGCGCGGCGGCCAGTGGGCGCTCGCCTGGACGCACGGCGCCGGCGGGATCGCCATTGGTCCCGACGGGACCGCGTGGGCCGGCGACGGGTCCGGGATCGTCGGCCTGCGCCTCGACGGTTCTCCACCCCGGAGGGTGGCCTGCCCCAATGGGTCATGGTCGATGGCCGTCACCACCGAGGGCTCCATCTACGTCGGGGCGTGGGGCTGGGTGGGAAGGCCGGGGCTGGCACGGTTCGACGGGCGGACCTGCGAGCGTGTGGATCCGCTCGGTGACGGTCTGACCGTCGAGGTGAGCGAACTGCATGCCGACCCCACGGGTGGGCTCGTGGCGGTCGTGTCCCGCCAGAGGAACCCGGATGGCTCCGGCCCGGCGACGAGCTACCTCGCACGCCTGGACGGCACACGCTGGACGGTCCTGGAGGAGCACACCGACGACTGGTACATGCTGTACAGCAACGTGAGCCTCTCGCCGTCGGGCGAGATCTGGCGAGCAGGCCTCGCCGTCTTCCCCACCTGGGAGCGGTTCGACGGCGAGCGCTGGATCCCGGTCGTCACCGGCGTCCCCGCGCTCGGGCCGCCCTCGATCGCAGAGGACGGGACCATCTGGTTCATCGGCCCGTCTGGGGTACAGCGAGCGAGCATGGAGGAGGCGCTGCCATGAGGCCGCAGCAGAGGAGGGCCACGGTGAACGGATTCGCGACGATGGTTCGCCCGACGACGGCCTTCATCCTGGCGGCCCTGCTCGCGGCCGGGTGCGCCGGCAGTGGGCCCACGGCCTCGCCCGCGCCCGCTTCGGCCATGCCCACGGCAGCGCCGACCGCGGCGCCCACGGCAGCGCCGACCGCGGCTCCGACCAGCCTCGCCACGCCGAGGCCGACCCCCACGCCGGCCATGGTCACGGCCGCATTCGACGTCAGCTTCGAATCGGCCAACCCGCTCAGCCCGCCCGGGATCCTCGACGTCTTCGCGCCGGCGCTGCCGGGTCCGTGGCCCGTGGTCGTGATGTTCCATGGCAACCCGGCCGCGGTCTCGCGGGAGTACCTCAGCGTCTACGCCCGCAGGGTGGCCGACGCGGGGTTCGTGGTCTTCGTGCCCGATTGGGGGAAGTCCGGGGGCGCTGCCTACAATGCCCTGTCGTTCGTGGACGAGGTCAACGCGGACGCTGCGCAAGCCGCCTGCGCCGTCGCCTTCGCCCGTGCCCGCGCCGCGGACTACGGCGGCGACCCGGCGAGGATGATCATCTTCGGTCACTCGGGAGGAGGGAACATCGCCTCGGTCGTCGCGTTCGCCCGACCCGCCCCGACGGGGGGTTGTCGTGGCGGCACGAAGGTCGGCGCGATCGACGCGCTGATCGCATGGGAAGGCGATTGGGTCCTGGCACCCCCCTTTTGGGATTCGGTCCTCGCGGACGAGCCCGGGGTGTTCGACGCCCTCACGCCGTGGAAGCACCTGGCCGATCGGCGCGACCTGCCGGTCCATTTCGTGGTTTCGGCGAATCCCGGGCTCGGTCGCGAGGACGGCGCCTGGCTGGAGGTCCGCGACCCCAGCGGGGCCTTCCGACGCTTGTTCGCGGCCATCGGGGCTCTCGACGACGGCTACTTGGGAGTGGACGAGCTGCAGGCGATGTTCGCCCGGGCGCTGGAGGACCAGGGCAACCCCGTGATCTACGAGGTGATGCCCGACTCCACCCACGAGTCCATCAGCCCCGAGGGCTGGAAGGTATTCCTCGCCGCCTTCCGTGAGGCGGCGAAGGGGTGACGACCGGTCGGTCGTCCGGCCGCGGCCCCCGACACAGGCCAGGTACTGCGGCGAGGCCGGCACGGTCGCCGTGGTGATGACGGCGCAGCGGACGAGCGCGCGGAGCACGGGGGTATCTCCCGCACGCGAACCTACAGGTCGGCGACGCTGATGATGCCGCGGCGGATGGCGTACTTGAGGAGCTCGACCCGGTCGTGGAAGCCGAGCTTCTCCATGACGGTGGCCCGGTAGTTGTGGATCGTCTGCTCCGAGAGGTGGAGCGTCCGCGCGATCTCCCGGTTCGTGTGGCCCACCGCGGCCAGGAGCATGACCTCGCGCTCGCGGTCGCTCAGCCCCTCGTAGGGATCCTCGAGCGTCCCCTGGGCGGACTTGAGGA
>Ga0315284_10009494_pt1 | contig 13865 bp, 12 predicted proteins | sample YL17G09_16_MG_FD_203696 | JGI IMG/M metagenome (GOLD analysis project Ga0315284, IMG submission 203696) | Sediment microbial communities from Yellowstone Lake, YNP, Wyoming, USA - YL17G09_16 | ecosystem: Environmental > Aquatic > Freshwater > Lake > Sediment | place: USA: Wyoming | collected... | reverse complement strand
TTTGTGTCTTTGGCATTTAGAGGCAGGAGGAAGAAGAGGAAACCGAGAGGCCGAGAGGGAGGAGGAGAAGAAAGAAGGAAGAAGAAGAGGAGGAAGAAAGAAGAAAGGTCGAGAGAGAGGCAGCGAGGCTTGTAAGTCCTCTTTCTTCTTCTCGTCCTTCTTCCTTCTCATTCTTCCTTCCTTCCTCTCTCTCTTCCTTACCTCCCGATGCCTTATTTCTCACGTTCCGGTCTTTCTCTTCCCATCCCCCCCTCGAAATGAACGATACCCTCCCCCCCCCAAAGCAGCTCCCCCTCCGCCCCCTGCTCGCGCCCTCGTCGCCGCCTCGCCCGCGGCGGCCCCAACACCATCCCCGCCCCCGACGGCGACGGGAGCCACCGTCCTCGCCCGCGCCCTCTCCTCCCTCGGCGTCCGCCTCATGTTCGGCGTCGTGGGAATCCCCGTGACGGAGCTCGCCTCGGCGGCCCAGGCCTGCGGGATCCGGTACGTCGGGTTCCGCAACGAGCAGGCCGCGGGCGTCGCCGCCGCAGCCGCCGGGTTCCTGACGGGCGTGCCGGCGGCGCTGCTGTCCGTCTCCGGCCCGGGGCTCGTCAACGCGCTGGCCGGGGCGGGCCACGCCGCGGCCAACGGCTGGCCGCTGCTGATCCTCTCGGGGAGCAGCAGCAGCAGCAGCGGCGGCGGCGGCAGCGGCGCGGAAGCGGGCGAGAGCGAGCGGACGGGCGAGTTCCAGGAGCTCGACCAGCGCAGGCTCGCCGCGCCGCTCGTCAAGTGGAGCGGCCGCCTCGAGAGGGCCTCGCCCTCGGACGCCTCGTCGCTGGTCTCGGCGGCGCTCAGGGCCGCAACACGTGGGAGGCCCGGGGCGGTGTACCTGGATCTACCCGCGGAGGTGATCCAGGGCGCCGTCGCGGAGGGGGAGGCGCTCGCTCCCATCTCGTTCCCGCTGCCGCCGGTGCTGCCCTCGCCCGCGGTCCCCGCCGCCGCCGACGGCGGAGGGGGCGGGGAGAACGGCGGTTGTTCCCTCTCCGACTCCCTCGCTGCCGCGGCCTCCCTCCTCCGCGCCGCGGTCCGCCCGCTCGCCGTCATCGGCAAGGGCTCTGCCTACGGCAGGGCCGACACCAGCCTGCGAAGCTTCGTCACGCGGACCGGAGTCCCTTTCGTCGCGACGAGCATGGGCCGCGGCGTTGTCGCCGACGACGACCCGCGCTGCGCCTCGGCTGCTCGCTCGCTCGCTTTGGTAAAATGCGACGTCGCCGTTCTGTTCGGGGCCAGGCTCAACTGGCAGCTGCATTTCGGTGAAGCACCCAAGTGGGCGAGGGGCGTGAAATTCATTTTAGTGGACCCAGAGCCGGAGAGGGGCGACGCGGAGAGGGCGGCGAGGGAGGGGGGCTGCGTGCTCCGGTGCGGCGCCGCCGAGGCGGCCACGGCGCTGCTCGCGGCCCTCGGAGGAGGCGGAGAGAGCGAGGGAAGGGACGCACACTCAACCCGCGCCGCCGCGCCCCCCCTCCTGGTCCCCTCCGACTCCCCCTGGGCCGCGGAGCTCTCGGCCAAGGCGGCCGCTGCCAGGCGCAAAGTCTCCGAGCGGCTGAGAACTGCAAACGCGACGCCCTTGGACTACTGGACGACGTTGGAACAAATCCGACAATCGATACTTTCTCTTCCGAGGCCGCCGGTCGTCGTCTCCGAGGGCGCGAACACGATGGACATGAGCCGGCTGGTGCTGGGACCCGTCACGGAGGCGAGGACGAGGCTCGACGCGGGGACCTGGGGGACGATGGGGGTCGGTGAGTTTTTTTCCCGTTCTTTTCGTTCTTTTCGTTTTTTTTGAGGTCGAGGATGTCGAGGAAGGGTTTTTTCGCGGGGAGAAGAAAAAAACTCATAAAAAACTCTCCCCCCCGCTCTCTCTCTCTTTATTTTCCATAACAGGACCCGGGTGCGCCATCGCCGCGGCCATCGCCGACGCCGCAGGCATGACGACCGGCTCCTCCGCCTCTTCCCCCAATTCCCCGCGCCGCCGCATCATCGCCGTCGAAGGCGACTCGGCCTTTGGCTTCTCGCTCGCCGAGGTCGAGACCGCCGCGCGCTTCAACCTCCCGATCACCTTCGTGATTCTCAACAACGGAGGGGTCTACGGAGGGGACCGCCGCGCCCGCGCGCTCGCCGCGGACGCCGCGCGAGGCGCCGCCGGGGGGGGTTTCGCGGGAGACCCGCCGCCGACCGCGTTCGCCCCCGGAGCGAGGCACGATCTGATCGCGGCCGCGTTTGGCGCCCGCGCCTTCCTGGCACGCGACGCCGGGGAGCTTCGAGAGGCTCTGCGGAAGGCGACTTTGGGGACCGACGAGAGCGATAGGGACCCTGGGACGTGCGTGATCGATGTGGTGCTCGACCCGATGGCCGGCGTGGAGAGCGGGTCGGTGCACGGGTTCAACGCGCCCGCTGCGGCGAGCTTGTAAAAAGAAAAAGAAAAAAGAGGCCTAAGTTTTTTTTCTCCTCCACATGCCATCTCGACAGTCTTTCTCTTTCGCCCAAATAAGCAAGCAAAAAATGTCCTCCTTCTCCGCCCGCCTGGGCGCCCTCCGCCGCCTGGCTGCACCCTCTCGTCCGTCCCTCACCGGCGGCGGCAACAGCGGCGGCGGCAGCGGCGGAGGGGGCAGGGCATCCAACTCGCCCAGGCGCGTCGGAGAAGACGATAATGAAAATGGCATTCGTCGTCAAAAAAGTCGGTTGCAGGGCGTCGTCGTCAAAGCAGCGATGTTCGTCGCGGCCCCTCTGGCGGCCTCTCGCCCCGCCAGGGCCGGCCCGGCCCGCCCCAGGGCCTCCTCGACCCCTTCCTCCGAAGCCGAAGGCAGACTTAAGAAGTGAGTCGCAGGGAGAGGAGAGAACCAGGAGCGCGAAGAGAGCCGAGAGAGAGTTCTTTCTCTCGTTTCGGATGCAAGCTAACCCTTTTGTCCGCGAGGACCCTCTGTTCTCCAACCAAAACAACACCCACAACGCCACCCAGGATCAAGTCCGGCCTCAAGGGAGCGGGCCTCTCCGTGCTCCTCGGCTACGCCGCCGCGGCGCTGATCAAGACAGTCGGCAAAACCGTCGCGCTCCTCCTCGTGGCTGCCTACGCGCTCTCCGCTTATTTGACCCGGAAGAACTTCCTCCGTGTCGACTGGGAAGGGATTTTCAAAAAGGCCGGATCTAAGGTCGCGTGGCTCTTCGACGTGGACCGGGACGGGAGCATCGGCGTCAAGGATTTGAAGGCGGCGGTCAACCGCGCGAGCGGGCTGATGGGGAGGACCAAGATGTCTTCGGGCGTGGCGTTCATTGCCGGTTTGGCCTGGGGTTTGGGGGTGATCCCGTTGCCCGTTTAGAAGGGGCCCTTTCTTTCGTTTCTGTTTATCTTGTGCGCTTCTTGAAAAAAAAATCGTTTTGATGTACTACCGGGGAGAAAGAGAAATGGTAGTGCGATCTTCTTTTGCGCTTCGTGGCCTCGCGGGAAAAAGAAAAGAAGGAAAGATGAAAAGGGCGAGGTTGAGCATTATTCGAGAAGCTTGAGATCGAAAACTCTTCGACCTCTCTTCCGCACTCTCCAATCCTTTCTCTTCTTCCGATCGCTTTTCTATTTACACGAGGAGATGCGCCCCGTTCTTGGCTCTCAATGAGAACCCGACCTGGGGCAAGATTCTGAGCGAAGAAGCCTGAACAAAAAGCGCTCGCATTGCAAATGTCGACGCAGCAGCAGCAGCAGCAGCAGCAGCAGCAACACCCTCCACCTCACCGTCCCCGCAAGCGCCGCCCCTCGACCCGAACGCTGCTCCCGTTCCTCCGCGCCTGCGTCGGCTGCCCCGTCGTCGTCGAGCTCACCAACGACGACGTGATGCGAGGCACTCTCGAATCGGTCGACGACGGCATGAACCTGGTCCTAGTTGGCGGGGGCGGGAACAGCGACGGGGTCCGCTGGACGCGGAGGGGCACGAGCGAGCCGCGGGCGGTCCTCGGACGAGACGCCGCGACCGAGCCGACGACGTCGACCTCGGACGCCACCCCTTTCTTCGCCCCCTCGCTCCACGTCAGGGGCCGCAGGGTCCGCTTCGTGCACCTCCCTCCCTCCGTCGACCCGGGCACCGTCGTCGACGCCGCGAGGGAGCGCGCCGCGGCGGCGAGGGCGGCCTACAGGAGGGAGATCCTGACAAAGGCGCACGGAGGCGGCGGCCCGAGCTCCTCGAGGAGGAAGGGCCGTGACGCGGAGGGAGAGTCGAACTTCGGGAGCAGCAGCAGCAGCGAAGAAGGAGGAGACGACGAGGACGACAACAACCAGTACTATTACGAGGACTACGACGAAGACGACGACGAGGGAGGAGAAGAAGATGTATGAGTGGAAAGCGCAAGAGCATGTAATTTTTTTCATTTTTTTTTCAACACGAATTCTAAAAGTGGGCGGGGCACTTGGGGGGCCTCCCGAAGTGCACTACGCCCCTCCGCAGCACCTCGCCGCACGACCCGCAGTGCCGCGTCTTGCAGCTGCCGCACCTGCGGTCGTTGCTCTCGCCCGCGTGCTGCGCGCCGCAGGTGGGACAGCGGGATACCTTTATTCGACGCGACAAAACATTATGAGGGTTGTTGCCGCCTTCGCCGCCTTCGCCGCCGCCGCCTCGCTGCCGCTGTCCCTGCTGTCGCCGCGCGAGCCCCAACCAGAAGGCGTTCCTGTCCGCCGCGGCCGCCTCCGGCCCGCGCTCCTCCCGCTCCCAGCGGGCGATCTCCTCCGCGCTCAGCAGCCTGCACCTCCCGGACCCGAAGTGGGCGTACCCCTCCTCCTCCGAGATGACGGCCGAGCAGACGAAGCAGAAGCTTGTCGAGCACGCCGCGCAGCGCATGCGGTTGCAGCCGGCCGAGCGCTCTATCGGCGTGCGGCAGGCCGGGCAGGGCTTGGAGCCACTGCGGGCGATGGCGGCGAGCGAGAGGAACTCCTCCTCGGCGCGGCGGAGGGCGAGGGCAGAGGCCCTATCGTTCGCTCCCCCGCTTCCGCTCCCAGAGCCGTCGGGGCCGCGTTCCCTCTCGGCCCTCGCCCTGCGGGCCCTCGCCAGCGCCAGCCTCGCCTCGGCGGAGGAGCACTCCCGCGCGCTGCCGTGCCACGAGTCGAAGCAGGTTGCACAAAACGAGTGGCGGCACGAGGGGCACAGGCAGCAGCCCTGCGCGTCGCCCACGACGGCGGCGAAGTCGCAGTGCGGGCAGCGCAGCGCGCCCATCTGGGCCAGCGCGCGCTCGAGCCGCAGCGCCTCGGCGAGCTCCGCCCGCTCCGGCGGCAGCAGCGACGAGAGCAGCGCGGGGGACAGAGGCTCGCGGCAGTCCGGGAAGGGGCACAGGAGGGCCGAGGCGTCCCTCGAGAGCAGCGCCGAGGAGGCGAGCGCGGCGAGGCAGGCGGTGCAGGCCGCCCGCGGCCCTCCGCCGCTCCCCGCCGGCGCCGGCGTCGGAGGCTCGCTGCCCGGCCCCGGCCTCGGACGCCTCCTCCCCGCGACGCCGCAGCAGGGCAGCGCCGTCGCGCGGGAGCCCGGGACCCCTCCCTCGAGGCAGATGGGGCACGCGTGGGTGCCTCGGAGGAAGCGCTCCCGCTGCTGGGCGGCGTCGTCCGAGACGAGCTGGCGGAGGAGGGCAAGCGCGGCGGCGGCGGCGTCGGCGTCGGCAGCGGGGTCGCCTCGGTGTTTCCCGTCTTCTTCGTTCCCCCCGACGACCTCCAGCAGGTCGAGGCTCCCCCCGCCGTCCCCTCCCGCAGCGGAGAGGGCCTCGGCGAGCGCAGAATCCCTCGCCAGCTCGACAAGCTCGAAGACGACCGGCGGAGGTTCCTCTCCAGAGAGGGGCAAAAATGGCAGCAGCCGCCCCCGGGCGAGCGAGCGCAGGCGCGCCTCGAGGCGAGCGGCCGCGGGGGCCGAGAGCCAAGGGGCAGAGACGGCGACGGACGGGATCCGTTCCTCTTCTCCTTCTTCCCCTTCCTCCTCTGCTGCTGCTGCTGCTGTTGTTGACGACGGCGACGAAGAAGAAGGGGCCAGCGAGGGCGGCATCAGATAGCGCCGCGGAAGGGAGGCGGCGAGCCGCAGGGGCTGCAGCGACGAGACCGAGGCCGCCGCGCCGCCGCCGCCAACCGTGAGCTTGATCCGCTCGCCCCCTCCTCCTCCCTCCGCGCCGCCGCTGCTCTCGGGGACGTCGACCTCGATGAGGAGCCGCAGCTGCAGGGGTCCCGCTTTTTCGAAGCCGGCCTCGCGGAGAGCGGACACTCGACTCTCGTCGCCGACGTCGACAGAGTCGAAGAAGCCCCCTCCTCCGTCTTCTTCTTCTTCTTCGTCTCTGGCCTCGCTCTTTTCGCCGCCCTCGCCGCTGTCGCCCCGGTCCTCCTCGACCTCTGTCCCTCTCCCTCTCCTCCTCCTCCTCCTCGCCAGGAGGGCCGCGGCCTCCTCCCCGGCGACGGAGACCACGGCGACGGCCTCGTCGACCTGCGCCTCCCAGGCCTGTCGCTCGGCTTCTCCTCTCCCCTCCATAAGCTCTGTCCTCCTCGAGGGCTGTTAAAAAAAAAGTGAAGAAAAGAAGGGGAGAAGAAAGCAAAGAAAAAACAAAGCTTCTCTTCTCTTCAGGCCCGTTTGTTCTTCGATGACCCCTGCTGCTGCTGCTTCCTCTCCTCGGCCAGCTCTGCCGGCCCCTTGTGCTCGTCGTCCTTCACCACCGCGGCGACGGCGAAGACCCAGACGCAGTAGACGACCGTGGCGAGGGCCGTCGCACGGCCGAGCGCCGTGACGAGCGCGGCGGCGGCCTCCCGACGGGGGTAGAGGGCGGCGAGCTTTGGGAAGGAGGCGTGGAGGGGCTGTTGTTGTTTTCGATTCGTTTCGTTTTTGTTTTCAGAGAAATAAAGGCGTGCTGTGAGCCTGACGCGCAGGAGAGGCAACGACAGCGCAGCTGGGAGGGGGGGCAGAGAGAGGGAGGGAGGGAGAGAGGGAGGGCGAAGGGGTCGAGGGCACGTCGACGGCTGTCGATCGGCTCGATGGGCGGAAAAATAGAAACAGGAGCCCTCTCTTTTTCGACAACGCACCAGGCTCAGCAGCCAGCTCAGGTAGTAAGTGCACGCCGCGGCCGCGGCAGAGAGCAGGGCCCTCCCTGCGGGCTGACGCGCGCTGAGGAGGCCGCCGAAGACGGCGGGAGGCATCGAGGAGAGAGGAGAGGAAAGAAGCGAGAGAGCGAGAAGCCAAGCGAAAAAGTGATGCGCCCTCTTCTTCACTGTCTTCTTCTTCTCCTCCTCTTTTCTCTTCTCTTCTGGAGAAGAAGCGAAGAGAAGAAGAAGCAGAGAGAGGCGAGTTCTCTGGCAGAGGCAGCTCCAGACCTCTCTCTCCTCCAGTGCGGCCTCCCTCGCCCTCTCTCTCTCTCACGCACAAAAATGGACCAGCTCCGCGCGGCGATGGCGGCCAGGAAGGCCGAGGTGGCCAAGGCGGTGTCATCAAACAGTGCATCGGCGAAGACTCTGACGTCTGCCGATGCCTCGTCTGCTTCCGCGAAGCCGCAGCAGAAGCCGTCTTACGTGCGCCGCGGCGACCTCGAGGCCGCGAGGCTGAAGCGGCTCCGCGAGGAGGAGGAGGCAGAGAGGGCAGCCAAGGTAAGAGAGAGAGAAAGAAAGGAAGAGGCATCGAGAGAGAGGCCGCCGAACAAAGCAGCAAAAAAAGGAGAAAAAAAACCCGACGCCACTTTTCCCCTCACCACTTTTTCTCCAAAACAAAAAAAAACTCGCAGGAGGCCAAGCGCGCCCGCGAGGAAGCAGAGACAGCAGCGCTGTCGTCGCGCAAGAGGGGTACCAACGGCGCCCCGAAGGAGGTCGGCGGCGGGGAGGCAGCCGCGGCCCTCCTGCTCTCCCCGGACGGCAGGGCGCTCGACGGCAAGGCCGCCGCCGCCGCCGCCGCCGCCGCGGCCTCTGCGGCCTCCGCGCCCGCGTCCTCGGCTTCCCTCCCCAGGCCCGAGGTCGTCCGCCGCCTCCGCCTCCTCGGCCAGCCCGCCACGCTCTTCGGAGAGGGCGACGCGGAGCGGGCCCGCAGGCTGGACAGGGCGGCGGCGTCGTTCGTGCCCGAGGACGAGCACGCCACGGGGGGGCAGCAGGCCAACGTCCTCATCGCCCTGGAGCGCGGGGAGCGCGCGGCGAGGGCCGCGGCGGAGCGGGCCAGGGCCGCGAAGGGAGGAGGAGACGGGGGAGGAGGAGGGGCGGCGGAAGGAGGGGAAGCAGGAGGAGGCGAGAAGAGGAAGAAGGACGCCGGCGCCGGCGACGTCTCGAGCGACGAGGAAGCGGAAGAAGAGGTCGACCCCGAGAAGAGGGCCACCGCCGCTGCCTTCGCCGCCGCCGCTGCCTCCCTCGCCGCCGCCCGCAAGGAGGCCTCGCTGACCCCCGAGGAGAAAGTCGCGAACCGGCTCAAGCAGTGGATGCAAGAGTGGGGCGACGAGCTCGCGGCGCGCCCGGCGGCCGTCGCCGCCGGCACCGCCGCCGGCGCCGCGGCGACGCTCCAGCACGCCCAGTCCCGCGAGTACCTGAAACCTCTTTTTAAGCGCCTCCGCCGTCGACAGCTGTCGCCCGAGATGTTGGCGGGCCTGTCGCTGATGACCGAGGCGATGGCTCGCGGTGACTACTTGAGCGCCGCCGACGTCTACACCCGCCTCGCGATCGGCAACGCGCCATGGCCGATCGGTGTCACCTCCGTGGGCATTCACGAGCGGAAGGGGAGGGAGAAGATCTCGCACGTGAGGGAGAGCGGGGTGCATTCGGCCAAGGGAGGGGGGGGGGGAGGGGGACAGGGAGGGGGGACGGCCGCGACGGCGGCGGAGGTCGCGGCGGCGGCGGCGGCGACGGCCGGCGGCGGCGCGCACATCATGAACGACGAGGCGACCCGAAAGTATCTCCAGGCCTTGAAGCGTCTTTTGACGGTCGTGCAGCGGCGGAGGCCGTCGGATCCTTCGAGGAGCATCGAGTACACGCGGGGAGGGGGAGGAGGGGGAGCCGGGGACGGAGGAGGCGCTGGAGGCGGCGGCCGTACTCTGGCGCTCGCCGCCGCGACGGGAGGGGCGGGGGCAGCGCCGCATTCCTCCTCCTCCTCCTCCGCTGTCGTTTCTCCCCTGGGCGCCACCAACGACACTGGCGTCCCGGAGAAGTGGCAGCACATCCTCAGGCGCAACGAGGTGTTCCAGAGCGCGGCCGCGAGGCAGCAGAAGGAGCTCGAGGAGAAGGAGGGCAAGAAGCGGAGGAAGGAGAAAGCTGCGGCGGGGAAGTGATTGGAGAAGGCTTCCTTTTCGTGCTCTCGGTGTATAAAATAACTGAAAACTGAAGCTAGTGTAAACAAAACCGCAGCGACGTCGAAGAGACAGAGCGTGCAGTTGCTTTCGGTTGGTTTCCACGCTGGGGTCGAGAAAGAGGTTCGAAAGGAGGCCAGCAAGGGTCGAGGTTGTGAGAAGTTTTAGGCGTCGGTGTCACTTGTCGTCGTCTTTTTCGATCGACGCTTGCTTTACCTTCTCTTCTCTCCCTTTCACGTCAAGAGAATGTCCGCCGCCTTCGTCGCCGAGGTCGGCGCCTTCTGCGCCGCGGCGCGCAGGCGCCAGCTGCGCGGCCCGGCCGCCTGCGCGCGCCGGGCCGCGAAGCTCCTCAGGCTGCTGGTGGCCAACGGGAGGCACGCCGACCCGTGCTCGCTGATCGCCGACGTCCGCAAGTGGGGCGCGGAGATGCAGGCCGCGGCGCCGCTCGGTGAGTGGGGCTTTGATTTTGATTTTGTTTTCTCATCGGGCGCTCTCGCTTGTCTCCTTCGCACTCTCTTGGATCGGGTGATGCAGCAGAGAAGCGCTAGAAAAGAGCAGCGCCCCTGGCATTGTTTTCCTTTCGACCAATCGACGGCGGCCCGATGCCATTCGTTCGTTTCGTTTCGCTCCTTTCTCAACCTCCTCCTCCTCCTCCGAAAACCCAACACCTCGGAAAAAAACAGAGCTCTCCATCGGCAACATGGTGCGCCGCGTCCTCCACTTTATCCGAGAGGAAAGCGAAGAAGAGTGCAGCGGCGGGAACGGCGGCGAGAGGGACGAGAGGGACGCCTTTGCCAACGGGCGGCTGCCGTCGGCGCTCGCGCACGCGGCGTCGGCGAGCTTTGGCGGCGGCAACGGCGGCGGCGGCGGCGGCTTTGGAGGAGGAGCACCAGGAGGAGGAGGAGGCGGCAGCGGCGCCGACGCCCTCGCCGCGAGGGCCGGCGGCCTCCTCTCCCGCGCCCTTCGCCCGGGCGGCAGGAACGTCTCGCTGCACAACCTCCTCGACAACGAAAACGGCCTCCTGGGGATTGGAGGAGCGGGAGCAGGCGGAGGAGCCGAAGGAATCGTCTCCCCTACCTCTCCGATGTCGCCCGTGGCAGCGGCAGCGGCTGGAGGCGGCAGCAGCAGCAGCAGGCTCCCCCCTTCCCCGAAGCTGCCGCGCTCGGGGGGAGCGACGGCGGCGACGACGCCGCAGCAGCGCAAGCCCGGGGGCGGCAAGGCCTCGAAGCTGCCCCCCTGGGCGGGGAGGTCCGAAGTGATCGATCGGCTCAACGAACTGATCGACGAGCTGGACGAGATGGACACGGCGATCGCGATGAAGGTGAGAGGAGGTGCATTTTGGATCGAGAGAGCGAAGGTGGGAAAGGTTGGAAGAGCTTTTTGTCGACTCTCTCTCACTCACTCCAAAAAAAATACTTTTTTAACTTCTCATCTCAGGCGGGCGACCACATCCACGCCAACGAGATCGTCCTCACCCTCGGCCACGACCCCACGACCCTGCTCTTCCTGCTCGAGGCCGCCAAACGCCGCACCTTTCAGGTCGTCGTCGCCGAGGCGGCTCCCGGATACTTGGGCCGAAAGACCGCGGTGGCACTGGCCAAGGCTGGCATCGCGACGACGCTGATCGCGGACGCGGCGATCTTCGCCGTGATGGCGCGTGTGCACAAGGTCGTGCTCTCCGCCCGCGCGCTGTTGGCCGACGGGGGGGTCTTGGCCCCCGCGGGGGCCCGGCTCGTCGCCGCGGCGGCCGCGCGGCACGCGGTGCCCTTTGTCGCCCTCTGCGGGCTGCACTGCCTGAGCCCGCTGTTCCCGCACGACCCCGCCCTGGAGACCAACGAGTTCGGGGACCCGGGAGACGTTCTGGACTACGCGAGCCTGCCTGTGGGCGTGGCGGCGCCGACGCGCGCCTCGGTGGAGGCGGCGAGGGCGCTGGCGATCGCCGTCGCCGAGGGCGGCGGCGGCGGCAGCGGCGGCGGCGGCGGCGGAGCCGGCGACGGCGATGGAGGGGCGGGAGGAGCTCCCGGAGCCTCCGCCGCCGCCTCCTCCTCCTCCGCCTCGCCGTCTGCCGGCGCGTCCTCCTCCTCCTTCTCCTCCTCGTCCTCCAACTCCGCTGCTGCCGCCGCGTCGGCCGCCGCGGCGGCGGCGGCAGCGACCTGCGGCCTCCCGCACGTGCTGTCGCCGCAGCTCGACGTCGTCCCTCCGGACCTCGTCGCGCTCCTCGTCACGGACACGGGATGCTACACGCCGTCGTACGTCTACCGGCTGCTGGCCGAGTACTACAGCAGGGAGGACTACAGCATTTAGAGAGGTTGGAGGAAGAGTTGGGTTCAGTGCGTTGAGAAACAGTACGGATCCTATCTTGAGGAGGAGGGAGGAGGAGAAGATAGGGAGGAATGGCGACTGTAACAAAGAAAACATGGGGAGCGAAAAAAAACCATGAAATGAAAAACCATTAAACAAGTTTTTCCCCTCCCTTGTCTTTTACACTCGCTCTCTCTTCTCCACGCCAGAGGCACAACAGGAAACACCCCGTCCCTCCATCCGCTCTCTCAACACACTGCGTGCAAAGAAAACGCACAAGAAAGGAAAAAGAGAAGAAAACGCTTCGCTTTCACTCAGTGTGACACCAAGGACTCCGGGTTTTTCCGCGAGCAGCTTTGCTCTGAAGGCTTTGAGATGCTCCGGTTCTAGATTCGCTCTCTCTCTCTCTCTTCTCTCTTTATCTCCCTCTCCTTCACTCCGCCGCGGCGCTCCTGTTCCTATGCAGCCCCGACAGCGCCGCCGCCCCTCCTCCAGCCGCAGCCGACACGGAAGGCAGCCCGTCGACGACAGCGGCGGCCCCGAACCCGTGCGACCGCAGCACAGGGTGCGGCGCCAGCGCCGCCTCGACGTCGGCGGCGTCCCAGTACCCGCTCCCGCCCTCGCGGAGATACCACTCCACCGTCCTCCGAAGGCCGTCCTCCCAGCTCGTGGTCTCCTTCCATCCCAGCGCGGCCAGCTTCTTGTCGTCGATGAAGTAGCGGCGGTCGTTGAAGGCGCGGTCGCGGACGTGCCTGATCGGCGACGAGGGCGCCGGCGGAGGAGCGGAAGAGGAGGGTCCTGCGTCGCCGTTGCCGCCCTTCCGCTGCTCCCCTCCTCTCTCGCTCTCGCTCCTCCTCCTCTCGTCGAACAGCTGCGTGATGTCTCTCGCCACGTCCAGCACAGTCCTCTCCCTTTGCGACCCTATGTTGTACGTCTCGCCGCAGACGCCCTTTCGCAAAATAACATCAAACGCCTCGGCGACGTCCTCGACGAAGAGGTAGCTCCGCGTCGCGCCGCCGTCGCCGTGCACGAGCAAGGGGGCTCCACGAGAGGCCAGCAGCGTGAACTTGGGCACCAGCTTCTCCGGGAACTGGTGCGGGCCGTAGACGTTGTTCCCGCGCGTGGTGATGACGGGGAGGCCGTAGGAAGTAGCATAGGCCCTCGCGACCATCTCCGCCCCGGCCTTGGCGGCGGAGTAGGGGTTCGTCGGGGCCAGCGAGGAGGCCTCGTTGAGGCCGGATTGGCCGTCGGGGATGCCGAAGGAGCCGTCGCCGTAGACTTCATCGGTGGAGACGTTGATAACCTTCGAAGGAAAAAGAGAGAGGGAGAGAAGAAAGAGAGAGGGAGAGAAGAAAGAGAGAGAGGACGTGAGTTTCATCGAAGTTTCTCCGCCGAGTACCGGAAATAAAAAGAAAAAAGAAACAAACAAACGATATCAAACTCACCCGTTGCACCCTCCTCCCCTTTCCCTCGCTCTCGCCGGCTACCCTGCACGCCTCCAGAACGACATGCGTCCCTATTGTCAATTGGATTGGTTTTGAAAAAAGAAACGGAAGTGAGTTCTTTTTCCTTCATTTCTAACTTTTCCGACTTCTCTCCAGGAAAGCCAACGCTCTCTCTCTCTCCCTCTCTCATACCATAGGTGTTGTTCAGCGTGAACGCCAGCGAGTTCCCGAACGAGTTGTCCACGTGCGTCTGCGCCGCGAAATGCATCACGGTGTCGATCCTCTCGGTCTCCAAGAGGTAGGAAACGAGGTCGCCCGAGCAGATGTCGCCCTTGACGAACTTGAAGTTGGGCTCGCTCGCGACGGATTCGAGGTTTCGCAGGGACGCGCAGTAGTCGAGCTTGTCGAGGACAATGACGCGCATGGTAGGGTAGCGGTGGACGAGGAGGCAGACGACGTGCGAGGCGATAAAGCCGGCGCCACCTTTTTTCCGTTTTTTTTCCCGTTTTCCGGGTTCGAGGTAATTCGTGAGGCGTTCGAAGACTTTTCTTTCGTCCCCCTCTGTCTTCATTCTGTTTTTCTAGGAAGAAAAAAAATGGCTGACCTGTGACCAGCACGCATTTGGGCGTATAAGTGTCGCTGCCGCCGTCGGAGCTCATTCTTCTGTCGTTGTTAAGGTCGAGGTTGAGAGAGTTTGAGGCCGAGAGGAGGTTGAGAGGGTCGAGAGAAGACATAGGACGTCAACGTCGAAAGGGAAAAAAGAGAGGCGTTCTTTCCTCTCTCTCTCTCTCTCTCTCTCTCTCTCTCTCTCTCTCTCTCTCGCGCGGG
>Ga0315284_10009493_pt1 | contig 13866 bp, 10 predicted proteins | sample YL17G09_16_MG_FD_203696 | JGI IMG/M metagenome (GOLD analysis project Ga0315284, IMG submission 203696) | Sediment microbial communities from Yellowstone Lake, YNP, Wyoming, USA - YL17G09_16 | ecosystem: Environmental > Aquatic > Freshwater > Lake > Sediment | place: USA: Wyoming | collected... | reverse complement strand
AAATTTGTGGTTTCTAGGTAGTCGACTGAGTCACTTTTATAATTTGAAATATATGAAATTGTCGATTATGTAACTTTTCTTAATCAAAATTCAGAAATAGTCTACTCATCCCTTTTGGTTATCAACAAATTGTTTAATCCATTGGTTATGTGTTTTTATATGATGACGATTTACCGATTATGTTAGCTTATCTCTTTTGAATATCAACAAATTGTTTAATCCATTGGCTGTGTGTTTTATATGATATCAAATTATTGATTGTATTCGCTTATCTCTTTTGGTGTCAATAAATCGTTTAATTCATCGAGTGTGCGTTTTATAGAATATTATTTTTAATAGATAAGCAAGTATAATACTTCCTACTTTCTCTCGTACTTCGTTAAAAAAAGATATATAAAAATATTATAATTAAATATATATATACAAATATAATGGAATTTAATTGTAATTTATGTAATTATTCGACTAACGACAAATTTAATTTTTCCAAGCATCAAAAAACAAAAAAACATTTAGAAAAAACAAAAAAACAGACTAAACCAAACATGGAAGAGTTATGTAGGAGTCGTACGGAAATTATACATATTTGCAATTTTTGTAATAATATTTATGCAAATGCTGGAAATTTAGCAAAACACAGGGCAATATGTTCTGAAAAAAAGAAACTTATTGATGAATATACCAATAAACAAAAAGAAAACGAGTTGTTAATATGTGAATTAAAAGAAAAATTAATTCAAAAAGATACCCTTATAGCAACTAAGGATAATCTTATAGCAACGGAAATAGCTCGCAGAGATGATCTTGTTAAAAGTAAAGATGAAACAATATTAATTTTAACAACTGAAACTAAAAACTTAAAAACTATTTTAAGTTCAACTGGAACACTTGTCGAAAAATCAATGTCCACACTTAATTTTATTAATACACATTATAACGAAGCTCCAGCTCTAGAATATGTTACTGATGTTCCATCATTACATTTAGATTTGGCGGAAGATAAAGTTGCTAGCAGAATTATGACTAAGTATCAAAATGGCACATTAGTATCATTTATAGGTAATCTAATAATCAAGAATTACAAAAAGAAAAATCCTAAAGATCAATCTATATGGAATTCCGATAATGACAGATTAACTTATATGATAAGAACTATAATTAGCGAGAAAAATAAACATAATCAATGGGAAGTAGACAAAAAAGGGGTCAATACAACAGCTTATGTTATTACTCCCATATTAGATTATATCAAAAGACAATTGAAAAATTTCATACAGACATGTGATGTTGGTAAGAGATCTGATACAACTGAAAAAGTATTAAATATAACATACAAAATCGAAACAGCATATAAAATTATTGTTTCAATTAAAAATAAAGTGTTATCAGATGATATTCTTAAGTATATAGCTCCCAGATTATATATAGTCAAAGATGTGGATTTATTATGTTAATTATTGAATATTGAAGCAGAGAAACATATTAAATGAATGTATTTAAAGATATATAAATATTACTTATAATATATCATACAAGATATGAAATTTAATTGTGGTTTATGTAATTACTCATCAAATGATAAATTTAATTTCTCAAAACATAAAAAAGCATGTGATATTAAACAAAATATGATTATTCAAACAAATAAATTGAAAACACAATTAATTCAAAAAGATGAAGAGTTTGCAAAAGAATTAGCCTATAAAGACAAGCTTATTGCTATTGAAATAGCGCGTAGGGAGGATATTGTCAAAAGTAAAGATGAAATAATATTAATTTTAACAACTGAAATTAAAAACTTAAAAATTATTTTAAATTCAATCGGAATGTTTGCTGGAAATCAATGTCCATATTATGACTGAATATCAAAACAATATATCAGTATAAAAGATGTAGAATTACTTAGTTAATATCTCTTTTCAGGAACCAAATATTCCATTCCTAAATTATCAAATATATCTTGTTCCGATTTCACCTTAATCCTTATTTTTTTATCATCAATTAATTTATACAATCCATATTCATTTAACAAATAACCCAATTGTTCTGCAACAGATCTCATGCGCTTATTAAAGTTAGATGAACCAGTAAAATATATCAAAGCACTATAATAAGATTCATATGGAATATATCGCATATCTATTCTTCTAATTGGATTACCTTCATATTTACAATATCCCATATATTTGATCTTATAGTCTTTGTCGGTAAGATCATCCAATATAAACCTATTTTCTTTTAATTTTCTTATTAGTTGCAATAAATAATTATCTAATTGTTGTTCCAATTGAACTTTGTTTTTTATTTGTGGATGGGCTATTAATACATCAATATCATTAGAAGTTTCTTTGAGTCGTCTGTATGAACCACAAATAGTTATTGATAGATCTTTGTTTATTCTTTTAGCTATTTTATTCAAATAAACATTTATCTGATCAACTTCTTTTCTTGGTATATTTTCTTTATAAACATTATGATATTTTAATCCAGTTAATATTATATTGTTTAATTCTATTATTCCATCATGATGTGCTTTTTTAAGATTTTTAATTGTTTTTATACCATATTGTGTTACTAATTGATATGCTTTTGTATGACCTATTCCATGGATTTGCATTAATTCTTGGACATATTCAGATACATTTTCGTCATGTTTATCAAGCTTAATTTCTTTCAGTTTACCAGTTTTAAGAATTTCATCAATTCTGTTAATTGTTCCGCTTCCTATTCCTTTAATATTAGCCAAATCATTACCTGATTTTATTACATTAGGATAATTCTTTATTATATCTAATGCATTAATGATTTGTTTTAATCTGAAAGTGTTCGTTAAGTGTGTACTTTTAGATGGCGATATGTCAATCTCTATTTTTATTTGTTCAATAAGTTTTTCAAATTCATTAACTATTAACTTATTTTTATTATTAACAATCATATCTATATAAATTATATAAATATTTTTTTACTGATATACTTTAATAAAATGTCCCTAAATCCTTATCCATTCAATGATAATATATCAGTTGCCGTAATGTATAACCTAACAGGTTTCTCAACATTACAAAAACAATTGTTTAATGATTTTACTGTATCCAAAACACATCTTACGGTTCATATTATGCATTTCAATAGAAATCACCCACAATTATCTTCATTTATTAGTTCACATAATACTCTAAATTCTGATTTTAGTAAAGCTATATTGAATGCGACCAACACAAAATTGAATAATTTAAAATTACATCACGATTATAATTTTGCTAAAATGGGGGATTTTCATGCATTATTATTCCAGCCAAATGATAAATATCATATCACTAATTTTCGATTAGAATTGTATAAATATATCAATTATGTTATGATAAAACAAGGTAAATATATAAAAGGATCCCGTGTAATTTCCAAACTAAATAAGACTGGAGATGGACAAAATAATTATCATGTATTTTATGATAATAATAGTATTCCACTTTATGCAGTACAAGATTATTATTATGGAAATGGTGTATGGACTCCACACATAAGTTTAGCAAAATCTCAAATAATTTCAAATCAAATAAATATTTATAATTGTTATATACCTAATAATATTGTAATATCACCTAAACATTTGTATGTGGATATTAGAAAAAATTGATAAATAATATTAATACAAAATTTTTGTTATATAGTAGTATCATTTATATACAAATGATATCTTATAGAGGAAAACGATATTCGTCATTTGCTGAATATGAAATGGCAAAAGCCAAATATGATATAAGAGAAGATGAACTCATAAACTTTACCCCAGATGTTTCATTACAAAAAAAAGAAAATATTCCTGACGTTACATTTCAAAGAAAAGAACTATATGTGAGAGGGTTATCTGGATTAAAAAATATGGGGAATACTTGTTACATGAATTCCATTATCCAGTGTTTATCCTCAATATCTATTTTTAGAACTTATATCATAAATATTGATAATTTTTTGACCAGACTTGAACATAATGTTTTAATGAAAATGGCAACAGAAAAACGCAAACAAAAATCATTACCAGAAACATCTCATGTACAACTTTCAAAGAAAATGGCACGTAGTAATTGTGAAGATTCCTTAGTAATAAAATTATCAGAATTATTGACTGCGATGTGGAAACAAAATAGAGAAGTTGAACCCCGTGATTTTAAAAAAATAATTGGGAAATACTGTTCAATGTTCAATGGTTATAATCAAAATGATAGTCAAGAGTTATTAAATTTGATTTTAGACACTATTCATGAAGAGTTAAAATCAGAAGTATTAGTAAAATTTCAAAATATTCCGAAAGGAGTATCGTATTATTTGGATGTTCAATCGGAATGTAATAATAAGGCTAATGATGAAACTTTATCTTTGGAAGAAAGACAAAAATATCTGGATTATTTGAAACATTACACTGTATCCCATAGAGATGATTCAATTATAGCAAATGCTTATGTTTACTGGAAAAATTATATACAAAAATCTCATTCAATTATCAGTGATCTCTTTACTGGTTTGTTCTATTCTAAAATTATATGTTCCGTATGTAATGCTGTGACAGGAGCATTTGAACCATTCACAACTTTATCTTTACAAACAAAAGAAACTGGCGAAACAACATTAGAAGAATCTTTGGATTCATTTGTTAAAGAAGAACTTTTGTGTGGAGATAATCAATACCATTGTTCTGATTGTAAAAAAAAAGTCGACGCTACCAAAAAAATGCATATATGGTCTCCTCCTAATGTGTTAATTGTACAATTAAAAAGATTTAAGAGTGACACAAAATATGAAACCAAAACTACATCCAAAGTTGTGTTCCCAACAAATAATTTAGATTTAAAAAACTATTTGTCGGATTTACATTCAGTTAATAAAACTAAATATGACCTTGTGGCAATAAGTGAACATAGAGGCACATGTAATTTTGGACACTATGTTGCTTATTGTAAAAATGATATAAATAATAAATGGTATGAGTTTAATGATGATGATGTTTTTCATGTACCATATTCGGAACTTGAAAGCGAGATTGTTACAGAAAATGCATATATATTATTTTATGTTAAACAATTAAATTAATTTATTGACTATAACTAATATTATCATTTTATTTAAATCGTAATAATGAATCGTTTTATTATTTATGTTTTTGTAAAAATGCACAATATCATAATTTTTTGGTAATTTTAGTACTATTATTTCGGGTACTTTAGACATATATGTTGGGTTAATCAATTTATTGCACAATGATTCTATTGGTGCATCACAAAATGGTAATAATAATTTGTCGTATTGTTTGTATGATCCTTCGTTATTGGGTTCCCATGGTGGATCAATAAAAATTACGTTATGATCTGTTATTTTATTTAGGATATTTATAGAATTATCGTTAATAACAGTGACATTGTTACAATCATATACTTCAATATTATTTATTAAATATTCAGATCGAAGTTTGCTAATTTCAATTGCATATATATGTTTAAAAATTTTAGCAAAAGAAATTGTATCGCCCCCAACACCAGCACTTGCATCAGTAATGACAGATTCAAAAATATTAATGTTTAGTAGTTCCAAATGCAATTTAATAATTTCTGAAATTTTCTCAGCATATTCTCTAATTGATATATAGTGAATAGATTCATCATCAATTAATAATTTTGCAGCTTTATCTATATTTTTAAGATATGGAAATAATCGCAAAATGGTTTTTATTTTTTTAGTGTTACTGGACATTTCCATCAAAATTTATTACTAATATTCCATTTAGTTTTATGTGGATTATAATATTACACATTCATTTTCATTTTTTCCACTTAATTCATCAATATATCTGAGCCTTTGCAAAGCATATAACTCAGTTAATTTTGTTTCAAATACATTCATATCTCCAATATCGTCAAATAGGTCTTTCCTTTCAGTATTTTGTGCTATTTGATTTAATGTTTTGGTAGATTCACTCATTTTTTCTGTAATAGTTTTGGAATTCTTTAGAATCTCTTCGTTAATTTTTTTGACATTTTGATTGATATCATCTAATTTCTTATTTTCTTCAGTTGTGCTCTTTGTTATATTTTGATTTGTGTTATCTAATTTTTGGTTTAATTGATCAAATTGTGGAACCTTAATTTCAACAACAGTTTTTTCCTTAGGTGGTTCTTTCTTTTGAACTGTTATTTCTTTATACTGATTGTCTTTTTCATCATCAAAATCAATAATAACTTTAACTTCTTCATTTAATTTGGATTGTTGATTTCCACCAATATGATCATTTATTTTCTCAATTTGTTTATTTTTAACTTTAAATCTATATTCGATATTTCTATCTAAATTTGTAATGCCAAATAATCCCTCTCCAATATCAGAAAAATTCTTAAATTCATCATAACATTTTTTAACAACTGTGTTTAATGATTTTGATTTATATATCTTATTGCTTTCAATTGGGAAAGTCATTTGAAATTTGTAATATCTTTCATTATTACTTTTCATATATATAAATCAATAAAATAAAAATTAATCCTTATTAAATAAAATTAGTGTATATGTATAATTAAATTTTGCGATGCTATAACATTGTGCCATAATGTTATATTGATTTTAGCGCAATTGCACAATCTTATTAACTGACGCAACGACATATTATATCTAATTAAATTAAGTAGATCCATAACATTATACAGTTGTGTGGATTAATAATACATATTATTTTTAGCGCAATTGGACATTGTTATGGAGTCGCTCAATTTGATATAATATGATAATTTAATTGAACAGTTACATAACATTATGCAGTTGCGTGGATATATATGAGATGATTTTTAGGGATTATTTTCAAATCAGTTGGTTGACATATATTTCACTAAATAAAAATTGATAATAAAATTATATGACTTAAAAACTACAATATTATATTTGATATATGAACAAGAATGTAAATGACGTAACTTTTCAAGTAACAGATTTGGATTATTACCATGAGCCAATTAATCAAGGCGATGAAACATTAGATAAATATAATATCAGAATGTATGGTATTACAACAGATAACAGGAAAATATTTGTCAAAGTAATTAATTTCACTCCTTATTTTTATGTTGAAATTCCAAAAGAATGGACTAAACAAAAAGTACAAATGTTAATCAATACAGTCAAAGACGAAGTGAGAAAAAGTAAGAGAGATTCTGAATTAGTTAATTCATTAAAAGAATGGGACTTAGTCGATAAACAAATCTTTTGGGAATTTACAAATTATAAGTCATTTACATTTTTAAGATTAATTTTTCATAATTATACTGGTTTTCGAGCATATGAAAGAGTATTTAATAGGCCAATTAGAAATATGATATTGGATCCCAAACCCAAAAAATACAAGCTATATGAATCCAATATTGAGCCTATGTTAAGATGTATGCATACCAGAAAGTTAAATGCAGTTGGGTGGGTTCAAATAAAAGGGGGTAAATATAATTATTTTACTGAAGAAACCGAAATATCTAATAACGAAATATCAATTTACACAGATTGGACTAATTTAGATCACATCGCGGATAATAACATAGCCAAGATAACTATTGCGTCTTTTGATTTGGAATGTACAAGTGGTGATGGCAGTTTTCCACAACCATATAGAGATGAAGACAAAATTATCCAAATTGGAACAACCTTTAGTAGATATGGTGAAAGTGAATGCTATTTTAAACATATTATTACTTTAGGTTCATGTGATCCAATTGAAGGAGCAACAGTTGAATCATATGATAATGAAGTCGCTGTGTTGTTAGCATGGACAAAATTAATACAAAGAGAAAATCCAGATGTTATTACTGGATACAATATATTTGGTTTTGATTTTATGTATTTACATGAAAGAGCTGAAAAATTTGGTTGTCAGAAAAGTTTCAGTAAATTAGGAAGAATTAAAAACGAGACATCTTTATACATTCAAAAAGAATTACAGTCTGCTGCATTAGGTAGAAATAAACTTACTTATTATACTATGCAAGGACGAATTAATATTGATGTTATGAAAGTAGTACAGAGAGATCATAAATTAGGATCATATAAATTAGATAATGTGGCTGCCGAATTTATAAGAGAAGGTATAACATCAGTTAATTTTAATGGTAATCAAACAATAATTAACACTAAAAATACATATGGATTAAATGTCGGAAGATATATCAAAATATATTTTAATGATGGTTTATCAGATAATTCTTATAAAAATGAAGCCAAGTTTAAGGTTATCGATATGACAAGTAAAACAATAACAATCAATGGTATTTTAGATGATGAGGCAATTGAATTTGATAAGTATACCATTTATTGGTGTCAAGCAAAAGATGATGTTTCACCAGCAGATATATTCAGATTACAAAAAGGAACATCGGCTGATCGAGCTATTGTGGCTAAATACTGCATACAAGATTGTGAATTAGTTAACAAGCTTATCAACAAATTGCAAATATTGACAAGTAATATTTGTATGGCTAATGTCTGTCATGTACCATTGTCTTATATTTTTTTGCGAGGACAAGGAGTTAAAATTTTCAGTTTAGTGTCTAAAAAATGTAGAGAAAGAAATCATGTTATACCCGTGATTAAAAAACCATTTCAAAATCCGAATCAATTACCAATTTTCAATAAACCTAAAGAAGAAACCGAAGAACAACCTGAAGGTTATGAAGGAGCAACTGTATTTGAACCAACTATTGCTGTACATCAAGAACCGATAACAGTTTTAGATTTCAATTCATTATATCCCAGTTCCATGATTTTTAGAAACTTGTCACATGAGTGTATAGTTAAAAATAAACAATATGATAATTTACCTGGATATCATTATGAAGATATTTCATATTCAAACGGCGATGGTACTATGACAAAATGTAGATTTGCTAAATCATTAAATGGACCTCCTGGTATTTTAGCAGAAATTTTAATAGAATTGTTAAATGCAAGAGCAAGCACAAGAAAACAAGCTGAAGATGAACCCGATGAATTTAAAGCCAAAATTTTGGATTGTCTCCAAATTGCACTTAAGGTAACCTCCAACTCTTTATATGGACAAACTGGAGCATCAACAAGCCCAATATATATGAAAGATATCGCAGCATCGACATGTGCGACTGGAAGAGAAATGTTGAATTGTGCTAGAATATTCACAGAAATAATCTTCCCCATACTAATTAAAGCAGCTTTTCAAAGTTTCGAAAGTTTATCGAATAAATGTGACATATTATTTTCAAAAAATATTGATTTGTTGATTGGTGGAAAAAATATAGCATCATTGAAGGAAATTAAAGAAGGAGAACCTGTGTCTAGATATTCATATTTACGAGTATTTAAAAATAGTCAAGACGATATAAGTAAGAAATTTACTGATGTTAAATTAAAACATACATGTCAAAGTGATTTTGTTAAATGGGTTTATGATGAGATTCTAGTATTATTGAAAGATTATGATATCAATCCAAATGTCATATATGGGGACACTGACAGTATATTCATAAAGTTTAATTTGGCCGATAAAATAACAAAACAAAATGATACAACAAAAGAGTCATTGAAAACTAGTATCAGATTAGGTATAGTTATCAGTAAAATATTACATAAAATATTACCATCTCCAGAGAATGCTGGATATGAGAAAACATTACAACCCTTAGCCCTACTATCCAAAAAACGATATGTCGGCAATAAATACATTTTTAATCCAAATATCATAGAGGAACAATTAAGTATGGGTATCGTATTAAAAAGAAGAGATAATGCACCAATTGTCAAGATCATTATCGGTGGAATAGTAAGAAGTATATTAAATGAAAATGATCCTAAAAAAGCAGTTGAGTTTGCCAAAGTGACATTAAGGCAAATATTATCAGGAAAATATTCTATGGATAAGTTCATTATCACAAAAACTTTAAAAGGATGCGCATTAACACAAGAAGAACAGAAAATAGAAGAAATAAAGCCTAAGGATCAAAGAAGTTATTCAGATAGAACCAGAATAGTTCATGCAGTGTTGGCTGATAGAATGGCAGAAAGGGATCCCGGAAATCGGCCAGCGAGTAATGATAGAATTCCTTATGCATATATAATTACTGAAAAAGAAGCCAATTTACAAGGAGACAGAGTAGAAAATCCAGATTATATTGTTGAAAATAATCTTCCTTTAGACTATTTGTTTTACATAACAAACCAAATAATGAAACCGGCAATCCAATTTTTAGAATTAATTGTGGATAATCCATCTGATATTTTTAAACAATGTATAATTAAAGAAATGAATAGGAGAACCGGTAAACGACCATTAAGTTATTATTTCGATCTAATGAAAGAATTACAATTGCAAGATGATACAGAACCAATTTCTTATGACACAATACAACCTCAAACATTAAAAAGAAAAAAGGTTGTTAAAAAGAAAAGTCCTAAAAAAACAAAATCATCACATAAAAGTATAGTATATGATGATGATAAAGAAGGGTTTGTATTAGATTTGTAATTAGTTAAATCTATTTTTATTATATGGGTGTTTAAAATTATCTGTATCGGATGAACTGTAAAATGGAAGTATATTCAATTCACTTGCAGAGTCAGATTGTTTAGTACTATATGATGTTTCACTAAATTTTTCATTTTCGTTTATTGGTTTATCACTGGTACTGCTGATATCGCCATCATCATTATCTTCTTCGTCATCTTCATCTTCATCCATATCATCGTCTTTTTTCTCATCAGAATCATTTTCATCAAAATCTAAATCTTCATCAGAATCGCTTTCTTCTTTAGCCCCTCCATTCATTGAGATTTGTTTTAGAACATCAAATAGTCTCATTTTTGGTTGATATTCTGATTCTGTTGTTAATGCACCACCTATTTGTTTATCTTCATTCATATTAATCAAAAAATCTTTTATTTTATTAAGTTCGGATAATTCTGATATTGGTTCCATATCGTAATTTCCACCATCTTGACAATTTTGTAAGAATTCATCAAGGTTATGTGCCAGATGTCTGTTTTTAGATGAATTAAATTTAATATGACTTCCTCCATGCAATTTATTAGATTCCATAGCGGACACTTTAATATCATCTAAATTTCTTATTGATCCACTTGCTTCCGATAAATTATTTTTACGATTGTTACTGAACAGCTTCTGGATATTTGTTTTAATCTCGTTATCAGTATATATTTTGGGTGTTGTATCCTGAGTACTTTGCGTTAAGCCCATTATATAAATGTTCAAGAAAATAAATTCTATATATAAAATAAAAACTTCATCAAATTATGTCTTTCAATTATATATATGTTTGTGTATTTAACGATATTACTATTTATATTCTTAATAGTTGCGTTGTTTAAACTAGAAAAACACGAAGTTAAATATGTGACATCTGAAATAAATAATAAAGCATATCTGGTGAGGGATTTACCAGATAAACAATTTGCGTCTAATCTAATTTCCAAAATTCATATGAATATGATACAGTTAATTGATTTTTTATATCAAAATAAAGATTCGAAATATAAAGATTTCAAATCAGTTATAGAAACATTAAAAAATAAGATTCCTGACACCATAATTAATGAATCTGGAGAAGACAGTTCTTATACAAGTTATAGTGTAAATAAAGGTGAACAGATAGTGTTTTGTTTACGATCAAAAACAGATGGTAGTTTACATGATGTAAATTTGTTAATGTATGTAGCAATTCATGAATTGGGTCATGTGGGATGTGAATCTTATGGACACACCGATGAATTTAAAAAAATATTTGCATTTCTAATTGCAACAGCACAAGAATTAAATTTATATACACTGATCGATTTTAAAAATGATCCACTCGAATATTGCGGATTAAGAATATCAGAACACATTTAATATAAAATTATTTATTTCTTAATTACATTATATTAATGGATTGTCCTATCAAACTTGTCTACAAATATAAAAATACAAATAGAAGAGTACATTATCATATGTATATATTTGTTGGAGACGTTCCAAATAACATTATGAAAATATTAAAAAAAATTCAAGATACACAATTGTATGAATCTTGGGTGTTATTATCTAATGATGAAATGAAATCATTAAATAATTATTATGGAATTAAATGGCATACATACTTTTTTAACACTTATCATATTAATCATTCAATCGATATAATCAGAAAAAATAAAAAAAACCAAGACGAATTAATTAATAAATATAGCCAACAATGGTATGATGATATTATAAAATCACACGCTCTAATTGAAAAAAAATTATTGTATAGTTATGATGCTTTGATTAAAGATGAAATTGTAAGAAGAGAATATAAAAAGAAAAAAAGAGAAATAGAAGAAGTAGAACAAGAGTTGGATTATACAACTTCCAAAAAAACACAAACTGCGGGAACTTTGATTGACCATGATATGGATTATGAAACTCATAAAAATTCACAAACTGTGGGAACTTCAATTGAGCAAGATCATACAATTTCTGAAGGATCACAAATTACCGAAAGTTTTGATAAACAAATATTTGATAAGTTGGCGAAATATGATTATAATTCATTACATGATGATATTTTAATGAATGATAGACCATTAAAATCCCAAAATGGAGGTGATAATGAATCACCAGATATTAATTTGTCTGATGTGGAGATTGATGAAGGTGACGAACCAAATTTTACCGTTGAAGTACTTAACAAACCTAAAGAAGATGAGGATATTGATAGTCCAGTTGCTCCAGTATTTGATGAAGAAGAAGAATTAGACGTTGAAGAATTAGAAAAAATCTACCAGGATAACGATGTGAATCCAGATGCAAATATTCAACAAACTTCAGCATTAATTAAACAAGCTTTAAATGATGATAAAATTTTTAAAAAAATAGAAAACAAGTCAATAGATTTTGATGAATCAAAAGACACAGCTGCATATGATGAATCTTTAAGAAATATTTATTATAAAAATTATGTCACATCTCAATACATTTATAAAGATGATACTATCAAGACAATTAAAAGTAAAATATGTGTGTCAATATATAATAATAGTAAATTTGAAAAAAATGCACTAATATCTCCATCAAGACAATATTTATGGAGTGAATATTTTTATAATGATAAACAGGAACGAATTATGATTGGACAAAAATGGATTAAACGATCTGATCTTTTACATATAGATATAGAACCAAACACTAATTTACATGTATATGAGGAACTACGGGGAAATTTAAAATATTTGAAAGATAATATTAGAAGATATGGTAGTAAAATAAAAAGGGAAGACGATGATTTCAATATATTATATGATTACGACGGATACTATACAAATAATGAAATATATATGATAGATATTTATAATGAGTTAGGTAAAGGATTTAATACTGACTCTGAATCATTAAAAAATATTTTGGATGTTTACATCAGAATTTATTTCCCAAGAATCAAACCAGATGATGTTGCATATATTGTTAGTTATTTAAATGGTGACACTAAAGTTGAAAGTAATAAAAATAAAGTAATTCATGATACAATAATGAATGATTTGGTTATTGAAAATGAAATTATGAATGAGGTTGAACATATTAAAAAGAATGATAAATATACTAATTTTTTCAAAGAAAATTATATTACCCAATCCGTTATTCATGTTAATCTTAAAATAGCACATAATTCGAAAATAGATCTTTTTAGAATATTTAATGAATTTGTTGTTGATCATAAATATTCATTTATTCAATATCAAACTATGGATGGACAAATTATTTTTAAATATGATGAAAGACATATATCAGAATTTAGTAATAATAAAGAAAATGTCGATGTTTTATCAAAATGGTTTGAAACAGCC
>Ga0315284_10009492_pt1 | contig 13866 bp, 12 predicted proteins | sample YL17G09_16_MG_FD_203696 | JGI IMG/M metagenome (GOLD analysis project Ga0315284, IMG submission 203696) | Sediment microbial communities from Yellowstone Lake, YNP, Wyoming, USA - YL17G09_16 | ecosystem: Environmental > Aquatic > Freshwater > Lake > Sediment | place: USA: Wyoming | collected... | reverse complement strand
ATAGTGTTTAAATATGTTGTTACTTGCTATTAGTCCTAATGTAAAGGGTGTTGGTTCACATTTTAATTCTGCAATCAGCCAACAAAGCATATTATTACAATGTCTGGCAAGTATATCAATACAATATCTGTCAAATTTGACATTATTATTTTTCATGAACTTGATTAACTCATCTTTATTAGGTGATCTACACATATATCTCAACGTGACAATATTTTCTGCTATTTTTATGTTAGGTGTCCATTTGATAGGATGACCTTTTTTATATAGCTGATAATACAATGATTCATCAATCTCTATGTTATATTTGGCAAAATCACTTACAGGATCATATGTTGATGTTATAAGCATTTCAATCATTGATTTATTAAGAACAACACCTTGATTTCTAATTAGGGATATAAAATTGTCAAATTCTCGTGAACCCATTCCTTTAATAATATTGATAATAATATCTTCTGTTAACTCTAACTTGTAAGATAATATTTTGAACAATAATGGAATGTTGACTCGTTGTATATCTTCAATATATTCCTGTGTTGGAATAAATTTGTAATTATTCATCAATTTATCATATGCTTTTTCATTTCCATATCGGCATGCAGTTAATAACATATTTTGATCTACTTTGTCACAATAATCAATTATTAATGATATGTAATCAATCTGTTTACGAACATCGATATATTTTGTAACAGTGCAACTATCTGGATAAGATGCTGATGTGGCACAAGGGCCGTGTTTCCAGTTAAAATCAATCTTAATCATACTATCAACAAAATTAGATGGAAACTTTTTACCATTTTTTAATTCATCGTCAATTATTCTCATATTATGACAATAACCTAAATGTAACCGATTATGATAATATTGACAATATGCAGATAAATAGTCAAATGTTGGTATGATCTTTAAACATAATTGATATTGATCATATGTCATTTTTGGTATCAATATTGAAGTGTCAATTGAATTAATATCAATATGTTTATTTCTCATACTTTCAAATGTTTTTTGTAAATAAACACTTGTTTTGTTGGAAGAAAAAATCATCTCTAATAATTTTTCATAATTTGTATATGAAGGATTATTTAATAAACTAGTAATGAAACTATCAATTGTAAAAGGTGTTGGTTTTGAATAATAATCAATGAATGGTACAATACATTCAATATTGGTCATTTTATCAAATGTAATAAAATGAAATTGATTAAATATTGAATGTATCAAATTGAAAAATACTTTTGTCTGTTCACTTGACATTTTATGATAATTTTGACCGATCAATTTTAAACATGTAAATGGATTTTTGGTGTGATCGAATGTATTACGTCCAATTTTGGCATTGTATATTGTTTTTATGATATCTAATTGGCTGTCATTTGGAAAATTGTCTTTGAACATAATAGTAATAACATCACGATCGCATGTTTCACTATTGATATATTTTTTTTTACCATATGTTGCGCAATCGAAGAATTTACAAAAGTTGTCACTAGTAAATTTATATTTTAAGGCATCAAGTTCTTTGACTATTTTCTCAAATACATTGATATTGATTTTTTTTGTCAATGATGTTTTGCAATTGACAATGTTGTTGAATGTAAAGATGAGATTATCTTGATTGGGTTGTTTGGCGGTGTTCATTTTGTATGGATTATTGATAATTAATAGGTTATATTCTATTATTATTAATTTTCAATTTTTTATGTATGACATAACATATATGAATATAACATTTATCAAGCAATTATTAATAACATTATCAAAATATTTCAATAAGCCTTATATTGATGATAATCGGAATGCAACTGTGATAAGAACTATCAATGGTCAGAAGTATATTGTTCATAGGTTTAATCATGGTTTATTGCATTCAGTTAGACAGGGATTATTGGCGGTAGCAATTGTAAATGTTCTATTAGATGAATCACATCTAATAAAGAAAAATCATAAATTATTTATGGATTGGTTGATGTATAAGATCAATCATGATCTATATTTTTTGTATAAAGTAATGTTGGCATCATCATTTCAGAGAAGTGGACGACAAAGTGAAATCACAAGTAGTCAAAACAAAAAATTGTATGATAAGTATGAATGGATGGATACTGTTAATTTTCAGAATGAAGTTTATAAGTTTAAGGGATTGTTTAGTTCAGGGGAGGAGATGAGGGTTTATAGGAAGGCGATTTTGTGGTCGTTGGTTGGTGATGGGGATATGGAATGTGTTGATTTGTTATATTTGCGGAAAATCTTACACGCTGCTCATATTTTAGATTTGAGAAGAATTCCAGATTTTGATATGCAGAGGATTAAAAATCAAACATTGGAAATACTATTTGATGGTGATAAAGAAATGATGTATATTATTGACATTTTATTTGACATAAGTGGATGGTTTTTGAAATTGATGGGTGAACGGGATATGGTGTTTGGTAAGAGGGTGATTGATGATAAATTTTTTGTGTTGAGTTGTGATTTGGGAATGTTGGTTGCTTTAGTGGATGATATTATTTGGAGGATTTGATGGTTTATCATTTTAGTTGGGTGATTAATTTGGCAATGTTTTGTTTTCTATTGAGTAGTGTATTGATGTCGGTTAGGAGGGTGTCAATTTGGGGTGTGGTTTGGGTGGTGGTTGGCGGGGTTGACGTTTTAATGGAGAATTGTTGGTTGAAGTAGTTTATTATATTTTGATCATTTGAGTTTTTTGCAAAGTCTAATATGTTTTGTCGTTCGATTGAAGATGGATAAGTTAAACCTTGTAGATATCCCAGATGTTTTTCAAATATATATTTTATGATGTCTAAATTACCTTGTTCAATTGCATATATGATTGCATTTTTACCATGGATATCTTTTTTTTGAATCATACCAATACTTGAATTGTCGATAATATATTTCGCTATTTCGTCATGTTTATTAATAATTGCATATATCAACGCATGTTTATCCCATTTATCCCATTCGTGATATGGATTTTTTTTGTGTTCTTGATATGCGTTGGTGATAGACTTGATGCATTCAAAACACCCGATTTCAGCTGCATATATAAAGGCTGTTTTTCCAAGTTTGTCAAATCTACTCATAAAATCTGTGTCGTTGATTATATTTAATATTTTTTCCACAATATGTACGATTTTCGATTCTACTGCGTACATCAATACAGTTTTATTTGATTCATCAGTCTGTACAACTAATTGGTTATCGCCTTTTTTTTTCTCAATATATCCGTTAATTATGGAATCAACAATCTGTTTATTTTTACGTTCACATGCATACATTAATGCTGATTTATCATTTCCGACTATTCCATCTTTTTTTAAAAAATCATCTGGTTGTATATGTTTTAATATTTCTTGAACAATCTCGTTATTATTTGATAAAACCGCATACATTAATACAGTTTTATTATTTTCATCTCTTTGTGTACATAAATCACGTACTGTCTGCTCTAAATAAGTTGATGTTTTTGGTTTCTTTTGAAATATATCAATTATTGATTTGACAATGTCATAATTCTTAAGTTCGCATGCATACATTAATAGACTTTTTGTTTTTTCTGCCGCTGTAAAATCATAGTTCTGATAATGTTCCGCCACCATTTTGAATATGTCATTGTTTTCTGATAAAACTGCATATAGTAATATTGTTTTTTTATTTTTATCCTTTGCACCAAAAATTTTAGATTTTCTATCAAAATATAGATCTTTTCCAGATAGTGATTTATCGATCATATCAAGAATTTTTTTTGTGATGTCTGCATTTTTTGATAGAATAGCATACATTAATACAGTTCTTTCATTATCTTTATCTTGCATCTGTAATAATGTATCATGATAATTTGGGCGAAACGTCAATATAACATTGATGATGATCTCAACAATATCAATATTTCCTGTTTCTATTGCATACATTAATACATTCTTCGTTTGATTATTTTTCTGTATAAAACTACTAACTTCTAAATCTTTTACTATTAACTTCAGTATCTCTGGATTTTTTGAATCAATTGCGTATTTTAATGTAGTTTTCCAATTCGTATCATACAACTGTAAAATTTTGATTTTATCTTCCCTCTCTTTAAATGTATCAAGTCGATCACTAATTATTTTAACCATTTCTAGATTATTTTTTTCAATGGCATACATAACAGCAGTTTTTTTATCTAATGTTTTAGGATATTCAAAATCACCAACTGTCATCTTATTTGTGATTGCTTCAACAATCTTAATATTACCTGTATCAATTGCATGCATTAATGCGGTTTTACCATCTTTTACTGCTCTTAAATCATCCTCGAATTGCCCTACAGAATACTTCTTGATGTTTTCAATATCTCCTTTTTTTATATATCCAACTAATGTCTCGACAGAACCTCCATCAAGTATATATTTCCTATTCATCATCATAATATACTATCAACAAATAAATTAAAAACAAATTCCTATATATTGTCTATAAAATAAACAATATATCAAATACCAATTAAATAGCTGTAAACAAATGTTGATGAATATCATCTGCCACCTGATTACCCATCTTGATGGCAGAAGTTTTATCAAACGACCAATGAATACCTAAATACATTCTACTCTGACCATTTTCTTCCTCTGCTTGTGAAAAGCCGGTAAATGTTCTTTCAATTAATGGTCTAGTTGTACCAGAACTGTCGGTTGTTATCCCATTAAATTCATCAGAAATAAAAGTAAATGGTATATCTTGACAATACTTTCTTAATAATTGGAAGACTGAGCCTCCAAATGTAGCATGACCAGATGGATAAGCAGGGAATGGTGGGGTAAAATGGTTTTGATTATTGGTAGTATTACTAATGGGCATACCAAATGGAGTATAGTTTAAATCACCAATGGTTCCATCATTTCCATCTCCTAACAAACTAGGGCCTGTGCCAACATCAGCCTCTCTAATTGCAGTAATTGGTCTCCAAAATTTATAAAAATATTTGGATTCCCAGCATGCTATTCCTGCGTCTGCCATAGCCACATTTAATAAAGTCAATAGATGGAAGAATTTAATAGTATCTAACCCTTGATCTAATGCTACTTTTTTAACTAGTTGATTATATAATCTCGGTGGTGCACATAAACTTGGTGTTCCATCATAAGCCCAATAGATACCAATATCAGTTGTTTCTTTACTTCTTGTAGTGGGAGTAATGATACCGTCACCACCCATTGCCTTTGTTTCATCAAATGCCATCATATATTCTACACTGGTTAAAGATGGAGGTATAGGACATCGATATGTGCTAGCAGTTGGAATAACAAATGGATTGACTGTATTCCATTTGGCACCCAATGCAACATCATTATTTGAAATTGGATCTTTTCTCCATTCACCTGGTGCATCACTTGCAATATAAGTATTATTACTGAAACGTGGTTCTGCGTGATTAGATCCATCATTTGATCGAATAAGTAGGATAAATTTGGCAGAAAGAGAACCAACTAATATTCCTTCTGATTTTGCAGCACTGTCTGGAATTTGCTGTAATAAATTAGCAAAAATAGGATTCAGTCGAGGTTGATGTGATGGAAATAAAGAAATAAGAGTATCATGTGCTGCTTGAGTAATGGCTGCTTCAACTGATGATGTATTGGCGAATTTAGGCATGTCAATATAACTAGTGAAACCTCCTTTAATCGCATTAAATGCTTCAAACATCGCAATATGAATAATGGCCATCGCTCGACTAGCCCTTGCTGGTCCTAATTGATGACCAAATACACGATTTTCACCTTGTTCAACAGCCTTGTGATCTAAACCGCTGGTATCAACGGCAATTTGATTTAACATTCGAATACACATACGTAAAGATATTAATGTGGCTTCAAAATCAGGTTTACAATTGGATGGTTCATAAACAACAACATCGATAAAAATATCACAACAGATTGGAATCATTAATGTAATTTTCAATCCCATTGTATTTTGTGGTATTTCAAATTCAAAATCACCATTTTTATCTATTCGAACATGGATATTATTTTTATAAATATTCATTTGTCCTGTAATAAATGCTTTGTATGATACTTCTGCTTTTAATGGAAATAATTCTAAATGACGTTCACAACATGATTTTTTAGTAGAATGTGTAATAACCTTGTATTTGGCCAATGGGTGTGCTTCTACTGATCCTAAATCAACACTGATTTTCTCTAATTCAAAATTATAATTTTTAACCTTGGGCATAACTATATGTATATTATTATGTTATATTTTATCTGTAATAATCATGGATAAATAAAGGTAAACTTTAATAATCTAGTGTCATGTTTAGTATATTACTATCACATGAATCAATTATCTTATGATATAATTCTTTGGCTTTATCGTAATTTTGATTTTTTGTATATATTCTAGCCAGTCTGTTCATGGCATGAAATCTGGTATTGTTCACACCACGTTCTTTTAATCCATTGCTCGCCATTTGATATAATTCAATTGCCTTATTTTCATTTAGTTCAACTCCTCTACCTTTTTCATATAATTTACCTAAATCATATATAGCATTAATATTATTTTTATTGGCGGCCGTTTGATATAATTGTGCAGCCTTGATATAATCTTGTTGATCTTTATACAAATCTGCTAAATTATATAGACAATCTGTATTATTTATGTCGATACCCATCTGATAATATATTACAGCATTTTCTTTATCATTCATAGTCTGTTCATAATATATCCCTAAATTATACATAGCAGACGTATTACCTTTTAATATTGACTTGAGGTATAATTCTTTGGCTTTTTCGATATCTTGTCCAATACCATTTCCCATTTCATACATCATTCCTAGTACATTCATCGATTCATTTAATGATTCATCTGTTGTCTTAGTTATAAATTCCATAAATTCATTATTAAAATTTAATTTCTTTAAAATATCATCCCACCATCCAGTTGCATCATCATCTAAAGCTCTTTTACATCTATAATTACAACATTGGATTAGAAATATGTAATATTTGGTAAAGTCTTCGTCTTTTAACTCTTGAATTTCATCATAATATTGATCAGCATTGGATTCATTAATCAAATTGTAGTCAAGAGGTAATGGTTTTGTCGATAGATATGAGTCGATGATTATAAATGGTGGGAGGTCGTTGAGGGGTTCGTTAAGGGGGGTGTTGATGGGTTTGTTAACGGGTTCGTTAACGGGTTTGTTAACGGGTTCATTAACGGGTTCGTTAACGGGTTCATTTGTAATTGGATCATCGATAATTGATTTTTGTGGTTCATCTTTAACTGGTTCATCTTTAACTGGTTCATCTTTGGTTGCAAATGGATTGAAATAGTTTAAAATATTCATATTGATTTGTAGTATGAGTTAGATTATGATTGCCGCATACACTATTATATTAATAAATCAATTTTTTTAATTATTATTTCAACTATTTACTGTTATTTTCTGGTCGACTTGACTGAATGATATCTCTTGCTTTTCTAACATTTGCTTCCATCATACTTAATTTATAACAGGCTTCAACCCAACTTTTGGATAGTTTAACATCATGTAATCTGTAGCTTTGTTGACTATAATAACCTAATTTGTAAATATTGTCTGGATGATCAGATGATTCAACTAATGTTTTATTTTGATCACATATGATAATAAGATTATAAGGTGCTTCAACAAAATATGATTGGATTGGATGATGCCCAAAATGATGGATGGGTTCCTCATATAATTCAACAATGAATAATTTGGCGTCTATTTGTTCAGTCATTGATGACTATTTAAGTAGATGAGTTAATAAAGGTAGTTTACTTATAGAGTTGATGGTGATATCCGGTTTGGGATTCTTTTAATAAATCAATTTTTTGACATGTGGTGTGTGATATTCATGATTGTCGGATGTATTATTGATGGTGTTGGCAATAAATCTATTTTAACAGAATATTTAACAAATGTAAATATCCACATGGAAATTAGTGCTAAGACAATTATTACGGGTACAACACATATTAAAACTCTTAAAATTCTTTGATATTTACAATTTAGAAATGAATGATGTGTTGTATTAGAAATAGACAATGTATTTGGTGTCGATGGGATATCAATTGATTGATACATAACATATGATGATTGTTGATGGTTTAGGTTTGGTTATCATTAATAGTATAATAGATTGAATTTTCAATTTTTTTAATTGTGGATTAGTAATAATAATAATTAACAAAGTGAATGTTAATGTGAAAAATATAATAATCTTTGTATATTATATAAAAATGAAATTGACTATTTTGATTGGTGATCAGGAAGATGATGACCCAGTGAGTATTGATGCAAATTTAACATTTATGCCAACCGAAAAGACAACCACTCATATATTAAATATGAATAATTATAAGACGATTATTGATAATATTGACAAAGATGATATTATTATTAATTTGTGTGATGGTTGTGATGAGGAGGATAATATACCAGGATTATGTGTTCTGAGAATGTTAGAAGAACAAAAAAGAATATTTACTGGTTGTTCATCTGGTAATTATATATGGAAAAAGGGAGATATAAAAAAATATAATGTTAGTACACCAAAATATGCTATTGTTGGTAAACAAAATTATGGTGAGGTGTTGTCTGATATTAAATTAAATTATCCATTAATTATTAAACCTAATAGTAATGATGGGGGTAGTTCTGGGATATTAAAAGATTCAGTGGTTAATAATTTGAGAGAATTGGAGATAACACTCATTAAAAGATTTGATACATTTAAAGAATATAATGAATATTTACTTGAAGAATACATTGATGGTCGTGAAGTAACTGTCTTAGCTGTTCAAAATATAAATAATAGTGAGCCTATTGTATTCGAACCATTGGAATGTATTTTTAATGGTCAAGATAAATTTAAACATTATGAACTCAAATGGTTGGACAATACTGTATCTTCTGTTTATTATCAACAAATTGATGATGAACAATTAAATAAGAAAATAATGGAATTTGGCAAAAAGATCTTTGAAGAATTAAAATTGGATGGTTATGTAAGGTTTGATATTAGGATAGATAAAGATCAAAATTTATATGTGATTGATGTTAATCCTTATTGTAGTATCTTTTATTCTCCACAAAATTATGGTTGTGCTGACAGTATTTTGAAATATAGCAAGATAATGAACCATACTGATTTTTTAATGCATATTATTGAATGTGCCAAAAGAAGATATGACTAAAAAAATTGAAAAATATATATTATATGATATATTTTTTATATGTTGTCATTAAATAAACTTGTAATATTCAAACACATAATGATCAATAAAATTACTTCAAATGTTCTTCTCTTCAGTGTTCTTCTGATCTTTTTCACAATAGTCCAATCCAAAACAATCCATACGATTTATTCAACACCTGGTTATCATACCATTACACCTTCTGATTATAATTTTTCTGAAAATATAACTGTTGTTATGTTAAAGGATGGATCAATGGTCAATGTATCAATGCCGTCTAGATTACAAACATTTGATTTGGTGAATGGGGCTTTAATTGACTGTAATATTCTTGAATGTCATTGTATGACAACATTTATAGGCAATGAAACAAAATATCATATTAAGATGGATAATATTGTGATGAATCTTTTTAATGATTTTGAATATATTGATACATATTATTGTACATCAATGGGATTATGTGGTGGTAGTAAATTGGTGACAACAGATGTATGTAGCAGTATGGTCAATATTTATTATAAAAATGTTAATGTTGATATAAATAAAAATAAGACATTTTATGGAGCAGATGATGATGAATTTGGTGATATAATTTTGATAGATCAAATGTATAAAGATTATTTCGGCAAAATTATTAATCAATTGCAAGAAATTGATTTGCAATTAAAGATTGGTGTATGTTTGGTTGTGATGTATATCTTACTTGTTTGTGTCTTTTAATTTATTTTTCATTATTCATTTTATCAATTTCGGAACAATATTTATCAACACCTTCACCAAGATACAATATTTCTCTGTATCTTTTTGGATTCATTAAAGTCATGTAACATGATGGCCATAACAAACCAAAATATGTACTTTTACCAAGCAATGCTATGCTGAATAGTTGAGGATATTCAAACATATCTGCTCTCATTTTTTGATTTATTAATGAAGTATAAGTATTGGTTAAAGTAACAAAACAAAATGTAAAACCACCTGCACGCCAATAATATCTAAATGGATGTGAAATAATTCTCTTGAAGAGATGTTCTTTGACGATTTTAACACTGATTGGTGTTTGTTGTGGAATTTGTTGTGGATTTGATTGTGGAATTTGTTGTGGATTTGATTGTGGAATTTGTTGTGGATTTGATTGTGGATTTGATTGATTCATGGTAACAAGCTATTAAATTATTCCAATAAATTAATAGTATTATTCAAACATTAATATTTTCAACTTTTTTAAAAATTCAAACAAGGCTTCTGTCTGTGTTTGCTATTAAATTTCTCAAATGATTCTAATAATTCTGCATTAATTTTACTTTCAGAAATATGTTTGTATATTGAATCTTTATTTTTTGTAAATACATCGTCTGTATTTTTATAATAGGTGATTGAATTATCATCTCTTGATTTTTGATGGCATCTTATAAAACACTGTTGATGAAATAACTCAGATAATAGTGATGTTTTTAATTCAACTGGTGGACGTAGAAAATAATACCAAATCACCATACTACAAAATACAATAACAAAATTATAACAACAGTGAACTAACCAAGCATGATGAAATTTTTCAAACTGAACCACATAATAACCTAAATAGCTCGTACAGACAACTTGAAATAATGATACTCCAATATTTTTCCAGATGATAAAGTTCGATATATGGAATAATCCAAAAACAATAGCATTAATATAATTATTGTATGGAACATCAACTAAATAATTTTTTAAAACACTTCTAAAAATTGCTTCTTCGTATAGAGGCATAATAATACATATCAATAATATCGTTAATAAGGCTGTTTGTTTATCATAATTTGGATTCTTATCCTTCATAAGCCAAACAGAGAGAGCAATGCTGAGTATTTGAATTATAATTAATAATAATGTTTGCCACATGATGTGCTTTTTATTAAAAATAATGTGATAATCTTTTATATGTTTTTACTTTTTTACTTTTTTACTTGTTTACTTTTTTACTTGTTTACTTATTTACTTTTTCGATATTTTGAATAATAATGACATTTGATTTTGTTTTACTATAGATAAATACTCCGATGCTAGTAGCAAATGCAAAAATCAATGTATATTTCATAATTGTAATTTTTCTGGAAATTTTGACATATTTATCACGTATAGACAAAACATCAATTTTTTTAATTAAACTATTTATATCTGTACTTTTTATCTTTTCATTGGCGGAATTTGTTAATTTGGTAATGTTTTCTTTAATTAAACTGTTTATATCTGTACTTTTTATCTTTTCATTGGCGGAATTTGTTAATTTGTTGATGTTTTCTTTAGTTGACTCTGTTAATTTGTCAATGTTTTCTTTAGTTGACTCTGTTAATTTGTCGATGGCTTGTTTATTATTGTTGTATATGTTAGAATTTTTCATAAAATCTTGGTTATTTTTGGTTATGGTGGAAATTGCATCGGTAAATTTTTTAAATCGATGCATCTTGGATAGCTTATGTGATGATATTATAGATAAATAAATATATTATAATAATAAATTATCAATTTTTTCAGACAACAGCCAATTTACAAATATTTAATTGTAATATTATATTATAATGCAAAGTATAAAAAAGATAAAACAAATTGGCAAGGGCAAATTTGGTATGATATATTTGGTTGAAAAGAAGGAAAAGCAGTATGCTTTAAAATCCCAAAAAATAAGTAAGAAGGCATTGCATAAAAATACCATACATCCAATTTGGAGGGAAATAGAATTTCATAATTGGATTAATAAATTAGATGATGATGACAAGAAATTATTTTCAATATTATACAAATATAAATTTTATGATAATGTTCATGATCGTACAACATCTTGTGTCGATATGTTAATAAATCTTAAAGATGGTACAATACATAAATTATTATCAAATAAATTATCACAACAACAAAAATATTCAATTATCATTCAATGCTTATATATTTTACAATTAATACATAAAAATGGTTATTATCATTGTGATGTGCATCCGGGAAATTTAATGTTTACAAAATGTGAAAATGATGTACATATTAATATTAAAATTGATGATAATGTTATTAGTCTTCCAACATTCGGTTATATCATATCATTAATAGATTATGGATTGATGTTATGTGACAAATTTGAATTAAGTAAAGTAGATAAGATAAGGTTAGAATATAATAAAACACATAATAATGATTTAGCATTATTTACAGATTTGGTGTTATTAAATGGTAGTGTTATTAATAGAGAATTAAAAGATAAAAATATTAAAAAAAAAGCATCATATGACATTATTTTTGAATTATATAAACATCATAAAAAAACATATTATGAACTCAAAAAGTTATATATCAGTAAATTAAATCCAACATCATCTGATCATAAATGGTTTGAATTATTTGAAAAGCATGATTGGTCTAATCCATATATTCATAAACATATTGTTGCATCATCAGAATTGGTAATACTATTGAAAATATATCATAAAAAATTATATTGTCAATACATAGGTGCAAAATTTATACCTAATTTCATCGAAAATGATGATATTGGGTTAATTAAAATAAATGCACTAAACGATCAATCATTGACTATTAATGCATTACTTGACAGATTACTATAAGATATTTATAATTTATTTTTTGAGTATAAATCTTTCTTTCTCCACTTCGAAACAATTTCTACATTGTTTGCCGGTTATATTGCTGCGGGAATCCATTGTCAGATGACATATTTTGCATTCCATGGTTGGTGATGATTCTGATGTTTGTGATCTGAGATGTTTTTGGGGTGACATTAATGGGATAACATGGACTTTTTGTGTTGGTGATGTTATTTTTTCTTTTTTTGGTGTATCGTGAAATTGTGTGTGAGTGGTTGATGGAATTGTTGGCATAATTGTTAATGTTCCTTTGGATGGTACACTTGGTTGTTTATGGGGAACATATACTTTGTTTATATCAATGGGTTTGATGGTTAATGGTGTATCCATTTGAATTTCACGTGTTGGTACTTTTGGGATTGATGGTGGTGGTTGTGGAACGGATCGTGGAAGTTGTGGAATGGATGGTATTAGGGCTTGTTGTGGGCTTTCAGTTGACACTTTATATTGTCCCTTTTCTCTCATGAAAATTTTAAAGACATGTGCTATGGTTTTAATATGAAATAATTTAGGGATATTTTTCCAATTCATAATCATTTTTTTCATAGCTATACCTGATCTATAAGAATTATATCCAACTTTAGATAAGACACCTAATAGTAATGCATATGCTTTTTGGAATTCATAAAACTCGCCAAATTTAATAGCAATATTAACACCAGATTTTGCATAATATTTAAACATAATTTCTAGTATTTTAGGGAATGTAACACTTTCGGTATCTCCTAAAATTTCTGTAAATACAGGTAATATGTCTTTATTTTCAATTACTGTTTCCTTTTCTTTTTGTTTATGTCGTAATGATGTATAAATTGTTTTTAATTCTGCTTCTTCCTTTTGTTTTTCCATTGCTGTTTCTGCTGGTTTTTCATCATTAATTCTTTGACTACTAAATATATCTTGATTATATTGTTGTCTTTTCTTTTTTTCTTTTGCACTATTATTGATATTGTCCATCTTATGTTTATTTAATTGTTGTTTTAATGCTATATATTCTGGAATATTT
>Ga0315284_10009491_pt1 | contig 13866 bp, 9 predicted proteins | sample YL17G09_16_MG_FD_203696 | JGI IMG/M metagenome (GOLD analysis project Ga0315284, IMG submission 203696) | Sediment microbial communities from Yellowstone Lake, YNP, Wyoming, USA - YL17G09_16 | ecosystem: Environmental > Aquatic > Freshwater > Lake > Sediment | place: USA: Wyoming | collected... | reverse complement strand
CCCCCCCACGCACACACACACACCAAAAAAACAGCGCCTGTCCCGCGGCAACATCCTGCGCTGGGATTGGTGGATCTGGGCCTTCGCCGCGGTCGCCCTCTGCGCCATGCCGTGCCTCGCCCTCGCCTCGGGCGCCGTCGGCCGCGCGCGCGGCGCGCTGCTGGCCTGGGCGACGGCCGCGACGGTCCTCTGCATCGTCTCCGCGGACCGCCAGTACAACATCTCCTCCAACACCGAGGGCGCGTTCTACTCGTCGGCGCGCGCGGCGTTCTCCGGGTTCCTGCTCACGGCCGCGGCGGGCCTGGCGCTGATGTACCACCTCGGAGTGAGGCCCTCGGCGCGCGAGGACGAGTAGAAGCGATGAAAGAGGAGTTTAGTTTCAGGCGAGTTTCGCAGTTTGAGTTCGTTGTGTGTTCTGGTTGCTCGCTTCTTTTTTTCCGGTTTCGCGCGTTCCTTCCTTGAGAGGGAAACAGAGAAAGAAAGAGGGAAATAAAAAAGAATCCCGCGGGAGGGGGAGAGAGAGAGAGCGTTCTTTTCGTTAGCGCCGCCTCCGCCTTTTGAATAAAAAAAAGTCTAGTTTTTTTCCACTTTCTCTCTCTCTCAACTCTCTCCGAGAAGAGTGACTGTGGGCTCTCTTCGTTCTCGCTCCCTCTCTGTTCTGAATCAATGGAGCCGTCTCCGTGCGTGTCCCTGGCGCCAGCGCTGGCCAGCACGACGCCCTTACTCGGCGTGGCGGCGTTGCAGAATGACGATGCGAGTTCGTCGTTTGTCGTCGCCGTCACGGCCGCCGGCGGCGGCGTGAGCATCGTCGACGGAAGGAGCCAGGTGAGCTTTTATCCTTTTATTTTTTTCCATTCTTCAAAGCAGAGGACAAAAGAGCGTGTTTTGTTGTCTTTGAAAGTTTGAAATGAAGAATTCCGTGACGAGAGAAAAGGAGTAGACGCGAGCAAGAGAGAGAGAGAGAGAGAGAGCATTGGCTAGTTATTGCAGCCGCCGCATCCACATGCATTGACTTTTCTTTTGCACTCAACTTTTCAACACAAATCTCTCTCCACCCACGATCAGGAGCTCACGCGCACCTGGATATCGTCCCCCGACGTCGTGCTCAAGTCAGCCGCAGTGTGGGACCGATTGGCCGACGAAGAGGCAGGTTCTCCGCGCTTGGCGATTCTTTCATCGTCGGCGGCGGCGGCAACGGCGTCAACGTCGACTTCTTCTTCTTCTTCAACAACCTCGACTACAGACCTCCTCTCGTGGCCCGCCTCCGTCCCCGAAGGGTCGATCGATGCCGTCGCCGACAGGGTGAGGCTTCCGTCGAGGCCCATCGCGCTTTTGAGCGGGAAGAACAGTAGAGGGGGCAACAAAAGCGCGTCGGCGGGTGTCGTCGCCTTCGCCGACGGGAGCGGGCGCTCGGTGCGCTCGCTTCTGCAGCTGCAACGAGGAGGAGGGGGAAACGGAGGAGGCGCGGTGGCCGCGGCGGGCAACTCCAAGAGGGCAGGGGGATCCGTCGCATCCGCTGCTTTCCTCGCGTGCCTGAGCAGCGACGACGCCTCCGTCGTCGTCTCCCTGGTCGGCGCCGGAGTCGGCGGCCTCTCCATCCGGGAGAGCAGGGTCGACGCCGCCGCCGGAGGAGGCGACGGAGGCACCCCTGCTGCTGCTCCTCCGGCCTCCTCGACCTTCCCCCTGCCCGCGCCGCTGCCCGCCCCGGCCGTCGCGCTCGCCTCCGCCTCCGAGGGCCGCGCCGTCGTTCTCTGCAGCGACGGGACGCTACTGGCGTTCGACCTGGCCGACGGGGCTGCCTCTCTGGCGTGGAGGCACAGGCTCGCGGCGTTCTCTGCTGCTGCTCCCTCTTCCTCCGCGGCGGCAGCGGCGCCGACGACGCCCGGGAGCAAAAAGCGCGGCAAGGCCGGCAGCGGCAACGGCTCCGGCGGGTCTCCGCCTGCTGCCCCCGCGCTCGTCGTCCCCGACGCCGGGCGCTCCGTCGTCGCCGTCTTCCAGGCTTCTTCGACGTCCTCCAACGTCGTCGTTCGGGCCGTCGCCGTCGACGCTGCTCTGGGCGCGCCGAGGGGCGTCGCGCTCGTCGAGCTCCCTTCGTCGCCGCCGTCGTCGTCTTCTGCTGCTGCTGCTGCTGCTACCATTTCCGCATCGCCCCTCTCCCGCGACTCGAGCGCCCTCGTGGTTTCTTTGAACGGAACGGCGTTCGTCGTGGCCGAGGAGGCCTTCGTCGCCCCCGCCGGGGTCGTCGGAGCGGGAGGGCACGCGGGCCGGGACCTCGCCTCGCTCGTCGGGGCCCTGGCGAGCACCGGGAGCGGACGCGGCGGCGGCTCCCGCCTCATCGCTGCCGCTGCTGCTGCTGCTGGCGTCGCCGCGTTCGACGACGGCAGCGGCGAGGAGGAGGAAGCGGCAAGGGATTACTCTTCCGCTTCCCTTCCTCTGCTGGTCCAGCCCGCGTGGGCGACAGCGCTCGGGAAGCTCTCGACCGCCGAGACGGGTGCCGCGACGGCGGCTCCGGCGGCGGCGGTCGCCGTGCCCATCCCCTCGCTCGCGGCGGCGGCGGCAGCCGCTTCCGCGTCCTCGCGCCCCTCTCCCTCCGCCGCCGCGCCGCCTCCGGCGCACTTTGTCGCAGCAGCGGAGGCCCTCAAGAAGATGGAGGCCGCGCTCCTCGCGGCATCGCAGTCCAAGACGAAGGCGTCGGCGGCAGCAGCCGCAGCAGCAGCAGCAGCGCGGTCTTGGGCAGAAGCCGCCGCCGCTTCTTCTTCGACTCCCGACGACGACTCGGCCTCCCCCTCCTCTTCTCATCTCCCTCCGCTGCCCTCAGACCTCCACGGCAGGGCCGCCTCCGCCGCAGCGAGGCTCGGGCACTGGGACTCCGTCAAGGCTGCCCTCTCCGCTCTCCCGCTCACTCACGGGGGCTCCTGCGCCGGCCTCATGCCCGCTGCCGCTGCCGCGGGCGAGTTTGAGGTTTTGGCCGCCGTCGCGTCCTCGGCGCCCGACGCGCCGCCGGCTGACGTCGCCGCCGTCATCTCCCTCGCCCTCTCTTCTGCTCCTTCTCACAAGGGCCTCTCCGCTGCTCGCAGGGCCTGGAGGGACACTCTGACCGCAGCTGCCGAGGAAGCCGTCTCTGCCGCGGAGGAGGCCGCGGCCTTTTCGCGAGGGAACCCCGGGATGGGGCCCCTCGCGTCGGCGCTGGCGGCAGAGGCCGCCGCCGCGGTCGCCGCCGTGTCTTCTTTCGAAGGAGGAGCAGGAGGAGAAGGAAGCAGCGACGGCGGCGGCGGCGGCGGGGAGCTCGCGCTCCACGCCTTGCTCGCTGCCCCGAGGGACGACGCGGCGCTGCAGGCTGCGCTGAGGGCCGTTCCCGCCGGGGTCGCGCCGGCGCTGGCTCGGTACCTGGCGGCGTGGGCGACGGCGCTGGCGCCGCTGCCCGCGGTCCCTGCGAGGCACTACCCTCGAAGGCAGCAGCAGCAGCAGCGAGGGAACGGCAAGAGTCACTCCTCCCGCCACCAGCAGCACTTTCGCCACCCCTGTGGCCGCCTCCCGACGCTCTGCGACGTCGCCGCCTGGGCCAGCGCGCTCGTCGATGCGCACCTCGTCGCGCTGGCCTCCTCGGCGGCCGCGGCAGGAGCGGGAGCAGGAGCGGGAGGAGCAGAGGACGATGCCGAAGGAACGAGGAGGTCGCTCGAGGCGCTCCGGGCCGTCGCCGCCGAGCGCGCGGCGGATGCCGCTTCCCTGGCTCCGCTCTTCGGTGCCGCGGGGCACGTCCTTTGCGGCTCCCCCTTGCCCTCTGTCGCCGTGGCTGCCGCGGCGGCCTACAGCGTTGAGATGCTGGATCTGGGCGTGAGGAGGTAAAAAAGAGGCACATGAAGAATGAAGATTTTTCTCTTTCGTTTTTTCTCGTTTTTCTTTTCTTGTAACCTGAAAAAAGAAATGCCGTTTTATATATTTTTTTACAGCGATTCGTCAGTCCTGTCCCCTCAATCAACCGCCGTGGGCTCCGCCAGAGGCGCCCCCAGGGCCTCGGCGGCGAGCCGCGCGCAAGGGTCGAACAGCAGGTCCTCGGCCAACATTGAACTGCGAGTGCCGTCGTCGTCGTCGTCGCCTCCGCCGCTCACGAAGAAAGAACGCTCCACTTCGCCAGGCTTGCAGCTCACGTCGGGCGTGAGCCCATTTCCGTCGACGCTCTCTCCGCGCGGGGAGATATACTGCAGATTGGAGACCAGGAGCAGGCCGCCTCCGGTCAGGGGCACGGCGCGCTGGGTACGTGCCTTTTTGAAAGTTTTCTCGCCGACCAGGAGAGCATTGCTCGCCTTCGAGCTCGAGCTCGAAGTTCCTCCTTTCCCTTCTCCTCTCAGAGCCGCGGAGACGATCTCGCTCGTGCTCGCCGTGCCCCCGTTGACGAGGACGGCGAGACGCGTGCCTGTCGGGAGCTTCCCCTTGGAGGCGTCGAGCTGGACCCTTTCTTCGTTGCCGGTGCCGTCGCGCACCGACCCGAAGAAGAAGGTTTTGTTGTTTTGCTTCGCGCTCTGATCCCGGGGCAACAGGAGCGACGCGACGTCGACTCCCGCGTCGACGGCGCCGCCGCTGTTGTCCCTGAGGTCGAGCAAGAGCACCGGAGGAGGCGCGCTGCTCTCGTCGCTTTTGGGACGAGCAGCAGCAGCGCCAAAGAGAGAGTCGAGGGCGCGAGCGACGTCGGACGGAGCGAGCCGGTTAAAAGCAGCGACTCGGATGTAAGCCACTTCGGACGCCCCTTCCTCTTTCGTCTGTATCTTGGCCCATTGCACCGCATGGAGGGAGACATTTGCAGGTTCGAGGTGCACCGTCCTCGACAAGACCTCCTTGAGGGATGCCTTCGCCTGCTTGCTCCTCCCGCTCTTGCCGGGCAGGAAGGTGACGTCGGCCTCCCTCGTCAGCGAGAGGGCCAGGTCCTCGATCGGCCTTCCCCTGGTGGTCTGCCCGTCGATCGCGAGCAGGGAGTCTCCGGCAGAGATGCCGGCCCTTGCTGCCGGGGAGTCGGGCACGACGGCGGCGACGACGGGAGGAAGAGAGAAAGGGGAAGTCGAGGAAGAGGTCGAAGAAGAAGGAGAAGAAGAAGAAGAAGAAGAAGAAGAAGAAGAAGAAGAAGAAGACGAGGGCGCCTTGACGAGCTGCAACCCCAGCGAGAGACCTTCCCCTTCCGCGCCGGCGACGTAGCTCCCCGCGTCTGCCGGCTTCAGCACGCGGGTGTAAGGGTCCCCCAGTTTGGAGAGCATCGCGTCGATCGCGGCGTAGGTCCCGTCGAGAGACTTCTTTCTCGTCTCCTGTTCGGACGACGACGACGACGACGACGATGAAAAGGTCGAAGACGAAGAGGAAGAGGAAGAAGAAGAGGAAGAGGAAGAAGGAGAGGAAGAGGAGGAGGAAGACGTGCTCGCCCTGAAGGAGTCGTCCAGTGCCTGCTGTAACGCCCCGCGCCAGTCCACGCCCCCGAACTCGTGGTCAAAGTACATCGTCGAAACGTTCCCCCACGCCTCCACGAGCGCCACCTGCGCCTGCCGGACCTCGGGGTCCGGGCTCGCCAGGAACTTGATCTGCAGCGTGCCGTCCGAGGGCGGGGCCGTCGCGCCCGGTCCGCCGCCGTCGGAGTCGCTGCTGCCGGTGGCCTCGATGGTACTCTTCGGCGTGGTCACGACGGCGGGCGGGGCCGAGGGCTCCGGGATGCCGGAGAAGGCGAGGGCGGAGGGGGCGAGAGACGTCGGGACGAAGGAGAGGGCGAGGGCCACGCCGAGCGAGAGCTTGGCCACGCCGCGGGCGACGAGAGCGAGAGAGGAGAGAGCAGCTCGAGTCCTTGTCGCATCGGCGCTGGTTCTGACGCTTCCGGTCTTTTTCGCCTCGGCTCGATGCCGTGACACCTGGATGCGATCGTGCGAAGCTCGAGCTGACAGAGCGGAGCTGCCCCGTGGAGCGCGCCAAGAAGGGCGGAGCTGCCGCGGAGTCCGGAGGAGCATCTTCAATTGAAAAAAAAATGAACAGAACGGGGTTTCACAGCGGGAGTTTTTTTTCTCGTTTCGTCGAGGTTGCGAAAAAACTTTTTCGAATGTTTGTCCAGCGGATGGGCCCCTCCGGCGAGCCGGAGTGGGTCGCTGTTGTCGACGACGAGAACGATGACGACGGCTCAGGTAAAGAGCGGAGATTGAAACAAGGGACGCAGGGCGAGAAAGAGAAACTACTAGAGGGAATCGAACTTGACGATCTTCGATGCCCCAACCTCTTCAACTCAACCTCGACCTCTTTCAAGTCAAAACTCGAACTTATCAGTCGCCGACGTGCTCCGCTCCTCGGCCTACCTCGACATGCTCCACGACCGGCCCCGAGCCAAGAGCTACGCCACAGCCCTGAAAATAGTACTGGAGCAGCAGCAGCAGCAGAAGCGGAAAGGAAAGAAGGAAAGGCTGTGCGTGCTAGAGATAGGAGCCGGGAGCGGCCTCTTGTCCTGCCTCGCGGCCAAAAGTCTCTCGGACGACGCCGCCCTCGCCGTCTCGGTCGTCGCCTGCGAGCAGTTCCCCCCGATGGCGACGCTCGCCCGCAGAGTCCTGCAAGACAACGGGCTCGGAGAAGAGGAGGCCCGAGTTTATTGCTGCAGGTCCGAGGACCTCGAGGTCGCCGGGGAAGGGCGTGAGGGAGGAAGGGAAAGGGAGGAAGGGAAAGGCTTCCTGCTGCCCGCCCGGGCCGACGTCGTCGTCTCGGAGATCCTCGACTCTCTGCTCGTCGGCGAAGGGGTGCTCCCGGTCATGCGAGACGCTTGTTCCCGCGGGCTGATGACGGAGGACGCCGTCACGATCCCGAGTCGAGGGAGGGTGTTTGTTCAGGCCTTGCGGTGTCGGGCTCTCGGGCTCGCCGGTGCTGCCGCTGCTGGCGGCGGCGAAGAAGAAGAGGAGGGGAAAGGAGGGGGAATGGAGGGACCACGAAGGCGGCGCTGCACGGAGGACGGCAGCCGCTGCCCCGTCCCCTGGCACCTCGACCCGCTCTTCCTCTCCGGAGAGCTCGTGCCCCTGGGAGAGCCCGCGGTGCTCCTCGACCTGGACCTCGCGAGGCCCAAGGGGAAGAAAGCGAGGGGAGCAAACGGCAAGAAGGACGGCGACGGAGACGAAGACGACAGCGGCGGCGGCGGCGGCGGCGGCGTCGTCATCGAGACCTCGACTGTCGGACTCTTTCCAGAAAGCGGCGAGGACGACGACGAATCAGCTTCCGCTTCCGCTTCCGCTCCCGCTTCCGCTTCCGCTCCCGCTTCCGCTTCCGCCTCGTCGTCTTGCAATTATTTCGACGCTCTCGCCTTCTGGTGGGAGGTCGACCTCGCACCCGGGGTCTCCCTCTCGACGGCCCCCTGCTGGACCAAGAAACGAGAGAAAAAAGAAGAAGAAGAAGAAGAAGAAGAGCGACGTAACGATGAAACTTGGACGGATCACTGGCGGAGCTGCTGGGTGCCGGTGCCTCTCTGCCGCCGCCGCCGCCGCCGAAGATATCCACAAGGAGGAGGCCGGAAGAAGCCTTTCCTCGTACGCGGCGTCGTCAGGGACACGGAGATCTCGGTGGAGGTGCTGCCGGAGGAGGCGGAGTCTGAGGAAGACCCAGAAGAAGAGGAACAGAGGGCGGCGGAAAACATCTCGTCGTCGTGCCCCTGCTCCTGCTCCGTCCCGTCGCTCTACTCTCCCTCCGGGGACTGGGGCTGGGGCACCGCCCGCGGGTCCCCGGCGGCGCTGCTGCTCGAAGAAGGGGCAAATGCAGCCGTGGCGAGGGCGGCGGCGGCGGCAGCAGCACCAGGAGGAACAGCAGCAAAAGAAGCAGAAGATGGAGCAGCTTGTGTTCTCGTCCTCGGGGACGGGCACGGAGCTGCGAGCGCAGCAGCTGCCACTGCTGCTGCCGCCGCTTCTGCGGGCAGGAAGGAAAAGGACCTGCGTATCCTGGCGCTTCAGCCCTCGCGAGCGGGGTCCCGCGCCGTCGAGCGCTTCGCCGGATCTTCCTCTTCGTCGTCGTCGTGTTCGTCTTCTGCAGCCGCCGCCGCCGCTGCCGCCGCCGTCGGTCGCGTCGAGGCTCGCCTCCTCTCCAATTTTCTTTCTCCCTCCTCTGTTCCTGCTCCACCCGCGGTCGCCGTGCTCGCGGAGCCCCACTACAGGGTCGCGGAGGCCGACAACCTCCCCTGGAGGCTGCTCGACTTTTGGCCCAGGAGGGACGAGCTTTTAAAAAATGGGCTCCTGCTTCCACTCCCGCCTTCGTCGTCGTCGACGTCGACGACGAAGACGAAGTTTTCTGTCACCTCTCCGGCGAGGGCCTGTGTCGTCGTCGCCGCAATTTCGTGCGAGATGCTCTCCCGCAACTACGGGGGCGCGCTGAAGGAAATCGAGGGCGTATCGATGCGCCTGGTCGACGAGGCGTTCGGGAGGGGGATCAGAGAGGAGGAAGGGGAAGAAGAAGGCGGAAAAAAGGGAAAAAGAAAAAAAAGGGGGGCGCGGGCACTTTTTTCAAGGCCGCTCTGGCAGTGTGGGGGAGCGAAGGAAGTCTCCCCTCGCGCAGAGCTGTTTTCGAAACAGCAGCAGCAGCAGCTCGACATCTCGGCCAAGAGGGCCGCGGAGCTTCTCCCGGCGAGCGACGAGGTCGAACTCGAGATCGCGGAAGGGGAAGAAATCGTTCACGGCGTCGCTTGCTGGCTCCGCTTCGAGGCGGCGAAATCCTCGCCGACGGCGACGACGGAACCGACGACGGCCGACTTTTGGGCGCCCGACCCCTCCGGCGCGCCCTGCCCCGGATCGCAGGCCATCCTGCTCTTCCACCAGCCATGGAGGCGGGAGGGAGAATCGAAGGAGAAGAAGACGCTGAGAGTGCGGGTGACGCTGAGCTTGGACAAGGACGGGAAGAAGGTCGACGGCGAAGTGGCGGCATTTTGAAAAAAAATGATATGAAAGAAAAGGAATGATTCACACACACGCCCGCATTCTCCACCTCTTTGATTCTCTCTGGTGTCTCGCTCTCTCTAATCTCTCTCTCGCTGATGTGAAAGCGCGCGCACACGCGCATTCACATCGGTGACGGGGGGGGAGTAATAAGATCAGGGGAAAAGAACTTTTTTTTTTCACGGAGCAGCCGGCACCGGCGCCGCGCTCGCCGGCCTCGACGAACCCGAACCGCCGCCGCCACCGCCTCCAGCCCCTCCCTCGGGCCGCATCGCAGGGAACAGCAGCACCTCCTTGATGTTGTTCACGTCCGCGAGCAGCATCGTCATCCGGTCGATGCCCATGCCCCACCCGCCCGTGGGAGGCAGGCCGTACTCGAGCGCGGTGAGGAAGGCCTCGTCGACGCACATCGCCTCGTCGTCGCCGCCGGCCTTGGCCGCGGCCTGCTCCTCGAACCGCAGCCGCTGCGTCGCCGGGTCGTTGAGCTCGGTGTACGCGTTGCAGACCTCGCGGCAGTTGACGAACAGCTCGAACCGCTCGGTCATGCCGGGCAGGTCCCGGTGCCACTTGGCCAGCGGGCTCATCGCCTGCGGGTGGTCGCAGATGAACCCGGGGCTGACGAGCTGGCTCTCGAGGAGCTCGCCGACCAGCTTGTCGAGCAGGCGCGCCGCGGACCTCGGGGCCGCGCACTCGACGCCGCGCTCGACGCAGATCCTGTCGAGCAGGGCCCTCGACGCCTCGGACTCGTACTCGCGGGGGAGCTCGACGCCGCCGCCGAGCGCCTCCTCGAGCCCCGAAAGCATGCTGATCCGCCGCCAGGGGGGCGTGAAGTCGATCTCGACGGGCTCCTCGTCGGGGCCGTTGGCGTGGTAGCGGACGACGTAGCCCCCGCCGTTGATCTCCTTGACCTGGGGAAGGAGCGAGGAGGTTTTTGGTGCGGGGGGAGAGAGAGAGAGAGGGGGAGGAGGACAAGGTGAGTTTTTTTTTCTGTTCTTCTTCCCAACTTTTGCTCCTCTTCTTCTCACCCCCCCCCCCCATCCTCCCCAAACAAACAAAAACTTCAAACGCACCATCCCGCTGATCATCTCCTCGGTCATGTCCATCAGGTCGTTGTAGTCCGCGTACGCCTGGTAGAACTCGCACGTCGTGAACTCCGGGTTGTGCGTCAGGTCGATGCACTCGTTGCGGAACTGGCGCCCGATCTCGTAGACGCGGTCAACGCCGCCGACGACGAGCATCTTCAGGTACAGCTCGGGCGCGACGCGCATGAAGAGCTTCTGCCCGAGGTCGTTGTGCCACGTCTCGAAGGGCTTCGCCGTGGCCCCCCCGGCCAGCTGGTTCATCATGGGGGTCTCGACCTCGAGAAACTGGCGGTTGTCGAGGTACCGGCGCACGTACTGGATGATCTTCGCGCGAATGACAAAGACGTTGCGCGTGCGCGGGTTGGTCAGCAGGTCGAGGTAGCGCTGCCTGAACCTCGTCTCGGGGTTGGTGAGGGCGCGGACGGGCACGGGGCGCAGGGCCGGGGTAAGGAGGGTGACGTTGCGGGCGAAGAGGGAGAGCTCGCCCCTCTTAGATTTGCCTGATGTTCGGAAGAGGTTTGAAAGAAGAAGAAAAAGAGTGGTGGGGGGGAAGTGAGTTTTTTGTTTTTTCGAGGGGAACTCTCTCCGTCTCTCTCCCTCTCTCTCTCTCTCTCAGTCTCTCTCCCTCTCTCTCTCTCTCTCTCTCACACACACACACACAGCCAACAACAAAAACAACAACAACTCCAACGCACCCGGGAAGCCGTTGACGCCGACGATGTCCCCGCGCTTGAACGCAGAGATCGCCGCCGGGAACCCCTCGACGCCGCACCCGAAGTTGCGCGCGTCGGCCATCACCTGCACCTTGACGCCGTCGGCCTTCAGGTCGAAAAAGACCAGCTTACCCTGGGCGCGCTTGGCGTACACTCGCCCGGCCAGAGACGCCGACTGGTCGGTCTCCTGCTGCCCAGGCTCGAGAGCGGACTGGAACTTCTCGACGTACCCTGGCAGCGACAGCGTCGTCTCGTACTTGTGGGGGTACGGGTTTTGCCCCGCCGAGCGCGCGGCGGCGACCGCGCGGACACGGGCCTCGTAGAACTTGGCAGGGTCCACGTCGTCGCCCTCGTCCTCTTCGACAAGGGAAGGGGTTCCGTTGTCTTCGGCCTTGGCGGCGGGGGGCGGGGCGTTGGCCTGTGTGGTTTTGTGGTGGAAGAGAGAGAGGAGAAGCGCAGGTCAGGGAGGGAGGAGGAGGTCAGACAAGGGGGGAAAAAAAACGTCTCCCCCAATGCTCTCTCTCTTTCTCTTCTTCTTTCTCACCTTTTTCTCGGCCTTTTTCTTGGCGGTCTCGATGGACTTGAGCCTGCGCTTGAACTCGCTGTTTGCAGAGAGCGTGGGAGAAATACGAAGGGGAGAGAGAGACTTGGAGGTGAGAGAAGGAAAAGAAAAAGAGATAGAGCATTCAAACGATCGAGTTCTCGGCTGAGAGTCTGCTCTCTCGAAGAGGCATCGCGCCTTCAAATTGCCCTCTGTTCTCAGTTCCGTAGCTGTTCCCTCTGGTCTTCTGCGACGTCAGGCGACGCATAAGCAGCAGATAAGCTGCTGATCGAAAGAGAAACGCTTCAGAAAACGTTTCTTTCCTTTCCAACTCCGTCGACGTCGACGGCTGCAATCAACCGAAGCGGTGAAAGAAAAAAGACGAAACACTCACGTCTTGCTCATCTTCTCGCCCTTTTCGTCGACCGTGTCCTCGGTCCACTTCTCCGGGAGGACGTAGGACGCGTCTGCAGCAGCAGCAGCGGCGGCGGCAGGGGCGCCGTTATCCGCCATATTGGGAAGAGTTTTCAGAGAGTTCACAAGAGAAGGGCAAAGAAAAAAAAAAAGACAGAGAGAAGAAAATGAAAAAAGCAGGGGCGCCTCTTTTCACTTCTGCTGTTTTCCTCCAAACAGAGACAAGAGCCCGGGCGCCGTGCAGCACGCTTCTCGCCTGAGTCCGTTTCCCACGGGAGACGCGTCCTTCCCTCGATCTCTTCCAGGGTCTCGCCTCGTTTCCAGATCGGAGGCACTGCTCGTGGATCTCGTTCCGAGAAAGACGTTAAAGAGAACTCTCTTTTTTGAGATCGTTGTTCCAATGCCTCTTTCTTCGACAATCGGACGATCTTCCCGCCGCGGCCGTCGCTCGCTCGCGGCCCGGTCCGCCCTCATCTTCCTAGTCCTTGCTCTGGTCACGTCTCTTGTTGCGGCGGGGTGAGTTAATTGCCTATTGGAGGCGAGAATGTGACGCTGCAGACGACGGAAGACTCGAGAAGCAAAAGGAAACTCGAAACGCGATCGGAATCGCTCCCTCTCTCGCGCTTCCCGCCACCCTCTCACCCTCCTCCTCCTCCTCTCAATTCTCTCGCTCTCTCTCTCTCTCTCTCTTTTTCAAACCCTTCCCCTCCCTTCTGCTTCAACAACAGCAAAAACTTCTACGACGTCCTCAGCGTCCCCCGGGGGGCCAACGACGGCCAGATCAAGCGCGCCTACCGCAAACTGGCCCTGCAGTACCACCCCGACAAGGTCACGGGCAGCGAGCAGCAGAAGGCCGCGGCAGCCAGGCGGTTCGCCGAGATCAACGCCGCCTACGAGGCGCTGGGGAACGAGGAGGCGCGCCGGGTCTACGACCGGTTCGGCGAGGAGGGCTTGAAGCAGCACCAGGCGCAGAACGCGCAGGGAGGCGGGGGCGGCGGCGGGGGGCCCGGTGGCCCGATGGGAGGGATCTTCCAGCAGTGAGTTTTCGGGGGGGGGGGTCTCTCTCCGGGTTTTTTTCTCTTCTTTTTTTTTTCTCTTCTTCTTCTTTCTCCTTTCGCTCACAATCGCGCTCTCGCTCTCCCTCCGCATCCACGAAATCGAAACCAACCAAACAGCCTCTTCGGCGGGGGCTTCCCGGGCGGAGGCAACCCCTTCGGCTTCCCCGGAGGCGACGGCCAGGGCGAGGCCCCGACCCCGCGAGGGGCAGACGTCCGAGTCGACCTCGACCTCTCGCTCGAGGAGCTCTACCTGGGAACTACCGTCAAGGTCACGCGCGACAAGATGACGCTCGCCCCCGCGCCCGGAAAGCGCAAGTGCAACTGCCGCCAGCGCGTTGTGACCCGCCAGATAGGCCCCGGCATGTACCAGCAGTACACCGAGGACGAGTGCGACGAGTGCGACGCGGTGAAGCTCGTGCGCGAGGCGTCCGAGGTCGAGGTCACGGTCGATCCGGGGACGCGCCCCGGGCACGAGATCAGGTTTTTCGAGGAAGGGGAGCCCGAGGTCGACGGCGACCCCGGTGACCTGGTCTTCGTCGTCAGGCAGGCCCGGCACCCCCGGTTCCGGAGGGTCGCGGGCGTCGAGGAGGCCAGGAGGGGGAGGGGCGGCGGCGGCGGCGAGGGCGGGCGGAAGAAGCGGCAGAAGAGCACGGGGCAAAGGGGCCCGGTCCCCGGGCAGCCCGACGGCGACGAGCTCGAGCGCACCGCGATCCCGGAGTCCGGCGGCGACGACCTCGCCCTGGAGGTCTCGATCCCGCTGGTCGACGCGCTGGTAGGGTTCTCGACCAAGATCGGGCACCTCGACGGGCACAAGGTGCCGATCTCAACCAAGGGGGTTACTCGCCCCGGGGACGTTTTGACGCTCGCCGGAGAGGGGATGCCTCGGGCGCCGGCGCGCGAGAGCGGCGACGGCGACGACGACGAAGAGCAGCAGCACCGGAAAGGGAACGGCAAGCCGGCCAACAAGAAGGGCGCGCGAGGGGATCTCCACGTCACGTTCACGGTCGACTTCCCGGCGTCGCTGACTGAGAAGCAGAAGAGCGTGGTGCGGGAGCACTTCAAGGCGCCCCCGAGGGACGAGCTCTGAGGAGAGCTTCTTTTCCTTTTTGTTGGGGGGGGGGGGGGGAATCCTTTTTG
>Ga0315284_10009490_pt1 | contig 13866 bp, 10 predicted proteins | sample YL17G09_16_MG_FD_203696 | JGI IMG/M metagenome (GOLD analysis project Ga0315284, IMG submission 203696) | Sediment microbial communities from Yellowstone Lake, YNP, Wyoming, USA - YL17G09_16 | ecosystem: Environmental > Aquatic > Freshwater > Lake > Sediment | place: USA: Wyoming | collected... | reverse complement strand
ATACCCTCGATTCTGGGTTTCAGTCGCAGCTATCCGAATCCTTTCAATTCGCGGGTTAACATCGAGTTTGGGCTTGAAAGCCCGGCGCCTGTGCAAGTCGAGATATTCGATATTCTCGGACGCCGGATTGAGACGCTGGTCAGGAGTAATTTCCCGTCAGGCGAGCACCATCTCATATGGAACGCGACCGATCGCTCGTCGGGGGTTTATTTCTACCGCCTGCGGGCGGCAGATCAGAGCCGGACCGGCAAGATGGTGCTGTTGAAGTAGCTGGTTTAGTTTATATAATCTCCATAATATATGTAATCGTATATCCATACCATTGGAGCGTCCGCAAAGCGGCGATGCAACTTTAGGATTCAGACCTCGTAATCGAAATATAGTCATGATCTTGAGGACCCCCCTGGCGGCTTACCGCAATCACTCCGGAATCCGACGGCTCAAGTAATGGCAACGAGAATTTTTTATTTTGGTCTTCATTGGAAATTGAATAATCAAGAACATCAATCGCGGGAGGCGAAAATGATTTTTCGCAGGCTTATTATCGCGGCTATAATGGCCGTTTCTTCGGCCGCATTCGGCCAGGAGACATCCGACATAACATGCACCACGAAATCGCATGAGGCGCTCGAGCTATACAACCAGGCGCAGGAGAAGCTGGATAATTTCCTAGCCGACGAGGCCGGTGTGCTTTTCGTCCGGGCCACGAAAGCCGATCCTGATTTCGCCATGGCATATTTCGGCTGGGCCAACACCTCGACCAACCTCAAGGATTTTGAGGAAAGGCTGGGCATGGCGGTCGAAAAGGCCGGCAAGGCCTCGGAGCCGGAGAGGCTGGTAATCGAAGGCGCCAGGGCGCAGAATGCGGGAGATATTCAAAAGGCCGAGGAATATCTTGTCAGAGCGGCAGAGCTGCTTCCCAATGGCAAACGCGTGCGATACGTCCTGGGCAACTTCTATTTCGGACTGCAGGATTACGATTCGGCCGAGCGGGAATACCGGCGGGTGATCGGAATCGATCCGAATTTCGCCCCGGTATACAATATCCTGGGATATCTCCTCTCCAACCAGAACCGATACCCGGAAGCGATCGAGATCCTGAAGAGATACGCTGAGCTTCGCCCCAATGACAACAACCCTCGCGATTCCATGGGCGAGATATACCTTTACATGGGGGACTATAAGAACTCGATCAAAGAGTACAGTAATTCGCTTGGCATCGATTCATCGTTCGTAGCTTCCTGGGTCGGGATAGGACACAACCACGTTTTCATGGGCGATTTCGCTCGGGGACGCGCCATGTACGACCAATTGAAATCGCGCGCCCACACCGTCGCCGATTCGAACACCAATCTTTTTTGGACCGCTGCATCTTATTGCCACGAGAAGAAGTATGACATGGCGGTGAAGATCCTTGAGCAGCAGCTTGATTTTGTAAGATCGCGCGACGACGCCGCGCTGGAGGCTGTCATCCACGGGCAGATAGCCGAGATTTATCGCGAGACCGGGGAACCAGAGAAAGCTATCGCGGCGGCCGGCATGGAGCGGAAGGTGGCGGCCCGGCAAGAAATCTCGAAGGGGCCGCGCGACACCTTTCTGCGCGATGCCATCTTCACCGAGGCGGTGGCATTCGCCCATATGGGGATGACGGATTCGGTCAATGCCAGGCTGGAGGAATACCGCCAGTCGGCGGCTGAATCGGCCAGTCCGATCGTGACCGGCAATCTAAACTCGCTCGAGGGGATCGCAGCGTTCTATGGCAAGAATTACGATACGGCGGTTGCGAAGCTGGCAGGGGCCAACAAGTTCGACCCAATATCGATGTATTATATCGCGATGGCGTATGAGGCCTCGGGGAATAAGGCCGACGCCGACAAGGGCTTTGCCGAGTTGGCCTCGATGAACAGGAATAGCCTTAGCTACGGCCTGGTGAGACCCTGGGCTATGGCCAAGGCCAGGAAGTTTTAAACCTAAGGCCAAACATATTACAGGTTTAAGCCTTTATTCAGCCCCCTGTCATTTCCGGGAATATGGAGCATCCGAAGGCTCCGGGAAATTCGCGAGGCTATTGGGTCGGTTATGGGCGGCGTTTGCCGGGTGACTCATGGATCGAAATTATTGATATAAATTGTGATAATCATTATTAAAATTACTTGACATCGATCGGCCCTTTCATTAATTACAGCGTATAAGTTATAGATAAGCAGAAGCGCCATAAACAATGGATCGGCTCGACAGGGTCGGTCGATATTATATCATATTCGAATTGAGGGGGCGCCCGGGATTATTTGAGGCTCACCCCCCTGACAACTCAGGCTTAGACAGAAAAAGGAGGCACACAATGATTTTAGTCCGAGACATCTTTCAACTGAAATTCGGCAAGATGAGAGAGGCTATGGAGATGTGGAAACAGATCCTTTCAGTTCTCTCCAAGACCGCATACATGCCCGATCGGCTGCTGACCGACTTAACCGGCCAGTATTACACGTTGATTATGGAAAGCACTTATAACAACATGGCCGATTTCGAGGAATCGATGAAAAACGAGGTGGGGTCGGACGAGTGGCGCCGCATGTACCAGAAGTTTTCCGAACTGGTGGAATCCGGCCGCCGGGAGATATTCACTATCGTGCCGGTGGGGGAACAGGCGAGCACCCAGCAAAGATCGCAGGCCACGGCGAAAGTTGGCGCGACAAGGTAGTTCAAATCCAAATGGGGGGAAAAGGATCCCGGCCTAAGTGCCGGGATTTTTTATGCGAGGGGCTTTAGGATATCATTGATCATATTTCAATAACGATATTAAACATAAGGAGCCTCGGAAATTGTTATTCCCGAGGCTCCGCAAGTGATTGGGGTATTTTAGAAAATTCGCCCCGCTGGAAGGCGCTACTTCCTGGCCAACGGCGACGGCAGCACCATTGGCTTATCGATTTTCGCCTCGGTGCGCTTGAGGTCCATCTCCTCAATTAGCAGCGAGGGGCAGACGATCGAGGCTGGCATCTCATTATCAGCGCCGATCAGGTAATTGTAGCAGTAGGGCTCGTCTCCGGTCTGGGCGATGTCCTTTAAGATACGCACAGTGACGTCATCGAATTCCAGGTTGGTGACCGGCTCTTCGCGCCCGTCGAGATAGACCTTGTAAGCCTCAATTGGTGCCGAGAGCAAGCTTTTCCGGTCCCCGCCGCCCCCGAAAAAGCCGGCTTGGCCAGCTTGCGGGGAGTTGGGATCGAGGAGCTTTGTAACAATAAGGCCATAGTCGAGTCCCATATCGCGGCACATCTCGATCATCGTGCCCTTGAGCTTTTCGAAAGGCGCCGTGTCGCCCGACTCCACGATCACGTTAGAGAGCCGTGCGCTGACATCCTTACCGACCGCGCCGCGGGCATGGCCGTTCGGTTCCTTAATATATTTAGTCGGCGATTGGGCGATCGGCAGGCCGACAAGCTTCCCCTTCTCCACTAGTTGGATTTTCCTGGGCACTCCACCGGCGTCGTCGACAGGGTATCCGCCGAGGAGGACGAGTTTGCCGTAGCTGTCGATAGTAGGATCATCGTAGATATCGATGAAATCCGGCAAAATCCTGCGCTTGACTTTATTAATCAGCTCGGGGCCGGGGTTGCCCTTGGCCATCTGCTCTTTTTCGTAAAGAGGCGCCGGGCCGTCGGAGACGTTCTTGGCGAAAAGCTGGCGGAAGAACTCGCCGGCGGCATCAGCGGCCAGTATGACAGGTCCAGCGTATTCCTCGACCTTGGGGGCGGCCAGGTTCGATCTCATCCTCTCGGCATTTTCCCTGGCCCATTTGACGAGGGCCGGCGTGTCAGGGAGGCCATCTAAATTCCTGGCGATTAAGCTGGCGCCATCGAATACATCCTCACCCTCGCCATTCTTGCCCTCCATGGAGAGCTCTATGGAATAGATCCTGTCTCCCCGGAGAGTTTTCGACCCGGCGGAATTGACAAGATACTGATTGGTAACAGCGGCGTTGATCTTCACCGATGAGGAGATGATTTCGGGGTAGGCCCTGAAGACCTCCGAGGCGACGGTCGCGACCGATTCGAAATATTCCCGATCGATGTCGAAAGCTTCTGTCTGCCCAACATGCTCATAAGCTAAGGGGACTATGAAATCATCAGGCCGATCTGCGACAACCCTGGTTTGGAGGTAGGCCCTTTTCTTGGCCAGTGCCTTGAGAGCCGATTTGTAAACCTTATCGGTGGCCAGGTATATCTCGTTTCTGATGGCGTCATAATCGTTCTCAAAACCGATTTGGAAATAGTCCTGCTGGTAATCGTAGAAGCCGGACACGAAATTGGTGTTATCCAACGATGGGGCGCCGACCCTAAATGCGACCGTGAGGTAGCGGCTGCGGTCGAGGTCGGTTTTGGTCAGAGTGCCCAGGACACCGGTTACATTCAGATTTTGGATGTCATCGATGGTGTAGCCGATGAAATAGGGGCGCTCCAGATTTTCCATTGCCAGATCGGACATGCTCCGCGAAAGCTCGTCACCCATGGCCCCGAAGATAGGGGTATCTGCAGGTTGGGCCAGAGTGGACGGAGCTGTCGCAAGCCCCAACATCATGATGATGAAGATAGCCGCGGCGAGAAGTCGATTCTTATTCATGGCGTCACCCCCGGCCTCTGCGCCCCCGCAGGATTGCCTTCGGGGTTATAGGGAGGTTTGAGTATAGGCGGTTTCTCCTGCTCCTTGGCTTTCTTCTCCACCTCGACCTGGCTTACAAGGATGCTTGGCGACAGCGCCGACACCGGCACCCAGCCGGATTCGGCCCCGCAGGTGCCGTTGAAGGCCTCGTAGTCGTCGCCGGTAGCGATGATCTTTTCGAAGCTTGATAGCGGCGTGCCGACGATATCGACCCCTCGAATGGCCTCCGGTGGGCGGCCGTCGGCGTAACACCGATAGACCAGCAGCGGCAGAACCTTGAATGACTGCGGGCCGTATCTTCCAGTTTGGGTGAAACCTCCCGCGATATCGTAGAATATCAGGCCGTAGGGCTTGCCCTGACGCCGGCATTCCTCGAGCATCATGGCCAGAAGGGTATCAAACGGATGCTCATTGGCTGACTTGATTATCAGGTTGGCCTGCCGGGAAACGACCTCCATGCCACCCTGCATGCGGCCATGTCCGTTGGAGTGCGCGAAGTTGTTTATCGGCGAACGCGACATCAGGAAGTTTTTCATGACCCCCTTTTCGACCACGGTCACCGGTTGAGCCTTGACGCCCTCGTCGTCGAACAGGTAATAGCCGCGCAGGAACTGGCCATTGAAATCGTGCTGCGTGGGATTGTCGTAAATGCTGAGAAATTCGGGGAGTATTTTCGTTCCGACTTTGCGGGCGAAGGTCTGACCCTCCATCTCAGATTTCTGGCGATGCCCCTCGATACGATGTCCGAAAATCTCATGAAAGAATACCCCCGAGGCTCGGTTGACTAATATGGCCGGCCCGGCGTAGGGCTCGGCCAGCGGGGCCTTTAGCAGCGCCTCCAATTCGCCGATCAGGCGGTGGATCGCCTCCTCGACCACCGGGCCGGTGGGCAGGCCCTCGGGCGTGTCGGTATCGAAGACCTCGTAGCGGTCAATCTCCATGCCATCGTTAGCGGCGCCGGAGCACCTGAGGATCAGCCTGGCATAAGATTGTCCAGTCTGGATAGAGCCTCCGTCGGAATCGACAAAATAGCGGTTATCGTTGGTTAACGAGAGTTCTGCGCTTGATGCCTGTACGAAGGGATACTCCTTGAAGATAGCGCTCCAGCGTTTGATGCGGTCCCCCCAAGCGGCGGTGTCGAGTGTTACGGCTACAGTCTGGCCGATATTCACGCTGGGATCCTCATAGGAGAAATCGGCTGAGGTGTCCTCGCGCTCGGCCAAAACCTGCTCGTTGGTTTTGACCTTTGTGTAGCGCTCGAGCGCACTTTTGTAGATCCTGTCGGTATTCTCCCAGATGATGGTCCTGATGGCCAGATCGTCATTTTCCAAAGGGAGCTGGATTCTCTGGCGGTCGAAGAAGTCGAAATCGGACTCATCGCGCATCTCCTTGGTGTTATCGAGATTGTGGTCGCCGACGCGGCAGACGATATCCAACACCCTATCATTGTTAACGTCGTTAGTCTTAAGGGCGCCGTAGCTGGCTGTCAGGGAGTACCTGTTGGTTTCCGTTACATGATAGCTCAGGTAGTAGAGCGGCACCTGATCGGCGTGCTGCAGGGCTTTGAAAGACCTATCGAGTTCGGTCCTCATGGCCTTGAGGAGCGGCGATTTTGGGGCCGCAGCTGCAGGCAGCCACGCGGCGATCAAAACAATTAAGAATATTAATACTGGATTGCTTTTACGCATCGGGGTTCCTTTCATTACCACGCGAATAAATGCACATTTATCGGCATAAACTGTAAATTAAATGGTCGAAACAGGCAAGCCGTATTTTAGGCCATAAGTTATTTTGTTGAAAATGGTAATCATTCTGCTCCATCTAACTCGCGGTTCGGTCTTTAGTTTCAGAAATACGAAATATTCTATCAAAGCCGCCCAAAACCCAGGCCGGCAGAGCAAAGGTTGCCAGAAATGACCTTTGAAGCTATAATATCATGAAACGCGCTAAATATCGAATAACAGGGAATGGTCATGGATCTGATAATCAGAAACGGAAAAGTAGTTTTGCGGGATGGCATTCGATGGGTCGACATTGGCGTTAAGGGCGGGAAAATTGTCACGGCCGGAAAGCGCCTGGGGGGGACAGCGAAACGGGTGATCGATGCTGACGGGAAACTGGTCCTTCCGGGCATTATCGATGCCCACGTGCACTTCCAGCTTCCGGTGGGAGGTATCACAACGGCCGATGATTTCTTTTCCGGTACCCGAGCCGCCGCTTGCGGGGGCGTGACCACCGTGATCGATTTTGCTATCCAGAAAAAAGGCAGAACACTTGCCGAGGCCGTGCGCTCGCGTCGGGCAGAGGCCGACGGCAACATTGCGATCGACTATTCGCTCCATGCTGTGCCGACAGATTGGAGTCCGCGAACGAGATTGGAGATGAGAAAGCTGGCGGCCCTGGGGATCACGTCGTTTAAAATGTACATGGTCTACGAGGGGCTTCGTAGCGGCGATGTCGCCTTATTCGAGGCCCTGGAGGAAACGTCGAAATTCAGCGGCTTAGTGAGTGTGCATGCCGAGTCGGTTGAAATCCTCGATATGATGATAAAAAGATATCACAATCGTCGCGACATGAAAAGGTATGGCGCCTATTGTCACGCCCTGTCGCGGCCCGGTTTCGTGGAGGCCGAGGCTATTTCCCGGGCGATTACCTGGGCCCGGGCGACCGGCGGCGCGCTCTATATCGTGCATATGTCGACCCTGGAGGGCCGAGAAATTATCCGGCTTGCGAGGCGAGAGGGTGTGAAGGTATTCGCCGAAACCTGCCCACATTACCTGCTTTTGGACGATTCGGTTTTCAAGCGCAAAGATGGCCATCTATTCGCGACATGTCCGCAGGTCAAGAAGAAGGCTGATTCGGAGGCGCTGTGGGAGGGTATCAAGACCGGCGATATCCAGGTGGTAGCTACTGACACATGCACGTTCGCGCAAAAGCAGAAAGATCGCTGGCGGGGCGATTTCACCAAAATCCCATACGGCCTGCCTGGTGTCGAGACGCTGCTACCGCTATTGCACACTTACGGCGTGGTTGAGAAACGGATAACTCTTCGGCGCATGGTCGAGGTCCTTTGCGAGAATCCGGCGCGGTTAATGGGACTCTATCCGCGAAAAGGCGCGATCGCGGCTGGCTCCGATGCCGATTTAGTCATTTTCGACCCCGATAAAAAGGTGACTGTGTCGCATGAAAACCTGCAAACAAATTGCGATTGGTCGCCTTATGAGGGGTTTAGGCTAACCGGTTATCCGGAAATCACAATTAGTCGGGGGCGGGTTGTAGCCGAAAGCGGCCGGTTTGTCGGCCGGCCGGGGCATGGGCAGTTTGTCAGGCGGGCGGCGCCAGTGTTGTAGCCCGGCCCGCCCCGCATGCTGAGCAGCAGGGGCGGTCCCGCTTTAGGCGGACCGCGGGGCCCCCTCGCCAAAGGCGAGGGCGGGCCGGGGCGAATTTGCTTGCAACTGCCTGAGTGATTGTTATATTTTTTAATCCGGCTAAAGCAGTATACTTTTTTTTGGTTCGTGTTTTTTGGGGGGGGCGGCTTTTGAGAGGAGAAAGGTGAACGTTTTATATGGGTTTACGCGGCCTTCAGGGACGAGACTTCATCACCACGCAGGAATGGACCACCGACGAAATCGAGATTGCGCTTAAAACATCGGCGGATCTAAAAGACAAAAAACGCAAGGATATTCCGCACAGGCTGTTGCCGGACAAGACCGTATTTTTATTCTTCTTTGATAAATCTACCCGGACTCGAAATTCGTTCGAGGCCGGGATCACCCAGCTTGGCGGCCATGCGCATTTCATCGAGGCCTCGACCTCGCAGGTGGCCCATGGCGAGAGCCCTCGCGATATGGGGATCATTCTGTCCTCATACGGCCACGGGATTGCGATCCGGCATGACCTGATCCCGGGCGAGGGGAACCGCTACATGCGCGAAGTGGCTGGCCACGCCTCGGTACCGGTCTTCAACATGCAATGCGACATCGACCACCCTTTCCAGACATTAGCCGACTTGATGACAATAAGGGAACGTTTTGGAAATAACCTCCGTGGCCGCAAGATCGCGGTCAGTTGGGCCTATGCTCCCAGCTACGCCAAGCCGCTTTCGGTGCCTCAGGGGCTGATCACGCTTCTGACCCGCTATGGCATGCATGTAAGGTTGGCCCACCCGCCGGAATTCAAACTGATGCCTGATCAGATTGAGTTGGCCAGGAAGAATGCGGCGGAAAACGGCGCGAAATTCGAAATGGTCGATTCGATGGAGGAGGCTTTCAAGGGGGCCGACATTGTCTACCCCAAGAGCTGGGGAATAATGGAGCTTTTCGGGAATCCCCAGGAGGCGTTGAAAATCGCGGCCGGTTACAAGAACTGGATATGCGATGAGAAGATGATGCGCCTGGCAAAGCGGGATGCTGTCTATATGCATTGCCTCCCGGCCGACCGCGGCAATGAGGTCACCGATGCCGTCATCGACGGGCCGCAGTCGATAGTCTATCAGGAGGCCGAGAACCGACTCCACACTTGCAAAGCGGTCATGGCGCTGACCATGGGCGGTTTCCCCGACAGGCACGATACCGGTGATTGATATCAGACAGCAGAAAATCGCGGCTGTGATTCTGGCCGCCGGCGAGGGGAAACGCTTCGGCGGACCGAAAGCCCTGGCGAAACTCGGCGGCGAGACGTTTCTGGAAATCATCGTCCGGAATTTGCGGGGAATCGCTGACGATATCGTGGTGGTCGGCGGCTCGGAATACGAAAGAATCAAGACCGAATCTGAGCGGCTCGGGGTGCAATCCGCGCTCAATCCGGACTGGCCCGAGGGGCAATTCACGAGTTTGAAGGTGGGGCTTATGGCTTGTTCAAATGAATACGGAGGGTATTTCATCGTCCTGGTTGATCATCCAATGGTGGAACCGGAGACATATCGGATGTTAAAGAGCTATTTTCTTAGGAATCCAGATAAGATAATTATCCCTGTTCGTGGCGGCAAGCGGGGCCACCCATTGATAATCCCGGATTTCCTGAAAGGACAGATAATCGCTTTTTCAGGTGAGACGAGCCTGCGAGATATTCTAAGGAATTGTAGCCATCAAACCCATGAATTGCCGGTCGAGGATTCCGGCATCCTCAGGGATATCGACACGGCAAAGGATTTGGAGCCGCTTCGATAATGGGTGTCGTCGGCAAGAGAGTCGCTCGGGTGGAGGGGCATGAGCGGGTAGGGGGCGCCGGCCTGTTCGCCGACGATCTAAAATTTCACGGCATGATTCACGCGGCCGTTGTGCGCTCGCCGGTGGCCCGGGGTCTGATCCGCAAACTCGATTTCAGGCGGGCCCTTAAGGTGCCGGGTGTTAAGGGTGTCTTCACATTCAAGGACATCCCCGGCAAAAACTGTGTGCCTATTGTAATCGACGATCAGCCATTCCTCGCCGAAAAATATGTTAATTATGTAGGCGAGCCGATCGCGGTGGTCGTGGCCGAGAGCCGCAAGGCCGCCAGAACGGCAGCCTCAATTGCAGGAGTAGGAATAAATGAATTGCCGGCATTACTTGATCCGCTTAAGGCCCGCAATCATCGCGCGATTCACCTTTTCGGCGACGATAACATTTTCCGCCACATGAAAATTCGCCGCGGCGATATGGAAAAAGCATTCGCCAACTGCGATGTAATAATTGAAAACGAATACCGCACCCCATACCAGGAGCACGCCTATATCGAACCGCAGGCGATGATCGCTATCCCTTATCCCGATGGCAGCATCGAGATACGCGGCTCGATGCAGTGTCCGTTCTATGTCCGCAAGGCCGTGACTACCATACTCGACCTGCCCGAGTCGAAGGTGCGAGTCGTCCAATGCGCCACCGGGGGCGGGTTCGGCGGCAAAGAGGACGTGCCCTCTCTTCTGGCCTGCCAAGCGGCGCTCCCGGCATGGAAGCTCGGGGTGCCGGTAAAGCTTGTCTACGATCGCGCCGAGGATATGATATCAACGTCCAAACGTCACCCGGGCTGGATTCATTACAAATCCGGAGCCACTAAAGACGGCGTCTTGCGGGCTGTCGAGGCCGAGTACGTGATCGATGGCGGGGCTTATTCAACCCTCTCCGCGGTGGTACTCTTCAGAGGCACTGTCCACGCGGCCGGGCCTTATAAATGCGAAAATGTGAAGGTCGATAGCTACGCGGTGGCGACAAACAAAGTCCCCACCGGCGCTTTCCGAGGATTCGGCTCGCCCCAGATACTCTTCGCGGTTGAGTCGCAGATGGACCAACTGGCCGAGAAACTGGGAATCAATCCGCTTGAATTTCGCAGGATTAACATTCTCCGTAAAGGCGACTGCACCGTAACGGGCCAGAAGATCGAGCACAGTATCGGCCTTGAGGAAACGCTCGATAGAGTGATTCAGGCCTCAGGCTGGTCACCCTCAACCCCCAAAGAAGATGGAGTTGGATTCGGATTATCGACGATTTTTTACGGCGTCGGGCTGGGCGCCGGGGGCAAACATCTGGCGCGAACCGGCGCGCGTGTCATGCTGCACGAGGATGGCTCCGTTTTATTCTCCGTTGGCACTACGGAAATCGGCCAGGGGATGGCCACTGTGCTCTCGCAGATTGTGGCTGATGAGCTTAGCGTGCCGCTTTCCTGGGTTTGCATGACCCCGACCGACACCAGCCGGGTCCCCGATTCCGGCCCGACCGTGGCCTCGCGCTCTACCACTATGTCGGGCAACGCGCTCAAAGACGCCTGCTTGAAAATCTGGGGGGTCTTGCATGATGAGGCCGCCTGCATGCTCGGCCAGATGACCCCGGAGATTGCATTTGAGGACGGCCTCGCGATGTGCGGGGACAGGAAAATCCCATTGTTGGATATAATAAAATCGTGCGTCGCCAAGCGGCGGCCGCTTTCGGCCGAGGGGTGGCATATCTCACCGCCCACGAGTTTCGATAGCGACACCGGTCAGGGCGATGCATATGTCACATACGCCTACGCGTCCAACCTGGCCAAAGTCAAGGTCGACCGCGAAACCGGCGAGGTGACTGTCTTAAAAATCTGGTCGGCGCACGATGTTGGCAAGGCGATCAATCCCGCCCTGGCCGAGGGACAGATCGAGGGCGGGACGCTTCAAGGCGTGGGGTTTGCTCTCATGGAAGAGATGAAGACCGACGACAAGGGCCGAATTATCAACCCTGAGTTCTCGACATACATAATCCCCACCGCCAAAGATCAGCCGGAGATCGTGCCGATCATTGTTGAGCATCCATACCCCGACGGGCCATACGGCGCCAAGGGGTTTGGCGAACAACCGCTCATGGGGATTGCTCCGGCAATTGCAAATGCCGTGCAGGATGCGGTTGGTGTCAGGATACGGGACTTGCCGTTGACAGCGGAGAAAATTTGGCAGAGGCTTAAGAAGAAATGAAACTCCGATTTAGGCTCAATGGCAAGTTCATCGCACTCGAAATCCCCGGGGCCGAGCGCCTTATCGACCTATTGCGCGAGAGGCTTGACCTGGTTGGCACTAAGGAGGGTTGCGGCAAGGGCGAGTGCGGCGCCTGCACCGTGCTTTTGGACGGAAAACCTGTTTGTTCCTGTTTGATACTGGCCGCACAGGTGGCAGGACGCGAAATTGTTACAATCGAGGGCGTAGCCGCGGATAAGCGTTATGCCCAAATATTGAATGCTTTCGAGGAAACCGGCGCTGTGCAGTGCGGATACTGCTCGCCGGGAATGATCGTATCGACCGCGGCGCTGCTTGAGAAAGACCGACATCCCTCCAACGAGGAGATCAAGCGCGCCCTGGCCGGAAATCTCTGCCGCTGCACCGGATACAGCAAGATAATCGAGGCCGTGTCGCGCGCGTCCGAGCTCATGGCCCAGGATCAGAAATGATTGATCAGGACACTATAAGCCCGTCAAACCTCCGTCAGGCTCTCGCGGCCAGGGCGCGCCCCAATGTGGCCGTGGTCGCCGGCGGCACGGATATTCTGGTTCGGCTCCATGACCGGGTCGACAGGCCCTGGCCGAAACTCCTGGTGCTCGACGGTATTAAGGCGCTGGGCAAAATTACGCTCCACGATGATTTCGTCTCCATCGGCCCCCTTATTACATTCTCCGAAATTGAAATCTCGCCAATCATTAAGAAATACGCCCCACAATTGGCGCAGGCCGCCACCGTAGCCGGTTCGGTGCAAATTCGCAACCGGGCCACGATCGGGGGCAATATCGCCAACGCCTCCCCGGCTGGCGACCTGATCCCGCCGCTCTATGTTCTGGGAGTGACATTGGAGCTATCAAGCGCCAGGGCCAAACGGCTCGTATCCATTGAAAAATTTTTCGTCGGTCCGGGAAAGACGATCCTTAAATCGAATGAGCTTATTACTGCCATTAGAATCCCCAAAATAAAAAGCATTGGGTTCTTCCTCAGGCTTGGCACGAGGCAAGCTCTTGCCATTAGCAAAGTCTCCGTGGCGGCCGCTCTCAGGCTAAAGAATGGTCGAATCTCAGATGCGAAAATCGCCCTGGGGGCCGTGGCGCCAACTGTGATTAGAGCCGGATTTGCCGAGGAATTTCTTCGTGGCAACCGACTCGATATCGCTTTGATTCATCGCGCCGCGGAGACCGCCGCGTCCGAAGCCCGGCCCATAGATGATATTCGCTCGATCGCGGCCTATCGAAAAGAGATGGTCGCTGTCCTCATGAAACGCGGCCTGATGAAAATTCTGGAATCGATGTGATGGCCAAAGAGAGCCCACAAGGCAACAAATACAGTGTCATCGGCAAGGTCACGCCGCGTGTCGATGCGATCGACAAAATCACCGGCCGCGCCCGTTATGGCGCCGACCACAACCGCGCCGGTCAGCTTTATGGAGCCGTCCTGCATTCGGCATATCCCCATGCCATTATTAAATCGATCAGTACCGAGAAAGCCAGGGCACTTAATGGTGTCCGCGCCGTGCTGACACACGATAATATCCCCGGCGCAAAATCGTTTGGCGGAATTGTCCCCCACCAGATGGTACTCTGCTCCGATAAGGTCCGGTATGTCGGCGACGCCGTCGCGATCGTGGCTGCCGAGACGCCGGAGTTGGCCGAGAAAGCGATCAAGTTAATCGAGGTTGAATATTCTCCCTGTCCGGTCGTCTCCGATCCGGAGCAAGCCCTGTCGCCATCATCTCCGTTGGTGCATGAGGATGGCAACCTTTGCGCCCA
>Ga0315284_10009489_pt1 | contig 13867 bp, 12 predicted proteins | sample YL17G09_16_MG_FD_203696 | JGI IMG/M metagenome (GOLD analysis project Ga0315284, IMG submission 203696) | Sediment microbial communities from Yellowstone Lake, YNP, Wyoming, USA - YL17G09_16 | ecosystem: Environmental > Aquatic > Freshwater > Lake > Sediment | place: USA: Wyoming | collected... | reverse complement strand
CCCGAGATAACCCAGGTGTTGGAGGGCGTTGTTGAAGTGTCAGCGCGGGCGAATCCCGCTCGGGAAGAAGACGGTGCCTGAATATGGGCAAGAAGCTGATTGAGGTGGCGCTGCCGCTGGAGGCGATCAACAAGGCCAGCGCGCGGGAGAAGTCGATCCGGCATGGGCATCCGTCCACGCTGCACCTTTGGTGGGCGCGGCGCCCGTTGGCGGCGGCGCGAGCGGTGATCTTCGCGCAGATGGTGGACGACCCGGCGGCGCCCCCGACCACGTGGTGCGCACCGTCACCGAGAATTGCCGCACGCTGAAGTTCAAGACCTACGGCTTCGAAGAGGAGTAGGACCAGCGCCGGAAGGAAGCTGCCGCAATCGAGCAAGCGCTACGGAGAGGCGCGGCGGCGGGACACCTTTGACAGCACCGGGGGGCTGTGTTACGGTTTTCAGGTTCCGATGGCAGCCACAAATCCGCGGGAAACCACGCACCCGCCGCCGCGCCGCACCGCACTCAATTCCGTCCACAAGAGAATCGGCGGCCGCATGGTAGCGTTCGGCGGCTGGGAAATGCCGGTGGAATACAGCGGCATCGTCGCCGAGCACATGGCGGTGCGGACGCGCGCCGGCCTGTTCGACGTCAGCCACATGGGCGAAATCGAGGTGCGCGGGCCCGAGGCCCTGCGCCTGGTGCAGCACGTCACCTCGAACGACGCCGCGCGCCTCTCCACGGGTCAGGCCCAATACAGCGGCCTGATGTACCCGCAGGGCACGCTGGTGGACGACCTGCTGGTCCACAAGATGGCCGACGGCCACTATCTGCTGGTGGTGAACGCTTCCAACCAGGACCGCGACTTCGCCTGGATGCGCGAACAGAACCGCTTCGACTGTGAGGTGCGCAACGCCGGCGACGCGTACACGCAACTGGCCGTCCAGGGGCCGCGGGCGCCCGCCATCCTTCAGAAGCTGACCGAAACGGACCTGGGGGCCATCCGCTACTACTGGTTCACGGGCGGGCGCGTGGACGGCGTCGAGTGCCTCATCGCCCGCACCGGCTACACCGGCGAGGACGGCTTCGAGATTTACTTCGCGCCCGGCGAATCGGAGCGCTTGTGGAACGGGCTGCTGGAAGCGGGCCGCGAGGACGGGCTGATCCCCTGCGGCCTGGGGGCGCGCAACACGCTGCGCCTGGAGGCGGCCATGGCGCTCTACGGCCACGAAATCGACGAGACGCACACGCCGCTGGAGGCCAACCTGGGCTGGATCTGTAAACTGGAGAAAGGCGACTTCCTGGGCCGCGAGGCGCTGGCGCGGCAGAAGCAGGAGGGCGTGCGCCGCCGCCTGGCCGGTTTCGAGATGACCGGCCGCGGCATCGGCCGGGACGGCTATCCGGTCTACGTGAACGGCAACGAGGCCGGGTACGTGACCAGCGGTTCGCCCGCCCCCTTCCTCAAGAAAAACATCGGGCTCGCCTACCTGCCGGCGGAATTCTGCCAGGCGGGCCGGGAACTGGAGATCGGGATCCGCAGGCAGCGCGTGGCCGCGCGCCTTGTGGAAACACCTTTTTATAAGAGGCAGCACAAATCATGAGCTATCCCCCCAATTACCGTTATACGCGGGAGCACGAGTGGATTCGGCTCGAAAACGACACCGCCGCCGTCGGCATCACCGACCATGCCCAGGAGCAACTGGGCGACATCGTTTACCTGGAACTGCCGAAGGTCGGCGACCGCTTCAGCGCCACGCAGCCGCTGGGCACGGTGGAATCGGTGAAGGCCGTCTCCGATATCTACTCGCCGGTGACCTGCGAGGTTGTCGATGTCAACGCCGAGCTGGCCGCGCACCCGGAGTTGCTGAACCAGGACCCGCACGGCGCCGCCTGGCTGGTGAAGGTACGCCTTGCCGACCGCGCCCAGCTCGATGGCCTGCTGTCGGCGGAGCAGTACGAAGCCTACATTGCCGAAGAGGCAGTGAAGAGTGACAAGTGATAAGTGACGAGCCACCCGGTCCTCACTCGTCACTGGTCACTGGTCACTGGTCACTCGTCATGCGCTATCTTCCGAAGTCCGATATTGAGCGGCGCCAGATGCTGGAGGCGCTGGGGTTGGGCGGCATGGAGGAGCTGTTCGCCCACATCCCCGCCGAGATCCGCCTTTCGCGCCCGCTGAATCTTCCCGACGGCGTTTCGGAGATGGAGGTGCTGCGGTATTTCCAGAAGCGGGCGGGCGAGAACGCGGCCGGCTACGTCTCGTTTTTGGGCGCCGGTGTCTACCACCACTTCCGGCCCGTGGTCATCGACTCGCTGATCTCGCGCGGCGAGTTCTATACCGCCTACACGCCCTACCAGGCGGAGATCGCCCAGGGCACGCTGCAGTCCATCTTCGAATTCCAGACCATGATCTGCCAGCTCACCGGCATGGAAGTGGCCAACGCTTCCATGTACGACGGCTCGACGGCGCTGCCCGAAACGGTGCTGATGGCGGCGCGAATCACGGGACGGCGCAAGGTGGCCGTGGCCCGCTCCGTGCACCCGGAGTACCGGCAGGTGCTCGACACCTACACGCGCTTTCAGGGCATCCAGGTGCGGGAACTGGAGTATGACCGGGAGGCGGGCACGCTGGCGCCGTTTACCATCGACGATGGCGTGGCCGCCATCGTCCTGCAATCGCCCAATTTCTTCGGGATCGTCGAGGACCTCGAGCGGGCGGCGGAAATGGCCCACGCCGCCGGCGCGCTGTTGATCGTGGTCATCACCGAGCCGGTGTCGCTGGGGCTGCTCAAGCCGCCGGCCTCGGCCGATATCGTGGCCATGGAAACGCAGGCTTTGGGCATGGCGCCCAGTTACGGCGGGCCCTACGCCGGGGTGATCGCCACGCGCGAGAAATACGTGCGCAGCATGCCCGGGCGCCTGGTGGGGCAGACCACCGACGCGCAGGGCCGGCGCGGCTTTTGCCTGACGCTGGCCACCCGCGAGCAGCACATCCGCCGCGAAAAAGCCACCTCCAACATCTGCACCAACCAGGCGCTGTGCGCGCTGATGGCCGCCATCTTCATGACCGTGTACGGCAAGGAGGGCCTGCGCGAGCTGGCCCGGCAGAACCTGGCCAAGGCCCATTACGCCGCGTCGCGGTTGAAGCTGAAGTTCTCCGGGCCGTTTTTCAACGAGTTCGTGGTGGCGGGCGGAAAGACCAGGGCGCTGTTGGACAAGAAGATTCTCGGGGGGCTGGATTTGCGCAAGTTTTATCCGGAGCTCGGCGAGGCGCTGCTGGTCGCGGTCACCGAGGTTCATACGCGCCAGCAGATCGACGAATTGATCGCCGGGCTGAGGTGAAGAACCTTAGCCGCAGATTTCGCAGATGGCACAGATTCAATCCGTGTAATCGGCGAAATCTGCGGCTAAGGTTGTCAATTGTTTCAATGAAGAAAGCAAGGCCACACGTCAACCAGAACGAAGGGCTGATCTTCGAGCACTCCTCGCCGGGCAAGCGGGCCTGGCAGTTGCCGCCGCTCGACGTGCCGGAGGTGGACCCGGCCGCGGCGCTGGGCGGCGACCACATACGCGAGAGCATCGGCGGCTTCCCCGAGGTGAGCGAGGTGGAGGTGGTCCGCCACTTCACCCGCCTCTCCACCTGGAACTACGGTGTGGACACCGGCCTGTACCCGCTCGGCTCCTGCACCATGAAATACAACCCCAAGGTGAACGAGGTGGTGGCGCGGCTGGAGGGCATCGCCGGCGTGCATCCCTACCAGCCGGACGCCCTGGCCCAGGGCTGCTTGAAGATCCTGCGGCTGCTTTCCGGCTGTCTGCTGGAGATCACCGGGATGGAGGCCATCACGCTGCAGCCGGCCGCCGGCGCCCACGGGGAGTTGACGGGCATCCTGCTGGTCCGCGCCTATCTGGAATCGCGGGGCAACCCGCGCCGGAAGATCCTGATCCCGGACTCCGCGCACGGCACCAATCCGGCCACCGCGGCGATTGCCGGCTACCAGGTGGAAAACATCCGCTCCAACGCCCTGGGGACCGTGGACCTGGATGTTCTTCGCCGCGCCGTCACCGAAGAGGTGGCGGCGCTGATGATCACCAACCCGAACACCCTCGGCATTTTCGAGGAGAACATCGGCGCCATCGCCGAAATCCTGCATGCCCGCGGCGCGCAGCTTTACATGGACGGCGCCAACATGAACGCGCTGGTGGGCATGGTGCGGCCCGGCGACGCCGGCGTGGACGTGATGCACCTGAACCTGCACAAGACCTTCTCCACGCCCCACGGCGGCGGAGGGCCGGGCGCCGGGCCGGTGGGTGTCAAGAAGCACCTGGAGCCGTTCCTGCCCGTTCCCGTGCTGGAGAAGGGCGCCGGCGGCCGCCTGCGCCTGATCCACCACCGGCCGCAGGCCATCGGCCGGGTGCGCGCCTTCACCGGCAACTTCGGCGTGCTGGTCCGCGCCCTGGCCTACATCCTGGCCTGCGGCGGCAACGGGCTGAAGGCCGCCACCCAGGACGCTGTGCTGAACGCGAATTACATCCGCAAGGGTCTTGAGGATGTCTACGACCTGCCCTACAAGCAGCCCAGCCTGCACGAATGCGTGTTCAGCGACCGCCTGCAGGCCGGCCACGGCGTGCGCACCGGCGATATCGCCAAGCGCCTGATCGATTACGGCTTCCACCCTTACACCGTCAGCTTCCCGCTGATCGTGCACGGCGCGCTGATGATCGAGCCGACCGAGAGCGAGAGCAAGGAAGAGCTGGACCTGTTCATCGAGGCCATGCGGGAGATCGCGCGGGAGGCCGAGCAGGAGCCCCAGACGGTGCTCGCCGCGCCGCATACCACGCGGGTCGGCCGGCTGGATGAAGTTACGGCCGCCCGCCGCCCCATCCTCCGCTGGCAGGAACCGATTGCGGAGTGAGTAGACTCCGCACTCCGAATTCCGCACTCCGCACTCGGCTCAGGCGATTTTGCGCAGCTTGACTATTTAGACGATGGCGGACGTCCAAGAGGTGTCAAAAGCTGCAACAGAGCCGCGAGCGTAAGCGAACGGGTGCCCGCGCAGCGCATGGGCTCGGTTGTCCTGCAGCACCCGCTCGCTTACGCTCGCGGCTCTGCTGCGGATCGCTGCCGGACGTGCTGCAGGATGGCATCGACTACCTGGTCGATGGTGAGGGAAGAGGAATCGAGGTAAATGGCGTCGGGGGCCTGGAGCAGGGGCGAGTCGGCGCGCTGGCTGTCGCGCCGGTCGCGCTCCTTGATTTCCGCCATGAGCTGCTTCAGGCGGGCGGGATCGCCGGGCGTCCCGGCATCCGACTGGGCCAGCCGGCGGCGGCCGCGCACCTCGGCGCTGGCGTCCAGGTAGACCTTCACTTCCGCGTCCGGGAAGACCTTGGTGCCGATATCGCGGCCTTCCATCACCACGTTGCCGGAGCGCCCCAGCTCACGCTGCCGCCGGACCAGCGCCCGGCGAACACCGGGCAGCGCGGAAACGATGGAGGCCGCCTGGCTGACCTCCTCGCCGCGAATGACGTCGGTAATGTCTTCGCCGTCGGCCAACAGCCGGTTGCCCTGCGCGGTGGACAGGAAACGGTAGTGGATGTCCCCGGCCAGTTCCTCGAGCGCCGGCGCGTCCGACAGCGGAACGCCGCGGCGCAGCGCGAACAGCCCCACCGCCCGGTACATGGCCCCCGTTTCGATGTAGGGGCAGCCGAGGCGCTGTGCCAGCAGCCGCGCCACCGTGCTCTTGCCCGCCCCGGCGGGCCCGTCAATGGCTATAACCATCAGGCTACAGGCTACAGGCTACAGGCTGCAGGCCGCAAGGCGGTTCCTTCCTGCAGCCTGTAGCCTGCAGCCTGCGGCCTAAATGCGGTGGAACGCCTTGAGAATCTCGCGCAACTCATACTTCAGCACCACGGGGCGTCCGTGCGGGCAGCTCATGGGCGCTTCGGTGCGGGCCAGCTCATCCAGCAGCCACTGCATTTTCGCGGTGTCCAGCGGCATGTTCACCTTGATCGCGGCGTGGCAGGCAATGGAGGCGGCCACGCGGCTGCGGGCGTCGGCCAGCGGGCGGACGTGCGTGGCGTCGATTCCATCCAGCAGCTCGTGCAGCATCTTCTCGATCTCCGCGGCGGCGATGCCGGCGGGCGCGGATTTGACGGCGATGGTGCGGCGCCCGAAGGGCTCGATCTCGAAGCCGTTGGCCTCCAGCTCCCCGCGGATGTCGTCCAGGGCGGCCTGCTGGGCGGGTGTAAGCTGGATGACCAGCGGCATCAGCAGGTGCTGGCCCTCGGCGCGGCCGGCGGAGCGCTGGCGCAAGGTCTTCTCGAACAGGATGCGCTCGTGGGCCACGTGCTGATCGATGATCCACAGGGCGTCGTCGCCGGCCGCGACGATGAAGCTTTCGCGAAGCTGCCCCAGCGGCCGCAACCCGGCCAAGTCGGGGCCGCCCGCCGGACCTTCGACTTCGGACCCGCCGCGGCGGGGACCTTGGACTTCCATGTCGATGGGCGTGGCCGCGCTGAACTCGAAGCGGCGGCTCTCCGGCTCGACGCGCGGCGGCCGCAAGACCAGCGGCGGGGCGCCCTCGGCGCCGGGCGCGGGCTCCGCCGCCGCCCCCGGCTTCCCGACTCCCTCGGGAAACACCGGCTGCGGCGCCAGCACCGGCGGCGCGCTTACCGGGAAGGTGGAAACCGGGCGCGATTCGGTCAGGCGACGCCGCAGCGCGTCGCGGATGAAATCATGCACGAAGGCCTGGTGACGGAAACGCACCTCGATTTTGGACGGATGCACGTTCACGTCCACCTCGTCGAAGGGGATCTCCAGGAACAGCAGCGCCAGCGGGAAGGTGGACGACGGAATCAGGTTGCGGTAGGCCTCGCTGATGGCGTGCAGCGCCAGGCGGTCGCGGATCAGCCGCCGGTTCACGAAGATGAAAATGGAATTGCGATTCGGCTTCTGGAATTGCGGCCGGGAGATGAAGCCGGAGAGGCGAAGCGTCTTGGCCGCCGGCCGGCGCTCGGCGTCGGAATCGGCGCCCGGGTGCTCGGGGGTGAACCCGGGGGGCGCGCCGCTGGTGGCCGACGGGATCAGCAGCTCGGTCTCGATCTGGCCCAGCTCCACGAGCTGTTCCAGCGTCTCGGGGCCGAAAATCTGGAACAGGCGCTCGCGGTGCGAGGCCACCGGCGTCACGCTGAGCAGATCGCCGGTGGCGGCGGTCAGCCGGACCTGCCGCTCGGGATGCGCCAGGGCGTAATGCGTGGCCAGCGAAGCGATGTGCGCCAGTTCGGTAGGCTCCGACCTCAGGAACTTGCGGCGCGCCGGAATGTTGTAGAACAGGTCGCGCACGCTGATGGCGGTGCCGGGCGGGAGGCCGGCCTCGCGCACCTCGGCCAGGCGGCCGCCATTGATCTCCAGGCGCGTGCCCGCGCCTTCCTCGGCCGCGCGGGTCTCCAGCGTGAGCCGCGAGACGGCGGCGATGGAAGGCAGGGCTTCGCCGCGGAAGCCCAGGGTGGAAACCGAGAGCAGGTCGTCGGCCGTACGCAGCTTGCTGGTGGCGTGGCGCTCGAAGGCCAGCAGGGCGTCGTCGCGTCCCATGCCGCAGCCGTCGTCGGTGACCCGGACCAGCTTCTTGCCGCCCGCTTCCACGTCGATGCGGATGGCCGAGGCGCCCGCGTCCAGCGCGTTCTCGACCAGTTCCTTGACCACCGACGCCGGGCGCTCCACGACCTCGCCCGCCGCGATCTTGTTGGCCACGTTGTCGGGGAGAATGCGGATCTTGCCCATCGCCGTGGGCGATTATTTCATACCGGCGCGGGAACCGCCAAGGAACAAAGACCGACGGGCCCCTTGTGCCGCCGGCCTCCCGCCGGCGGTGCGGTCCTGGCCGCACAAGGCTATTGCCCCGCCCGGCCGCCCATGGTAGATTCTTGAGACCTTCATCCCGTGCGGTAGTGTGACATCATGCCTGAGCTCCCGGAGTCTTTAGCACCGAAAAGCGCCAGAGCGGAACGGGACGAAACGGAGTACCGGACGATCTCCTACCGCTCGGTGGTGATCCTGGTCGTTCTGGTGGTGGCCGGCGTTGGCGTGGGCATCTCCGTGTTCCTCTACCCCGAGCAGATCAAGCGCGCCATCGCCAAGTTGCTGGAAAGCACCGGCGGCACCGCCGTCGCCCCGGCCCTCGAACAACGGCAGGCGCGCTTCGTCAATATCGACGGCACGGTCCGGGTGAAGAAGGCCAACGGCGTGCACTGGGTGGCCGCCTCCCCCAACCTGGCCCTGGAAAAGGGGGACGTGGTTCAAACCTCTTCCGACGGGCAGGCGCGCATCGCTTTCGCCGACGGCACCATCTATATGGTGCGGGCCGACACGCTGCTGGTGGTGGAGGAGAACTCCGGAGTGCCCAACTCCAAGGTCACCAATGTGTCGGTACAGGTGACGACGGGCGAAGTCGATCTCTCGACCACCAAGTTTGAGGGCGAGTCCAAGGTGGTGTTCGCCAATGCCGTGGCCCGCATCGCCCAGGACACCCGGGCCAGCGTCAGGAACGATCCCAAGAGCCAGACCAGCCAGTTCACCATGACCCAGGGCCATGCCGAGGTGCTGCGCGGCAGCGAGAAAGTCGAGCTCGGCTCCTACGAACAGGTGTCGTTCCAAGCAGATTCGAGCGCCATGGAGCGGCGGCGCGTCGTGGGGCCGCCGATGTTGCTGACGCCGGTCAACCAGGCGCCGGTGATCGCCGCGGAAACCGGCAGGACCGAGGTTACCTTCGTTTGGAGCCCGGTTCCCACGGCCAAGAACTACCGCCTGCGCCTTTCCACCTCGCCCATTTTCTCCACGCTGGTGTACGACAAAAAAGTGCCCTCGAGCACCGCAAAAGTCCCGGCCTTGACGGAGGGCGTCTATTACTGGGCGGTATCGTCGATCGGCGAAAACGGCAAAGAGAGCCAGACCAGCGACGCCAGCAAGTTCAGCCTCCTCCGGCAGAAGGACGAGATTCTGCTGGAGGTGCAGAACGTGATTCAGCACGGCAAAACGATCGAGATCGTGGGGCGGACCGAACCCGGCGCCCGCATCATGGTGAATGATCAGCCGGTGTTTGCGGTTCAGCCCGACGGGAGCTTCAAGCACTTCACCCCGCCGTTCACCACCAACGGCGCCAACATCATCACCGTGACGGCGCAGAACGCGAAAGGGCAGATCGCCACGCGCCGCAAAACGGTGTACATTCAATAGTACGGGCTTGGCAGGGGCGGCGCCCCGGCGGCCAGGGGCAGGGGCCGCGGGCCGCCCGCGGGATGGGTATGGGATGGCCGCCGCGACAGGATAGGGAGTAATTCGCGCGATGAACCTGCGTTCGCTATTCAGTCTGTTTTCATCGGACCTGGCCATTGACCTGGGCACAGCCAACACCCTGATCTATGCCAAGGGCAAGGGCATCGTGGTCAACGAGCCCTCCATTGTCGCCATCAACAAGAACACCGGGGAGGTGGAAGCGGTGGGCAAGGAGGCCAAGGAGATGCTGGGCCGCACCCCGGGCAACATCGTGGCCATCCGGCCGCTGAAGGATGGAGTCATCGCCGACTTCAAAGTCACCGAGAAGATGCTGAATTACTTCATCCGGAAGGCGCACAACCGCAAGATGCTGGTGCATCCGCGGATCGTGATAGGGGTGCCCAGCGAGATCACCCAGGTGGAGAAGCGCGCGGTGACGGAGTCGGCCTACCAGGCCAAGGCCTGCGAGGTGCACCTGGTGGAGCAGGCCTTGGTGGCGGCCATCGGGGCGGGCATGCCCATTACCGAGCCCTGCGGCAACATGATCGTGGACATCGGCGGGGGCACCACCGACATCGCCGTGATTTCCCTGTCCGGCATCGTCTACAGCCGCTCGGTGCGTGTGGCCGGCAACGAGATGGACGAGGCCATCATGCACTACCTGAAACGCAAATATAACCTGCTGATCGGCGAGCGCACCGCCGAGCAGATCAAGATCGAAGTCGGCTCCGCCTACCCGCTGGAGAAGCCGCTGACCATGGAGATCAAGGGCCGCAACCTGATCGAGGGCGTGCCCAAGACCCTGACCATCGACGACAGCGAGATTCGCGAGGCGCTGTCGGAGTGCGTCTCCACCATCATGAACGCCATCCGGGTGGCGCTGGAGCGCACCCCGCCCGAGCTGTCGGCCGATATCAGCGACCGCGGCATCGTGCTGACCGGCGGCGGCGCCCTGCTGAAGAACCTGGACAAGCGCATCCGCGAGGAGACCGGCCTGCCGGTCTCGATCGCCGACGATCCGCTGGCCTCCGTGGTCCTGGGCACCGGCAAAATGCTGAGCGATTTCAAACTGCTGCGCAAGATCTCGATCGAGTAGAAGACAGGCTACAGGCTGCAGGCTGCAGGCCACAGGAAGTGCGACTGGAACCTGCAGCCTGTAGCCTGTGGCCTGTAGCCTCTCATGGACACGCTGTTCAGCCGCTATCGCAACGCCGTGGTGCTGGTGGCGGCCCTGTTCCTGCAACTGGTCCTGCTGGCCTTCCAGATCAAGCGCGACAAGGATGTTCCGCTGCTCCGCATCTGGGCCGTCGGTGCCATCACGCCCCTGGAAAAGCTGGTGAGCAGCGGCGTCCGCGGCGTCTACGGGGTGTGGCACGACTATGCCGACCTGCGCCAGGCGCGGCAGGAAAGCCAGGGGCTCTTGGAAGAGGTCAGCCGGCTCAAGCTGGAGCGGCACCGGTTGCTGGAAGAGGCGGCCGAAGCGCGCCGGCTGCGCGCCCTGGTGCAGTTCCGCGACCTGACGCCCTCGGTCACCGTGGCCGCCCGCGTCATCGGATCCAGCGCCTCGGAAACGTCCCGCGTGCTGTTTCTCGACAAGGGCAGCGAGTCCGGCATCCGGCCGAACATGGCGGTGATTACCCCGGATGGCATCGTCGGCAAGGTCCACCGTGTCTTCCGCGGCACGGCGCAGGTGCTGGTGATCACCGACCCGGACAGCGGCCTGGGCGCGGAGTTGGGCGCGCTGCTGCAGTCTTCCCGCGTGCATGGCGCATTGCGCGGCTATGGCGGCTTCTTCTGCCAGCTCCGCTACATCGCCAACGACGAAAAAGTGGAACCCGGCGATCTGGTAGTTACTTCCGGCGAGGACCGCATCTATCCCAGGGGTCTGCCCATCGGCGTCGTCACCTCCGCCAAGAACGGGCCGGTGTTCAAGGAAATCATGGTGCAGCCGTTGGCCCGGCTCAACCGGCTGGAGGAAGTGCTGGTGGTAACGCGCGGCGCGGACCAGGAGATTCCGGCCAGGCCCGAGCCTGCGCCGGCGGTTGCCGAAACCACGCCGGCTGAACCCCCGCGGGCGCCCCCCGCTTCCGCTGCGCCGGGGACCGGCGCAAAGCCGGCAGCCGACGCTGCGGCCAAGCCCAAGGCGGTTCCTGGACTGGCGGGCTCCCGCACCAAGCCCGAAACCGACGCCGATCGGCTACAGGATGCGTATCGGGCCGTGCAGGCCCAGAAGAGCGAGGCGCAGCGGGCGCTGGGCGGGTTGATGCTGCCGGCGACGGGCGGCGGAGTCACGGACATGGCACGCCAGCCGCCTGCGACCGCGGCCGCGCCCGCGGCCCGCAAGCCGCCGGCGACCAGTGCCGCCCCCGGGAGCGCGGGCGTGCCGCCCGCTCAGGGGCCGCCCGCCGGCAGTAATGTAGGGGCGCCGCTCGCTGCGCCCCGCAAACCTCCTCCAACCACCGGGGGTACAGCAAGCAGCGCCCCTGCCGTCCAGCCGCCATCGCCGCCGCGCAAGGCGCCTCCGACATCGGCAGCTCCGGCAGGGAACGCCGGCCCAGGCCAACCGCAATCCGCACCGCGCAAGGCGCAACCGAAACCGCCGCCGTCCACCACCGGCCAGTCCCCTGAAGGAGCGAAACCCCAACAGCCGACGCAACAGAAGCCGCCAGAACAGCCGCCATCGGATTCACCGTCTCCGTTGGCTTGGCTGTCTCCGCACTCCGCATTCCGCATTCCGCACTTCTTCGGACGCCAGGAGGACCGCTGACGTGAAAGTCGCTGTCCGGATGCGGTCCAATTTGCGGGTTGAGGTGCACCGCTTCAATCCGCTGCTGGCCATCTTCGCTTCCCTGTTCGCCATCCTGATTCAGGGCTACCTGCCGATGTGGTTCCCGACAACAGCGGCGCTGGACCTGCCGCTGCTGGTGACCCTGTACTTTGCGCTGAGCCGGCGCAGCCAGATCGCCGGTCTGCTGATCGGCGCGGTGATCGGCCTGGCCCAGGACAGCCTGAGTCACGGGCCCATCGGCATGTTCGGCATGACCAAGACCATCGTGGGATATGCGGCCTCATCGCTGGGCGTTCGCATCGACACCGAGCACCCGGGCGTGCGCCTGCTGGCCGTCTTCGGTTTTTACTACATGCACCTGGTGGTCTTCCTCGGGCTGCAGCGCGTGCTGCTGGAGAAGGCCATGCTGATGCCCGGCCCGCGCAGCCTGGCGGTGGCCATGGTGCATGCCATCCTGGCCGTCGTGCTGTTCCAGTTCCTCGACCGCTTCCGCAAAGACTACTGACCGCGCCCTAACTCACCACAAAGGCGCCTGGACACAAAGCTTCGTGCCCTTTTCTTTGCGACGTTGTGGCTTCGTGCCTTTGTGTTGAAGCGCTGGCGGCCGGGCTATTCTGTCTCTCTGTGGCTGATCCCCCTCCAGGACTCCCGATAGCAGCGTGATAGAATTTCTTCATGTCCGTTGCGGTGCGCTGTGCCGGGCTCCACAAGCGCTACGACAACAAGGTGGACGCGGTTCGCGGCCTGGATCTGGAGGTCGAACAGGGCGAGTGTTTCGGCCTGCTGGGGCCCAACGGCGCCGGGAAAACCACCACCATCGAGATCATCGAGGGCTTGCTGTCCGCCACGGCGGGCGAGGTCGAGGTTTTCGGCAAGCGCTGGGGCCGCGACGACGACGAGCTGCGCGAGTTGCTCGGCATCTGCCTGCAGGAAACCCGGCTGTCCGAAAAACTCAAGGTACGGGAAACGCTGGAGCTGTTCGCCAGTTTTTACCGCCGCCCCGCCGACCCGGCCCGCGTCATGCGGGAGGTGGAGCTGACCGAGAAGGCCGAAGCCTGGGTGGGCAAGCTGTCGGGCGGGCAAAGGCAGCGGCTGGCGGTGGCCTGCTCGCTGGTGGGCGACCCGCGCCTGCTCTTCCTGGACGAGCCCACCACGGGGCTGGACCCGCAGTCGCGCCGCCAGCTCTGGGAAATCGTTCGCAAGTTCAAGCGCCAGGGCGGGACCGTGCTGCTCACCACCCATTACATGGACGAGGCCGAGCGGCTCTGCGACCGCGTGGCCATCATCGACCACGGCAGGATCATCGCGCTGGGCACGCCGCGGGAACTGATCCACTCCTTGGGCGCCGAACACATCGTGGAATTCACGCTGGCCGACCCGGCTGCCTTTCCCGACCTGGGGGGCGACGGCCTGGCTGCCGTCCCCACGGTGCTCTCGGTGCGCCAGGAAGACGGCCTGTACGCGCTCACCGTCGGCGAGCCGCACCGCGCGCTCCCGGCCCTGTTCGACTGGCTGGAAGGGCGCGGCATCGAGCTGGCCCGCTTGAGCACCCGCCATGCCAGCCTCGAAGACGTGTTCGTGAAGCTGACCGGAAGGCACCTGCGCGAGGAATAGGCTGTGGGCTGTAGGCTGTGGGGGATGCGCTATACGCGTCAGTGCCTTTCCCACAGCCCACGGCCTACAGCCTACAGCCGGTGTAAGCATGATTAACTGGCGCGCCTATTCGCAATTACTGCTGGCCCGCAGCCGTGAGCTGTCGCGCGAGCCCGAGGTCGTGTTCTGGGTGTTCTTCTTTCCCGTGCTGCTGGCGGTGGCCCTGGGCATTGCCT
>Ga0315284_10009488_pt1 | contig 13868 bp, 9 predicted proteins | sample YL17G09_16_MG_FD_203696 | JGI IMG/M metagenome (GOLD analysis project Ga0315284, IMG submission 203696) | Sediment microbial communities from Yellowstone Lake, YNP, Wyoming, USA - YL17G09_16 | ecosystem: Environmental > Aquatic > Freshwater > Lake > Sediment | place: USA: Wyoming | collected... | reverse complement strand
GAAAGAGCCGATGCCAAAAAGACTCTTCCGCAAACGCTGTTGACCGGCTGTGAATTTGACACAGACATACTGCCGCAACCGACGGATTCGCCGGCTGATTATCTCAGCATGGCCTTTTCGCTGCCAAAATGGCTCATAATCGATTGGCTCGGCGAATTTGGCGCAGAATCAACCCGGCAAATCTGCTTTGCAAGTAACCGCAAGCCCAGCATTTATCTCAGGCCCAACCCCATTAAAACCACACTTGACCGGCTCATGGGAAAACTTCGCCAGGCAGATGTTGAACCGGAAATAGTAACCGATGCCTCGATGCTCAAGGTCAAAAATCCCGGAGCAATTCCCAAACTTGCCGGCTTTGCGGAAGGGCTTTTCAGCATCCAGGACATTGCAGCTTCACAGCCGGTGAGAATGCTAAAACCCCAGCCCTGCTGGAAGATACTCGATCTCTGTGCTGCTCCGGGCACAAAGACGACCCAGTTGGCTGAATTTACCGGCGATTCGGCAGAAATTATCGCAACTGATATTGATTCTAAGCGTCTGGAAAAGGTCAAAGAAAATATCAACCGGCTGGGCATCGGCAGTGTCAAAGTCATCGAATATGAAAGCATGGGGAAAGTTGCTGCCGAGCTCGGCCCTTTTGATTGCGTTCTGCTGGATGTTCCCTGCTCAAATACCGGTGTATTAGCTAAAAGGCCCGAGGTTCGCTACAGGCTCAGCCCAGAGGCGATAACTAAACTTGTGAAGGTACAAAATGAGCTGCTGACGTCTGCGGCAGCGATGGTCAAATCAGACGGCATAGTCTGCTACAGCACCTGCAGTTTACAGACTAACGAAAACAGCCGGCTTGTAAGAGGGTTTCTAAAGAAAAATCCCAAATTCCGGCTCGAATCGGAGAAACTTATCTTACCGTCGGCAGAAAACCTCGACTATGACGGTGGATACACAGCAATAATAACTGAAAAGTAAAAGCGAAAAAAACCAAAACTCAAAGCTAAAAACCATAGCGAGAACAAACCGAGTGAACTTTGGATTCGCATTTTTGGCTTTAAGTTTCAAACTTTAATCCACCGCTTTTCCACAAAATAGACTTGCGATGTGCAAAACCTGTCTAAAAAAAAATTTTTTCGTGCGCAACTTCAGTGTTGGCAGCAAGCTTTATTACGTGGAAAAGAAATTCTCTAAAATGCGGTTGATTTGTTTTGCAACTGGCCAATAATAGCCGCAAACGGATTTGTTTTTCTGCAGAAACTCAGCTGTCAATAGAAGAGGAGAGTTACAATGCAAAGCACGATCACGGATGAACGCTGCTGCGAGGCGGTGTCCCAGATAAATGCTATTAACGAAGCTCTTGCCGAAAAAATCGGGCCGCAAAAGTTTCGGATATGGTTCAAGAATTCGACGAAGCTAACACTTAACGATGGATATCTGAAGGTGGGAGTTCCGAACCTTTTTATAGCTGGCTGGATTGAAAATCATTTTTCGAACGAAATCCACCAGGCAGCTCAGGCCGTTACCGGCAGGGACCAAAAGATCAGTTTTACCGTAGACCCTGAGCTTTCCGGCCACCAGAGACGAACACAGCTGGATTCACAGGCCCAGCTGGTTGCCGGCACCCACAATCGGCTGCGCAGCCAAAAAACCGGAACACAGTCATCTGCGAATAAAAGATTGAAATTAAGCCTGGATACTTTTGTTGTTGGCAAGTCCAATCAGCTGGCCCACAACGCTGCCAAAGCGGTCGTCGAAGCGGAAAACAGCCCGTTTAACCCGCTGTTTATTCATGGAGGATACGGTGTGGGTAAAACACATCTGCTGCAAGGGATATGCAATGCAGTGTGCGAGAAGCGGCCGCAAACCAACTGGATGTATCTGTCAGCAGAGGATTTTGTCAATCAATTTGTGCTGGCCTTGAAGACAAAAAAGCTGGAGGCTTTCAGGTGCCGGATGCGACAAACGGATTTGTTGGCTATCGACGACATCCACTTCCTGGCCAGCAAGCCTTCAACGCAGGAAGAGTTCCTGCATACTTTCAATACGATCGATTTGGCAGGCAAACAGGTTGTCATGGTTTCCGACGCCCATCCAAAGATGATAGGCCAGCTGTCGGAAAAGCTGGTCAACCGATTCGTCTCGGGAATGGTCGTCAAGATTGATATACCAGATTTCCAGATGCGATGTCAAATCTGCAGTCAGTACACAAAAATAATGGGCGAACACATCCCTGATAGTGTAATACAATACATCGCCGAAAAACTCCGCACCAATGTCCGTGAACTTGAGGGGGCGTTGCTGAAAGTCATTGCCTTTGCATCACTGCAAAACCAAAAGGTCAGCCTCGCTATGGCCGGTGAAGTTCTGGCTGAGCACTTAGCCAGGACAGACCCTATTGTGCACATATCTGATATCGAATCGGCTGTTGCCACCTACTTCGGCATAACACCAGCCGACCTGCACTCGTCCAGGAAATGCCGAACCGTAGCTATGGCACGGCACTTTAGTATGTATCTGGCCAGAAAACACACCAAAATGTCGTCCTCAGAGGTAGGCAGGTTTATGGGCAACAAGAATCACGCCACAGTGCTTTTGGCCTGCAAAAAGGTCGAAGACCAGATCAGGCTAAACACAGAATTACACTGGCATGGACCGGCGGGCAACAGAATCTCCAAAGCCGGAACTATACTCGCCTCTCTTGAGGAAAGCATTGCCGGCTGAAGGCTATTCCGGCAGAAGCCGCTATTTGCAAGAAATAGCTCTTTAGCTTCTTGGAATTGCCGACCGGCACGTTATAATGCTTACATAGCGGCTTACTATGTTTTTTGGCAGCTTAAATCCGGAGATATGCTCATTATGAATTCACGGCAGCGGATTGCGAAAGTTCTGAATCATCAGGTGCCTGACCGGGTTGCTATAGATTTCGGGGCCGGCGGGCAGACCGGCATTGTAGCTTCGATGCTGTATAAAATCAAAAAGCATTACGGCCTGCTTGAGGAAGGCGAAAGGATTAAAATTATCGAGCCGTATCAGATGCTGGGGGAAGTTGACCGCAAAGTTCGGGACTTTTTCGAATTCGATGTAATCGGTGTCCAGCCGCTCAAAAATATGTTCGGTTTCGAGAACGAAAAATGGAAACCCTGGACACTCTTTGACGGTACGCCCGTATGGGTACCGGAACTGTTTAACACCGAGCCGGATGAAAATGGCAATATTCCGATGTATGCCGGCGGCGACAAAAATTACCCGCCCAGTGCTATAATGCCAAAAGACGGCTTCTATTTCGATGCAGTTATCCGGCAAAATCATTTTGAACCGGATAACCTCAACCCCGAGGATAATACCGAAGAGTTCGGCCTTTTATCCGACCAGGAGCTTGAGCATTTTTCAAAAGAGGTCAACAAGGCCTGCGATGATACGCAATGCGGCATCTATCTTACCGTTCCGGGAGCTGCCTTCGGAGATATAGCATTAGTGTCGGCTGTCTTCCTAAAGGACCCGAAAGGGATTCGTGACATCGCAGAATGGTACATGTCGATAGCTTTAAGGCCGGGTTATATAAAAAAGGTCTTCGGGATACAATCTGAAGTTGCGATGGACAATCTAAAGGCCATCTACAAAGCTGTCGGTGACAGGGTGCAGGTTGTCTTTATGTCCGGAACCGACTTTGGCTCACAGAATTGCCCTATGATTTCAGAAGCGACCTACAGGGACATCTATTTGCCGTTTCAGAAGAGGCTGAATGACTGGGTTCATAAGAACACCCACTGGAAGACGTTTATGCACTGCTGCGGCTCGATTGGGCCGTTAATAGAGGCTTTTATCGAAGCCGGTTTCGATATCCTTAACCCTGTGCAGTGCTCGGCAGCAAATATGGGGCCGGCTATGCTCAAAGCAAAGTACGGCGACAGAATTGTATTCTGGGGCGGAGGCATCGATACTCAAAAAACACTGCCGTTCGGAACCCCCGAAGAAGTTAAGGCAGAAGTTGCCGAACGTATCAGGACGTTCAAAAAAGGCGGCGGCTTTGTTTTTAACACGGTACATAACCTTCAGGTAGGGGTGCCGATTGAAAATTTCGAGGCCATGATTGAGGCCTATAATGAAAACCGCACTTATTAACTCAAAACTCGTCGGCTTTCAAAAAGCGATAAAGAAGGCGGGCGGCAGTATCGATTATATCGATTCTGCCGCCGCAGCTTTTCGAAAAGGAGGGGGAAAAGTCTTTTCTTATTTGCAAATAAATACGCAAATTCAGTAATATGGTTCGTTAAATTTAGAAAAATCGGCCAAATTTTTTAACAGAGACCCCTAAAATGGCATAAAAATTATCATTTTTTTGTTGTGTAAAAGAGAATAAAAGATTATCTAATATATAAATAGGCGGGAAAAGTCGGCTGGTAAAAATAGCTACCATGTGAGTTCAATCTTCCAGGCCGGACACCAAGTTTGGGTTGGAAGAGATGTGAAGAAAAAGAGTGACACTCTCCGCTATGGTCTTGTTCAGGTTTATCGATGGCAAAGGCAAAGAATGTTTTTACAACCGGTGATGTGGCACGGATATGCAACGTCGCACCTCGAACGGCTAACAAATGGTTTGACAGCGGCCTGTTGAAAGGCTATCGCATTCCGGTCAGCAAAGATAGACGGGTACCCGTCGAAGAGCTAAAACGCTTTATGATGGACAATAACATACCGATGGACCAGTTTCCGAAAGAATATGAACGTCCGAGATTGTCTCAAGAAAGGCCCCTGGCTAAAAAAAAGGGGGGCAAGTAATTATCTGATGTCTCGCCAGCCGGCAGGCTGTCTGTCGAGCGCAAGTATCTCAGCACGGTAAATTAACCAGTCTTGTGCCTGTTTTCGAAGCTCTAACCTAAGCTTGGTAAACATCTCCCGTTTGAATTCCTGATATACATAACTGTTTTTGTCGAATAGTGTCCGTACAGTAAAAATTACCGTTGCGGCCGGTGGTGAAATTTCTACAGATATAGTCCTTTTTGTGTTTTTCTCAACCAGAGGCTCTGCTAATCGGGTTTGACAGTGATACATCAGAGCGGCTTTGCTGCTGTGGTATGAGTCGCGGTAATCGGCACAGATAATTGCTTCCAGTGCACTGCAGTCTTCTCGCTCAACGGCCTTTACGCCTGTTCTGATTACTGCTTCGATTTTCTCGAAATCGGTCTGCACCAGAAAGTCCAGGCCAAAGGCAGCACCCGAAAACAAGACTGGTATAAACCACTGCCACCAGCGTTTTTTATCAGGCCAAATCCTGCCGAGCAGCAGTATCACAAGTAGAACGATAACCGCAGTAATCAGCAGTATCCACGGCTGTTCGAAAATGTTGAACATTTGCGAAGGTCCTTTTGGTTACCACTTTATCCGCGATAGCTGGGCTGTTTTTGCCTGGTCGGTCATACCAGGAGCCAGTGCTGTTATGGTTATGAATCCCTCTGCCAGCGAGGTTACATCGGTGGGGGTCTGTTCGGGGCGGTGGTTGCCGCCGGCAAGCTGGAATACGGTCTGACCGTGCTCGTTTTTCTGGCGGATATAGTACTCATCGAAGCCGCCGGTCGACTGCGGCACGACTTTTATGCCTTTGGGCTCGCCTTTTGATAATTGTGGTATGTTGATATTTATCACCTCGCCGCTTTTGAGCGGCATGAGCTTTTTCAGTATCTTCGCACAATGCCTGGCTGCCTTTTCGAAATCCGGATTTTCCTCGGCGGCAAGGCTCATAGCAACAGCGGGTATTTTTAAGAAGGCAGCCTCCATAGCAGCGGCGACGGTGCCGGAATAATAAACGTTTATCCCTGCGTTGGCCCCGTTGTTTATGCCGGCAACGAGCATCTCCGGCGGCTTACCGCATAGCTGCATGCATGCAAGTTTAACGCAATCTGCGGGCGAACCCTGTACGCTAAAGCCGGTAAACAGGCCGTTGATGTCAACTTTATTACATACCAGAGGCTGAGAAAAGGTGATGCTGTGGCTGGCACCGGACTGGCTGTTTGCCGGCGCAACCACCGTCACATCGCCGAAATGGGTAAGCTCTTTATAAACCGCTGCCAGACCGGGTGCGAAAATGCCGTCGTCATTTGTCAGTAGTATCTGCATATCTGCTCAATCGATTGTACTCGGTCGCAAAACCTCTGTCAATTGACAGCGTTGTCACCCGATATATAATAACAGATTATGAAAAAATATTCGCCGGGTGAAAAATGTGTTCCGATGAGCAGAGAGCAGGTTCGTGCGTTCGACTCGTGGGCGATAAATACACTCGGGATACCCGGTGCTGTCCTGATGGAAAATGCAGGCAGAAGCTGTGCCGAGCTGATTAAAGAGCGGCTCGCCGCCGCTGCCGAACCGAAGGTCTGTATATTCTGCGGCACCGGAAACAACGGCGGTGATGGCTATGTAATTGCAAGGCACCTGCTGAATAGCAGCATTAAAGTTGCCGTGATTGTCGTCGGCGACCGCAGCAGGGTCAAAGGCGATGCGAAGTTAAACCTCGATATCTTAGAGCGGCTGGGCCAGCCTGTCGAACAGCTGGACTTAAGTGCGGATATCACCGGTCAGGTAGCATCTTTCGCTGCCGATGCCGATATGCTCGTCGATGCTATTTTCGGGACAGGATTAAGCGGTCGGCTCAGCGATGAGTATAAACAGTTGATAGATAACATAAATGCGATGGGCTGTCCTGTTCTGGCAGTTGATATCCCATCGGGTCTGGACTGCAACACTGGTGAGCCGCTCGGTCCAGCTATCGAAGCCGACTATACCGTGACCTTCGTTGCGGTCAAAACCGGCTTTACAAACACACGCAAGGCAGCTCGCTACACAGGGCAGGTTTTCGTTGCCTCGATAGGTATCCAACCACAGGGCTGATGCGCCGGATTAAAACGCACCGGCCCGAGTTGACTGGGTTTTGTAGCCGATAAAGTACAGGAATCTTTCGATGTTCAATATAGGTACCGACAGTGCCTGGGCCTGGGACTGAATTTGCTGGTATTGCTCGAACTTCTGCAGGGAGCTTTGGTATTTTTCCATTGCCATCGGGTCCACTTCCATTTGTTCGAAGGTCGGTTTCTTTAGTACCTCCGGTGTGCTGCCGAGTACCAGAAAATCGGTGTTAACCGAGATATTGTCGATGGCCCTGCCGCCCCATTTTTCGATAAGTGCTTTTAGTTTATCGACTGCGTTATAATCGGCTTCGCCATCGCCATCAAGGTCGAATTCTCCGGCAATGGCAAATACACTGGTCTTGTCACTGTCCCAGATTAGATTGGCGACAATATCACCAACTACCACATGTCTTTTTATCTGTGAATGTGTGATTCGTGCAGATGAGATGTCTTTCTCGACGCTGAAAACTTCGATTTCCGCTTTGCCCTTGCCGTCCTTCGGGATAGGCATATTTTTTTCGTAGACCGAGAAAGTCAGACCCTGGTAAACATGGTCGTTACTTCCGATATTCAGATGAACTATCTTGTTCTGCTCATCAAGCAGTATTATTTTGCCGTCGGGCTTGAACGCAGCGACCTCGCTGTCCGGCGGCGGCATTATTTCCTGCAGATTGTCCCTGAAATGTTTTATTCTATCTTCGGCCATTCTCAATTCCGCCTGGCTTTTGAGCAGTTCCTGGTTTATGTTATTGCGGCCTTCTCTTTCCTGGTCGCGTTGAGCCATAAGAATTTGGACCTGCTGCTCGGCGGTCTGTTCGGTCAGGGCTTTGAGCTCATTGTAGTTTTTCTGGATGTCGTTGACCTGCTGCTGGTATTTTTCCTTCTCAGCTAATAATGTTTGCTCCTTTTCTAAGCTTGCAGCCATAGCATCATCGAATCGATTTTTCAGGTTTTCGAGCTGCTGCTGCAGGGCAGCATATGCATCTTCGGTATTGTCCAGTTTTGTTTTGAGTTTTTCCAGCAGTCGTATAAGGCCGGTGGTATTCGGGTCCTCGCTGCCGATATCGGGGTATTTGCCGGCCAGCAGCTCTAAAGTTTCTCTGGCTTTTCTGCTGGCGCTCTCGACTTTTACCTCGGCTGAGGTCTCCTCGGGCACGCCGCCGGTAACTAAACCGACCATTTCATCAAGATAGTCCAGCATTGTACCAAGCCTGCTCTTGCGGGGCTGTTTTGCCCCGACGAGTGTACCTGTTTTGCGAAGTTCGACATCGGTGGCCATTTCGCCCAGTTTGCTTTGTGAATCCGCAGCAATGGTTCTTTGCTTTTCGGCCTTGACGTAGTAGATAACGGCAAAGGTGGTGGCGATAATAAAAAGCCCGACAAAGGTTATCAGGGTGTAAAGCATAGCGCTGCTCTGCGCTCTTTTGCCGATTGGCATAGTCAAACTCCTTCCAAAGTGTTCGAAAACCAGTTATTAAGGCTGTTTAGACCATTCATTTTAGCCCGAAATGTGCCAAAAGTCAACAAAAAACTCTATCTGCAGGACTGTTCGGCAGGATAATCGCACTATTTGGGCTGGATGGGCCGGTTTAGAGCCACTTTTGACTTTCATTTGCGCAATGTCAGCATTGTCAGCGAATAAGGCGGTAAGACGCTTTCCCACCTGCCGGTTTCTGAGTTAATCTTGATCTTGAGCTTCTGGAGTTTACCCACATCGGAGGATAAATCCGGTGCGGTCAGCGCAATCGCTTCGGCGCCGGCTGGGCTAAATCCACTGATGGCTATAACGGCATTAACGGCCTGGCCGTCGGCAGATTTATTCAGCAGAAATACCCATAGAGTATCGCCATCCTGACTTAATACAGCGACCGGTCGAATATTTGCCTTATCAGCAGAACATTGCAATCGCTTTTGGCCGAGGGCATTTGCATACATTCTGAACACATAAAATGCGGGTATTGGTTCGTGACTGTCCTCACCCAGGATGGTCCGGAAATTCTCATCGAGCGAACCATCCCATGATAGCGGCCATATCGTTGCCATATATAAATCACTGTTTATATACTGACCAAGTATTTCAGCCTGCATAAGTGCATTCTGGAAGAAAGAATAGTAGTCAACTTGTACCTGCCCGATGTTCCACTCTAATGCAGCAAGCTTGATATCATAACTTTGGCCGTTTACATCCTGGATTTTCTGATAGAACTGTGCAATTTCATCTGAATAGCTTGGACCTATATATCTGTCATCAGGACAGAAATCACACCACTCTCTGACCAGCATGGGGTTATCGGAAAGCCACAAATCCCAGCTGTTATATCCCCATGCCCAGTACCAATGCACATCGGCAACATTGACATATTCGTTCGCCTCCTCAATCAGATACTCCCACTGGGCCCAGTAATTTGGCTCGTTCAGCTCGTTCTGCCAGTTCACGACGAACTTGATATTCGGATCGACCTCCCTCATCGCCGCGCCGAACTGTTTGACATAGTCGGTATACTCGACCACGTCTATCGCACCTGCGTTATGACCGTAATATGGTTCATTGTCGAGGTACCAGTACACGACGTTATAGTCATTGGTGACGTTGCAGTATGTGACCAGGTCGACCGCTTCATTAATGCTGTCGGGGATTGTGCCCCACTCCCTCAGGCCCGATTGGATGTTGATACCGACCAGCGGTTCTGCACCGATAAAATTACACCAGGCGATATATTCGTCGATATCCATATTTGACGTTGAGGTATAGTTATTGGGGTCCACAGCAGGGTTCCAGGCGTCCACATATTTGGGCACCTGGGGATACTGCCAGTGGTAATGGCCGGTCTTTGCACCGCCCGGGTAACGCAATACACCTGCGTTTACATCGATTAGGTATCCTGCAATTTTACCGTCAGCCCAGAGTTCATCCGAGTCATCATCAAAGTTCATATTTACGCCGGTCAGCATCGTGCTTATATCACCTTTTATATCGCATGCATCGATCGTTATCAGAACCTGTTCGTCGGGCCACAACCAGTTGTCCGTTAAAATTTTCAGATCGGAGATATCAATTGTCTCGTCCCTGACCAAATTATAAATAAGGCTAAACTGTGGCTGTCCCTCTTCACTAAGCCATGCATTTGCCAATTCTGCGAAATCCAGCAGATCCACTTTATTGTCTTCGTTGAAATCCGCCTCCGGTGCGAATCGGCCATCAACGGTACATAAGGTTCGATATAGCCTTATATCATCAATATATACAATTCCTGAGCTGCCGGCTTGAGGTTCGCTCTTATCTCCGAGGCCAATATAAATCTTTTTGACATTGTTTAGGTCGACGCCACCTGCGGAAAATTTACTCAGTTCTATATTCCACGTGTTCCAGTATTCCTGCTGGTCCTGTACAAGATTATTGGCATCGCCGTCATATGTTGCTGTGGCACTTGTGCCGTAATCGTCCTCAATAGTCACATACAATTGCTCAGCTTCATTATCAAGATCGCCATAGAAGAATAATGTCAGTACCCTGGCTAAACCTTTAGTCCAATCCTGGGCTGTAGAATATGTACGACAAATTTCCGAATAATATGGTGCGGTACTAATATCATACGAATAACCGATTGCATTTGTCCCTTCTCTGTATAGCTGTGTCTCGAGACTTACGATAGAATTGGTGCCGCTGCCTGACTGGTCATTCCACGTGGCTTTAAGATCTGCTGTATCACTATAAGATTCAAAATCATCTATTAGAATATTCTCTGTAACCTTAAACCACCAAAGATTGCCTTTTTCGATATAAAGGCTGTTGCTGTCAATTGCATCAACTCGCCAGTAGTAAGTTTTACCTAATTCAAGTCCACAGGGGTCATAATTGTTAGCACTTTGTCGGCCTCTTCCAGGCAACGCATTGGGGTCAATAGCGCTGTTGACATCGTTAGAGTCGGTTCCAAGGTATATATCGTGCCAGACGACACCTATCCCTGACGACCAGCCAAGTATTATATTTGGCTCAACACCGGTTTCTTCGTTGTCAGGATTTGGGTTAAATACTCTGATATCCGGTAATTCTTCATACTCATAAAGTTCTACAATTTCTTCATCAGTTAAGGCCCGATCGTAAATCCGAACATCATCGATTGCACCGCCGAAATAGTCATCCATTATCGAGTCAACCGACCTTGCACCTATCGCCAAGTTCTTGTCGGGAGTGGTGCTGCCTGTATTATAGTTAAAGGTTCCACTATATTCAGGTTGACCATTTAAATAAATATCCATAGCTTTATTGTCATATACAGCTACTACGTGATACCAGCTGCCGGCAGGAGCAGAATTATCCGGGGTAGAAACCACTACGTAGCCTTTGCAGGATTTTTCCACGTAAAAACTAAACGCTGATTTAGAGCCACTCCAGAATATGACATAACCGAAGATACCACCTGAGCAGTTAGAAGCCCTCATTTTGCAAACCACGTGACCGTCAGAGAGAGGCTTTGCCCAGAAGGATATGGAAAAGCTGTCGTACTGGCTGAATCTCAAAGAAGGGTCATCCGGCACATCGATATAATCGGCCAGGCCATTTAAATCAAGTGCATAGAACCCTACCTTGCCGGTGACCCAATTGGGGTCACCATTTAGAGTTCCATGATTGCTGCCGAACGAGTCATTTGCATCTGTCCCGTTGCCTTCGTCAAACTTCCACCAACTGACAAGATCCGGAATGGGAAGTTGAGCCAGTGGCACAAAGCTCCAGACTTTACCTTTCCAGGGACTGCCGGCAGGGCCGGCATCATTAACCTCATCAATCCTCCAGTAATAAGCCATGTCTTTCTTGAGGCCATTGACATCGTAACTGTTGGCATCCTGCCTGCCCATATATACGCCTAAAGGTGTTGTGGTACTTGCATTTTCGACATTATTTTTACTGGTGCCGAAATATACATCATGGCCGTTCACATCTGCCGCATATATCCCCGGAGTCCAGCTCAAAGATTCTACCTTAGTTATTTTAATGTACCCTGTAGGGTTTGGATATCTGGCAAGGGCAGGGTCGAATACCGACAGAATAGTCGTGTCGGTAACCACGTCGTAATACACATCTACTGTCTTGCTTCCCCCATATGCGGTAATCCAGCCGTTGGTTATGTATTGGTTAACTGTAGTTGTTCTGTCACTGTCTAATATGAGTTTGCCTTCAGTTATATCTAATAAACCATTTGCGTTCATACTGATATTGTTTGCACCGACAACTCCGGCATCCAGATTGAAGTTAGCATCAGCCACAGATTCCTTGGGAATGTATAGGGTCCCATCAATGTTAATCGTGCCTCCGGTCATATTGACAGTACCTTCATCATAATAGCCTGTCATAAAAGACCCACCGACAGTAACATTTCCACCACTTAGATTGAATTCGCCTCTATCATAAGAACCTGACCAATAACCATAACCCAGTATTATTTCATTGCCTATATTGAGCTCACCACCTGTCATATTCAGATAACAGGGTGCTGTTCCATACTCCTGATAATCTGGAATATAAAGGTTAGCGCCTACAGCCGCATCTGGGCCAGTGTGGTTTGCATTAATTATGGTAATTCTGCCTGATTTATTAAGATTGACGGTACTGCTGCTGCTTGGAACGGTCATCCACCAGTTGGCAGGATTGTTCCAGATACCTTCCATAACGGTCTCTTTCCACCACACCGTTGCGCCTTCTGAAGAGTTAGTGACCATCCCCGACAGCAAAACAAGGGAAATAAAAACAATCGTTCTTTTTCTGCACATATTGACCGTCACCATAGCCACCTCCAGCCGAAGGCAAAATACCCTCGCTTTCCTGATTGTAATCGGTATTATTATATCAGATAACCTTTCTTTCTGTCAATGGGAAAAAACTGCTAACCTGCCAAAGACAGCAAAGATGTACCATGTTATCTACAAACCCTCGTTTTCACTGTGTTAAACAGCGTTGGCAGGATAATCGCACTATATTAGTCTGGATGGGCCGGTTTTTAGAGACCCTTTTGACTTTCATTTGTGGAAGGTCAGCATGGTCAGCGAATAAGGCGGTAAGACGCTTTCCCACATGCCGGTTTCTGAGTTAATCCTGACCTTGAGCTTCTGGAGTTTGCCCACATCGGAAGATACATCCGGTGCGGTCAGCGCAATCGCCTCGGCGCCGGCGGGTGTAAATCCGTTGATATCTACAACGGCATTAACCGCCTGACCGTCAATGGATTTGTTAAGCAGGTACAGCCACAATGTATTTTCATCCTGACTGAGTGCAGAGACACGAGGGATATAGACCTTATCGGCCTGACTGCTCACCAGCTGCTGACCGAGGGCGTTCGAATACATTCTGAAGACCTCATAGATAGCTTCTCTGGGTTTGCTGGTAGCGCCATCCAGAAAGTAACGGCTCTGCTGGTCGCCTGAGGGCCAGTTAAATGCCCAGAGGGTTGCCATATGCAATCCGCCCTCGATAAACTGACCTAACATCTCAGCCTGCATCAGGGCAGCTTGAAATGTTGAGAGTGGGGCCATCGCATCATTTTTTCCTATATTCCATTCCATTGCTGCCAGCTCTATATCATAGCTGAGGCCGTTGATATCATTGACCTGTTCATACCAGTACCGAATCTCATCTGCATAGGACGGGCCTAAGTACCGTGCATCACCGGGGCTGTAGTCATTATAGCAATCGGGGCACCATAATCTCGACCTCATCGGATTTTCCGCAAGCCAGTTATCCCAGTCGGTCAGGCCGTTGTCCCAGTACCAGTGTATCTCGGCTATATCGATATATTGTCCCGCCTCCTCGAGCAGATATTCCCATTCTGCCCAGTATTTCGGTTCGTTCGGTCTGTTTATCCAGTTTGCTAAAATCCTGATATTCGGGTCAACCGCCTTCATTGCAGGTACAAACTGTTTTATATAGTGGGCATAATCCGCTACCGTTATATCGTCACAGTTGGAATTATAGTATGGTTC
>Ga0315284_10009486_pt1 | contig 13870 bp, 14 predicted proteins | sample YL17G09_16_MG_FD_203696 | JGI IMG/M metagenome (GOLD analysis project Ga0315284, IMG submission 203696) | Sediment microbial communities from Yellowstone Lake, YNP, Wyoming, USA - YL17G09_16 | ecosystem: Environmental > Aquatic > Freshwater > Lake > Sediment | place: USA: Wyoming | collected... | reverse complement strand
CATATGGATTTGTGATATGTAGCAAAACTTGAATAATTTTACACCCACTAAAAAAAGATTCATCAATCGGTATTTTCTCTACAAATTGAATTAATCTATCTTCAGCTTTCATAATACCTCTTAATTTATCTAATTCCTTAAGTAAAGTTGTCTTATCATAATCAAATATACCATATGGAAAATATTTCTGAAAATAACCATCAATTAACATATTGTCTAATTTTTGTTTTTTTTCTTTTAGAAATTCAAGATCATCCTCCAACATATTCATAAAAATTTCATGATTTTCAAATTTAAGCCCATCCGTTGCATCATATAAAGTTTGATCATTTATATTCTTTATATTTTTTTCATTTATTATTTTTATACCATTTTTTGTAATAAATGACTTAAAATCAGGGGCAATATTTTGTTGTAATATACTTGGTTCAGAAGATATATTTATATATGTTGGACTAAGAATCCTAAAATATTTATCAGTCATTTGCACCCATAATTCTTGATTTTTTTCTGGCAGAATATCTTTTTCGGTACTTAAAAAAACAAATATTTTTTTGCGAATATTTTGTATTGTATCATCAACATATATACCATTATATATGAATTTAATAGTTTTTGTTCGATTATTTACGACATATTGGTAGTTATTTTTAAAATGTTTTTTTAAAGTAGAATTATCATTTTCTGATAATTTTTCATTATTTTCTAAATAGGTTAAAATTGTTTTAATTTCTTTGTCTTGGTTACCTACAAAAATATATGTAATATTTTTCTTTAGACGATTTACTCTAACAATTTTAAATATTTCATTTTCATATATTTCAGAAGAGCCACAAATATTAGATGTCATCTAATATTTATTTATATTTTTTATTTTAACGGTTATCGATTAGTTGGAGTGTCAGTAATTCGAACACCACAATACGTGTGAGGCGAACTATTAAAATCAATCTCTTCATAAATACCCATTTTAGTCGCTTCTTTAAGTAAAAACTCGAAATTATTCCAGAATTCTTTAGTATGCCCAACACTTAATGTCATTATATGCGCCATTTCATGTAAAGCAACAAACATTATTATATTCTTTTTTACAATACGATTCTGACCATCTCTGGAACGCAAGCAGAGAACTATTTTTTCTCCTTTATTGATACTATAAGATGTATTTTTACTATTTGGATCATTTTCTACTATAGCTTCTGGATCAAATTTAGATACCATACGAATAACTCGCTCATCTTTTGGATATTTCTTCTCCAATGTATTACACATTCGCTGTAAATTAGTTCGCACATATGCTAAAGTATTTGCCGCCAATTCTTTATATTTTAGATTATAGACTAGATATTTTTGATTGTCAATATTGGAAATTACATAGGCTATATTTTGACGATAATTCTGAATGATTAATAGAATAATAAGAAGAATAACGAAGCCGGATAAAACATAAGTTAGAACCATGATTTATATTTATTAGAATATAATATTATTAAAAATGATATTAAAAGAAATTAACTTTTTTTACATTAATTGCAAAAAAGACCAAATTAAAAATGACAGAATGATTAGCCAATGGGCAAAATGTTGCGAAATCTATGGGGAAAACATCAAACTTATTCGCAGAGATGCCGTACATTATCTTGACTATTCTGTGGGATATTATGATAGCGAATATGTTATGCCTGAAATGGAAAGTAAAATTGCGGGGCAAATCTCCAATGTTGCCGTATATAAATCTCACACGAATCTCTGGAAGTATATTTGGGATAATAACCTCCAATACGCCCTTATTTTCGAAGACGATGTCACTATTCCGGAGAATTTTTTAGTGGAATTGGAAAGAATCCTGGGAAATACGCCTGAGTCTTGGGATATTCTTTTTTTTGGTATATTACGAATGATGGCGCGAAAGACTGGAAACCCAGATTTCCACAGAATGCTTAACAAAAAAGGGTATAATAATGGGCTACATTGCTATATGGTTAGTAAAAAATCTATGGCAAAACTTTTGGATCTTATCATACGAGTTGGCGCTGTGAATCAAATTGATATTTTACTTCGAGATTGTGCCAGTGAATTTTTATTTTTCATTTACAAAGAACTTCTAGTGAAACAAGATGTAGAGCGTTTTGAATCTACGAGATTGGGACGCTTCGTAAAAGATGAGCTTAAACAGAATTTTGACGAAATTAACCTTATTTCCGAAGAAGAAAAGCCAAAATAATTAGAACTACCAAAATAAAAGGAAAAATAAATTTCCAAAAGAATGGGTTAAAAGTCGTTGGCTGGATAGTTTCATATACATGAAATACTCCATTAAAGCCCTCAATAATATTACCGTCATTTTGAAATAAAATCCTTTCATATGGTATCCCTTGGGCGCGGAGTTGTTGGTTAGATAAGGATGTATTGGAGCGCACCAATTTCAGAATATTTTTATAGAATGACTCACGGAAATCTTCATTGGGATATTTATAGCTTACATTTCGGGCATTAATTTCCGCCAAATAGCATTTATAATCTTTATTGATTAAAATATCATAGCCTAATATTTTAAAACATTTTTGTTTAACAGCTGGACATTGGAGGTGTTCTAGAGCAGATTTCAAGGTTTCTCTGGCAATTTTAACAAATTGAGGGACAATTTTATTATCCCAAATATTTTTGCCGAATTTATCAATAAAATCAGCTGGCGTATAGAAAACATTTTCTTCTGCATTTTCACCACTTAAGACTACATCATTTTCTATTGTATCGGGGCGAAATTGTTTATTTGCTGTATATATGAATCCCTTTTTGCCAAGATAGGCGGCTTGATATTCTGATGTTTGCATATAGACAATATACACACGGAAATGGAATTTCTTATCATTGAAAAGGAGTGGATCATCAATATATTCTTGAATAATCCATGCATCGTAATTTGGAAAATTGCTAAGTTGATGTATTAATTCTAAATGGTTGCGCACAATAGCGACCCCTCTTCTTGATAGAGAATTCTCCGGCTTAAGGATGAATTTTTTAGTTCCTTCAAAAAGACCTTGGACAGTATCAATATTTTCGCGGCGAAATGACGCGGTCATTGGGATATAATCTGGGCGCGTTTTGTAGTATTTGAGGTGGTTATCATATTGTATTTTCTTATTGCCTAAAATATCGATGTCTTGTAATTGATTGACAATTTCACATTTTTTAGTACTGGGATGATTCCGCTTTCCATAGCTAATATCACAGTAATGGATTTTTGTAGAAGAATCATCATCACCAATTTCTTTCAATCCGGCTTTTTCTAATTCAGCGCGGATAAGTTCCGGAAAATAGGGATTTTTATTGATAAAAGACATACTCTTTTATCATTTTGTTAGAAAATTATTTTGGATTATATACAATTGGTTCCGAGCTGAGCTCATTTCGCTCTTTCTCCAATTTCGTCAGTTTTATGGTTTCTAAGACTTCTTTTAATATGGATATTAGCGGGGAAGGAAGTATTGGCTCTGCATATATTAGTTTGCCTCCTGGAACCATAAGTTTGAGTTCGATTTTTTCAGGAAAATACTCTGGATATTTTTTCAGAAGAGCATCACGATATTTTTTTGGAAGGACACCCTCCTTCATGCTCTGTGGTGGCATAACATAGGCTAAAAGAACTAGGGGGTGCTGGGGTTCTCCTTCTTCTAATTGGAGATTATCGTAATATTTTGGATTCTTCTGGAGAAAAGTTGCAAGATCAGATGGCAATGGGGCAGCAACTGCATGATAATTGAGGGTCCAAGATAGCCCTGTTCCGTAATAATATCGAATATTGAAGAGGAGAATGTCAAGGTAATTTTTACAAATTGCGGCAATATTTTCGGGCGTTGGCGGCTCATTCCAGAAGTACTCGTAATATTTATTTTTGAATTCAGCGAAGGACTTATAATTGAAGAGGAAGTCATATTGTTTTACAAAATTGGCGTGTAAAATGTGGTCTTGATTGGTGTATAATTTGTGCTCCAATGAAGATGGTTTGTTATTATTTTGGGGAGCTGGAGGGCGAGATATTTTTTTCTCTATTCTGTATTTAATTTCCGATATTTTTTCTTCTTCAATTTTAGCCAGGCGGTTAATAATTGCTGCAAAATTCTGCTGATTAATATAGGCTTGCTCATTTCGGAAAAAAATAAGGCGGAAATTGGGATTAAATTTTCTCTGGAATCGGTATATACTAAGAGGGGTACGCATATGGTCTTCTTTGAATTTGAGGAAAAAGATAGGTTTTGCAAAATCATTGCCTTCTATGAAACTCATAAAGACGTAGTCTATGAGGAAATCTTTTTTCTGTTTTTGTTGCTGATTGGAGTTAGAGCTTATAGGAGTGTTTTTTTGTTTGAATTGTGCCACTAATTTTTTCTCCGCATTTGAGAGCTTTAATTTTCCACCGGATTGTGTGCCATCATAGAAATCATAAAGGGAATCAATGAAGCGTTTTATATCCAAATAGGCGTATTGTTGTTCAGGGGGATATAAATCTACTAAAGCAACTGAATTTGCAACACTTTGCATAATATAAATTGATTTATTTGGAAAACGAAGAGAAAGGAGGATTGCATCACCATCTCCAGAAATAATAACAAATTTATCATTAGGGGCTGCATCTATTTCTTCGATGATTTTAAGGTATTTATGTTCAGCTTCACCGGGCACATTACTCCCATCAAATACAACTGCAATTTTGCCGAATTTACCAGCTTTCACTATTTTTGTGAATTCCTTGTTTAATAGGGTCATTAAAGTTGTTCCAGGAGTAATACGGTTTTTATCATATATAGCACCGGTTATATATTTTGTAGGGTCATGTTGTTTATCAAGCTGTTCTTTAAAAACATTCATATAGCGGCGCTCTCTTTGTTGCACCATTTTGGCTAAAGGAGGCGGACCATCTATTGCAATATATAGTAGTTTTGATGGCTTGCAAACTTTATTAACTAGCTCTAATGTATTCTTAATTACTAATTTTACCAATTGCTTTTCGTATGAAGTTGTTTCTTTATTTTTTGAAAAATCATATACGACATCTCTGGGAAAGGCGGCAATTGTATTATAAATAAATGCATTGAAATCGATGAAAAGATAGTCTATTTTAATATTTGGATGTGGAGCAGGAAGATGAATAGAAGGATATTTTTTAAGAATTTCACGTAGCAAACCTGAAACACCCATTCTATATTATAGTAAATAATATAAAATTCTTTCCATGAATTATTAGAAAGATTTTTAATCAAAAAAATTGATGGTAAAAAATTTCAATATATTTAAGAACTATTCAAAAAATGAGTACCTCCAATTTTTCCAAAGAAAACAAACCCATCGTTTGTGGTCTTTGTGGGACTGGAAATAGTGATACATATCTTTCCTACTTCAAGTGGGAAAAATCATACTACGTTTCAAGTTGTTGTGAAGTTTTACTTTGCTACAATTGCCGTTTTTCCACAGGCAAATGCATTGCTTGTTCAAACAGCAATACATCTGTAGTAGAAAAGAGAAAGCATAACTGGATCAGTCGCTTTGAAACATATGATGAGTGGAACGAGCTTTGCACTACATACCGATTTATGCTTCCCTTCACAGGAACAGGAAAGTTTGGAACCTGGAGGGATGTGCTAGATATCATTGATATAGGTTGTAGAATGCATGAGCATCCTAGATATCGAGAATTGTTTAGATGCTACAACAAATTTGTGGAATTGTTTAGATGCTACAACAAATTTGTGGACGATTTTTACAGTTCGCAAATGCTGTTCTACACACTTCGTTCCGCTCCTGTTCGCAAATTGCGTCTTATTGCTTTGGAGCCATCACCAGCTATGTCTAAATTTTTGAAAGATGTTGCTTCAATGGCAAAATTTTCTCGGTTTTCTCGAAAGACAGTTCTGAATCGCTATCAGTTTGGGTTCATCACAGTACTCTTCAAGAGAATGATTGGAGAAGCTACACCTATTCAGGCATACTTTTTCAGGAAACTTCTGAGATATTGTCTGGCGAAGAAAGCATCTCTGAAGTTGCCATTTTAGAGTAATCACTCATCACTTTGTTTTATAAATTTATTCAAAGATACTATTATAAAATTATGTATAATATTTACAAATAATTAGAAAAATGAATTGTTTTTGTGCCTGCTGTGGAGTAAAAAATCCTGCAAACAATTGCATCAAAGATTACTTGAATGTTGGAACAATCGTCCTTTTTACAACGAGTAATTGTGGCTGCAAATTTAATGCACCTGTTTGTCCAAAGTGCTATAGTATGTATAATAATCGCAGAATTTTCACTTGCAAACATTGTAACTATAAATAAAAAAAAACTTTATGATTCTTTTATAGATAATTCTATGTCCGCAGTGTTACTGGACTATAGGACATCATTTTTTGCAATATGGAACGATTTGTGCGATTTTTATTTGCAATTTTACACCAAATGTGAGATATTTCCAAAAATGTTTTGCATTTGGCTTCAAACGAGAGTACCCAATCCCAGACAAAATATATTTTCGGTAAATAACCTGATGGTTACTTACCACGATTTCAGAAAATGCAAAAAGATTAGCTTGGAACATGTACTTGCATTTTTTCGTTATTTCGCTTTTCGGATTGCATGTTCAAAAAAAATGTTTTACATGAGTCATCGATTAGATCCAAAAATGTATTCAATAAATCTTAGAGCTTATTGTGAAGCGAGTTTTGTCAAAATTGACTCGTGCTAAGTTTAATTATATTAGGAGTTTGGAATAATTAAAAGAATACAAGTTTTTGTATTCTTTTTTATAAATAGAGTTAAAGTTATATCACATGGTTTTCAAAAAATTTTACATCTTTAAGATTGTATATTATATTTACTGAATCTGGAAATGATATTTTATAATATTTTTGAAGATTATTCACACTTTCCTATAAATTTCTAAGAAAGTCCGACACAAAGTATTCGGATCCTTCTTTCTCAAAAACTCTCTTCAAAATGAGAAGAATCGCTTTTGGTAAAATCTTTTTCTGTTGGTAGGTAGTAAAAGACGCAAAAAGCCTGGGCACAACTGTAGATGTAAGGGTCAAGAATTGGAACTTATTCCACTGATACGAAGTGATATTTCGATTAATCTTTGGAAAAGCAACCCTAACTGGGACTAGGTATGAAGATACTGGAAAACCTTTTCTTATTGCTGAGTGTTGAGCAGCTCGGAAAAAAGGCTTTTGCAAAGAACGAACTCCTAAAAATTTATTGAAGTTTGTTTTTACCTTTTTGATAGTAGGCACAAGTTTAAGTTGCATAGAATTCGGATTCTGAATGTTCCGAATATCTGTTTGCGTTCGATGCCATTCTAAAAACGGACCCATATCTGTAGGAATTTGAATTGGACTTGAGCCATCCAATGTTTTTCTAGGAACAGACCTATCACACCATTGACATTTTAAATGTGGTGTTTTGGAGTTGATGCAGCTATGACAAATAACTGGAGGAATCAGACACTCACATCCTTTCAAAACTCGTAGAGATAGTGTACAGAATTTACAATTGCAATTGCAACAAGTAAAAACCATTTCAAGTTAATATAAAAAAATTCTAATATTTTTTACCTTCAATTTTTTTAGGAAGTTATCTATTTTATATGCAATATTCAAATTTGTATATATAATTTATTAGAAATAGCTAAAAAAAGAATTATAAAAATACCTTATTTTTTAAATTATATATAAAAAAATAATGATTTTAAAGTTATTAATTTTATTAAATTAATAACTTTAACCCTTACAGCGTTATGAAACCTCCTGGAGGTTTCCTAGATTTTCTTAAAATTACCTACTTATTTATTATTTATTGATAATCATGTGGTTAAACTTTTAAATATATTGATATTTTAACTAATTATCAATATATACTTGACGCTGTAAGGGTTAAAATGAAAGAGTATATTTTCTATTTGTTTATTGCTTGCATTAAAAATTTGCAGAAAAAGCAATTCCGTCTGGATTTTTCAGAAGCCGACTATTCGCGATATGCGATGCTTGCCAAAATTGACAGAAAATTTCAGATTTTTCTTCTACAATTTCGGTTCAAGCTGAAGTTATGGGAGAAGTTACTTCATCCCATTAAATCCAGTTATAGAGGTAATTTGAAGAGTCTGATTGTGAGAAGAGCATGGAAGAGCTATGTTACACCCGCTCTCCCTGACAAACATTATTTATGTCAGAGTAGATTGGAATCAAAGTTTTTTGAAAATTTCGTCATCTATACATATGAAGATCTTTGTTTTTATAGTGATTTCAGAGACTGTGGTTTTGATTTTACTTTTAGAGATGGGGAATCATCTGAGGAAGAGCTTGAAGCACGTAGAGTTCTTAACAAAGACATTCCCAGAGATTTTGATAGTTTGCGTAGGTGTTGCAATATTGTAATTGCAACAATCAATGCGAATAATCTGACTAAATTTAATATTGCTGAAAGAGCTTGTATTGAATGCAGGATCTTTACCTCAAAATTGGAAGACGAGAAAAATAATATTTGTCGTCTAAAAGATAATCTTGAGAGAGAAAAGGCTGCTGCTGCTGAAGCAAGAGCTGCTGATGAATCAAAAGCCGCTGCTACAAAGTGCAAGAACAAGGCTACACAATCACTTATCACAGCAACTCAAGCTCTTGAAGTGATCAATATGGATCAAAAATTCATAGATGATTTTTTATCCAAGTGCGGATGTCTTAGTGTAAAAGAGTTGGAGGAAGTACTTGACAAAATGTTTTCTTCCTAAATAAATTTACATATTATAAAGTAAAAATTTAGATTAAATATTTGAATTTCCTAGAAGTCAGAAAAACTATGTTCAAAAAATATATTATTATCAGATTAGGTGCAAATGTTACTAGTTATATTTCCTATTGATTTTTGTAAAAAAAGTCCTTTCATAGCATTTCATTCCAGATTGGGAAACTACTAGTAATCTTACTAGCACAACCTGACGTTTTACAAAATAAAGATGCCAACATATTGTTAAAATCTTCTCCAAGATATTTCTTCGTAAATAGAATATTATAAAGAGTATTTTTTGTTAAATCAGTATATGTGAAAGCGTGCAAGCATACGTCTAATGGTCCAGCATAAATAGTGGTTTGCACTATCGCGTGATCTTCCCTTAAGCTTGTAAAAAAGTTTGTGTGTCATTGAAAAACACAGCATCCTCTTCAATATCTTTGGGTGAAGTCTATATGTCATGCACAACAATTTTGGAGTGCTTGATTGTGCCAAAATCAGACTCTGCAATATAACAACAAAATGCTGACATACATTATCGTTGGCTCCGAGCATTTGAAAAAGTGGGATAAACTCCCTAAGTGAGGGCATATTCCCAGGGGAAGATCCCAGGGGAAGAACACTTTTGAGCATGGCATGAGCAACTACTGGTTCAATGGCAATAGTGTTCCTTGTATCACTTGAGACTTCGAGTTTGATCACTTGTGAAAACACTGATGAACACTCCTTACATGACCAAAGGGACCAACTTTTTTTGGAATGAAAACGTTGATAACAATTATGGCAAATGTGCGAGCCATATGTACATTTGCACCCACGCAACATATACACATTGATAGTCTTTGGATCAAATTTTGGTAATATACATGCCATATTTTGGCATTTATTAGCTGTGCAAGTTAAAAAACGCAAAACTGAATCATGAGCTGGACGATGAATCTGCGGCTGCTGCTGCATATTGATAAATATAAATAAAAACCCAAATATTTACTATCAATTTTTTTATAAGGTGTTACATAAAATACGTTTGCATCTTATTAGAAAATATTTTTGGAGAAAATTAGAATAAAGAATTATTCATTCTACGGAATATTTGAGCAATTTGATGCCATAGAAAAGTGATATCTATGCTTATAGCTTTGCCAAATAGCTTGCAAATGAGCATCCTTGAAAAAGTAACGCGTTTCATCGTTTGATATCAAGAGAAGTGGGCGCAACAATATTACTTATAAATAAATCTTTTTCTAGATGAGTCTATAGAATCTGAAACAAATTTGTGGATGCACAGACCAGAAAAAAGGGTTAAATGGGTTATTACTTTCAATCAATTCTCAACAAAAGATCATTAGTCTCATCAGTTTTCATCAAGTTATCCCATAGTGTTCTCTTCCGTACGCAACGTTCTAAAAAAAGGGAAATCAAAACGCAATTCCAAATTGGATTTGTTGAAAAACTTGCTGTAAAACTGGGTGATCATGACGTTCAACAAAGGAATGCCCACATTTTTTATGGAATTTTCAACAGATTCATAGCTAAGAGATTTCTTACTTCGTAAGCTTTAGTAAATTTTATAATTGAGCAATGGGCTTGTAAAAAAAATTGATAGGTAAAAATTTGTGAATATTTAGTTAGTTAGCGTGATAAAAATGTCTGATATATTGTTTGGTCTTGATCGTGATCCAAATTATGGTGATACTGACGATTCTTGTTGTGTAGTAGATTGCTCTAGTTGTCGTTGTCGTGCCTCTGCATCTTTTACCGACCAAATATACCGTAGTGACTTTATTGCCAGATGTTTCGATCTTGGACAATACTGCCCAGTAACAGAATGTTGTAATGCACCTGTATGCTTTAAATGTGCTCCACTACCCAGAATTTTTTGCAGTTTTTGTTTAAAACTAACTAATGTTGAATTTCTTGACAAAAATCATTCAGGGTATTTTAGTGAAAAAACAGCTTGTGAAAGTGTAGGAAGTTGGTTTTGTAAAATATGGCAGTTTCATGAACTTCAAGAACAGCTGAATGGGGATCGTCAGCTGTTTTTTTTATGGCTGAGGACCCAGAAAGGATGTATGTGGAGACATTTTCATCATGAATTTAACAGTTGGTATGACCTGGCGTCTGAACCTTTGAGAAAACAAGCTGTCATCTGTGGTTTTAAGAAGTTTTTGATCGCGTCAAAAATGGTGGTTTCCCAAATCTTTTTTTCAAGGGTTCATCATATTCCAGTCAGGATCGACTCTAGAAGACAGCAGATGCTTCCCTACTTTTTAAAAGCTTGTTATGGCGTTCCATTCTCGAGCTCATTTACAAGGAAACAAATGCTGAAGGAATTTCAAGCTGGCTTAGTTGGAACACTTGCTGTGAGACTAAGTAAGTCTAATCAGGTGATCCTACAAAAGCAACTTGCTATAAAAATATTTAGCAGAATCATGCTAAATTTGATTCTTGAGAAGAAATAAGCTCTTGTAAATTTTTATAAATAAAAGTCAGCAATTAATTTTGCTTGATCCTACTGAATATTTGAGCAACTTGATGCCAAAACTGAATATTTGACATCATATGCATGTGATATCGATGAAAATTGCCAAATAACTTGCAAATGAGCATCTTTGATAACAACGTGTTGCTTGATTTCAAATCGTGATATCGCCACGATATCATGATTTGAAAAAAAAGATAGATCACGTGGAAATGTTTGCGTTGCATAGAGCCATTTGGTGGCATGCCGTATATCATTTCCCGAAAATATTTGTAGCATTTTCCCAGGTTGCAATCTATTCACTTTCATAAATTCTCCCCAATGATTCGCCATTCTAACGATTTGTGGATGTGGGGTCAAAATCAGAGAATGTTCTCTAACAATTTGATTTCTGCATCCAAGAGTAGCACAAAAATGTCCTTTTAACTTTAGCCTTCGCATTTGGTAATACTGATATACTGATAAAATATTTTGATTTTTTCAATGTGCAAATGTGTAAAACCATTTAACCTTTTTATGTCAATTTTCTTATAAAACAATTCTTTGTTGGATCAAAAAGTTAATTCACATATTTCAGCGTGTTGTGCCATCAGATACCTAATAATTATCCACTTGTAGTTTGGCACATCAAACATTTTGCAAACAAGCAGTCTGCTCCAGGGCAATTGCAGAAATCTCCAGCTAAAACGCCTTGAAATAAACAAAGGAGACCGAGGATAGCTATCCCAAAGGTTGCAACGAATTTGTATTATTCTCTGCGGATAAGGCATAAATCTTCTTTGTGATCGCAACCAAAGCTGAAAAAAAGCTTTCTTTTTTTCAGAATTCCATGGATTAACCATCATCATGACACAAAAATTTTGGTAGTAAAACCGAGAAAACATTCTCCAATCTTCTGCCATCATGGCAAAAAATGCATTTTTGCGACGAAGACGGTGGTTTTCTTGTAAAAAGTGCCAAGATTGTACCATATTCAAAAACTCTAATCTAGGGTTTCCAATATATCCACTTGTTGAACATACTTGACATTTTAATGGTTTTGCATGGTAACAGCTTCTCTTGTTTTTGAAATTAAAACAATGATTACATACCGTAGAACCAACATAGGTTCTTTGTCCGGACATGTTTTTACATCTAGAACAAACAGGTGCTCCATAAGGACAAGCACAACCCAAAATATGCAAAGTTTGAGGTGTTATTGATATTTTGCATATAAAACAATCATATAGATTTATAGACATTCTTATATGTAAAATATAATTTTAAAAAATTTATTTCATTTTTTTAAGATATTAGTTACAACAACAGAAAAGAAAAATGTTTTTATCCTTTTTTTCTGATCTGTTAATCTTTAACCCAATATACATTAACTAATCCAGCTACGGGTCTAGTATTTGTTTCTGGTATAAATCCAGATTCAACAAAATTTCCAACGAATCTACATACTCTTTTAGATTTATCTCTTTTTTTAATATATAAGCCTGTTACACCAGTTAATCCAGTTCTATCTTGCACAAAATATACTTTATTATAGCAATTTGTTCCAGTTTCTCTCCAAACTGCAAAACCTTCACTTTCATCTTTTGAATTAACTGCAAAAACAAAACCATCTTTTTGAGATGAAACACGAAATGATTTTTTTTTAATATATTCTTGTGGTTCTTGATCTACTCCATAACAGATATAATTACGACTCTCCCAAATCCATTGACCAAGTCTAACTTTCGGAAAATTACCGCTATTCATAATATAATAAAATATATTAAATTTTGAACACTCTAAATAAAATAATAAAATATTTAATTTACTTTATATTTTTTATCAGTTATCCTAAAAAATTGAATTTAAAATAAAGTCATTTATATGTATAATAAAACAGTAAAATAAGATGGAAATTTTCAGAGATAAACCAAAAAAATATTCAAATAAAAAAGATTTCGTATTTCAGGCAGTTGAATGGATTGGTGAAGATATTATTTCAGATGAATTCGACAATGATGATGATAGCCAGCCAGGTCAAATGCAAGAAGATGGAAAATATAAAGTCGTGGTCTATGGAATAACGCAGTACTCCGAGAGTGTCGCTGTTGTTCTAGAAGATTACGAGCCCTATTTCTATATTAGAGTCCCTTATGAATTACAGGGCAAATTTACAAAAAAAATGCTAAATTCACTGCATTCCGAAATAAAATTCAAAGTATGGTCTAAAACAGTCGATTACAAGGATTCCATTGTTACAAAAGAAATTATTGAACGCAAGGAATTCTACGGATTTACAAATGATAAGCCGATTCAGTTTATCAGGTTTCGGTTCCGCAGTATTGGAGCCATGCGTTCCTATTCACGGCTTTTCAATGAACCCCTGAAAATTGGGACAATTCATTCAAAACCACTTTACTACCAATTATACGAAAGTAATATTGACCCGCTATTGCGCCTTTGTCACATTCAAAATGTTCTTCCAGTGGGCTGGATAAAACTTCCCGCTGAAAAATACGATGTTGTGGCTAAAAACAGCAAAGAATACAGGACACAATACGAATTTCACGCAAATTGGCGCACAATTGAGCCAGTGAATATCCCCGATATTGGACCCATGGTGGTCGCCAGTTTTGA
>Ga0315284_10009485_pt1 | contig 13870 bp, 24 predicted proteins | sample YL17G09_16_MG_FD_203696 | JGI IMG/M metagenome (GOLD analysis project Ga0315284, IMG submission 203696) | Sediment microbial communities from Yellowstone Lake, YNP, Wyoming, USA - YL17G09_16 | ecosystem: Environmental > Aquatic > Freshwater > Lake > Sediment | place: USA: Wyoming | collected... | reverse complement strand
GCCCATCACGTACGTGCGTCATGGGCGGCGGGGTGGCGTTGCACACGGGTGGTGAGATGATGACATCCATATGCTCATGAATTTTTTTTGATATGCATGTGCATGTGCACGTCTACTCTGTGAGTTGAGTTGGGTGGTGGTTTACCACTTGACCCATGTTTCTGTGTTATAGTCATAGTAGCAGTCGTCGTCATTGTCAACTGGCTCGTAGCAATCGGCATAGTAGTTGGCGTTGAGCTCCGCCATGTACGCCTCGTACGCCTGAGCCCGGCGGTCGTCGACGAAGGCGCGCCATGCGTCCTGGATCACCATCGCAGCCTGATCGGGAGTCATTGTAGAGGTAGAGGTTCGGTGTCGTGAGAGAGAGGTGCCTGACGCTGTCGGAGACGGATGACCCGTGCGGACACTTCCTAGTTTTCCTTAGGTGGCAAAGAGAGGGGCGAACTGCTCGGGAATGGTGCCGACGAGTACAATGGGGTGCTTCTTCCATCTCTTGTACTCATACCTACTTTAGAAGGCGTGTGACGGTCGTGTCGACGCACATAGCCAGGTGCATAATCTCACCTATGATGAACAGAATCAAAAAGACGAGCCAAAACGGCTTGTCAAACGCGCGTGCAATGAGAAAGGCGGCAGCGATCGTGAGTGTCGTATCGACGACGGCTATACCCATGAAACGAAGGGAGTGGACACCGGTACGGGGGGAGCCAAATATGTCTTTGAAAGGGCACGTAGCCATGTGATATTACACAACATTACTATTCACCTCGGGCTCGCCGTCATCCTCCACCTCGTCGATCACTGCATCCTGTGGCGTGAGGCCACACACCTCCATACACTTGCCGTGAAACTCCCAGAATACTTCGGAGCACACGCCCCAGCGCTCGAAGTAATCTTCAAACTCTTGAAGAGCAATCATAAAGTCCTGTGTCGGACTGTAAATCCGGACTATATCATTGCCGATGAGTGCGAGCCGATCCATATGCTCGGGATAAATGCCGAACGGGTGTACGTCATCCGATACGCGTATGAGCTCACCGTTCGGATCGTTGCGCGTGTGTTTGAGCGGGGCACCGGGGCACTCCACAATGGGAATCATAGGCGGGGGAGTCGTGCAGCAAGGCATTGTATCTGTGTGAAGTGGTCTTTGGTCGGGGAGCGAATGACCAGTGAAGACAAAACATTGTTTTACAGAGAGGAAAGTTCGTCGATCCGAAAAAAAACTTTACTCATATAAATGAATAATCCACGGATACCTCTTCCGTCCCTTACCAATCTTGGCTCAAAAATCAACCTGAACAACGCAAAAGCAAAACTTACGAAACGCAGGCAAGAAGCAAAGAATAGTGCGAATTACTTTTACAGTATGGGTATGGCGCCATTGTTCCGCGAGATGAACCGCGAGGTGAACAGAACGAACGACATGCTGAAAGAGGTGAACAGACGTATCAAAATCAGACATGAGAATCTCAGCAAACGTCACTTTTCACGCGCAAATCTCAATAAAGTTCTCAACGCAGAGCGCCGGTACGGAAATGCGAGTACATATCATCTCTACATAAAAGCAGTCGAAAACCTCATGAAGAAGTACCGTATTCCTCGGTCGAATCGGGAGAAAGGGGGTCCTTGGAACCTGGTCCATAAGATGATCAACGAGAACAAGTTGTCTCGGAACCAATTGATTCACGCGTATGGTCTTCATTGGCAGATTCAGGCGGCAAAGAAACGTCGTGCCCATACGTAATATACTTTCTCCGTAAAGTGTATGTGTTGGAGTGCAAATGGATCGCTCGCCACGTGGGCATTGGGTATGGCGCTCGCAGGGGCGACGTGCGGCTATGATCCTAAAATATGGCTCTTCGCGTTCGTGTTTACACAAATGCAGCTCATCGAGTACTTTTTGTGGAAAAACCTGAAAGTGCCGCGTCTCAATACACTGTGGTCTCAGGCGGGGATGCTCGTTATTCTACTCGAGCCCGTCGCGGCAATCTACATGATAAAGGACGTGGCTCTTCGCAATAAGATGTTTGCGGCTTATGCCGTGTATGTCGCGGCGCTGCTGATGACTCAAAAGTTTGATTTCACAACGGTCGTCGGTGGAAACGGACACCTCGAATGGAAGTGGATACCTTCGTTTGCTGCAATGATTCCATGGATCGTGTTTTTCCTCACACCCCTTTGGATTTCAGGGAACCATGTCAGTTTTGTAGCGGGAGTAGCGACATTGCTCATGAGCACTTACTTTTACATGCAGTACGGTACAATATCATCGATGTGGTGTTGGGTCGCCGTGTTTTTGTGGCTCATCATCCTCGCGAAATCCCGAATTTAGTGCGGCCGGGTAAACTTCTTCTTTCTGTTCAAACCATTGAGCGCCTTCTCGAGCGCGGTTGGCTTCTTGTTCACCTTTGGTTTCGGCTGCTCCTCCTCATCCACGGGTTCGCGTGTTATCGGTACAAACGTCACGGGAGCGACGGTTTCCAGTTCCATTCCAAGTTTGGCACGATTGAGCTCGTACACCTTCTTCCCATTTTCAGTCACACCATTGAACATGAGACGACCATCATCGATCATTGCAAGCAGTTCAGTCGTCGTCGGGCCGATGTTAGATCGTAGGAGCGGCCCGGGTAGAACTTCGGGCAGCGGTCGGGTCACAACAGCGCGGCGAGTGAACACGGGGCGATTGATGATAGTTTCCATTGTGTGTTTGAGTGTCAGTCATGACAATGTGAACATGACTGGTGTGGACAAAACATCTATTTTAGCGTGAGCATGTACAACGTCGTGCGAATCAGTGCCGTAATCTCATCTTGAATGTTCTTGAGATATGAGTCACGTGGTAGGCGCAGAGACCGTACGTTCGAGAGCAGGCCCCGGAAATACATTCGGGCAGCCGGACGTGTAGCGCGCTTGTTTGCTGCGATTCTTCCGAGCCGGCCATACTTTCCCATGTACGCCTCGGCATAGCTGTCCAGCAGGGGGACGATACCCTCGTAGTACGCCTGGAGCGCCTTGTGCTCAGCGAACGACTTGGTCGTCAGGTGAAACTTGTGAGCCTGTGTACGAGACTCCATCAGTAAAGAAATGTAGCGTTGGACTGACATATTTTCGTTACTAATAGCAGAGATGATTTTCACCGAAACGGTGCTGCCCAAAGGCACCAGAGTGTACAAGGGTCTTCGACCTAACATCCGTATCGTCCGACGAACAACCAATTTTTTTGTGACGAAAAACCCACGTGTGGCGGCCGCATATGGTCGTCTCGCGACATACGAGACGACAAAACCTCTCCGTCTCTTTGTTCTGACACATCCGAATATCATGAAGATTCTTCGGGACCCAAACGTGTCAGCATCGACCAAGATTATGCTCCGTTTTGCATTGGGTACAAAAACGACTCGGGCCCGACAGGCCGAGGCTTACCGTGTCGTGCTCAAAGGCCGTGAGCGTATCCCGGGCGCCAGAAACAAACGACCAGGCCAGCGTTTCAGTGTCGCTGAGCTTGATCAACAGGTGTTCCAGAAGCTTTCGCGTGAATTTCTAATTCCCAGAAAGTATGACGGGTTCTACTCACCGACCAAACGGTCCATCTTCCACGGCGGCGTGTTCCATTCAGAGATTATGATATGTGATGCACGTCGTACAGTCGAGCACATCCTGCCCAAAAAACTCGGTGCACCGGTCCGCAGTGCGCTCACACACGCTGAACTAATCAAGGCGCTCCCGGCACTCTTTGTCGAATACTCCAGGAAGCAACAACGTCTGACTCGCCCGTATGGTGGTTTCGTCATCTATCTCGGTGGTGGCATGGCCGTCAAGCTGTACCTCGAGGCTAGGGCGATACAGGCACCTACGAAAGTGCTCCAGACGACCGATTTCGACTTTACATTCTCGGTTCCGCGTCAGCTTCGCTCGAAGATTGGTGTACGTCTTCGCGCCGATGTCATGCGCAAGATTATGACGACGCACATCTCGGGCTTTACCGCCTGGCTCGGTCGGTATTATGGCATCCGGCCTCAGATTCTCATCAAGGATTTCGTGCCCCCGGTGAGTCTGCTCCCGTCGATCGGCAAGCGTGTGTACCACGTGGTCTCCTATGCGCTTCGCTTTCCAGGCGTAGCCAAGCCGGTCGACTTTGTCGACACGACGTTGGCACACGTCCCCCGCCTGACCCGCGAGCACATCCACTACTTTTACACGAAGCAGTTTGGGATGCCGATCGAGCGGCTCAAGTTTCTTTCAAAGGGTGTCCTGGCCGTCCTGGCCGGCTCGTTCGCCACCAAGGACCCGGCGCTCAAGTCGCGAAACCCGCTCATCGGGAATCGCTCCGAGAAGGGTCTCAAGAATGCAGCTCGTCTCGCGACACTCATAAAGGTAAAAGGCTCTCGTCCATCGACAGTAGTGCGCACCTTTGTGCGAAATATCGAGACCAAAAAGGTTAGTGCCGCGTTCAAACACGCGCGCCAAGTCTTAAAAAATATCAAGCGTTAATAGAGTATGAGTCGGTGCGTCCGACTTCATGTCCTCCGAAGTGTCAGACAGGCTCGTCCGGTGATTCATCGGACTGGAAGTTTTGTCAAACAACACGTCGTAAAGACGTCCGTCATGTCATTTGTTCCCTCGGTCATGAATGATACATTCATTCACCACCAGGCTCTTACACCAGTAGAGCTTCTCCACGTCGCGACCGACGACATCTCGATCACAACCATTGTCGCCTTGGCCAACATCCTAATCAGACTTTTGTAGTGTTAAAAAAAACTTGATACATAGTATGCCTAATACGATAACGACCACCATGAGAAAATGGAATGCGGTCCATCGAGCCCTTCTTCAGGCCGAAAGAGGACGTATGAGAGGTACGTTCGAAGTCCGCCGGCGTAATGCACCAACATATCAACAAGTGTACGGTCACTATAACAATGCATTCAGTAACAACCAGAACAATACGACACTCGGTGCGTCTCATCGGCCTGCCGTCCTGGTGTACTTTATCCAGCATCCGAACAGACGTAATAATCTGGCTGCGGCATACAACAAACTGAACAACATGGCGAGAGAACTCGCTTCGGTCAGACGTAAGGCTGTAGCGACAAGTACGATCCAGAGACGCTGGCGTAGCGCTCGTCCTGGTGTTATGAACAAGCGCAAGGTGACGGCATTGCTAACTCTGAAGAAAACACCGGGTGTTCCGAACACTCGGCGGAACGTATTCGAGCGTGCATTCCCAAAGCCGGTCTTTGGTCCGAATAATGAGGTTACCACATTGAGGAAGATGATCAGAAGAAAGTACAACAGATTATAATCATCTTCAACTTCAAGCGCGGCCGGGGTGGCGCCTTCCATCCTGAATAAATGCTTGCGACGCGCGGTGGCCAACCTCGCCGTATGAAGGTTTCGTACGTCTCCATATTCTATCATGAGATAAATGGCACCATGATTTCAGTCTTCATGCCTCGAAACTTTCGCTCAATGTTCCCGATGTCGTTCATTATCAGAGTCGGGAATAATATCGGTGTACCCAATGCTGAAAAGATGACCTTTCCGACGCGCTGCGTGTAAAGCTCATCTTTTTTCAAGGGGATATTGGACGCCAAAATCGAATTGCGTACGAGACCGTACCCGTACATCGGAATACATATTTTATAAAGCATATGCATCTATAAAGCAGTGCATCTTAGCTTTTAGAATATTTTCTGTACCATCGTTCAGCTGCTATACGAAAGCGCACTTAAAAACACCGGTCGTCAGACTATCAGTAATGTCCCTTCAAGTGACTCGTCTTGTCGACAATGCCATTCTTCCTACGCGCGGTTCACCCGGAGCTGCTGGTCTCGACCTATACAGTGCTGACGGCTACGTTGTCATGCCTGGCCACCGCGTCGTCGTATCGACTGGTATATCAGTCAAGCTCCCAGTCGGAACTTATGGACGTGTTGCGCCTCGTTCTGGATTGGCCGTGAAACATGGGCTGGATATTCTGGCTGGTGTCATCGACCCGGATTACACTGGCGAGCTGAAGGTGGTGCTCGTCAACACTGACATGCGCGTGCCTTTTTTCATCAAGCCGGGTTACCGTATCGCTCAGCTCATTATGGAGTGCTACGTCCCGGTGACCGTCGAGGAGGTGTTTGAGCCCGGTGAGATTACTGAGCGCGGCGCCGGCGGGTTTGGCTCGACCGGTCTCGCTCCTGCTCCGTCGTCGTACAAGGTGACAGGCGTTTAGAGAAATAGAGCGCCCAAAAAATAGAATGGAGCACATCAGCCAGCTCGTCGCAAAGGAGAATGATCTGAAGTCTCTTTTGAAGGAGACGCGCGCCGAAATCAAGGAGAATATCGAGCAGACGCGCCTGTACAAGCAGGTGTACGAGACGACTATGCAGTCCGAGTACGAGGTGACGGAGAAGACGGCCAAGGCGCACGCGTTCAAGGTGGTCCGGGCGGGCTTCGACGACAAGGATGTAGAATAAGTACTAGCGACGGGCGCGGCTCTTACGGAAAGCCGACTGAATGCGACGTGCCGCTGAATGCAGTTGGGCGCCAGTCACACGGCGTCCACTCTTCCCGGTGTTGTGCATCGCGATTGACCACATGTATCCCGCGCCCAGCGCCGTGTGTGGATTCTTTGTATTGGCCCGGACGCGCTGCTGCGCACCGCGCACACGTCTCTGAATTGCCGTCGCGGCATGAACTGCGCGCCCATTCGTGCCGAGGTTCCATCTCGCGTTTGTTGTCAGTCTCTCATAATTGGGGGGGCGTTCTGCTGAAAACAAGTTATTGTTGGCCCAGTTACCCTGACTGAGTGCGTTCTTGAGTCTTTTATACGCCTGATTGTATTGAACTCTTGAGGCCTGAGCCGTATTACGCAACCGCTGCTGGTTCGGCGTACGTGTTGGCTGACGATAATTCAGGCAAACATTCCCCATGCAAGGGGCCATCAGGTTTGCGCCGGCTGCCCGGAAATTACGTTGCTTTCTTTTCAAAGCATTGTTGTGCGCTTTCATAAGCGCTTGGAGCGCAGCCGCGTGTGTAACATTCACCATTGGTACTATTAAGTACTATTTTTTCTGGTGGATAAAGAACGTCACGCATTTCGGTGCGCCTTTCTTTTTCTGAAGCCGGCCAAGAGGGCCCGGGCGACGTTTCTCTTTGCGTTATTATTTCTGTACGGTCTGCCCTCATTGTGCTCGGTGGCCCACGTATTGTATGTGCGTTTGATACGAGGATGCAGGAGACCGAAACGCGTGCGTCTCGTGTATCGTCTGATGTGCTCACCCATACCAGGGTGGGTAACCCAATGGGCTCCAGCGCCGAGAGTTGGGTGTAGACCTAGTGTCATCTCAGGGACTGCATTGCGACGCCAATTTGCCGCATGGTATGTCCAAATCGGATCGGCGAGCCGTGCCGCGGTTCTCCGAGCGAGAAGAGCTTTGTGGTTCCGAATCTTGTTTCGGAGGATGCCCGAGGCGTCAATCAGGTTTCGCATCTTTTTGTTCGTTTTACGCAGAGCCTCTAGATTCTGGATGTTCATGTTACGAAACTTTACGTTCCAGAGCGCGTTCGTAAGTTTCGGACTATTAGGCATTTACTTTACCGGAGATATTTTTTCACATACATCTTCTGGTTTGGGATTCTCGATCATGTACTCGGCTTTCACCTTGGATGGCCAGACGTACCCGTAGTTTGCATACTCACCCACGTCAAACTTGTAAAACTCGGGCATCTTGCGGTTGAGAGACGCCTGGTGGGACATGATGACCGGTTGCCACCCCCACCACCACGGAAATCGCGGGTTTTTGCAGTGCGGCAACTTTTTCATGGTGTTTTTGTAGCCCCGGGAGACCCACTCGTCGATCATCATATTCGTGTACATGGCAAGGGCACATTGATGTCCCTGCCATGCAAGCGCAGCTGGATGATTACGCCACCCCTTCGTCTGACCCGTGATGGCTCGCCAAATCTGATACGCCTCGACGCGCTGCTTCCCAAGTCGACGATAATCGAGCAGTTTGGCACATTCCTTGATACACGAAGATGGTATAAACGTATTCACCATTATAAGGTTAATGTCCGGTGAGATGAACGATGAGATTTTGACCCTGATCAAAGGGCGTATGGAAAAGGGTCGGAAGCAGTACGGTCACGGGCTGCTCGAAAAGAGCGGATATGACTGGGTTCAGGAGGCTCTCGAGGAGGCGCTCGATCTGTCTATCTATGTGGCGGCGAGGCTGATTGAAGTGTCGCGTTCTGACAAAACCTGATTTTTAGGCGCTTGTACATTTTTCCAGTGATGGGTATGTAAGCGCGATCGCGCCAAATTTTCTGGGCCGCAATAATCTTGTCTTCGTCGCGTTCGACTGTACCATCGTCATGTAAATAGACATCTTCACCGATCGGGTTGATCCTTCTGTACTTACGGGGTCGCTGTCCCTCTTCATCGTCCATTTCCAATGAGTCGTGTGATTATTTTATTGACGATTAGCATATGAATACAGGCCAGAAGAACGCGTACGGTCATACAATTTACCGTGGTCCACGCGGTGGTGAATACGTCCTCGGATTTGGTGGTCGGAAGATCAGAACGTTCCGGAGGGCACCAGCGGCACCCGCTGCCGCCCCGGCACCTGCTGCCGTTCCAGGCAACACAGGGAACAGAAACACAAGCGGGCGCGTCATTCACCGTGGTCCACGTGGTGGTGAATACGTGCTTGGTGCAGGCGGTCGGAAGATTCGATCCTTCACGAGGGCACCGGCAGCAGCGGCAGCACCCCCTGCGCGAACGGCACTCAACAACGCCAAGGCGCACATGAACACACTCCCTTCGATCGCGGCGCGTAAGGCGTACCTTCGATCCCGGGCGGGCAATATGCCAGACGCAAACTGGCATGCACTCGACCGGTACAAGCAACACCTGAATCTTATGGGACCAATCGCGAAGAAGCTCGCCAAAATGATGAAGCTCTCAAACGACGAATACATCAGTAAAAACGGTAGTTTGTACAACAACCAGGCACGCATTAGAACCGGTGTGTTTGGTCAGCGTTACAATAACGCAGTCACGAGCGCATTCAACAAGGATCCAAAATTCCTGCAGAAATCTGTGATTCCGTACATTGGTCGCAATCGACCGAACGAGGCTTTTATGAAGAAGCGCAAGCTCAAAAACTCAACTGTTATGCGAAACGGTAAGCGCTGGACCGGCGAACTCACAGGCGTACATAAAAAGATTTACTTTAATAAATACGGACATTTGTCCTACCTCACGTTGAATGGCAGGAAGATTGAGGTCGTGAACCCACTGAAACCACCTTACTATATACAAACCGGATCGAGAAACCTGCGACAGCTCAAGCGTCTCATCGGTGAGTACCACCCGAATTACCCTCGGAACGCCATCCCACCTGCAACGCCAGAGGTGAGACGAACGTCACCCGCGCTTCTGGAAAACATGATGAACCAGATTTACGTCGGTGGTCGTGGCGGAAACGTCAACGCGGGTCGGTACACGATGGCGGAGCGTAATGTGCTCATCAGACGCCTCACCGGTTCGATCGACTACTTCAAACAGCAACGGGACGCCAAAAAGCTGGAGGCTACGCAACGTCGTGCATCTCTCCAAGCCCCTGGTATATCAAATGCAATGAAACAGCAACTTCGTAACCAGGCTGCGGCTGCAAATGAGCGCGTCGGCTACTTTGACGATGCCGTCCGTGCATATACGCGTGGTCTACGTGCCGTCAAGCCTCTGACGGGTGCTGTGACGCCACGCGCACGTGCCATGCCTGCGACACCCAACCGAGCCACACCGGCACCGGCAAACGTCAACATGAACGCCATCTACATGCCGCTGAATCGCCCGCATCTGGTCGTCAAGACACCGGGCGCCGGTACAATCTACCTGAACCCAAACACGTTCACGGGCTACCTAAAGAATTCGGCGCGCGTCAACCTCCCAGTGGCGAACGTCCGGAACTGGCTACGCACGGCCAGGCGCAATTTCCCCAACGAGCCGCTGTTTCGTCACCCGCTCGCCGCCAAGAATGTGACGGCGAGCCACATTCGTTTCTCGCGAGCATAAAAGGGTGTTTCGATAGATGAACATGGAACATTACGAGACGCTCGGAGTTGATCGCGGTGCCTCGACCGATGAAATCAAAAAGGCGTACCGAAAGCTGGCTATGAAGCATCACCCGGACAAACCGACCGGTGATCCCGAAAAGTTCAAGGCGATCAACCAAGCACATGAGACCCTTTCGGATCCCGAAAAGCGGGCCCGCTACGATCAGTTTGGATCGGACGATCCCGGTGGGGGTGGTGGCGGCCCGGACATGTCTGAAGTTTTTTCGCAAATGTTTGGGGTCCAGCGGCAAAACGGGCGACGCCAAGATCATAATCACGTCGTCGAGTTGTCGCTCGAGGATGTTTACAACGGTGTGACGAAAACGATCCGGGTAACAGCAAGCAAACCGTGCTTCGCATGCCTGAAGAAGTGTCATACATGTAACGGCAGCTGCTTCGTAACCGGTGTACAAAACATGGGGTTCATCTCTCAGATGTTTCAGCGACCGTGTCCCGCATGCCAAGCTGCTGGACAGATGCCAACCGGGTGTTCTCAATGCAACAACAAGCGCCAGACGAGCCAGACGGTGACACTCAACATGAACATTCCAAAGGGTGTGACTGATGGTTCTTCTCGAAAGATTGACGGTCTGGGTGAACAACCCCGGACGCCATCCGAGACGGCCGGCGACCTGATTGTCGTCTTCAGAATCAAAAATCACCCCAAATTTGACCGCAACGGAAACGACTTACGATACAAGCTCACCGTGACGCTCGAGGAGGCGATCAACGGCTATACATTTACGGTGCCGCACTTTGGCGGCCCGCTGACATTTTCAACCCACGACTTTGCATCAGTCGTCGATCCACGCAAAGACTACAAGGTGGATGGCAAAGGACTCACAGAAGACTCAAAACTATATTTAAAATTTGACATTCAGTTCCCGCGCGACCCCTCCATCCGCTTCACACTTGTTCCTGTGCCGGCAACTTCATCCTGAAGGGTGCCCGACACATCGGACATGGGCCATGAGCCCATTGCACACCATTTCGCCCCACCCTCGTCATACCGCGCACCGTCGAGTACTCCTGCAAACACCCCTTGTGGAAAAAGTGTCCACACGCCGTCTCGAAACGATTTTCAGAAGTCAACGCCTCGTAACAAATCGGGCAGTCGGTCGGCGCGTCAGGAAGTCTTCCCTCCTTACGCGCATGCCTCTTGCACATCCCACATGTCTTGTACTGGCAACTTTTGCACTGCTCACCTTTTGCGGTGAGTGCAGTACAACGCACCGGGGCTGTGCGCAAAGATGCCCGCATGTGAATACGACACATGTTTTGATCCGGGCAACACTTGTTTTTGCAAGGCCGTCCCTTGACGAGCGCCGAACAGGGCGCCCGTAAAGGTCGGGGTTCATACATATAGCGCTCAAGGCGCACACCGGCACACTCGAACATCATTCGCAAGTCTCGTGGAATTGTACCGTTGAGCATGAGCAGGTCGAGTAGGATGACAGAAGCACGTTCACGGACCGACGTCATTGTTGAGATTGGAGTCTTTCTCCAATCGTCCCGAGCTCGTGTAGACAAAACATAGTTTGCTCAATCGCTTCGTCAACGCTTTGACACGTCACGAGAGACACAATCAGACATGCCGTGATGCATTTGTTCACCTTTTTAGAGACCAGGGCTTCAAGGTCCGAACACGAAAAGCTTCGTCTGCTTTCCATGACTGAAAATATCTGGAGATTTTTAGGTGTCATACTCGCGACACGCGAGTTCGTCATCCTTGCAAATATCCTCTTCTACGTGGGCCGAGTGCTGAGGCGGTGGGATTCCCTTGGAGAGATCCTCGACGAGATCCCATGCGAGCTTACATTCGATAGTGTCCTCGAAATTATTACACAAAAGCATCGCTTGATCGATCGCCTTTTTCAGCTGAGGCCGCGGCTTGATCTTTTTGGGTGGCGGGGTCGGTTTCGGGGTGCACGCCATGATACGAATCATTTGTGTTCGAGCGCCATATTCTTTTAAATCGAAGCCGGGCGACGGAAGGTGTGCCGCACGAGAATCCCTGGAAGCCAATACACCATGCTGTGATAGACACCGTTCTGGAGCCCACTCGACACGGCTGTTTTCTTGGAAACTTGTTTGTTGTACATTCTGAAAACCACATTTGAAAACTTTGCACCGGCGAGTCGGGCGTTCTGACGGGCGTTTGACGTTCGGGTGTTGGTGCGGGCGTTCCAGTATTTGTTATAGGCGTTAATCAGATTGCGTTTGTCATTCGAGTCAAGCTTGTAATAATTCAAAACCTTGGACAATACTTGGCGCCCCGTACTTGTTGCGGCAGTGCGCGCTGCCGTGCGCGCTCTCGACGTGATTCCGCCCACGCTCTTCTTCAGGGTAGAGCTCATAATACTGGCATAGAATAAATATAAATTCATATAATAATACCAATGGCAGACTTTCCCCCACCCCCACGGAAATGCGTTGATCGATGCGATGAAAAAGTTTATCCTGTAGCACTTCTTTCCAGCTTTGTCATAACACCTGTACTCGTATATTATCTACAAACAAGTGTATTCTTGAAAGTACTCTTTGCTCCATTTATTTTTATAATTTTATGGTTTCTTATATGGCTTATAAAAAGAACTGTACGAGAAAAATTATACGGTGAGAGTTGCGGTTGTCGATTTTTCTGACCTGTTGATTCGATTGATAGGGGCTTAAAGTAAAAAAAGCATATTTCATCAATTAAACTCACGCATGAGCCGATTCTTACATATTTGGTACTCTGGATTTGAAACAGCTTCAAGCCATACAGACTGGATACGCAACGCGGCTTGGTCCGCGAGCTCAATTTCATTCTGGATAGTCTGACCGAGCTGACCACGGACATACTGAAAAACGGACGTCATTATTTCCAGGACAATCCCCATGACATCTTCGTATTCGTAATGTTGCATGTCTTTGAGCATCAGATCTGCGCCAATGCACACCCCGTATTGGATCAACTGAATGTACTCGTTCCACGTGTCCCATGTGACACCGGCTGGTTTTTCAGCCGTTTCAGCTATAATCTCTTCAATGTCCCGATGTGTGTACGAAAGCCCCAGATACTTGACATTTTCAAAGAATTGTGAGACCGCGACACCAATATCTGTTTCCATTTTGAAGTGGCTGTACAGTTCGGAACGTTCATCCGGTGGAAACAAAACCTAGTTTAGTTGTAATGGCGTGTGTACCAAACGGATGGCCGTCCGGTCAGTATGTATGGATGGGTCCCACTGGACCATCCGGTGCATCTGGTTCAACCGGGCCGACTGGTGCTTCTGGAACACCTGGCGGCCCACCTGGACCCGAAGGCCCTACGGGACCGACCGGCGGAACGGGTGCCACGGGACCCACGGGTCCGACAGGCGGAACGGGTGAGACGGGACCCACAGGACCGACCGGCGGAACGGGCGCCACGGGGCCTACAGGTCCGACCGGCGCTACGGGACCTACAGGACCGACCGGCGGGACGGGCGCTACAGGACCGACCGGTGGAACGGGTGCGACTGGACCTACAGGACCGACCGGCGGAACGGGTGAAACAGGTCCCACGGGTCCTACAGGTGAAACAGGTCCTACTGGTCCTACGGGTGAAACAGGTCCCACGGGTCCGACCGGTGGGACGGGCGCGACGGGGCCTACGGGTGAAACAGGTCCCACGGGTCCGACCGGCGGGACGGGCGCGACGGGGCCTACGGGTGAAACAGGTCCTACGGGTCCGACCGGCGGGACGGGCGCGACGGGGCCTACGGGT
>Ga0315284_10009483_pt1 | contig 13871 bp, 11 predicted proteins | sample YL17G09_16_MG_FD_203696 | JGI IMG/M metagenome (GOLD analysis project Ga0315284, IMG submission 203696) | Sediment microbial communities from Yellowstone Lake, YNP, Wyoming, USA - YL17G09_16 | ecosystem: Environmental > Aquatic > Freshwater > Lake > Sediment | place: USA: Wyoming | collected... | reverse complement strand
AACTAAGGGCAAGGGTTTCGCTCGTTAGGGGACTTAACCCGACACTTCACAGCACGAGCTGACGACAGCCATGCAGCACCTGTGCAGGCTTAGGACTGAACCTATCGTCGGCCTTTCGGCCTTCTACTACCTGCATGTCAAGCCCAGGATAAGGTTCTTCGCGTTGCCTCGAATTGAGCCACATGCTCCACCGCTTGTGTGAGCCCCCGTCAATTCCTTTGAGTTTTAGCCTTGCGACCGTACTCCCCAGGCGGCGCACTTAACGCTTTCGCTGCGGCGGGGATGGCCGTCAGAGCCTCCTCCACCTAGTGCGCATCGTTTAGGGCTAGGACTACCGGGGTATCTAATCCCGTTTGCTCCCCTAGCTTTCGGACCTCAGCGTCAGGATGCCCCCAGCGAGCTGTCTTCACCATTGGCGTTCCTCTCGACATCTACGCATTTCACCGCTCCACCGAGAGTTCCACTCGCCCCTGAGCACCTCAAGTCCGGCAGTATCGAATGCCATTCCTCAGTTGAGCCAAGGGATTTCACATCCGACTGGCCGGACCGCCTACGCCCTCTTTAAGCCCAGTGATTCCGAGCAACGCTTGCCCCCTTCGTCTTACCGCGGCTGCTGGCACGAAGTTAGCCGGGGCTTATTCTGAAGTTGACGTCAACGTCGCCGGCATTATCCGCCGAGACGCTTCATACCTCCAAAAAGCGGTTTACACCCCGAAGGGCTTCCTCCCGCACGCGGCGTCGCACCGTCACGCTTTCGCGCATTGCGGATGATTCGAGACTGCTGCACCCCGTAGGGCTCTGGGCAGTGTCTCAGTCCCAGTGAGGCCGAACACCCTCTCAGGCCGGCTACGCGTCATCGCCTTGGTGAGCCATTACCTCACCAACTAGCTGATACGGAGCAGGCCGCTCCCAGACCGACGGGCCCGAAGGTCCCCGCCCTTTGACACCGCGCCATCCGACGCGGAGCATCGCCCGGTATTACCCCGCCTTTCGGCGGACTATCCCGGTGTCCAGGGTACGTTACCTGCTTTGTACTCTCCCTTTCGCCACTAGCGAGTTCCACCTTTCGGCAGATCTCACTCGTGCGACTTGCATGTCTCACCCACGCCGCCAGCGTTCACTCTGAGCCAGGATCAAACTCTTCAATTGGAAAGCTGGTCACAAGACACGACTCGCGAGAGTGTGTCTTGTGTCTTTCAACACACCACTTGGCCATCCCGACCGCTTCCAGCCGGGACCGCCTAACCTCCACCCGGACGCTCCAGCACTTGCGCGCCGAACCGTCCAGTGGACACACTCCCGCTTTGTTAGGGCTCGAACTGTTTACTTGTCAAAGAGCGCAGGGGCCTACGCGCCCGCAAAGACCAGTGATTATAACTCCGACCTCGGGGCTGTCAATACTGAATCGCCCCTCGTTTTCACTTTTTTTCGGACCCCGCGGCGTGAACCGCGAGCGAGGTCCCTGGAGTGGCGTACCACCCATACCCCAATTAACAGTATACCATGCCCCCCGGCCGTGTCAAGTACAATCTTTTATTTTCCGCCGCAGCACCCCGCACAGGGTCTTATCGGGCCGCCGGCGGGCTCCCTTGAGCCAATTCGGCCCCCCCCCCGCCCCGCGCGCCATTTATTTAGCCCCCGGTGAATACACCGGGGGCGCCGTCATTCCTCCCGGTGAATACACCGGGGGCGCCGTGGCGTGGCCATGCGCGCCCCCCTATGGAAAGCGCCACTGTTGTCCTTGGGGGTGCCATGCTTTCGCGCCGTTGCGAAAGCATGCTCGCCCGTCTCGCGCAACAAAGGACGGCCCCCGAGTTTCGACTCGAGGGCCACGTCCCCGCCTTTCGCCCGCGCATCCGTCTATCCCCGCAACACGGGCAGAGCCTACCCGCCCGGCGCTCCCAACCCCCGCAACGCGCGCCGGGCGGATCCTCCCTTTACCATCTACTTCCTTCTGCGACGAGCTAGCAAACCCACCGCTCCGAAACCCAGAAGCGCCAGCGTCGCCGGCTCCGGCGACTGCGGGTTCAGGTTCCAGAACATGCCGATCGGCACGCCGGGGTCCAGTGCCGTCGCCACAAGCAGACTTTCGAATTGCGGCCCCTGGTACTCTTCCTCTATGGTGCCCAGATAGACGTCGAAGAACGATTCGACGTTCATCAGGATGGATTCCGACGGCAAAATTACGGCGCCGGTCGGCCCGCCCCGTCTCGGCTGCACTTCGTATCCATCATCGTGCAGGGCCTGCAAGGCCGCCGCGTCCAAGTCCTCGCGGTTCAAGTCTGCCAGGCCGAGCCTGCTGGCGGGAATGCTCATGAACGTCCGGATGTTAGTCCAGCCGGCCTCTTCGCCGCTCGGATGCGAATCGAAGAAACTCTGGGGCATCTGGAGTTGCATGTGGACCTCGGCCGGCGAACTCATCGGCCGTATCTCGGTCAACTCGTAACTGATGGCCAGAGGCAGGCCCTGCTGGACGCCGTTGGACGTCCAGTAGGCGGCCAAGATCTTGCCGGAGTCTTTCATGTAGGCCCCGATGTGAGCCACTTCTCCCGGCAGAGGAGCGCCGGGGATGACCGGCGGATTCACATTGGCTCCGGACCACGCCAGGATCGTGTCGAGGTCGTTGTCGCCGTGATATTTGACGTGGCTGACGGAGAAGTTCGGGAACGGCGCCCCGATGAGCACCTCGCCCTTTAGGGGATCGGGGTTAAACGTGCCGGACTCCACGACGATGTGGAAGTCGTTTGCGACATTACCGGTGAAGTTCCAGAAATCCCAGTTCAGCCAGGGGTCGTGATAGACGCCCCAGGCCGGCGAGGTGACGCTCGCAATGCCGACAAAACACACCAGAATTCCGACGACTAGATTCCGCTTCATGGTACACCTCCTAAACCCTCAGGCGGTCCCGGCCGCACCAGCGTCCGTGCGTCCCTCGGACCGGTCCATCCCTGTCCCTCCGGCAACGTCTTAACGTCTTGTATGTCAAAGGCCTCGTTCCCGCGGCAAGGCCTGTCATCGAACCGCCGCAGCGGTTCCCACTTGCGCCGGCGGACTACTTGCGGCGCCGGCGAGCCAGAAGCCCACCCAATCCAAGACCCACGAGCACCAGCGTCGCGGGCTCGGGCGTGATGACGAACGCCAGGTCCCGCGACTCGCCGTCAATGATCAGTTCCCGGTACTCGCAGATTTCTTTCACCGGATCAACATACCGATAGACAGCATCGTCCATGAAGTGCGAATCGGCGGTCTTCCACCCCAGGTCCACCCACTCTCCGGCCGCGTTCTGTGCCTCCACATCCAGTTGGAGCCAGTAAATCTCGCCCTGTTCCTGGACGAAAGGGGGCTGGACTTGGCCCGGCATCTCCGTGATGCCCGTGACGTTGACCTGGTAGATGTGGTCGTGGTCTCCCGGGGTCACCTCGCCCGTCAACGGATCAAACCAACCCTGGGATGAGGTGGCCCAATGCCGGACCTGGGCAAAGTCATGTAAATAGCCGTACCATTTGACGTCCGCGTCATCGGGGACGCTGTAGCCATGGCCCCCATCGGGCACGTTGCCCGTAATGAACGCGCGAAGATTGACAATCGTGAACGGCACCTCCCCGCGGGGATTCGACTCGAGCGTATCGCCCTTCATCGAGACCCAGAAATGGAAGTCCGTCACGGGGCCCGTCTGGGTGCACTCCCAGTCATCGGAGGGCCATCCGGTATACGCTTCTGGTGTGCTGGTGCTGTGGAAAAAGTCCACGTCCCAGCCGTTCAAGTCCGGCATCTGGGGGTAGTGCATCTTGAAGGGGTCGCCCGGGTCCCAGTCGGCCATCGCCGGCCCGGCCGCCAGGATGACGCCCACGGCCAAGAGGAGCGCCAGCGCGGTCGCGGCCCTTCTGCGGCGACGAAGGAGGAGCCCTGCCAGCCCCGCGCCCATCAGCACCAGTGTCGCGGGCTCCGGAGTCATCAACTCAAAAGCCATGTCCGTGTTGTAGGAACTCTGCCACTGCCAGCCCGTGCCCGCGTTGGCATAGGCGGCATAGTCCAGGACCGGATGCGTCACCAGGGCGGCTTCCCATCCCCAGTCCTCGCCGCTCGTGTTGGCAATGCTGATCCAGAGTTCGCCCGGGATCCCGTTGCCGGCGTTCTGCGACCAGGTCCACTGGTCGAACGCCGTCGGAAGGTACGCGTCGTAGCGGTACACGAACTCGTCGTTCATCTCCCGCCCGATGTTGACTTCCTGGGCCGTGATGTTCGTGTACCCACCCACGCGATTGCCCGGAAGGCTGTAGGGGTGGGGTGTGGGGGTACCGGGCACGGAATAGTAGAAGGCGATCTCAAAAGGCCCGGTGTACCCGTCGGGGCGGGGCGTCGCCTTCTCGCCGAAATAACTCCCCCACCAGCGGACCGCCTTGATGGGGTCCGTGTCCGTGCATTGGAAATCGTCTCCCACGACTTGACTGGACCCGTTGCTGACCCAGTCGCCGCCGTTCGGGTCGTTCGGCTGCTGGGACCACTTGACCGGCAGTGTGATGTAGTCGGCCCACGCCGCCGGGGCCGCAAACGCAAGGGCCCCCGCGAGTACGGCAAACATCGTCAGCGCTCTCATGATATACCCTCCCGTTCCTTTCCGGCCGTGAGAAGGTCTCTCGCTGCGTCCCTCGGACCGGTCCATCCCTATCCCTCTGGCAACGTCTTAACGTCTTGTATGTCAAAGGCCTCGTTCCCGCGGCAAGGCCTGTCCTCGAACCGCCACAACGGTCCCTCCAAAGCGTCCTTATCCGCGGTGCCGCCGGCGAAGGAGGAGCCCTGCCAGCCCCGCGCCCATCAGCACCAGCGTCGCGGGCTCGGGCATGATGGTCAAACTGCCCGCGGCCGTGCTGGTCAGGCTCACGTCGTTGGTCACCTTCAGGCCGATGGGGAGCGGCACGTTGACAGGCAGGCCCAGGTCGTTGACCAGATGGGCGTACGTGAGGTTCGGCGTCTGCCCGGTGGCGTCATCGTACAGGTTGCCGTCGCTGCCCTGGTCGACGTTGTCCAGGTTCCACGCCCAGGTGGTCGCGGTCCCGTACGAGCCCGTCCCCGTGCTTCCGGCCAGGTTGGTGTTGCCGTTGAAGAGCACGGTGTACGGCCCGCCGGCCACCGCCACGGGCGTGCCGTCGTTGCCGGAGACAGACCAGTTGGTAATGCTCAGGGAGCCTGTGCCCACGAAACCAAAGACGCCGACCTCGCCCTTGCCTTGCGAATCCAAGCCGAGAGTCGAAAGGGTACTCGTGTAAGTCCGCATCATGCCGGCGATCTCGGTTGTCACGGCGCTGTCGGGGCTAGTCGTGGAGTGATTGTACGTTCGCCCCGTGACGGTGATGTTGCTGCCGCTGATGTCAACCTGCATGGTCATGCGATACCATGTGTTGTCCGCCCAGCCCGTGTTCGCGCTAGTGGTCAAGTCTGTGGGGGTGCCGGTCTGGGGGATCTTGCTAATGCTCATGGGGTCGGTGCCGCCGGTATCGGAGATGCGATAGGCCAGCCCGTACTGGCTGCTGCCTTCGGTGAAAGTGGCCAGGAGACCGCCGCCCTGGGTGTTGCTCGAATCTGTCATGAAGTCGCCGCTGAGCGTCAGGGTGCCGTAGAAGAGGTTCTTCGCGGTCGCGCTGGATGGCGTGGTGTCGTACACGGCGATGTCGTAGTTCGTGCCCCCCCCGATGATCTTCAGGGCTACGTGGGCAGGGTTGGGAGAACTTGCTACCCTGCTAATGTTCGCGCCGTTGAGGAAATCGCGGAACACGCCGGTCGTCTGAGAGGCGTTGTTGTCATAATCGCTGGCGCTCGCGAAGGTGATCGGGCTCACAGTGATGATCGCCGCCTGCGCCGCCGAGGCCGCAAATGCAAGGGCCCACGCGACTACGGCAAACATCGTCAGCGTTCTCATGATATGAACTCCTGTTCCTTCCCGGCCGCAAGGGGGTCTCTCGCTGCGCCCCTCAGACCGGTCCCTCCCTGTCCATCCGGTAACGTCTCGTATGTCAAAGGCCCTGTACCTGCGGCAAGGCCTGTCCTCGAACCGCCGCAACGGTTCCCCCTCGTCCGGCTCAGCGACGGCGCGGGTCGCGCTCCCAGGGCCCTAGTCCAGCAGTTCCCGTAGGACCCGGTTCTCGCGCTTCGTCGCTTCCAGGTCGAACACCAGGTACTTGATGGCCAGGCGGAGGTGATCCAGGCCGTCCTCCAGCGCCGCCATCTCACGCCTCAACCCGGAAGGATGCGGTTGTTCACCCGGCCGGGGTCCAGCGGCACTCGGATCCGCCACCGCCGGAATGCCCTGGGCCTCGGATAGAATCTCCCCAATCTTTTCACGAAGAGCCGCTTCATCCATGTTCGTTCTCCCCTCTTTCCGTCCCCACCCGGTAGAGGCCGGGCGGAACGCAACAGGTGCCCACCTCTCCTGTTGCAAAGACCGTGCCGAACTTCGGCCGCCCGCGCAAAATAGTTGCCGACACGCGCCGCGGCAGCGCCACGCGGGGTCGCGCGTCGGCCTGTGCGGCGTGCGCCGCCTGTGACGAGTGTGCCGCCTGTGCCGACCGGCGCCCCGCCGGACAACACGCGGGGCCGTGCGTCGGGCGCGCGGCGACGCTAAGGGTTCCTGCCTGCCGGACTTACGACCCGACGCCGGCGCGCGCCCGCAAATCAACGCTCCGCGCGGATTGCAACGCCGACGTTACGGCCCCTTCAACCGGCATAGACCCCAGAGTCCTCCCTACAACCGGCACAACCGGCATAGACCGCCGGCGCTCGGAACACCGAGGGCGACAGGGTTTGAGCGGATGGCGAGACGAAGCAACAGAGACTTCAGGCGGACGCCTCAGGCGGATGCCTCGAGGATGTGAGCGGACAACTCGGCCATCGTCAGAAGGTCCAGGGCGTTGTGATGGAGGATCGACTGGATCGTGCGCAGGCTGCAACGCAGGCGAATCGCCTCGATGCGTGCGGCGGGGTCGTCCGAATTGAGTTGGGCGGCAGGGTCCGAGCACCCTGCGGCCACAGCGGCCAGGAGGCAGGCGCCCAGGACGGCCCATCGCTTTGCCTCTCGCAGGATACAATACAAAAAAGTGGCAACGTCCAGGAGTGCCACCGATTGCTTGTCAATCGGTGAGGCTGGGGTGCAGCGCACGGTTTGACAAGTCCCGGCGCGCCGGGATGGCACCCCCTCGCCTGGTCGAGCCGCCTGTGGCGACCGGCCGAAGAAGTGCCACTTTTTTGTGCTGCACTCCTCTCGCCGCCTCCGGAAATTTCTCAGCGTTCCCCGGCGGCCTTTTTGGCCGCGTAGTAGTCGCGGGCGTGCTGCCCTTCCTCGGCCCAGATTTGCCGGACGTTCTCCACCGCTTCGCGGCGCCGATCGGAACCCGGCGGGTCGTCCAGGTAAACCTCATAGCGGCGCCCGAGGATGTGCTCGATCGAGGCCGACGCCCGGACCCGCACCATGCGGTCCGGGTCGTCGAGAGCCGCAATCAACGTCTCCATTTCGTTGACGGCCCGGACCTGGCCGAGGACCGAGACGGCGGCCGCCCGCACGAAGACCGACGGATCCGTTCGCGCCACAGCCGCAACAATCTCCGGCCGCAGGTCGCCGGTCGCCCGGCCCCAGGCGACCACGGCCGCCTCCCGGACTTCCGGCCGAGCGTCCGCGATGCGCCGCTCCAGATGAGGGACCGCGGCCGGGCCGAGGGATCCCATCGCCCGGACCGCGCGCGTCGCCACCTCGGTCTGGGGGTTCTCGGCCTCGCCGGCCAAGGCTTCCAGGTTCCCCTCGCGCCGGAACTGCTCGACGCGGGCTGTGTCCGGATCGCGCGGCGCCGGTCCGCCGTCGAGCGGCTCCTTCCGCGTCGCGCGCCAGACGACGAGCGTGGCCAGCACGCCGGCGATAATCAGCAGCACCGCAAGCCTGACACCGCGATACGCCATTTTGTGTCCTCCGTCCTTTGCCTCACGTCGGCCGGTCGCCGCCCTGGCACGGCTACGGCTCGTGCCGTGGCCGGCAGGCCCAGTCGAGTCGCCTGTGGCGATCGGCGGCACGCGCCCCGGCGCGACCCATCTCCGCTTCCTAGGGACTCCAGAAGACGGCATTGCCAGGGATGAGCGGGTCGATTTCCGTCGGGCCGAAGGAAATGATCGAGCCGTCGGTAAAGAGAATGTTGATCTGGCCAAAGTGCCGCCCAGCCTTCAGCAACAGGTCGTGCGAAGCGGAGACCGTCGGGTCGACGATGAGTTTGTCGTAGTCCATGACGAGGATTTTATGATGGCCGGTGCCGAACCGTTCGGCGCCCTTCGCCATACCGTAGGAGCACACCCCCACCGCCCCCAACTCGCGCTCCATGCCGACATTGCCCCTCAGCCATCCGTAAGCCGGACTGGCGGGGTCGGTGACTCCGCCGGGGAAGAGCGGCTCGCCGTCGAAGAGGACGCAGTTGTACTCGCCGCAACTATACTTTATCAGTTTTGCGATCGTCTTGCCGCCGTCGTTCAGGTAGACCCGGATGATGCCGTCGTGCGACTCACCGGAGGTTATGTAGTTTTCCGTGATCGGGGAGTTGTCGTTGAGGCCGATCTCGATGTATTCGCCCCTGGCATCGCTGCCGGTCCAGGTGCCCAGGTTCATATGTCCAAAACCCTGATGGGCCGGGTCGTCGAAGGCGACCTGGAAGTTCCTGACCCGGTGAACGTAAACCATGCGGGACAGGGGATTGGCCTCTGGGCCCCCGACCTGCACCTCCCCTTCCTCCCCTCCCTCGCCGCGCCACTCGGGGCACAGCAGAATGTCGCTGGTTTCGGAATACTGGATAGCCGTGCCCATCCACGCGTCCGGCTCTGGGAAGAACGGCGTCTGTCCGCTGTCGTTCAGGCGCGAGTCCGCCGCCGCTGTGCCGAAGGTCTGGTAGATGTGGTAGAGATTATTGCGGCAGATGGTGATCCGTGCCACCGCCCAGGCCCGCTGCCCCGCCGGCATCAGAAGCGCCAGCAGCAGCCCCAGAATGACGATGACGACCAGCAACTCGACCAGCGTGAACGCCCCCCTGTCGGATGGGGTCTTCGACTTGCATCTCGAACGGGCCATCACAGTCCTCCTTTCACGGCCTCTCCGACGCGCGGCCTTGGTGCGCGCCGTATCAGTCGCGTTTGTCAACATGGCGCCACTGATACTCCGGCCTCCGCACCAGCGCCACTCCGGCCTTCCGGAACGCCTCCTGCACCCCAGGAAAAGTCTTCAGGTATTCCACGGAGGCGGCGGCCTCGTAGGGCCAGTCGGGCACGCGGCTCGGCTCGCCGAAGTACTGGGCCCCGAACTTCGCGTACAGTTCCTTGATGGCCTGGAGTTGGACGGCGGGCGCGTCGTCCTTCTCAGCCGCCTCCATCAGCCACGCGAGGGTCTCCGGCACCGCGCACAGCCCCAACCCCATCACGGCGCCGAGTCGCACTTCCTCGGCCGGGTCCCCGCGCACCACTTCGCCCAGCCTCGCGGCGGCGGCCGCGTCGTCGTACAGCCCGAGCGTGATCGCGGCTGCGCGACGCACAGGCGCGCTGGCATCCTGCGTACACCGCTCGACGGTGGCGCGGTGTTTCGGTTCCACGAATCGCCCCAGGCCAACGAGCGCCGCCTGACGGACCTGGACGTCCGGGTCCTTGACGGCGGCCTCGGCGAGGGCGTCGCCGGCGCCAAGAGGCTTGGCGTCGGCCAGTCGGCAAATGGACGTGATGCGCTCGTCCGGCGTCGCTCCGCCAATCCGGGCCCGGCCGAGCATCCCGATAAGGATAAACGCGACCCCCGCGGCCACGACCACGGCCCCCACGGCGATCAACCGCCTTTTGCCCTTGCTCGACATGAATCCACCAGACCCCCGATATTAAGGGTGTAAACCCCCTGATAGCAATTATACCATGCCTTTTTTACACAAAATTCTCGAAAACGCAATCTCGAAAATCCTCCAATGCCCCCCAAAATGGGGTCTGACCCCATTTATTGTTCAGGGGTTCAAGGCATCCACCATTTCCTCGCGACGGTCGGTGCAATCGGGTCGATGTTGGCCGGCCGCTCGGGCTGGACCGACCCGTCCGAAAACAGGACATTCGCCTGCCCGAAGTGGCGGGCGAAGATCGGCACGCCGCTCTGGGCCGGGACAAAGAACGAGTCGGTCCAGAGGTCGGTGGTCTTCGCTTCAAGTTTCAAATAGTCCATGACAAGGATCTTTCCTCCGGCGCCGCCGACGCCGCTGCGGATGAGTTTCCCGAACGCATCAAGTTTGTCGATGGCGTACTCGTTCATGCCGTAACTCGACGCCCACGCCCCCGCCCCCCCCACGTCCAATGTGACCGTCCTGGCCGAGTTAAATTCCATCTGGTTTCCTCCAATACGGAAGATTTCCTCGACCGGATCCTTTCTCATGAGGGTGTTCCGCTGAACATCGCCGGGGCAGCCGATGCATTCGAGTGTGACCGTCCCGTCGCGGTTGTCCGTCACCCGGGTCATGACGTCCTTAAAGTCCCAGTCGCCGCCGTAGTCCTCCATGCAGAGCCAATAGACGTAGGGGTTGCTGTCCGGCACATAGGTGGCGAACTCCGGTTGGTTGGTCGTGAGGTTGTCGGCCGCGCCGGCGTTGCTTAGGAGGCCCATGCCGCGGGCCGTGTCATACTGCGTAACGGAGAGTTTCAGCATGTACGGTCCCGGCGACAGTTGCGTGTAGTACGTGTTGCCGCCGAACGCCACACGGAACTCGACCAGTTCGGTGATGGGCCGGCTGGGAATGGCTTCCCCCTCCGAGGTCGCCGTGCAGACGAATTGGCTGGCGTCGTTCTCCAGGTAAGGCAGCAGCACCGTCGTCCAGTTCGCCACTGTGTAGGCTTCTTTGGCGCCCATCGCCTCATCCGCCGCCCGAAGTCGGAACGCCTGGTAGATGTGAACGAGGTGCGACTGGCATAGCGTCATATCGTACCGCTTCCAGGCGCCCCCCAGCGAGGGGACGAGCAGCGCCATCAACAGGGCGAGGATGACGATGACCACCAGCAACTCGACCAGGGTGAAAGCTTTGCGTCTCGAACGGGCCATCCCGGTCCTCCTTTCACCGTCTCTCCGACAGAGACCGGCCCCGTCGGCCAGTGCTACTTTGTCAACTTCGCGCCCCTGAGAGAGGGGATAGCGCGGCGGGCATTCTTGCCCGCCGCGCGGTGGCCAAGAATGGCCACCGCGCCTCCGCTTACCTGCGGTCGCCACGGCGCCCAGCCAGGGTCGAGGGGCGGAGTTGACAAAGTAGCGCCAGGGATTTAAGGCTCCCACCATTTCTTCGCGGCGGTCGGTGCAATCGGGTCAAGGTCGACCGGCCGCTCGGGCTGGACCGACCCGTCCGACAACAGGACGTTCGCCTGCCCGAAGTGGCGGGCGAAAATCGGCACGCCGCTCTGGGCCGGGGCAAAGAACAAGCCAGCCCAGAGGTCGGTGGTCTTCGCTTCAAGTTTCGGATAGTCCATGACGAGGATCTTTCCGCCGGCGCCGCCGACGCCGCTGCGGATGAGTTTCCCGAACGCATCAAGTTTGTCGATGGCGTACTCGTTCATGCCGTAACTCGACGCCCACGCCCCCGCCCCCCCCACGTTCAAGATTTTCGTCCTGGCCGTGGAAAAGTCCCACTGGTTGCTTCCAGTATGGAAGATTTCCTCGACCGGATTCTTGTTCATAAGGATGTTCGTGTGCCCGGTTTCGCCGGAGATGCACTCCAGTTTGACGGTCCCGTCGCGGTTGTCCGTCACCCGGGTCATGACGTCCTTAAAGTCCTGGTCGCCGCCGTGGTCCTCCATGCAGAGCCAATAGACGTTGGGGTTGCCGTCCGGCACGTAGGTGTTGAACTCCGGATGTTTGGTCGTGATGTAGTCGGCGGCACCGCCGTTCGCCAGGAAGCCTATGCCGCGGGCCGTGTTCCACTGGGTGTCTGAGAGTTTGAGCATGTACGGCCCGGGTTCGAGTTGCGTGTAGTAGGCGCCGAAATTCACTTGGAACTCGACCAGTTCGGTGATGGGCCGGCTGGGAATGGCGTCCCCCTCCGAGGTCGCCGTGCAGACGAATTGGCTGGCGTCGTTCTCCAGGTAAGGCAGCAGCACCGTCGTCCAGTTCGCCACTGTGTAGGCTTCTTTGACGCCCATCGCCTCATCCGCCGCCCGAAGCCGGAACGCCTGGTAGATGTGAACGAGGTGCGACTGGCATAGCGTCATATCGTACCGCTTCCAGGCGCCCCCCAGCGAGGGGACGAGCAGCGCCATCAACAGGCCGAGGATGACGATGACCACCAGCAACTCGACCAGAGTGAAGGCCTTGCGTCTCGAACGGGCCATCACGGTCCTCCTTTCACGGCCTCTCCGACGGGGTCCGGTCCCGGCGCGCCGGGGCCGCCTCGTCGGCCAGGGATTCAAGGCATCCACCATTTCAACGCGGTGGTCGGTGCAAACGGGTTGATGTCCTCCGGAGGCGGGTCTTTGGTGTCCACCCGCATGGGCCGGACCGACCCGTCCGAAAACAGGATGTTCGCCTGCCCGAAGTGACGGGCGAAGATCGGCACGCCGCTGGGGGGAGTGGACGGGTCAAAGAACGTGTCGGTCCAAATGTCGGTGGTCTTCGCTTCCAGTCTCGGATAGTCCATGACGAGAATCTTTCCGCCGGCGCCGCCGACGCCGCTGCGGATGAGTTTCCCGTTCGTATCAACCTTGTCGAGGGCATACTCGTTCATGCCGTAACTCGTTGACGCCGACGCGCCGGCAACTCCCAGCACGAACGGCCCCTTATAGGGCATCGGCAGGCCTCTACAGGTGGCGAGGACCTCGCCCGTCAACTTGTCCATCAGGTAGGATGTGCCGGCGGTAAAGCCGGAGACACACTCCAAGGTAATGGTCCCGTTGCTGTTGTTCGTGACCCGCGTCTGGACGTCATTATAGTCCCAGCCACCGCCATCCTCCAGGAAGAGCCAGTAAACGTTCGGCGTGTCGTCGGGAGCGAACGTGGCGAATTCGGGGAACCTGGTTTTGATGTTGGCGGCCGCGCCGTCGTTGATGAGGAGGCCCAAGCTGACGATCTTATTATACTGCGTCACCGAGAGTTTGAGCATGTACGGCCCGGCATCGAGTGTCGTGATGCGCGCGCCGTTCTTGTACTCGGCCAGGTCCGTGAGGGGCCGGCTGGGAGCGGCGTCCCCGATCTGCACCTCCAAAGCCTCCGGGCAGACGAGTTGGCCGGCGTCGTTCTCCAGGTAAGGCGGCAGCACCGACGGCCACGCCGAAACTCCGTAGGCTACTTTGGTGGGGTCCGTCGCCTCGTCCGACGCCCGAAGCCGGAACGCCTGGTAGATGTGAAAGAGGTTCGTCTGGCATCGCGTCATGTTGTACCGCCTCCACACGCCCCGCAGCGAGGGGAGGAGCAGCGCCAAGAGCAGCCCCAGGATGACGATGACCATGAGCAACTCGACCAGCGTGAAAGCCCCCTTGCCGGATGGGGTCTTCGACTTGCGTCTCGAACGGGCCATCACGGTCCTCCTTTCACCGTCTCTCCGACGGAGACTCGCCGTGCGGGCCACGGCAGGAGCCGTACCCCTGCCAGGGGCGAGCACCCCGCTCCCGGCTCCGCCAGGGCAAAGCCCAGCTCCGCCGAGGCGACGCCCGGCGCGCCTCCGCAGGATGCTGCGCAGGAACCCGACGTGCCTCCACCTGGAGGGGGGCACAGCCTAGACGGACCCACCCGTCCATGCCGCCACCTCTCTACTCTCATTATACAGACTGGAAACAGAGCCGTCCAGCGTCCAGGCCCACCAGTCGGCCTCGCACCAAAAACCCGCGTTTGGGCTCGAATTCGGGCCGTT
>Ga0315284_10009482_pt1 | contig 13872 bp, 12 predicted proteins | sample YL17G09_16_MG_FD_203696 | JGI IMG/M metagenome (GOLD analysis project Ga0315284, IMG submission 203696) | Sediment microbial communities from Yellowstone Lake, YNP, Wyoming, USA - YL17G09_16 | ecosystem: Environmental > Aquatic > Freshwater > Lake > Sediment | place: USA: Wyoming | collected... | reverse complement strand
CGACGCTGGCGCTCGACGTGGCGCTCGCGCGAGCATCGCGTGAGCCCGTCGTGCTCGTGGGGCACTCGCTCGGCGGGCTCGTCGCCGCGGCCGAGGCCCGCGCCCACCCGGGCCGCGTGCGTGCGCTGGTGCTGATCGAGACGGCGCTGCGCCCGCGGGTCGAGAAGGCGGAACGCCGGGCCGCGCTCGACGCGCTCGAGCGCGACTACACGGGCACGCTGAGGCAGGCCTGCGCGGACTTCGGGCGCGACTCCGCGCAGGGCGAAGCGCTCTACCGCGAGGTGGCGGCGCTGGACCCCGCGGTCGTGAAGCCGTGGATCCGGGTCGCGTTCGCGGCCGACCTCTCGGCCCGCATGGCCCGGCTGCAGTGCCCGTTGCTCGTGGTGCTCGCGCCACGCTCCTGGCCGAAGGGCGAGCCCTGGGTGGAAACCGCGGCCGCGCTCGGATTCGGGGCCGTGCCCCGGGTGCGCGCGGTTCGCGTGGACGATTGCGGGCACTTCGTGATGCTCGACCGCCCGGACGAACTCGCCCGCCTCATCGGCCGTTTCGCCGCCGCGCCCGGCGGCGGCCCCGTTGTGCTCGCCGACCTCGCGCGCTGAACTTCAGCGGCGGCCGGTCGGCGCCGGCTGCGTCACGCCCCAGCGCAGGCTCACGCCCGTGCCGCGGAGCTGCCCGAACGTGGCATCGCGCCCCATGAAGCCCTCGATGCGCGTGGACTCGCGGCCGTCCGCGTCGGTCACGATCAGCGTCGGGAACGAGTTCACCCGGTAGCGCGCCTGGAGCGAGTCCACCCAGCGCGCATTGCGGCCCTCCTCGCGCTGGCGGTCGAGCACGCGCACCGGCACGAACCGGCTCTCGATCTCCGCCGCGGCCTCGGGGTCCGCGAAGACCTGGCGCTGCAGCGACCGGCACGGCGGGCACCAGTCGGCGGTGAAGTCGTAGAGCATGGGCCGGTTCGTCGCGCGGGCCTCGACGAGTCCCGCCTCGAGCGTGCGCCACCGCACGGCATCGGCGCCGGAGAGCGCGCCCGTGGTCGGTGCCGCCGGTGGGCGCGCCTCGTGGAAGCCGAGGACCACGCGCAGCGCCAGCAGCAGAGCGGCGACGGCCAGCAGCAGCACCGGGTCGCGCCGGGGCGATCCGGCGGGGTGCGGTGGAACGCCGCCCGGCACGTCAGTTGCCGGAGGAGGCATAGGACAGCTCCCTGCGGTTCATCACCATCACGGCGAGCCCGAGGCAGAGCGTGACGGTCGAGAGATAGGAGACCACCGCGAACCAGGCGACCGGGCCGCCGTGGAAGAAGGGCGCGAGGTCGAGTTCCGGCTTGAGTCCGCGCGACAACTCCCCGGCGCCGCGCGCGAGCCACTCCCACGACTTGAGCATGCCCAACTTCTCCAGCACCTGGGCCGAGATGAAGACCAGGAAGAGCAGCCCCAGGTCGCCTAGCCCCGCGGCCAGGGACGAGAGCAGCGCCATGACGGCCGCGGTGCCGAGCGCAAGCAGGGCGTTGTTCGCCAGGAACAGGGCGGCCTGGTCCCACTGCACGGGGGCGCCGCGCAGCGCCATGATGAGCGCCGCCGCGAGCGTCTGCAGCACGGTGATCAGGAAGGTTCCGGCGGCGACCGCGCCCCACCGGCTGAAGACGTACTGCGCCCGGGTCACGGGACGCGCCAGCAGCAGCTGGAGGATGCCCGAGGAGAGGTCCTGGCCGATCATGCCAGCGGCCAACGCCAGCGCGATGAAGTAGCAGTCGCCGAGTGCGGCGAACCCGGCGCTCGGCGCCAGGAGGATCGGGAGCATGGGCATCCAGCCGAACAGCAGCACGATGAAGATCCGGATGGGGCTGGTGAAGCGCTGCCGTAGCGTGGCGAGGACGAGGGCGAGGTTCATCCCGGTCCTCCCTTGGGCCGGTCCTCGAGGAACAGGCGCTCGAGTCGGCCCTCGTCGGGCGTGACTTCGGTCACCGGCACGCCGGCGGCGACCAGCGCCTGCACGAGGCGCACGGCGCCGGCGTCGTCGGGCACCGCGAAGCGCGCGAGCGGCGGCGCCACCTCGCGCAACTCGGCGCCCGCGCGCTGCGCCGCCAGCTCGAGCGCCGCGCGCGGCACTCCGTCGCCGATCGTGCCGGCCGGGCCACGCACGCGCAGCACGCGCGCCAGGGTCGCACCGGCGTGCAGCGTCTCCCGCGCTTCGATGCGTCCCTGCTTGACGAACGCCACGTGGTCGCACACGCGTTCGACCTGGTCCAGCTGGTGCGAGTTGAGCACCACGGTCGCGCCGTCCGCCCTCACTTCATCGAGCAGGCGGCGGAAGAGCACGACGCCCGCGGGATCCACGCCCAAGGCGGGCTCGTCCAGGAACACGTAGCGGGGTCTGCCGAGCAGCGCCTGTGCGAGGCCGAGACGCTGCAGCATGCCGCGGGAATAGCGGCGGATGGAGCGGTGAGCGGCCTCGGGGTCGAGTCCGACGCGCGCGAGCGCGGCCTGCGCCTCGGGCTTGCGGCCGGCGGGGGGCAGGCGGGCGAGCGCGTGGTGGTAAGCCAGGAAGTCGAGCCCGGTCATCCAGCGGTCGAGCGTGGGGCGCTCGGGCAGGTAGCCGGTCACCGCGCGGATGGCGAGATCGTCGGGTTCGCGCCCGGCGATGGTGACGCGCCCGGAGTCGGGTCGCAGGAAGCCGAGCAGGCAGCCGAGCAGCGTGGTCTTGCCGGCGCCGTTGGGGCCGATGATGCCGAACGCCTCGCCGGGCGCGATCTCGAGCGAGACGCCGTCGAGCGCGCGCACCTGTCCGGCGCGATAGGTCTTGGTCAGGGATTCGATGCGGATGCCGTCCATGTGAGCGAGCGGCATGGTGACAGAGGCGGGGAAGCGGCGCAAAGCCGCGCTGCGCGCCGGGCCCGGCGGCGAAGCGAAAGGCCCCGGTCTCGGGAGGCCGGGGCCTTCGCAAAGTCTGCCGGGGGACTACCTCGCCTTGAGCGCGAGCTCCTTCATGGCCTTCGCGATCCGGAACTTCAGCACGCGCTTTGCCGGGATCTTGATGGGCTGGCCCGTCTGCGGGTTGCGGCCCATGCGTGCCTTGCGGTTCACCACGACCAGCTTGCCCACGCCGGGGAACACGAAGCCGTTCTTCTTGGCTTCCTTGCCGGCGAGCGTCGCCAGTTCTTCGAGAATCGCCGTGCCGACCTTCTTCGTGAGTTCGAACTTGTCGGCGATGTGGGCCGAGACCTGGGACTTCGTCATCATCTTCGCCATGGTTCCATCCTTTCCTTGCGAAGGTACGATTAGCGGAACGGACGGGCACTTCGTAGCAGTGCCCTAGCCGGGTGCCTGTATAGCAGGATACGCCGCGTTTTCAAAGCTCTTTCTTGCTGCGGTGCCAGTTTCGCCCGCGGCTGACGCGGTCGCAACGGCCAAGCATATTCCGGGCCGCGTCCTGAGCGGTCGGAATGAGGTCGCGCCCGGGACGGATGCACCGGGCGCGACTGGTCTCTCTCTCGCCCCGCGCGCGGATCAATCCACCCGCACGAGCCTGCGAGTCACCGTCGAGCCGGACGCGCTCGCGCGGACGAAGTAGATCCCCGCGCCAGCGCTGTGGCCACGAGTGTCGAGTCCGTCCCAGGTGAGCGGCAGAGTGTCGGGCCAGACGGCTCCAGAAAACAGAGTCCGGACGCGCCGCCCCGCCGCGTCGAAGACCGTGACTTCCGCGGTCCCGGCCGCTGGCAGCGCCAGCGCGAAGTGCACGGCGCCACGGCTCGGGTTTGGCGCGGGCGCGCTCAGCGCGATGCGCTCCGGTGGCGCAGCGGGGCCTGGCACAACGGGTAGCGCGGCGAGAGTGATCTTCCACTGGGAACGTCCGTGCGTGGCGGCGATCAGCGTGCGCGAGGGCTGGTGGAGCGTCAGGTCGAAGATCGCCTGGAGCGGCATCCCCCGACCCAGGACGTTCCATTCACCGCCCAGGTTGCTGGTGACGTAGACCCCGACGTCCGTTGCCAGGAACAGCGTTTTCGGATCGCCGGCGTCCATGACCAGGTCGTTCGCCGGGGCGTCGGGCAGGTTGCCGGCGATCGGGGCCCAGGTGGCACCCTGGTCGGCGCTCCGGAAGACGTGAGGAGAGTGCTGATCCTGACCGAAGCCCGAGAGACAGACATAGACGACATCCGGGGCGACCGGGTCGGCGGTCACCCGGGTGACGTAGTAGAGCGGGAGTCCGGCGGAGATGTTCGTCCAGGAGGCTCCTGCGTCGCTCGAGCGCCAGACCCTGCCGTCGTCCGTGCCAGCGTAGTAGTGCTGCGGGTCGGCCGGGGAGATGTCCAGGGTGGTGATGGTGTGGTAGGTCAGGGACGAAGCCGGGTTCGGGTACGCGGTGAGGTCCCCGCTGACCGTCGTCCAGGACAGGCCGTTGTTCGTGCTCTTGTAGACGCGGTGACTCGCGCACAGCAGCACGTCGTGATCGGTCGGGTCCATAACGAAGGGTGCCGACCAGTTGAAGCGATCGGTGGTCGTGATGCCCGTGCCGTAGCTCCCGGCGCCGCCACCCCCGTTGGTCGAGCGGAAGGGCCCCTGGCCGCCACTGCCGTTCTGCCACTCCGAGAACACGATGTTCGGATTCGTCGGGTCGATGAGCATGTAGAACCCGTCGCCGCCCGGCGGGATCTCGTACCAGCCCGTGGGCGAGGACGCCGTCAGCATGCAGCCGTTGTCCTGCGTGCCGCCGCCCACGCGGCTCGCGTTCGAGGGATCCACGCAGCCCGCATAGAACTGCGTGATCGGCAGATCCACCGACTTGTACCAGGTCGAGCCCCCGTTCGTGGACGAGAAGAAGCCGCCATCGTTGCCCAGGTAGAGGTGGTTCGAGTTCGCGGGGTCGATCCACGTGCCGTGCTGGTCCACGTGGGTGGTCCCCGTGACGTCGCTGAATGTCTGCCCACCGTTGGCCGAACGCATTAGGCTTACGCCCTGCGCGTACACGACGTTCTCGTTGTTCGGGTCCACGGCGACGTCGCCGAAGTACCAGCAGAAGCCGTCGAAGGCGTCCGTGAAATCGGCGCCCGTGTCACGTCTGGACCAGGTCTGCCCGCCGTCCAGGCTGCGGTACATGCCGAGCCCGACCCAGCCGAGCCCCGGGCCCGAGCCGATCTGGGCGTAGACGACGGACGGCTTCGTGGCGCACAGCCCGAGCGCGATGCGGCCCACGCTGTCCGAGGGCGTCGGCAGCCCGTTCGCGAGTCGCGTCCAGGTCGTGCCGTGATCCGCGCTGCGCCAGATGCCGCTCTCGGGCCCGTGCGCGCGCCGGTAGGTGTAGCGGCGCACGCGCTCGAGCGTGGCGCAGTAGACCGTCTCGGGATGCGCGGGATTGATCAGCACTTCGCACGCGCCGGTCGAGTCGCTCACGAACAGCACCTTGCTCCAGCTCTGCCCGCCGTCCTCGCTGCGGTAGAGGCCCCGCCCGGGGCCGGTCGAGAACTGGGTCCCCATCGCGGCCACGAAGATGCGGTCCGGGTCCGAGGGGTCCACAGCGACGCGGGCGATGCGCGCGGTCGCCTGCAGGCCGAGCGACTGCCAGGTCTGCCCGCCGTCCGTGCTGCGCAACAGCCCGTTGCCGTCGTAGGAGTCCACCGAGTTGTTGGCCTCGCCCGTGCCGACGTACACGACGTTCGCGTTCGTGGGATCGAGGGCGAGCGCGCCGATGGAGAACAGCTCCCACCCCCAGCCGTCCGTCACCGGGGTCCAGTTCACGCCCGAGTTCGTGGACTTGAACACGCCGCCGTTGGCCGCGCCCAGGTAGATCGTGGTCCCGCCCGGGGCCACAGCGAGCGCCGTGACCCTCCCGCCGATGTTGTAGGGCCCGAGCTGGATCCAGGTGAGCTCCTCCGCGCTGGTCGCGAGGGTGGCCCGAGCGCGATCGAACTGCGCATGCTCGCGCGCGGCGGCGAAGGCCGCCTGGTCCACGCTCGCGCCTGGGAAGGCGCGCTGGTTCTCCCACCACTCGCTCGGACGCCGTTCGCCCTTCTCTTCCTCGCGGGGCGATCCCCCCGGGGTGCCGGGCCGTGGGTGGCGGCGGTCGGCTGCGATGACGAGGCACAGCAGGACGGCCGGAATGACATGCAGGCGACCCAGGCGCATGAGGGACTCCGCAGGAGCATGGTATGGCCCCGGCACCACCCGGACGTGGTCGTGCCGGGGCCATGAGTCTAGCGGCTGCCGCCGCGGACGGTCCAGACGACGAGGCCGGGGGGACGGGTCCGGGCGGGTGCCGGGCGCCGGCTACGACCCGACGGTCGCCTCGATCCCGATCCCCATCCGGGCCATGTCATCGGCCAGGCGGGCGGACTCGCCCCGCGCCTCCGCCGCGAGAACGATGGCGAGACGGGCGGCGTGCGCCCGGCACTCGAACAGCCGGCGCCGCCGGCAGATGAGCCGCTCGAGGAAGAGCGCGGCGACGGCGGCGCGCGGGAACGCCCGGCGGACGCTCATGCGCGGGTGGTGGGTGGCGGGTACGCCCGCGCGAGGAGCTCGACCAGGTGGGCGATCCGCACGTCGAGCCCCCGCTCGGCGGCGCCGCGCGCCATGTGCATCGCGCAGCCGGGGTTCGAGGCCACGACAACCTCGGCCGCGACCGCCGCGATGGAGTCCACCTTCCGCGCGAGCTGGGCGTCGGCCATCGCGGGGTGCGCGAGGTCGTAGACGCCGGCGCTGCCGCAGCACCAGTCGGAGTCCGGCAGGTCCACGAGCTCCACGCCCGGCAGCCGCCGCAGCAGCGCCCGCGGCTCGCGGCGTACGTCCTGCGCGTGCGCGAGGTGGCAGGGGTCGTGGTAGCCGACCCGCAGGGGACGAGCCGGATCGCGGACCGAGCGCAGCGCCACCGCGGAATCGGGCAGTCCGACCTGCTCCAGCACCTCCGCGATGTCACGCACCCGCGCCGCGAATCGCGCGGCCGGTTCGGCGAGCGGGCCGTCGTGCAGCAACCCGCCAGATCCGCGCAGCGCGGCGCCGCAGCCCGCGGAGTCGTTGACCACGAAGTCGTGGCCGCCAGGATCGAACACCCGCACGTTCGCGCGGGCCAGGTCCTTCGCGAGGCGCCGCATCCCGGCGTGGGCCTGGAGCGCGCCGCAGCAGCACTGCCCCCGCGGCACGGTCACCTCGCAACCCGCGAGCACGAGCAGGCGCACCGCCGCGTGGTCGATGCGCGGGAACATCACCTCCATCACGCAGGAGGTGAAGAACGCGGTTCGGGCCTTTGCCACGCCGGCTGGATGGAAGACGAGCGCGTCGGCACGCGCCTCCATCCGCGCGCCGGGCGGCAGCGCGGGCCCGACGCGCTCGAGGGCGCGTTCGCGGCGTGGCAGCAGCGGTGGGGTCATCCGCCAGCCGCGCACCGCGAAGTCCGGCAGCAGGGCGCTCGCGGCGCGCGAGCGCATGAACGACTCAAACCACGGGCTCTGCAACAGGCGAAGGAGGTTCGCCGCGCGGTGCATGGCCGCGCGGTCGGGCACGAGCCGTGCCAGCGCCCACCCGCCGAGCCGGCGCGCGAGCGAGCGTCTGCGCGCGCGGCGCTCGAGTTGCGCGCGCGCCACCTCCAGCAGGCGGCCGTAGGGCACGCCCGCCGGGCACGCGGTCTCGCAGGCGCGGCAGCCCAGGCACTGGTCGAGGTACTCGAGCAGGGGGTGGCGGGGCGCGATGCGGAACTCGGAGAGCGCGCGCATGAGATAGAGCCGCCCGCGCGGCGAATCGGGCTCGAGCCCGAGCGTCCGGTAGGTGGGGCAAGCGCTCAGGCACAGCCCGCAGTGGATGCACGCGCGCAGATCCACGCGCGCCGGGGCGTCCTCGGCGTCGAACCAGCCGAGGCCGGTGCCGGACGCGTGGCCGGGCGCGTCGTTCATCGCGCCTGCTTGCCCTCGTCCTCGATCAGATGGAAGTGGTGCAGGAAGCGGTGGAAGACCGGCGCGAACATCACGCCCACGATGACGAGCAGCGCCATGCCGGCGAAGAGCGCGTAGGCCGAAGCGAACCACTTCTCGGCTGCCGGGATGCCGGGACCGCGGTCGTCCACTGGTCCCATGCCGCCCAGGATCATCGAAGCGTTGTAGAGCGAGTCGAGCCAGCCGAGGCCGCCGGACCAGCGGTAGCCCGCCACGCCGATCGCAAGCGAGCCGAAGATGATCACGACGCCGGCCAGGACGCTACGGCCGAGCCGGAGCAGGAAGACGGAATAGGGCAGCAGGGGCTCGTGCTTGCGCTCCAGCTCCATCAACGGACCACGTCGCGTGTGCCTGTTCACGGGACCAGCACCACCTTTCCGAATGTCTGCCGCGCCTCGATGCGCTCATGCGCACGGCGCGTCTCGAGGAGCGGTGGAACCGCGTCCACCATCGGCCGGCTCCTAGGCTCTGTCTGAAACGCCGATCACTGCGCTGGCTTGGCCGCTCCTCGCTGCGGCGTATCCTGCGAATACGACTCGCTCGTCGCTCCCGCGCCGCCTTGTCCTCGGCTTCTCAGACAGAGCCTAGCCCCTCGTCCTGCCCTTCGCCCCGCGCCCTTCGGTGAAGTAGGCGCGGCGGAACATCTCCATCATCTCCGCGCGGCGGTCGTAAAGCCGCTTGAGCGGCCGCGGCGGGTGCTTCGCGAGCGCGTAGGCCGTGAGCAGCGGCAGCCCGATGGTGGAGTCGGTGTAGCAGATCACCGTGCCCGGGAGCTGGTCGGGGTCGATCTTGCCCCACGAGACCGCCTCCGAGGGCGTCGCGCCCGAGAGGCCGCCGGTGTCGGGCCGCGCATCGGTCACGGCGAGGAAGTAGTCGTGGCCCTTCTCGCCGATGCCCAGCACCTCCTGCAGCTGCGGCTCGGTCTGGAGCAGGAAGTTCTTCGGGCTCCCACCGCCCAGGATCCAGACCGCGCTCTTGCCGCCCGTCTTCTTTGCGGTCCAGACGATGGCTGCGGTCTCGTTGACGTCGGCGCTCACGTCGAGCACGAGACCGTTGCCCTCGAGCGCCTTGGCCGCGACGTTCATGCCGATCGAGGAGTCGCCCGGCGAGGAGGTGTAGACCGGCACGCCGCACTCCCAGGCCGCGGCGAGCAGCGAGCGGCCGGTGAGCCCCAGGGCCCGTTCGCGGGCGCGGATGTACCTGCCGCAGAGGAAGTGGAACTCGGCCGTGCTCATCGAGCGCTGGAATTCGGGCCCGCTGATGACCTCGCGGAAGAACGCGTCGGTGTCGAGCAGCACGTGGTAGTCGAAGAAGATGTCGTAGATGCGCACCACGCCCGCGTCGCGCAGCTCGACGTCGTCCGCCTGGAAGGTGCCGCGGTGCAGCGGCAGGCCGAGGCCGAAGTGGGCGTCGTGGTACAGATTCGCGCCGGTCGAGACGACCCAGTCCACGAACCCCGCCCGCAGCAGCGGGATGAGGGCGCTCATGCCGAGCCCCGCGGGGGTGAGCGCGCCGGTGACCGAGAGTCCGACGGTGACGTCAGGGGCGAGCATGCGCTCGGTCAGCAGGCGGGCGCCCTCGCGCAGACGGGCCGCGTTGTAGGCGAGGAAGGCCTGGTCGATGAGTTCGGCCACGCTCTCGCGGCCCGTGATGGCGGGTGGCTCGATGCGCGGGCCCGAGAGATGACGGGGCTTCTTCGGCTCGCTCATGGGATCCCCCAGCGTAGGGTGGTGGACGGCGACAAGGGCGCACGATAGCGCGGGAGGCGCGCAGGGTGCCAGCCCGGCCCGCCGGTCCAGCGCGGGGCGTGGGCCGGACCAATGCGGGCGGGGGACGTCGGTCAGGCGCCCGGCCCGCCCCCCATCACCCACCGTTCCGCCCACATCTGGAGGCTGAGCAGCGTCCACAGCGTGCGCCCGCGCTCGGTGCGGCACGCGACGTGGTCCTCGAGCACGCGGCGCGCCGCCTCGACGTCGAGCATGCCCGCGCGGCGGATGCGCTCCGGCGCGAGCCGCGCCTCGACGAGGCCGCGTAGCGGCCCGCGCGCCCAGACCGAGAACGGCGGCGAGAAGCCCTGCTTGCGCCGGGTGATGATCGCCCGTGGCAGCAGCCCGCGCGCGGCCAGCTTGAGCGCGCGCTTGCCCGTCTTGCCGCGCAGCTTCGCGTCCTCTGGCAATCCCAGCGCGAAGCGGATGAGCGAGTGCCGCAGGAACGGCGCGCGCGATTCGACGCTGTGCGCCATGGTGCAGCGGTCCACCTTGGTCAGCAGCCCGCCGCCCAGGTAGAGGTCGAAGTCCAGCAACTGCCAGACCATGAGTCCCGGCCGCTCCGGCCAGCCCGGCAGCCGCGCCTCGTCTGCGCGCGCGGCGAAGTCGCGCAGGTAGCCGCGCTCCTCGCCGGCGCCGAGTACACCGCGCAGCTCCGGAGCGAGCAGCGCGCGGGCCGCGTCCGGGGTTGCCGTGCCGAACCAGGCCAGGTGCCGCTCGAGCGGGTCCATGGCGCGGGCTTCGAGGAAACGCTCGGCCAGGTGCGCGATGCTGACGTGTGTGTGCTTCGGACGCAGGCGGTGCGCCAGGGCGAGCGCTGCGTTCGCGGCCCCGTCCGGCACGCGGCGGGAGCAGGCGACCAGGCGATGGCCGAGGTAGGTCGGGTAGCCCGCGAACAACTCGTCGCCGCCCTCCCCGGTGAGCACCACCGGCACGTGCTTCGAGGCGAGGCGGGCGAGCGCCCAGGTGGGCAGCACGCTCGGGTCGCCGAGCGGCTGGTCCATGGTCGCAGCGAAGCCCTCGATCGCCTCCTCGCCGCCGGCGTGGTCCATCTCGGCCTCGTGGTACTCGGCGCCGATCTGTCCCGCGACCAGGCGGGCGAAGCCGGTCTCGTCGTAGCCCTGGCCGGCGAGCTTCATGCTGAAGACCGGGAAGCGGTGTCCGCGCCGCGCGGCGAGCGTCGCCACCAGCCCCGAGTCAACGCCACCCGAGAGGAAGACGCCGAAGGGCACGTCGGCGGGCATGCGCGACTCGACCGCTTCGGCGAGTGTTTCACGCGTGGCCTCGGCCAGCACGTCGCCGCCCATGCGGGGCGCGGGATGCACGCCGTCCCACGGGCGCCAGTAGCGCCGCAACCGCAGGCCTTCGGAGGCGACCTCCAGCAGGTGCGCGGGCGGCAGTTGCCGCAGCGCCGCGAACACGCAGTCGTCGCCGGCGAAGAAGCCGTGAGCAAGGTAGCGCGCGACCGCCCCCGGTGCCGGCTCGCGCGAGACCCAGGGCAGGCCCGCGAGCGCCCCGGGCTCCGAGGCGAAGGCGAAGCGAGCGGCGAGCCCTTCGGCGGCGGTGTAGAAGAGCGGCTTCTCGCCCGCGCGGTCGCGCGCCAGGACCAGGCGCCGCGTCTTTGCGTCCCACAGGGCCACGGCGAACATGCCGTCCAGGTGCGCGGGGAAATCAAGGCCGTGTTCCTCGTAGAAGTGCGGCACGACCACGGTGTCGGGGCCCGGCTCGAGGCGGTGGCCGCGCGCCCCCAGCAGCGCGCGCAGCTCGAGGTGGTTGTAGATCTCGCCGTTTACGACGGTGTGCAGGTCCGCGCCTTCGCTGCAGTAGACCCGGGTCGGCTCCTCGGGCTCGACGATGGCGAGCCGCGTGATGCCGAGCGCCAGGCCGTCGCCCTGCCAGACGGCGGTGCCGTCGGGTCCGCGGTGACGCATGACGCCGAGCATGCCCTCGACCAGGGCGCGGCGCTCCGCGGGGGCGAGGTCGGGCGCCCACAGCCCGGCGATTCCGCACATGTCGTTCTTCGTCCTCCAGACTCTCAAGCCACGCTGCAGGGCCACCCCGAAATTCGAAGGCCTGCCTTTCGATCTTCAGGGCCGGTCCCGCGGCCCCGGCGGGCACCGGTCCTTCGCCAGCGCTTCTACCGGCGCACGTATGCGACGAAGCGGCCGTCGCGGAAGAACTCCATGCAGTCGAGCGGAGGTTCCGGGGCGCCGCGCGCGGGACGCACGATGACGTCCGCCGGGTCCGTGCCAGGGACCGCGGCGAGTGGCGTCCACTGGCCGCGGGCGACGAGCGCGGTGCGGTAGCGGGCCTGGTAGGTGCTGGCCGTCTCGTGGCCGAGCGCGCTCACCAGCTCCGAGCGCCGCCCCAGCCGGAAGTCGGTGCCGGGACTGTAGCACGCCTCGTGGCGCACCAAGCCGTCGGGCGCGATGGCGGTGATGGCGCGCGCCAGCGGCTCGCCCGACTGCGAATCGGCGTAACGCAGCAGCGGCTCGCCCGCGGCGAAGAGCACCACGGGGGTGAAGAGCAGGATCCCGATGAAGGCGCGGTCGGGCCGCCCGAGGGCTGCGGCCGCCGAGCGCAGCGCGACATAGGCGAAGCAGGCGGCGATGATCTTCGCGCTGGTGCCGGCCGAGTCGAAGGGCGGGCCGGCGCGCCCCAGCCACGGGCCGAAGCCGGCGAAGCCGAACGCCAGCGCGATCGCGACGAAGACGGCCGCCAGCCCCCAGGCCGCGCGGCGCGCGCGCTCGGCGTCGGACCAGGCCTCGGCCGCGGTCCAGGCCAGCATCGGCAGCGCGGGCAGCAGATAGGTGACGAGCTTCGAGTGCGAGAGTGTGAAGAACACCGCGGCGAACAGCACGAAGCCGAGCCCGACGCGGCTCTCGACCGAGAGGAGGCTCTCCTCGCCCGGAGCGCGCCGGCGCCACCACGGCGTGGCGAGTGACCAGGGCAGCGCCCCGGCCGCGAGCACCGCGGGCACGAACCACCACGGCTGCTCGCGCTTGAATGAGCCGGTCGTCAGGCGCTCGATGGACTCCTCGAGGAACGCGTAGCGCGGGTACTCGGGGAAGCGCGCGCTGGCGAGCGCGAACCAGCCGCCGGCCACGCCGAGGACCACGAGCCAGCCGGGCCACCAGGCGAGCCAGCGGAGCGGCGCCGGGCACCCGGCGGAACCGGGCCGGCGGCAGAGGAGCGCGGCCCCGAGGCTGCCGCCCAGGGCCCACGCCAGCATCACCGGGCCCTTCAGGAGCACGCCCGCGGTCACGGCCGCGAACATCCAGAGCCGGCGCCGCCCGCTCGGGCCTCCGGTCAGCTCCGTGGCGAGGCCGAGCCACACCGCGGTCACGCAGAAGGTGAGCGGCATGTCGAAGATGACGTAGGCCGAGAGCATGGCGAAGAGCGGCGCGGTATAGAGGAGCGCGGCCGCGCGCAGGGCAAAGGGCCGTCCGCCGCGGCGCTGGGCTGCCCGGGTGAGGAGCCCGAGCGTCAGCGCGGCGGCGAGCACGGCGGGCAGACGTGCGGCCCAGGGCTCGTTGCCGGCCACGCGGATGGCGGCGGCGGCGGCCCAGAAGAGCCCGGGGGGTTTGTCGAGGCAGGGCATGCCCGCGAGGTGCGGCACGAGCAGTCCGCCGTCCACCGCCATCTCTCTCGCGATCTCGGCGTTGCGGCCCTCGTCGGGGTCGAGCAGGGGGAAGGCGGTGGCGAGCAGCATGCTCAGCAGGAACGCCGCGAACGCGACGATGAACGGCAGCAGCGAGCGGTGGGACGGATTGCCGGGGCTCGGATCCATGCGCCCACGCTAGCACAGGGCCGGGCGCGGAGCCGCAACGCGCTCGACCCCAGGACCTTTGGGCGCCTCACTATCCTGTTCCTTCGAGGCCGAGTCGTGATGTAGCATTGCCAATAGCAACTCATTCCGCCATGGACGCCAGCCCCCTCTGTCGTGAGAGTACCCAGGCTGGTTGCAGGCATGACGCTCGGGCCGACCGGGGCCCGACCCGTCGGGCAGGAGAGGCCGAAATGAGGACGCGTACGATCGCCCCGGTGCTGGTGCTGGCGGCCCTGGTCGGGCTCGGCGGCGCCGGCTGCAGCAAACAGTTGAAGAACACGGTGGTCCCGAACCAGCCGCCGACACTGCGGCTCACCTACGCGCCGATCGACACCACGAGCGAGTTCTTCTACGTCTACCGGATG
>Ga0315284_10009481_pt1 | contig 13873 bp, 7 predicted proteins | sample YL17G09_16_MG_FD_203696 | JGI IMG/M metagenome (GOLD analysis project Ga0315284, IMG submission 203696) | Sediment microbial communities from Yellowstone Lake, YNP, Wyoming, USA - YL17G09_16 | ecosystem: Environmental > Aquatic > Freshwater > Lake > Sediment | place: USA: Wyoming | collected... | reverse complement strand
CAGGCAAAAGGTAGATGGTGCCACGGCCAAGTTCTTTTTGTTCCTTGGTCAAAACTGCTTCTGACGAGGAGGCCGGCCGCCGCATGGCCACAATTTGGATGTCTACGCCCGAACGGCGCAAGAACTTGATCTCGCGGTCAATGAATGTCGTCGTCAATGACGGATAGGTGCCAATCACATAGATTAAAGTTGGCGGTTCTTTCATGTCTGATTCTCGTCACTCAAAAATGATCATCGAGTATTGTGAATTAGATTGCTTTTCAGAGAGGTGATCCATTGTTTGGCACGAAACAGCGTGACCTCATAGCCAGTCAACACTTTGCATCCCAGGCGATGCCAGATTGATCCTTGCCGGTAACGCAAGAGGTACACCAGGTAACGCCCGCTGCGATACAGAGTTCGGCCTCGCAGCGGCCCCCACGTGGGCACCGACACACGCGGCAAGTGGCTCAAATCTTGTCTGGGCTGCGGCGGCGACCCTGGAGAATAAAGCATCGAAAAGTATCCAACCTGCCTGGCAATCCGCTCGGTCGTTTCGTTGTGCCCTCCGCCTGGCCAGCATAAAAAGTTGACCTTTTTATGCAGCCTGGACTGGATGATTTCTTTGGATGTGCCCAGCTCATATTGTACACGATCCTGGTATTCAGATTCGCTTTCCATGTTATCTTGCAACGGATATTGATCGCGATATTGTTTGCTTTTTTCTTGAAGGATGTTGGCCCAGCTTTCTTGCTGAAAAAAGGCTGTGCTGCCCTGGCTTTGCACATATTCAACCAAGCACTGTCCCAGCTCTGCATCTGGAAAATATCGTCTGGTGGTCAATGACTTGCGATGGGTGTAAATGGGTGTTCCCCAAGGAACAAAAGAAGACTGGTCTTTGTTCAACCAGAGATATTTACATTCCGGTCTGACATTCCAGGCCAGCCAGGGATACCGGTCACCCGGATGATGAAAATCTAGTATTTGGTTATCACAAAAATACCAGGTATGTGTCAACGCATGTGACTGCACGTCCATCACTCCAGACGCATCCATGACTGCCAATTCAGACCAGGAGGCAAAGCCTTTGCTTTGCAGTGACGAGGCCATTACTCTGCCTGTGGCGACATCGTCCAGGGTTGGGCGTAGAATATCACTAGGGTCAACAAAATCAGGATTAACGAAAATCGTTCCCTTGCATTTATACCGCTTGAGGATAGGAAAAACATAGACCCAGTTATCAAGATAGCCATCATCAAACGTCAGCGCCACTGGATTAGGAGGTAGCGGAGTTTGCCGAGCGGTAAAATCATACAACTCTTGCAGACTGATGGTGTTAAATCCGGCGTTAACCAACGCGTGTACGTGTTCTTCAAAAACATTGACTGGGCACGACATGTGTCCCCATAACCACTGTGGGTCGTCTGACACGCTATGGTACATCAATACGGGGATATTCATCCTATACACCCCAGCAAACGGCGATAGAGCGCCAGGTGTTCGTCGGCTTGCTTTTGCGCGCTAAAATTGGCCGCCACGTGCCGCCGGCCTTTATCCCCCATCATCTGAGCGCGTTCAGGGTTGACCAATACTTGCTTAATCGCCTCAGTCAGCGCCGGCACATCACCCGGTGGGACAAGATAGCCCATCTCTCCGGGCAGCACTACCTGCACCGTGCCCGACACCTCAGAGGCAACCACCGGCAGGCCGGAAGCCATAGCTTCCAGCAGAGACATAGACAGCCCTTCCCACAACGACGGCAACACAAACACATCGCTGACCGCCAACAGTGCTGGCACATCGCGGCGGTTGCCCAAAAAGTGAACGTGCGAGTCTACGTTCATCGCGGCGGCTTGAGCCTGTAAGGTCTCTCCAAGTTCGCCATCGCCAATAAAAAGCACGTTCGCCGCAGGATACTGAGATATAATTGCGGGCATGGCTTCGATCATATAACGGTGCCCCTTCACGCCTTTGAGCGTACCAACCTGGGTGATCAGGATCGCATTTGCGTCAAGCCCTAGTTCGTGGCGCGTTGATGTTTTGTCGCTAGACTGACTGTATCGTTTGATATCAACGCCGTTGCAAATCACGGTAATCTTGTCCTGAACGGGGCCGATGGTTTCCAGCATGGATATTTTGACCTGCTCTGACACTGCGATGAAACCACTGACAAAATGCGCCGCCAGCCTATAGAGTTGGCGGTGAACATATCGCTTCGGCTTTAGCAGCCATTTGTGCCTGCGCAACTGCGCCGCGGTCAACTCGAACCGGGCGCTGTGAAATGTCCACAGCACTATGCAGGCCGATGTAGTGTAACGCAAAAGTAAGGTGAGAAAATCGAGTGTTGTCAGCAAGTGTGTCTGCACGACTTGCACATCGTATTCTCGGACGAGTCTAGTTAATTCACGCCAGATACGAATCATATCGGCGATGAACAGGGGTAAAGCAACAATGCTATGACGTCGAGCGGGCAATATCTCCACCTTGACTCCCAACTTTTCGATCTCGCAGCGCAACGGGCCGTCCTTGAAGGTGCAGACGATCGGAGTGCATTCGCCGGATGCCAGGTATTCGACCAGCGTGCGCACCACTTCTTGCGCGCCGCCCACCTCCAGGTTCAGGATGACTTGCATCACATTTAACTTGCGAGTCTGCATAGCCATAGTCCAGAGTTATCTTTGTTCGACCAGAGTCACAGGCGAGCCAATCCTTGGCCGGCAAATACTTCGCGATTCTGTTCCAAGATACGCACGAGCGCATAGGAGCCAACCATGATCAAATAAGGGGCAACGGGGACAGAATACCGAATAGTGCTCGCGATAGCCATGTAGCTCAACGTGTGATGAATGAGCATTGCAAAGATGGGGGCCATTTTGAGTGTCCAAGTTCCCCGATATGATACAAGCGCCTTGGACACTAGTCCCAGCAAGATGAGATGGCCAATGAGGATCAAATAGCTTCTCCAAGATGGGGGAACTCCATACCCCACATTAAACCATAACCGAAGTAGGCGCACCAGCGATAGGATCAGATAGCGCCCCGGGTATTGCCGGATCTTGGCAAATGCCTCCTCTCCATAAGTGCGGTCAATGAGTGGCACCGTGTTCTCTGCTGTCTCCAATACGGCGACTGACCCGAAACGCCGATCAAACATCTCCTTGGCAGCCAGTTCAACGGTATAGTAATCTCGATAAAGCAGATAGTCGTCCCGATCCATCAGATAATGGTCTCGAAAGATAACCAGCCCCCCCAACGTGCTTACAGGTACGAAGGTGTTATAGACTTTATAGTTCCGGTACGCCCAAGGCGAAATGACGAAGGCCCCCCCGAGGGCGATGATGACGCAGGCCTGGAGGGCGAGGCGGAGTTGGCGACGCAGGAGCGCGATCAAGACAGGGAACAGAAGCAGGAGGAGTGTCGCGGTGACAGGACGACTCAACGTGGCCAGGCCCCACACAACTCCCGTCAGTCCAAATTGCCACATCGAGCGCGTGCGTATCGCGATCAGCAAAATGTACATCAGACAGGCCAGCAAAAGAGCCATCATAGGTTCGGCGAAACGCGAGTTCGCCATCCATAATGCCGGAACGTAGAACGCCCACGCGGCGGAAGTCAGCACTGCAACGCGCCTGTCCCCAAAGACTTGTAGAGCAAGGGCGAACAGCACGGCACAGGTGAGGGTATCCAATATCCATTGACCTATGAGCAGAGACTGGTCGCTGAATCCGAACAGGCGATACGTCAAGGCAAAGTAAACGACTGGAACGGGCCCACGCGTCGCAGTTGGGATCAATGGAAAGTCGTACCCGGGAAGATTGAGGGTCCCTGGGCTAATATAGGTCTTGGGCCAGGATGATACATAGCCTCGCCCCATCGCGAGGTTTTCTGCGATATGATCCCATTCATCGTGCACGGGATTTATTGGGGAGAAAGCCGAATAACCCACCCTTACTCCCAGAGTCAGCAAGCATAGCAGTATTATGATAGTCAAGGTTGACCAAGAGCGACCTCTGGGCGCAATCACTTGGCTATTGTACGAATGTCCATCTCGTCCCATTATGATAGCCTTCTCAAGCTAGCGATCTTTCTAACGCCTCCGAGTGACTTGGGCTCAGATAACTCTGTATCATATTGGCGACAAGCCCCAAAGTCAACCAGAATGCGCCGAGAGAGAACCACGAGAAACGCATATCGATGACTGCACCGATACTCAGATAGGCTATAACAGATAACCAGATCACGATCAGCAAACGCCAACTCCAAAAACCCTGCCGGGGCAAGTAGGGCATTGTCTTGATCGTGCGGACCAACCACCAGAACGCTGGAAAGAAGTAAAAGAAAAAGCCAATGGCCCCCATCTCTGCCAGGATGGTCAAATAGGTGTTGTGCGATGAGCCCTTTTGCACATCCCATTTCGTCGGAGCAGAATTGCCGACTCGTTCCATGAATGTCCAATCGTAGAGTTCGTAACTGGCATATCCCCACCCTAAGAAAGGCTTGGCCAGAAACATCTGTTCCCCCGCGTGCTGCAAAACGAGCCGGCTATCAATCGTGTCTTCTGTGTTCAACCGCTGGATAGCAAAGCTGGCCTCGGCTGCAAACACACTGGCCGACAGGACAATTATGATAGACACAGCCGCCAACACCAACGGCAGCGTCGTTTTGGGATACAAATACCCCAGCCCCAGGAGCACCAGGACAGCCGCCAGCCAGCAGGCCCGGGTGAATGTGAGAAAGACGCATAGCAGCCCTATGCCAAATACCAGAACGAAAGACACTTGCACGATCTTGCTTTTGTGGTTCATTGCATAGTGGAACAAGAACGCCATGAGAAGCAGCAACAAGTGGGCAAACATATTTGGGTTGCCGAACGTGCCTGACATGCGAGTGCCCATTCTGCTGATAGCCCACAGTTGGGGGAGTGTAGATGGCGCATACTTGGCCCAGAAACCAATGGCAATTTGTGCAAGACAGACAATCAGCATAACGACCGCAAGTCGCTTTAGGTCCTGCTCGCGCGGGCTGCAGAATCGAATCAACCAATAAGCTACAAAAGGCACAAAAGTCTTGTCATAGAGTTCGGTCAAGTACACGAAAGGCGAGCTTTGAGTGAGCAGAATAGAAGCCACCGCAATCGCCAGGTAAATCACCATCGCCAATTCTGCGCGTCCCAGGCGCACCGGCAAATGCTTCTGCAGCCGCAGCGCGCGTGACAGCAAGGCAATAATCAGGGCCATCGGCATCAAAGATCGGTGGACAATCCACAAAACATAGGGCGAGACATTGTTGGTGGGCAAAAAGGGCATCAAGAGCAGCCACAGCATGATGCCTACAAACGGGTAACGATTCAACAAGAGGGCTCCTGGCACCAGGAGGACTAGAGCAAAAGCAAAGAACCACAGGTCTTGAGCAATCAAAAGCGCGACCAACAAGGCCAACCCTGCTCCACCCACGAGAAGCAGAGCCAGCGACCGGTATTCTTCCTTGTTATTCTGACGATGCTCATTGTCACGAATCGTCGGGGCGATAATTGACTTGGTCATTGGAGGGCCACCTATTCAGGTCACCCCTGCACTGGTGTGCCTCTGGCACTTGCAGGTTGACGGCGCTTGTTTATCGAGCGTTCTCCTGGGGCATCACCCTTCGGCGCAAGAAATAGTACAAGCGCTTCAAAATCAGTCGGTCTTCCTCGGAAAGACCCATCAGCACGATAGAGAGTGCGTATATCGCCGCGAGAACGCTCATGCACAGGAATGCGCTCGCCACGTCAGCTCTGGTAAAAATCCACCGCGCCACAGCAGAGGTTGCAAGAGCGGACACCAGGCCAGCGGTCACTGGCTTGATGAAACCCCTGTTGTAAGGCAGCCATCGAAACAGCACAAACACTTCAAACACCTGGACCACTTCAATGATGAATACACTGGCGGTGGTCGCCGTGGCAGCGCCAACAGCCCCCCAGCCGGGAATCAACCATACGCTGAGCGCGAGCGACAAGACCAGCATGGCAATAGAATTTCCGGCTTTTAACCACGAGTTGCCTGTCATGGTGATTATCGAGCTGGACATGCCAGCGGCGGCGTTCACCAGATCCCCGGCTGCTAGAATAATCAGTGCCGTGGAGCCAGCCATAAAGCTCTCGCCAAAAATAGAAAGGATAGGTCGGGAGAACAGGAGCACAGACAAGAATAACGGTAGATTAAAAGTGAAGGTCCATTTGGTCATCGTCTGGTAAAAATGCCCCAGTTGTCCGTGCTGCTTCTTGCTGTGCAACTCTGAAATGATCGGCATGGACATGATGCCCACCGAGTTGACAAACGCTGTTCCGATTATGCTGACGCGGGTAGCAGCGGCAAAGATGCCTACCGAGGTCACAGTATTGAGCGCGCCCACCAGCATGGTACGGAGATTAAGCCCAAACAGGCTCAAAAGCTGTGTTAGATACAGAGGCAACGAGAAACTCAACATCTGCTTGATGTAACGGAGCCCGGACCCCCAGGGCTGGCTCAAAGGAATCAATCTATTCACAAGGTAAACCAACATCGCACAGGCGAACGCCAGCGACAAAGAGTGGGCTGTCATCGCCTTGAGCGCATTCAATCCCGTGACCGCCAGCAACAAGGTCAGGATCAGCTTGACCAAAGTCAAGAATATGTCCTGTGCAATAACTTTGTAGTGCATGAGCTTCAAGCCGCGGGTCACGGCCACGGCGGATGTGAGCAAAGTCCAGCAGGGGATGGTAAACGCGGCAATTCGCAATAACGGCACCAGTTCCGGCTCATGGAACACAAATTGGGCGACCGGGGCAGCCAGCACAAAAAGACTGATCCCCCCACACAGGCTGACCGCGAGCGGAAGCCCCAGACCAACCTGGATCGCTCCCCACAAAGATTCATCGTCTTGGCGTCCGACCCAGACAGGCACAAAGTACACCAGGGCCGTATCGAGTCCCAACACGGACAGTCCCATGAGCATCCCCGTCGCCGAATCAGCCAGGTTGTACATTCCGTATTGCTGAACGCCCATGAAACGGGCAAATAGAATGCCCAGGGCAAAGCGGCCGGCGATCTCGAACAGAGCGCCGAAGAACATGATGCCGCTGCCTTTGGCTGCCGTCAAAATGCTTTGCTCGGATGAGTTGAGAGGCTGCGTAGGAACTGTTCCTATTCGGGATGGTGTGTCGAGCATTGTGCCGAGCTCTCTCCTTCTGTGCGGCTGGAGAGCGATCAAGGGATCCCTCTATCGTGGCTGGTCACTACTCAAACTCTAACTGCACATCATCCACATACACGTACGTGTTAAAATCAGAATCGGGCACGGTCCCGTTTCGCACACGGAACGTGAGATTGACGCTCTCACCAGGGCTGAATCCCGTCACCGTGACACTCTGGGTCCGGGGGCCAATAACAGCATGGTTACCGCACCCATAACCGTTGGATCGGTTCATGTCGGAAAAAACAGAGATACCATTGAGCAACACGTCAAACCTGTCCTGGTCGAGATTCATCTGTGGGTTCTGGTCATCGGTAATGATGTGATAGTTAAACGTGAGAACAAGCGGCTTTCCCTGCGTGTCGGGCATGATGAAAGACTGGGATAGACTGCCGGTACCGGTTGGCACGTTACCGCAGGGATAGGCCGGGTTGCCCAACAGCGCGGCCGGGTTACCGTTGTCGGTCGAAGGTGATACAGGCAGCGGGTTTTGGTCACGATTCCAGTAGGCCAGGTCAGGCCGCGAGAAATGGCCGTTCTTGATCAGCGCCGTCTCAAAGTCCCGCATGACGACCGGTAGATAAACGTGCCCGGGCGTCAGCGTGATAGGCGTTGTGCCGATGACGCCGCCAACGTCCACGCGCAGCAAGCCGCTGCCCCCCACGCTGTTCAGCGTCGCTGTCCATAGGCCGAACGCTTGGCCGTTTTCGTTCGTGGTGCCCAGCCCACTCACGCTGCCCAGAGTGGCGGGCGAGGTATCACCGCTCGACGTCAGCCCCCGGATGGAATTGTGATAGGGATCAATCACGGTGGCGGTGATGGTAGCCGTCGCGCCGCTACGGGCCGTCAGCACGCTAGGGGTGACCTGTACGGTCACTGTCTGCGGCGCCCCATGGGTTAGTGTGATTGCGGCTGTGCCAGAGATGGCGCTGTTGTCGGTCCATCTCACGCGCAAGATGCCGCTGCCCATGGTGTGACCCGCCGTCCACGTGCTAAAGGCTTGCCCGTCTGCATTCGTAAAGGGGAACGGACCCAGGCTACCAAGCGAGGACGGCAAGAATGTGCCCTCTAGACTTATGCCCTCGATCCCGTTGCCGAGAATGTCCGTCACCGTGGCGGTAATGGTGCTGGTCAGGTCACTATTGGCAATCAAACTGGATGGGTTGACTTGCACGACGACCATCGCAGGTTCTAATCCAATCAGCGAGACTTCTTGGCTGCCGGTGATGCTGCCGTTGCTAACATACAGGCGGGTGTGGCTAATGATGCTGCCCGCCGTCCAGGTGCCGACCGCTCGACCTTCTGCGCCTGTGGCACCCGAGATGCTCACGGTCCCCATGCTGGTAATCGGGAAACTGCCGGTCAATACCTGCCCGGCGATGGGGTTTTCATAGACATCCATGACGGTTGCGGTGACAGTCGCGGTCGCGCCACTGTTGGCAATCAGGTTGAGGGGGTAGACCTGGACGGTGATCGTAAATGGCTTGTCTGTCGTAAAGGTCACCGTCCTCGTAACTGGCGGCGCCGATCCACTAGTGGCGGTGATGGTGCGTGTACCCCTCAATGTATCACTGAACAGGGATGTAGCGACACCATTCGTCGTCGTCACGGGCGAGGCTACACTGCCCCGACTGACGGTGAGCGTGACGGGGGTGCCATTCTCCACTCGATTGGCATAGCGATCATACACTGTCGCGGTGAGCACACTGTTTTGGCCCACCACCTGCACGGTCGGGGTGGCGACCAGCGTCACGGTGAATGGCGCGCCCGGGATAAAGGTCACCGTCGTCGTGTCCGACACCGTTCTCAGGGTTGTGGCGGTAATAGTCCGCGTGCCCGTCAAGGTGTCACTGATGCGTGATGTGGCGACGCCGTTCGTCGTCACCGTACGCGACACCACGCTGCCTCGGCTGACCGTGAACGTGACGGGAATGCCGCTCCCGACCAGGTTGTTGTACGTGTCACGCACCGTCGCGGTCAACACGCTATTGTTGCCAACCACTTGCTGTGATGGGTCAGATTGCAGCACCAGGCTGTTCGGTACATCCGGCCTAAAGGTCACCGTCGTCGTGGCGTATGCAGTTTCACTTGTGGCCGTGACGTGGTCGGCGCCGGCTATAGTGGTTGCAATGTACGACGGGGCGGCGCCGTTTGTCGTCGTCACAACAAGAGGGTCAATATTTCCCCAATCTGAAGTGAATGTGACCTCGGTGCCATCCGCAACCGTGTTGCTATACTGGTCGCGCACCGTCACGTTCAACACGCTGGTAAAGCCGACAAGTGGCGAGGGCGGAACGGCGGTCAGCGTCATGCTGTACGGCCCGCCGGGCACAAAGGTCACCGTCGTCGTGTCCGACACCGCTTTCAGGGCGGTGGTGGCGGTGATGGTGCGCGTGCCCCTCAATGTATCACTGAACAAGGATGTAGCGACACCATTCGTCGTCGTCACGGGCGAGACCACGCTGCCCCGACTGACAGTAAACGTGACCGGCGTGCCATTCCCCACAGTGTTGCCATACTGATCATGGACCGTCGCGGTCAGCACGCTGTTGTTGCCCACGACGAGAGAGAGCGGGTATGCTTGCAACGCCACCGTGTGGGGCGCGCCGGGGATAAAAGTCACGGTCGTAGTGTTCGAGACTGCTCCCGTGGTAGTCGCAGTGACGAGCCGCGCGCCGACCAGCGTATCGCTGATGAGCGATGCGGCGATGCCGTTCGTCGTCGTCACAGGCGAAACCACACTGCCGCGACTGACGGTGAATGTGACCGGGATGCCACTCTCGACCAGGTTGTTGTATCGGTCCCGCACGGTTGCCGTCAGCACACTGTTGGTGCCCACAACTTGTTGTGATGGATTGGATTGCAGCACCAGGCTGTTCGGCGCATCCGGCCTAAAGATCACCGTCGTCGTGACTCGGGCTGTTCCACTCGTCGCCGTGATGCGATCCGTGCCGGCTATGGTGGTGGCGATAGACGAAGTGGCAGAGCCATTCGTCGTTGTCACGGGCAGAATGTTGCCCCAGTCTGGGGTGAATGTGACCTGGGTGCCATCCGCCACCGGATTGAGGTACTGATCGCGGACTGTCAGCTGGAGCACGCTGGAAAAACCAACCGTGAGCAACAACGGATTTGCTACGATTGTCATGCTGTACGGCACGCCGGGGCTAAAGTATATCGTCGCCGTGACGGGCGATGCCGCCCCGCTGGTGGCGGCAATGACCGCTGTGCCAGCGATGGTAGATGTGAGCGCAACGCTGGCTTGTCCACTCGCATTGGTGGTCGCCGTCACTGCGTTCAACCTGCCGAGGCTGGTGGTGAACGAAATCACGTCGCCCGCGCCGGGCGGGACAAAGCTCCCCAAGGTGCCGGTAATGTGGACCGACGCAGCGCCGTCGGCGACCGCCGTCGGCGGGGCTGCTGCTATCGTGAGGGTATAAAAGTCCACGCGCGCCAATGCGGCATCATCAGGCGCGTGGTAGATCGTTTCTTCGATGCCGGCGATGGTGTTTGTTCCCCAATCGTTCCAGTGGGCGTTGATGTTGGCGTTTGTGGAGGGCAGCGCGACAGTAATGTTGGTCGTGTTGTTGCGGAAAATATTGGCGTGATCTGATGCGCCACTCAGCGTTGCAGTGATCGGCCCGGCGCCGGTGAACAGAATGCCCGCCGTCAGGCTGCCGCTGATGGTGTTGTTGTTTGCCACAAACGCTAGATCGCCTGCCGCGACAAGGCCAATCGAGTTGCCCGCGATCACATTGCCTTGCAGCAAGTGACCGTTGCCGCCGTTGAGCTGGATGCCACTCGTATACGACTGAATCTCGTTGTTCAAAATGCTGGCGTTGGTGAGGCCCGCCGTCACGATGATGCCCTCGCCGCTGCCTTCGCCGACGACAGTCGTGCCCGAGATGGTGACATTGCTCGCTGTGACGGTGATGCCGGGCGAGCTGGCGCGGATGATCGCCTGACCCATCCCCGCCCCGGTCAAGGTGACGGCTTTGTTCAGGGTGAGGCTTTCGGTAAACGTGCCAGGCGTGACGACGATGGTGGCGCCGTTGCTGGCCTGGCTGATGGCGTGGTTGATCGTCAAACAAGGACTGACTTCTTGCCCGCAGGTGGGCGAGTCCATACCGCCAGGAGCCACGTACCAGCTCGTGGGCGGGTCCGCGCTGACCTCTGTCACCATCCCCAAAAAGAGAAGCACACACGTGACGGTCAACGTCCCTAACGCTATGGCTAATAATAGACGAAGCTTTGCTATTGTTTTCATATACATTCAGTATTGTATATCAGAAAGGACTGGTACAGAGTGGGTCAGGCTCGCCCACTGAATGCCAAGCTCTGCGCTGCGCAAAGCGGTCACCTTGTCCGTGACTTGTCACGGAGCCGCTCAATCACATTTGGGTCTTGTGCATGCCTCGCAAATCCTTTGGCATCCCCCCCTCGGATCACACACTCGAGTGCAATTGCATTCAAAAGTCTGTATCGGGCAGGGAGTTGGCGCCGGTCTGAGCGTCGGTTGGGGCGTGTTGGTGGGCGCAATCACAATGACCCGGGCTGGCAAATCGGGGCCACGCGGTGATCGTGTGGTGGGTGGAATCAGTCTCCAGATCAAAGTATGCTCACCGGCATTCAGTGCGACGATTAGCGAAAGATCGTATTCATCGCCCTGAATCCATCTGAGCCTCACTGGGACTTCGTTTCGTTGCCCGCTGACTTCGATGGCGCGGAGGATCTGTGTTTCCTGTCCGCCCTGCCCCCATTTGCAGTTGGGCAATGTGGTCTTGTTTCTGACGCGCCAGGTCAACTCGATGTCGCTCGGGCTTGTTTTTGTGTTTTGTGTCTCATCGGGCAATTGGAGAATGTCCAGTTCGATGGTTTCGCATCCAGCAAATCCCATCGCTTGCCGGGTCGCTGCGCTGATGGCTTGTTGGGTGGCCGCGCCGGCATCGGCTGTCTCCGCCAAAACAGCCGATGTCGCCGCTCGTGTCTGCGCGACCTCGGTTTGGCGGCGAGCCGGGTTTGGGGCGGCTGCCGTGGCCGTCTGGTTCACTCGGGGGGTATCCACCGCCGCTGTTTGGGCGGCTGCGGCGGCCCGGGTCGCCTCGTAACCGATTCGCTGTTCTTGTTGCCTGGCCAGGCTCAGGACGAACACGACGACCAGAATGACGAGAGCGCCTGCGCCCAGAAGGGGCGCCACCAGCTTGTTCCCAGCTTGGACCGGGCGCCCTACTGGAATTGGTGTGGATATCGCTTCAGAGCTGGCTGCTTGGGCAAAGGGCCGCGTATCTAATCTAATGACGTGGCCGGCTTTCTCGACAGTGGCCGGGATAATCGGTCCCAGGAAAGAGTCCGACTGGTCGAACGAGCGCGTGGGTAGATCCAGGTCAGTGGATGAGAGACTAGGCCCGCGCGCAGAGTAATAGCGATAATAGTAATAGTCCTCGCTGCTCGACGGCAAGTCGTCGAGAGCGGCGCCGGACAATTGCGCCCCGACTTTGTTCAGCGCGTCCTTGCCGCGTTGCACAAAGCTGCGAGGGGTGTTGCTGGAATCAACGATCAGCAACGTTCCGCCCAGACGCGTCGCCAGTGACTTGGCATCTTCCAGGGCCGCGACGGGCAGGTAGTCAACGATTACCACGTCCGCGTGTTGTTGCAGCGATTCAGCCAACTCTCTTAGGCGCTTGGGGTCCAACAGTTCGGACGGGCGACCCGGCAGCGGCCCAGAAGGCAACACCCGCAAGTTTTCCACCGGGGCAGCCTGCACTGCGCGGGACAGGTCCATGTCTTTACGCAAGGCGTTTGATAATCCCGCTTGGTTATCCAGCTCAAAGATGCGATGCTGGTTTGGATGACGCAGGTCGGCATCTACCAGGATGACTCGCTTGCCGGACTGGGCGATGATCACGGCAAGGTTAGCCGCAGTCACACTTTTGCCCTCTAACGGCATAGGGCTGGTGATAACCAGGGTTTGAAGCGGGCAGTCCGCGGCGGCAGACTTGAGGTTTGTATGCAGCACGCGATAAGCTTCGGCAACAGGGGAGTGGGGGTGCTTGATGACGACCAGCTTGCTAGCCAGGTCCTCACCTTCAGTGCGGGGGAGGCTACCCAATGCCGTCAGGTCAAGCGCCTGCCGTGCGCCTCCAGGCAGCACCAGCCCGATGGCGAAAGCCATCCATACGGTAGATGCCAAGTGGCCGCGCGGCGTGGCGCGCGCGTCCTGGTAACTGAAGACTGCTGCTACAGCTACAATGACCACCATTCGCCACCATCGTTTGGGCAAGGCAATTACACACTGACGCAGTTCCATATTGTCCCTGAGGTCGCGCTTTTGGGTATCACCGGTTGGGGGACACGGCCTGACAATTTCTGTCAGTGCCCACAAGCGATAGGTCCCATCCCCTGGCGTGGAACCTCTGCGGGACATTCTACCATAAATGTCAAAAGTGGGCTGAACCCTTGCGTGCTACAACCTTCCACGCCGCGCTTGCCAGAAGGCGATGAACAAAATGACCAGGATGACGAGTCCAGTTGCTCCCACCAGCGGCACGAGCCACGCCGGGCGGCCTGGCGCACCTGAGATTGGCGACGCTGGGGCGCTGGGGGTGAGGCCGGGAGATAACGGAGTGGATACGGATGATACGTTTGGCGCCGGGGTCATTTGAGGCACGGCCGTAGCAAGAGCGGCTGC
>Ga0315284_10009480_pt1 | contig 13874 bp, 16 predicted proteins | sample YL17G09_16_MG_FD_203696 | JGI IMG/M metagenome (GOLD analysis project Ga0315284, IMG submission 203696) | Sediment microbial communities from Yellowstone Lake, YNP, Wyoming, USA - YL17G09_16 | ecosystem: Environmental > Aquatic > Freshwater > Lake > Sediment | place: USA: Wyoming | collected... | reverse complement strand
AGCCACCACACAGCCTCGAAGCCACGGGAGGCGCCTAAACCCCACAGCCACCCGCCTCCGGCTAAAAAGGTCTGTGCGTCAAAGCGCCGCCTTCGGCTAAACTATACAGACCCCAGTTTATCACGTGATTAAGAGCCTTTATAAAATATCAAACAAATCATCAAATACAGCCACATCCACCAGGTCCCCCTCCTCAAATTCTTCCACCTCCTCATCACTAGACGAGCCAAAAGAACTAATATCATCTACCCGAAACAATTCTTCAAAGAAAGCGCTTGTAGGCATTCCATTCCCAAACAATCTTTCACCAATCGACATAAACATCCCAGTCCATTGAAAAGAAACTCTTCTATCCTTAAAACTTTGACTAATCAAGGAAGTCATGCTACTTCCACTAGATTCAATATCCCACCTATGATGTCTCATATGAGCCTGCCAATAGTCAGCATAAAATGAATGATTCCTTCTTTTACAGTGCAAAGTAGGAAATTGCAAAGATTGTTTTAGTGAAAAAAGAAGAGTAAATTTTTTAATTTTTAACCAAAGTTCCCAAGGAAGTCGTCGAAGAAGAGACTGAGGCAACTCATAAAAAACAACTGCTACCTCTTCTTTCCTTTCGTTGATCATGCAGCTCACTGTCCTTCTCTATATCAACATCCACATATATTTTATGACCGACACACTTGAGGAGAAAATGCAGTACACCACTCGACTCACAAGAGGAATACCCCATATACTCGCTGAGTACAAGCAATATGCCGGTACATACTTGACTGTAAAGTAAAGTTGTAGTAAGTTGAGAATCATTATTCATTTATTATAATATCAACACACATATATTATATAACAAAAGCAAGCCCTGCCAAATGAAAAGCAACACGCTTCTTTCTAAATTTATGATCTATCAAACTACTTCTCAAAGGGCCACCAGATTCAATATACCAACAATGATCTCCACAAGAAGCTTGCCAGTAAATTGAATAATATTCAAAAAATCTCGGCTTATTCACCAAAATAGGAAATGTCAACAAATTCTTCAAGGTAAACTTTAACACGTATTTACAAATGATCAACCAGATCTCCTTTGGCAACTTTACAATCAACTCTTTAGGATACTCGTCCAATGTACAGATCATATTTAGAAAACCAGAACCATCACATGAAACCAATCTTAAGTAGGACAAACATGAAAGCAACATGTGAAACCATGTGAAACCAAACGCGTAAAAGCCGCACCAAAAAAGCGCAGCATTACGTCATCCTCGTACACGGACAACGCACGGACTCGTCTATAAAAGCAGACCATGTTACCCCCAAACAGAACACCACAAAACAAAAAATAAATGTCTGGCTTTGTAACTCCTTCTGATCTTATTAACGACTCCTCTCTCCAAATTGCTCACATTGATCTTAAAAAAGCTTCTCAGTTCTACGAAGATACTGGCAAAAACTTTTTAGCTCTTGGCAGCTTTCGTCTTGGTAAATCTGGTTTCAAAGTAGCCCTCAATGGTGAAATTACTACCAATGGAATCAGTGTTGCTGAATTCAACAAAATTCAAAACTACTCTTTTGGTATTCGTTTTAACGATGATGAAGATCTTGCAGCCATGGAAAAACTTACTGAAGTTGTTTCCAAATTCATTTCTGAAAATGATTCTGCTGATTGGGATTTGCTTTCTCCCATCAAGGATGACAAGATGTACATCAAACTTAAAACAACCAGTGACAAGAAACGATTCAATGTTGCTTCCAACTTGAAATTGGATCCCAAGAAAGTTGCTGATTCTCCCATCACTCGAGGTCAAAAAGTTCAAGTCATTGGTGAACTCGGCGTCTATTGCAACTTGATTGACAAGAAAGCTGGCATTACATTTGCTGCACGAAAAATCGTATTTGCAGAAGAAGAGGAATTATAAGTTTATTAATCAAATAAAACAGAATACAATTCCACATGACCATCTTCATAATGTTTCATTGCATAAGTAATCAAACATTCTTCTTCACCAAACAATTTCACCAAACAAAAGAATTGCATTCGATAATACAAAAAGGAAGTCAAGCGGCCTCCTGTATCCACATCATTGTAATTCTCGTCAGCCCAAGTAACATAATCATTCAAATGAATATCACAATCCGTTCGAAACATATGATGGTAATAAATCAAAGGAAACTTTTCCCTTCCAAAAGGCAAAGCACTGCCTGTCAACGTAGTATGTTGATGATCAACCCAATCGCCGTCAGCATCGTACAATTCATCAAACATATCAAAATCTTTCACACTAGGCAAACAAGCTTCCATCTTCTCCTCCATAATCAAAAGCAAGATCTGCCATTGAATCATCAACCAAATTTCCCCAGGCAAATTAGGAAACAAAAATCTCATTTCAAAATAACGCTCCATAGATCACAATTCTTTATCTAAAAACATATCTACATCTTCATGATCTACTACAGGCAAATCGTTGCTTGTAGCATAATCATGTGATTGTACTTGATCGTAATGAGCAGGCACGGCATGAGAAGCGCCACATGAAATACCCTTCTTTCTACTTTCCAGTGTAACAACAACATCACTCAACGCTCTTCTGTACACCTCAGGTTCTGTTTCAGGCACAACACCATCATCTCTAGGATAACATGCTTCTGTAGCTTCTCGCAACAATTGATCCATGTCAAACACGCCATCCATGTTCAATCGATGTTTCCAAATATATTCTAGAAAAGGTACATCAAAACGACTGACACCCCATGAAGGACAAACAAACAAGGACGAAAAGAATCTTGTAGGCCCTTTTTTAGAATAGTCTCGCAGCACACTTGTATAAGGTAAATCGGTAAAAGGTTTGCAGATTTGGTACAACATAATATCATCTTCCTCAAGGTACTGCGACGTAAACGTATAACACTTGTTTTCTTCGTCTTCATCTTTTTCTTCTTTCTTCTCCTCACTAGGCAACGCAACAATCTGCTTCACAGGTTTTAAAATCAAAGCAGAACCCTTCTCCACCAAAGCCGCATCTACTTCTTCCTCCAACAAATGAAACCTCAACCAGTGTCGAATATGGTACCAATCAACATCTGTAACTTGATCACCTTGATTAAAATAAATAACCATATCAGGATACGAAGTCATATTCGTCGGCAAATCAGCCACCTCATATTCAATCAAACGCTTCCCCAACAAATCCACAGTATACAGTTTATGAGGACAAGGAGCAATATTAGAAAGATACCAGCCGTGGTGCAACCCATGAACAGAATCGACAAGAGGAACATAACCAAGCTCAACAAGAGTACTTACAATTTTATCTTGACTGGGTGTACTAACTTTCTCTACAAAAACAATCTGTTTCGTTTCAGGCATATTCAACAACACATAGGCAATCATAAAAACATTTATACAAAACAAAAAATCCCCATACATTATTTAAGGATACCATGTAGACATTTGCAAAATCTCTGCTGTAGAAACTGTCTTTTGACTTTCCTTTTGCAAACTCCATACAAAAATCCCGTATTCTTTACTGTAGCCATACGTCTTCTTCATCCACATATTCGCTTGATCTTTTGTCAACAAAGCTCCACCCCAAGCCTGAGTTCCCACTTCAAAACCCAGCAGCAAAGGGCCCTTGTAATAAATCCTGTAACACTCCAAGGCGCCAATAGGATCATAAAGAGTTCCCGCATCGTACGCCATGATATTAATCCAATCTACTCTACTACCTTGATTGACCATAGCATGAATGTTCATACCCTTGTAATTATCACCGTCAGGACCATACGCTCCAGTAGACCAACCAGCAAAGCTCAACAACTGACCAGGTTTCATCGCGTTCCTTGACCCAACAATCGCTTTACTCAATTCGTAATCGTAACTTTTACTGACTTCCCAATCCAAATCAATACCATCACACCCCAGATCTTCCATTAAAGCAACTGCTGAAATAGGATTGTAATTGGTATTAGGAGCAGACCAGTAAGAGCCTCCACCGACAGCCAACATGACTTTGATCCCCTTGGCCTTCAAAATTTGAATCGCTCCTTTTACAACCCAAAACTCTTGGTTAAAGTTCAACCCCGTATTGTTGAAATTTTGCTGACCTTTCCAGTACGAAAGACCAGGAGAGGCAAAAGATATATTGACAATGGTGACAGGAGCTGAAATTTGCGCCAAATCCATTTGTTTTGGATCATTGGTCCATTTGGAAGACCAGGTCTCAAAGTAAACGGCAACTCTCTTCATACTCCCCACCACGCACTTTATTCATCTTTAATAAAAAGGTAATTGGTAAAATTTTTCATCATTCTCATTCTCTTGGGTTTCTGAAAATTGATAAACAAAAAGGAATGGTCTTCGTCGGTAGCATGCTTGTATACTTGCAACCAATCGTCGTACGTCAAGCCCATGGCATACTCTTGATAAATCACAAATACTTCCTGCTCATTGCCAATTTCAAAAACAATCAGGGAAGTCCAATTGGTCCTAATCGTCTTGGGTATTTCCTTGTACCCCTGGGATACCATGATAAAGGAAGAACTGTAATGGCGATGCCTTGTATTGATTCCCTTAAAATACGAGCCCCTACTGCCTGCAAACAAACTACTTCCCACCAAATCATCAAAAATAATTAAAATCCTGTTAGCCAAATATTTAGGCTGATTATGTTTTTTTAGCAACTTGATCATTGACATTTGTTCCTCCATAATCTCTCTAAATTTATCATCATTGTACGAATCAAAGTAATGCTCTGCAGGAATCATTCCTGTGAAATCTTTCTTTTCCTGCACAAGGGCTTCCAACTCACTAGACAAAGGGGGATTCTCCACAACCTTTCCCTCATTCTTCTTTTCTGCCATCTTACGTAACCATTTCTGTAAAGGAGTATTCTCCACCAAAAGTTTTTGATTCTTGATCCAATCCCATTTTTCATCACTATCAATCGTTGGAGAAAAGACGAGAATGGTATGGAAATAATTTTTGTAAAAATGCAATAAATTACAAATGACCGTTGTTTTTCCAGCTCCTTTGGGAGCAATCAAACCCATGGTAAATTCATGAAAGGGTAATTGCTCATGAGCAGGCAAAGGGTGATGGTACTGACTGGGTACAGGAACTGGTTTTACAATCAAAGGTTTGTTTCTCATATCAAAATAGAGTCCATACAATTTTATTAAAGAGAGTAAACGCTTTTATATCTGTGACAAACAATATTGTATGATTCAACGATAGCATTGTATTTTGTCAACGCATTCTTTCCATTCATCGTGACAGGTGTATAATCAAATTCAGGCAACGACATGTTACGTTCAATATCAAATAAAGCCTCAACAATCTCTGATTTAGCCAAATAGAAAGCCATGATACTTTGCAACATTCTCTGACGTAACGAAATCATTTGCCCATAATTTTCCAAAATTTGAGGCCATTCACCATCAGTAGGTTGTTGATCAGAAGAGGCAGGAGGATAAGAAGCGGAAGAAGACATACGTAAAAAACATTTCTTACCAAGTCAATATTTATATTGCAAACAAGAAAACATACATTTTTATTCTAGAATCATCTTAATACCCAGGACCCTTAAAAGAGTATTGAGGGTTTCGAGTCCCCGTAAACTCCCATTGCAAATACTTGATCACCTTGTTTTTATCTGAAGGTGATGTGGTAGGATGATTCGCAAGAACAGAATAGGAATGACTCATGATATCAATACTACCAGGAGACTTGACCCACTTGGGATCAAAGGCATCACCCACAAACAAAAAGATCGTCAAACCTGTTGCTGGATTGTATACTTTTGCTTCCAAACCACAATACTGACCAGCATAGTAAGGCCAATCGGGATGAGGCCACACCGCCAAACTACCATTGGTCATTTGAGCAAGGTCAGGAGCAAAGACAGGAGAAGTATCAACATAAGGGTACCCACACCACGAATTACCGTTGGTGTCATCATTGACATGCTTGGCTCGAAACCAAGAGCCAATTCCTTCCTGCAATCCTTTGAAGGCAACAGGTAACAAACAACTTACATTGGCCCACAACATTTACTAACAACCCCATACTTTATTTCAAACGTCTGCCGCTAAACATCATTTGGTACATACGTGACATATGGTTGTCGACTTCATTACGAACACGATCACGAGTAAATCCATCGTTCCATTGATGTTCAGCTACATCCATAGCTTCCTGTTTTATTTGACGTTGAGGTTTCTTTTCCTTGCTCACTTTCGCTTCTTCCTTCTTGACCCCGGCAACGTATTGCTTAAACCAAGTAGGTGCTCCGTCCGCAGTTTCAGTAGCAACCTTTTTAGAAACAGGTTCTCGTATACCAGCTTCAATTTCTTCTTCCACAGAACCAACAGAACTTTCGGTGGCCGGAGGAGTCGACATTTGTTTTTTGGAATCGCGAGCCAACTTTCTCTTCAACTTCATGGCTTCCTTCTTGGCAATGAGTGCTTCTTCCTTTGCTCTCTCCTGTTCAAGACGTTCTGCCTCCAAACGAGCGCTTTCAGCAGCAGCAGCTTCAGCTTCTTCCCGTTTTCGTTTACGAGTTTCTTGAGCGCGAGCAAGAGCAGCCAATTGTTTTTCAGTGGGAATTCGTTTTGGTTTCTCTTCTACCTTTACTTCCACAGTCGGTTCTTCGGCAACAGTTGCTGAAACGGTAGGTTCTTCCGCAGCTTTTGCACCCTTCTTACCCTTTTTTGCGGCTGCTGAAACAGGTTTGGCTAAATCTAAAACGTCAGCAGAATACAAAGTCATTTATAAAACTGACCAAACAAGTCGGCTCTCTTTATTTATAAACAAAAAATCATACATTATTGATCATCAGGGGGATGAGGAAGCTGTAGTGTAACTAGAGGTATCGGCGGAGGATCTCCCACTTTCACGATCACCGGTTTGGGCAGGGGTACGACTACTTCTCTTAGAACGCCTAAAAGAATCTGCAAGACGCCGTTGTAAGGACCGTCGTACAACGGTAAAATCTCACTAACAAGCAAAAGAATAAAAGTCAAGGTTTGGGAAACAATCAAGGTAGAAACAACAGGGTCCATTTACAGGTACCAACATACATTATTTATTTCTTCTTTTTAGGGGCGGCCTTTTTAGAAACACCTCCTTTTGGAGGTTTTGCGGCACCTGATCTCTTGGAACGTACTTCAGGAAGTGTATCAAACTTTTTTGGAGCGCTCTTGTCTTCCATAGTTTTTTCTTTTGGTTTGAATTGACTGGATTTGGTAGAACTCTGCTTGGAAGGAGCTAACCCCGTAACTTGAATTTTCAAACCTTCTTTAGGAGCCAATTTTCCCTTCTTTGTTCGACCAGAAACTCCTTGATCTTCCGCTTTACGTTTTGGTTTGACATTGGAAGGAGCAAACTTTCCTTTTAAAGCACCCTTCTTTGCCTCAACAGCTTTTTTCATTTTTTCAGCTCCTCGAGAAGTAATAATATCTTCTCGCGGTTCTTGGGGTCTGGGGGTCAAAGTCAACTTGCCTTTCTTTTCACGTCCTGAACCTCCCTCCATCATATTCTTTCTTTTTTCTGTTGGGTAAAACTCGTTTGCTACATCTCTCATGCCTCCTGGGTCCAAAGAAGAACCAATCACTTGCATTCCAGCTCTACGGGTAGGAGGAGGCAGATTGGACGTGTCCATAGTCAAAGTTCGGGCTTCCATCTTCTCACGCAATTTTCTTAATTCTTCATCAATGGTTTTGTCAAAAACAACTTGATCAATGACAGGAGGAGTAAAACTGGTAGAAGCAGTGTCAACAGACATGGTTGTTCCTGGTGTAGAAGGAGAAGGAACACCGGAAATAGGAATAGAGAAATCACCCCCGGAACCAGAAATCAAATTGCTAGGACTGTCAAAAAGTCCACCAAGTCCACCACCGGGAGTCGTATCTACACTCATGGCAGATCTCCCAGAAGAAGGGCCTCTCATGGAAGATCCAGCAGATCGAGGACCACCGGGAGGCATACTATCCAAGTCCATCGGACGTCCTGAAGAACTTCTGTACGAAGGAGGAGCCCCTGTAGAATAACTGGGAGGTTGTGACACAGCGCTAGAAGAATCAATAGCGCGGCGAAGGTTTCTTGTCACAACAGTCAATCCATTCTTGTTGCGTGATTTTGCCAAACGGTCTTCTGTCAAAAAAGTACTTTTTAAATCAGGAGGTGGGGGAGGACCGCTTGGTTCCATTCCTTTCCCATGACTGATATCCTCGTAATCCGTAGCAGGATCTTTTTTTGATGCCGAAATGGTCAAGGCATACGTTAATTTGGTTCCTTTCATTTGTTTGCCACCTATCATTGGTTTTTTGATTTTCCATGATTCCCCAGGCCTCACAATGGATTGTGTAGCATGTTCAGAAGGATCAGGAAGGGGGTTTCTTCCGTTTTGCTGGTACGGTGTCATGACAGCATCTCTCTTACCTTCGCCTGTACCTCCCACAGGAACCCCACCACCCTTTGCTCCGCCAGGAACTTGGTGCGCTCTCAAGTAATCTGAATATGTGCTTTTCCATGGACCCTTTTGTACAACCAAACCCCAAAAGGCTCTTCCGGGCATGGAAGTAAAAGGGGGTTTTACTGAACTCATTTATTACTATCCACATACATTTTACTTGCTAACGACTGGATGCTTTTCCTCCAAAACGCGGTTTGTAATTGGGAGCTTTTCCACCATTCATGACATCATCACGAAAGATTTGATTGTACCCTTGACCTCCTGTAGTTCCTGGGTCAATATCTGTAATTCTTGGAGAGGTACCACCTCGAGGAATTTGACCAGGTTCCAAATCGTATCCTTTAGGTAACGGCAAAAACAAGTCTCCCGTTCTTTTTGCTTCAAAGTTGGTAGCTACCTGATTTCTCCATGAATAGTTTGGAGTGGTTCCCAAAACAGGAACGACCAAATCATCAGGGGTTCGAATGTCTTGAAAAACATAACCCAGTCTTGTTGTAAATCGTCTTCGACCTCCCCAATTAGAATCGACGGTACGTGCAGGCCCTCCACCTGAATCGTAGCCTTTGTGAGTTCCATCACTTACATTGCTTCCTAAAAAGACTTCGTTTTTTCCTGAAAAAGCTTTCTCAAATCTCAAGGGCATTTCAGGATGAGAATGTTTTAATCGAGGAGTCATATTGACATCTCCCACGGAACCTACAGCACCAGGTCGAATACTGGAATAATCCCAACGATTTAAAGGCCTAATAGCATCAATAGAAAGAGAAAGAGCTGCCATTTATTAATGCACACATACATTAATAATTTCTCATTCGTTTCACGACCCGATCCGATTGAGCCAATCCACTGCTCAAATCACTATGTGTAAATTCATTTGTCAAGATGGCCAATTTTAAGGAAAAGGAAAGTCCGTTCAATCGAAGCGGTAATTGTGTCGTTGTATTTCCAAGAGTCAAGTAAAAATCAACTTGATTCAATAAAGACAAATTTTCTAAATCAAACCATTTTTGAGGATCAGGATCCTGCCAAAATATAATATCTCCCGAGTTCCCCGTTACCGGTACTTTAGCGATTTGAGGACCTGCGTTACCACCGCCCAAATTAAAAGCTCCTTGAGGGAGGTACAAATTAACCAAAGGACCCAAGGAAGACGAATTGACATACAAGTAACTTGGTCCTGAGACCAAAGCCACATTGGGAGATACCATTGTTAAACCTGAAGAAGAAGTGATACCTCCAGGAAAACCCATGTACAAACGAGGATTGGTGTTTCCTGAATTGGTAGGAGCTCCAAAGGTAAACGTAAATGCAGTCACACCCGCTTTGCTGGTCGTAAAGGTCATTTTTTGAGTGACGCTGTTGTAGGTTACGAGATAATTGGAAGAAACACCGTTCAAAGCGGTTTGTAAGGCTGTAGCCAAAGCAGAACCACCAGCATAATTTCCTTGCACAATCAAAGGGTAGGCATTTGTCACACCCCCTGTTTCATTGAGCGTCCATTGAGTTCCATTGGCATTTTGCTGTGTATTTTCAGCAGCAAAAACGTACCATGAAAAAGGAATTTGTACTTCTAAAATTTTGATGGCTGCAATATTGGTCAAAGGTTGTTTTCCTCCCAACAAAAACACGGGCCAATCTGTGGCAGCAACCCCTGCCGCTTTGGAACCACTGGCGTCCAAGGAATCCAACTCAAATTCATAGTATCGCAAAGTATCGTTCAAACCAAAGTTGGTGCCACCTCTCATCATTTTATTACTACTAGTCGCATACTTTTTACTCCTCTTTATTGAATCAATTCCAAGACATTGTTTTCTCTCAAAACAATCATGGCGTCATAGTAGGAATAGACTTCCAAGGCGGCAGGGGTCAAACCGGCAATCACATTACCGTTGATAGTATAAGGACTACCGCCATCTTGAGCAGCAGACCAGTTGGCAATCAAAGAAATATCACTTTGTTCTTCTGCATTCAAACCTGAAATTTCAACTCCATTGGAAGTTTCCAAGTCCGTTGCCATGGCGAAACAAGAAGATCCTTGGGTTCCAGAAAAGGCATTGACTTTGCTTTCAATAGCACGAATGGAAGGAATACCATTGTTGGAAAAGACACCAATCGAGTTACTGTAATCAAATTCATGCAAGACTCCGGAAACAACGGTAGGAACACCTTGAGCAGCTTGAGTTGCAAACGATCCAGGAGGAATAGCCCACTTGGCAGCATTGATGCCTGAGGAGAGACGGTAATCGCCAGTCATATTTAAAGCTTTGCCTAATTCAATATAAGCTTCAGCACCTCCATTACAGAAGACGGAACCAACATTAGAAGAGACTTGAACAGGAGCTGCAGGAAAGTATCTTCCTCCAATACGGAACTGGTAATTTTGAAGAGTTCCACCAACGGAGGAAGTAGACATCAACATCGCATGCGAATCAGTAAAGAAGGTAGGTTGCGCTCTACGTTGTACTGCAAAGATGGATTTGACGGACCGAGATCGTTCCTGGATCAACAAGTTGACAGAAGAAGCATTTCCGGTAGAGAACAAAAAGGTGTGCCATGAAGAAAATTTCAAAGGAACACCTCCGTCACGAAGACCGGCAAGAAACATGCTATCGTAAGAAGCATCAAATTCCAAAATTTCAGGAATCAAGTTGACGTTGCTGACTTGATAGGTTGGAGCAGTACCAATAGTATAAGTGACAGTATCCGTGCTGGTAGGTGGAACGTAAATACATGCAGCAGGTTGTTCCAAGGAAATTTCCACAGCCAATTGAGAAGCCATGAATTTGGTTGGAATCAATTTGTCTTGTGTGAAAAGACCCAAGGCAAAATTGACTTGGTATCTACGAGTGACAAAAGTACCGGTAGCCGCTGGGGTACCGCCTGCAACATCGGAAGCTTGAGGGACATTGGAAAATCCAAATCCTCCGGTGAAATTAGCAGCAGCAGCAGGAATGGCATCAGAAGATCCCTGAATAAACTTTTGACGAACATTGGCATTTCCAAAGGAAGAGACATTATCGGCAGCAATGGTACAGCCTCCAATACCTTCGGCAACGGAAGTTTGATCCATGCTGTTTTGGGTGTTGGTGGCAGTCCATTCAGTTAAACCACGAACAATGACATTGTAGTTGATCATATCTTCCAAAGGAGTAGCTCCGTACAACAAACGAACTCTGCTAAAGATGGATTGAATGTTGTTTTGGAATCGGCAAATACCGGTTCCGGTAGAAGCTGCAAACGTATACAAAGTAACATCAAATTCCAAAGTGGTGTTCAATGGATTGACGTATCCCTGAGCTGGAAATTCCACACGCATGACTTGGCCAGGCGAAAAGACGGATCCATTCTTTGGTGGAATTCTAGGGGTGACTTTGACAGCCTTGTTGGCTTGGGAAGGAAAGGAGTATCTGGCATTCCAAGGAACGACAACTTCTTCGCTAGCAGGGTACCATTTGAAATGAGAAGACATGGCGTGAGTATTTACTACTCTTCACACACAATATGCTAGGAAACGGGGCGGCCTCCCAGCGCTCTGTTCCTCAGCACAGATGTTGTCCTGGCATGTGAAGGTTCAAAAAGACATAAAAAGAGTAGGTGTGTCAAAGAAGGAAGGGATCAAGATGAATATTTTTGATCTCTTTTCTCCCGAGGAAACCATGGAACCTATGGATTTCTCCTACCCTGGCCCCGTAGGGCCTTTTCGAATCGATGACGATTACGTTCCTGTCTACACTTCCTCTCAGCTTGCCTTGTACGGACTTCCAGATCACTGGGGAATTGTTTGTTATCGAGTCATTGAGTTGCGGGAAGATGCGGCTCCCTTTGTAACCGATTACAAGATGGAAAGGGAACGGGGCAAGCTGAGACCCATACATCGATACTCTAGAGTGGAACGATTTGAAGCGACTCTCTACCAACTTCTTGCCTGCCGCGGCAAAGTTCCTCAAAAAATTGTTCGTTTGATTTTACAGACGGGGTACGATCCAGATCCGACCTTGGTTTGGAATTCGATTCGTGGAATTTTGAAGAAAAACAAGGGAAGGATTTATTATAACCGAATTCCTACGATTTTGGGGATGTTGGGGTACGAGAAGAAAGTGCAGTTTGGAGACTCGAATGAATTGGTTCGTGTGATTGTAAACGATTTTAGGATTTTGTCGTCGAGGTTTGACAAGAAAAAGAAATCCATGGGTCGAGTGTATTTCCCCTCCATGCGGTTTGTGGCATGCAAGTTGTTGGAGATGTACAAAGTGGAATTTGAATATAAAATTCCGTTTGCTCGAACGCCGAGGAAATTGAAGGGCATGGAAAAAATTTGGGAATCTCTTTTATTGGGATTCTAATAAATCAATTCTTTCTTTGAGCTGTTGAATTTCTGTAATACATTCCTGAAGAGCTTTTGTAAGAATAGGAATCAATTTGGAATGATCCATTTGCTGGATGGACATTTTCCCATACTCATCCAAAGCATCTTTTTCTCCCGTCACAGCTTGTGGATAAACTGCTTGTACTTCGTGAGCAATAAATCCAAAATATGTTTCCTTTGAGTCATCATCAACCCAGGCGTAGGTTTTAGGACGCAACTCTAATACCGTGGAACTCATAGAAGTCATATCTTGAACATTTTCTTTTAAACGATAATCAGAAGCTTGATTGTAGGAAACATTATTTGAACCGCTTGTGGTGATAGATCCAATAGCTGTCAAACTTTGTCCTTGATAATTTTTGTAAAATGTTACAAACTGTTGATTGGTTTGAGTTTGTGAAATACAAAGGACACCGTTGGCGTTTACTCCTGAAAATAGATATTCATCTTGAGGAGTAGCAAGGAACAAACAATTTCCTTGGTCGGCATGTCCAATATTACAACCACCTCGTTGTAATAATGGTAATGGAGATATGGAACTATAACCTACTCTTTGATTGATATAAACTCCGTTTCCATCTGCAGGGGTTTGGGCTCCTGCAGTAATTTGAACAAAACTATTGGAAACAATTTTAACATTTGCGGCTGCTTTTCCCAACGTCATGGAAACATTTGTCATGGAAATACTGTTGCTGCCGTACAAACCTAAATTGACCGTGTTTGCGTCCGCTGTAGCTCCTTTTACGTATTGCAGCACTCCGCAGGCATTTGTGTTTGTAGAAATACCAAAATCAAAGTTGACACCATTACCAATGCCTAGGGAAGGAACCAAATACTGAAAATCTCGATTACCAGTACCTGAAAGAGAAAGGTTGACAGGGACAGAAAAGGTTGCTGCTGCCGCAGTCATGGTGACAAAATTGGTTCCGAAGAGACCCATGTTGAGGGAATTGAGAGCACTTCCTGTTCCGCCTGTGTTGACAAACTGAAGAAGTGCTGCATTGTTGGTTGAGGCTGCTGAACCAAGTACCAAACTTGCC
>Ga0315284_10009479_pt1 | contig 13874 bp, 12 predicted proteins | sample YL17G09_16_MG_FD_203696 | JGI IMG/M metagenome (GOLD analysis project Ga0315284, IMG submission 203696) | Sediment microbial communities from Yellowstone Lake, YNP, Wyoming, USA - YL17G09_16 | ecosystem: Environmental > Aquatic > Freshwater > Lake > Sediment | place: USA: Wyoming | collected... | reverse complement strand
GGGAAGTATCTCAAGCCTAATCTCGCAAAAGAGGTACGGCGTCTGGGGTGTACGGTCTTAGATCGCGTCATGGCTACATGGTTTCTCGTCTCTGGCCATAAACTGGTAGGTGTCTTCGGATTCCACATCCGAACCGGAGAGGTCTACTTCATCGAATGCAAGGCTCTCGTTGCCGCCACAGGCAATACAAACCGACTTTATGAAACTCCGACACGGATGCCCTTTAACACATGGCTTTGCCCTTATAACACCGGCGAGGCTCAAAGATTAGCTCTGGAGGCCGGAGCAACGCTGGCCAATATGGAATTTCTGAGAATGACCATCGTGCCCAAGGGGTTTAGCGCACCGGGTTTGAATGCCTTCACAGGGATGGGTTCCTATTTCATTAATGGTCTGGGCGAAAGATATATGTCCAAATACCATGAAATGGCGGAGAAAGCACCCCGCAACTGGTTGGTCTGGGGAACACTCAATGAGCTGAGAGAAGGGAGAGGTCCTGTTTTCATCGATTCCAGACATCTTCCGCCAGAAAAGATAACGCACCTTAAAGGGACGTTGGGACTTGATAAAGAAACCATGGATGACTTTTTGAAGGCACGGGGTATCGACATCGAGAAAGAGCCTCTGGAGGTCATGGTCTCGGAAGCCATGCAGACTGGACCCGTAGAGGTCGTCGGGAGCGGTATCCACATCGACGAAAATTGTATGTCAACGGTTGAAGGTTTGTTCGCAGGGGGTGACTGTGCGGATCAGATGAAGGTGGTTCACATGGCAGTGGCCGGTGGTTATTCCTCAGGTAAATTTGCAGCTGAGTACGCACACAAAAACAGATTCACGGGTTACAATCGAACCGTCCTGCGGGAGGAAGAAACCCGAATGATGGCACCCCTGAAACGGGGAAAGGGGTTGCACTACCAGGAAGTCGAAGATGTGTTGCGTCGAATCATGGTGGAAAATGTGGGGCCGAACCGAACAAGAGCTTCCCTGGAGACAGCGCGGGAAAAAATAGAGGCCCTTGTTCCTTACTTAGAAGAGATTAAAGCAAATAACTTCCATGAACTGATGAGAAGTGTTGAAACAGCGAGTCTCATCAGGGTGGGTGAAATCATGACCCATGCCGCACTTTTTCGAAAGGAGAGCCGCTTCATTCCCTACCATTATCGGGAAGATTATCCTGAAACAGATAATACGAACTGGTGCGGACAGGTGCTGATCAAACAGATGGACGGGAAGATTGAGATTGAATTCAAACCTATACTTTACAGGCATTGATTTAAGGAGATCATCCATGCCGCCCCTTATCAATAAAAAATGTATTAAATGTGGTGACTGTTATGAGATTTGTCCTGGCGATGTTTTTGCCTGGCCAGATCAAAAGAAAAAACCGATCGTTTTTTACCCGATCGAATGTTGGCACTGCGGAGCTTGCCGCTTGGAGTGCCCCGTGGATGCGATTGAGTATTATTTCCCTTTGGGGATGACGCATGTCTAAGGAGAGCATATCATGGCCATCCAATTTGCAGATCATCTAAAAGATATCCCAGATTATATTCCCGGTAAGCCAGTGGAAGAGCTGGAAAGAGAGCTGGGAATTAGAGAAGCCATCATCAAAATGGCCTCTAATGAGAATTTTTGGGGGCCGCCACCAAAAGTGAGGCAAGCTATTTCTGATAAGATCAAAGAATTGAATTTTTATCCCGATTCGGGTTGTTTTCTTTTAAGGGAGAGACTCGCAAAGAAATTTGGAGTTGAACCCAACCAGGTAATTGTTGGGCATGGAAGTAACTATCTCATTGAACTGATCTCAAGAAGTTTTTTAAATCCGGGAGACGAAGGAATGGCCTGTGATCCGTCTTTTCCCTTTTATCGACGGGCGATTAAAGGGGCTATCGGAAGTCACAAATCTGTTCCTTTAAGAAACTTTGAGGTCGATGTCGAAGATCTTTTGAATAGTCTCTCTGATCGAACTCGTCTCATTTTTCTCGGATCACCCAATAACCCGACCGGTAAAATCATTCCGTTCGCCAAACTAAGAGTTTTCATGGATCGTTTGGATAGGAATGTTTTAGTCGTTCTTGACGAAGCTTATTTCGATTATGTCGACTCCCCTGATGCGAGATCAGGGCTTGACCTCCTGAAAGATCATCAAAATCTGATCGTCCTCAGAACCTTTTCCAAAATATATGGCCTTGCCGGCCTTCGGATTGGGTATGGGATTGGTCACGCTCCCATCATCCAATCCCTGATGAAATTGTATCTTCCTTTTAATGTGGAAACCCTCGCCCAGGCTGCTGCATTGGCATTTCTTGAGGAAAAAGATTTTTTGAATGAGGTAAGAAGAATCAATCAAGAAGGGAAGAAATATTTCTACAAGGCATTGGGAGATCTTGGTTTAGAATTTCTTCCAACAGAAGCAAATTTCATTCTCGTCCGTGTTGGCAAGGGAACCAGAGTATACGAACAGTTGTTAAAGAAGGGAATCATTGTCCGTGACATGGCCCCTTGGAAGTTGCCTGATCATATCCGGGTCACGATTTCACTTCCTGAAAATAACAAGCGTTTCATAAGGGAGCTTCAAAACATCTTGGCACATGGCTGAAAACTCAGGGTCTATAAATGGGTTAAACAAACGATCCTTGAGGGATGAAGATACTTTTTGCGTTGTTTCCACTTTTCTCCGAATGGGATCTTTTCCTCGGCCATCTCGTTCCGTACTCAGGCCAATTTTAGAATCTTCTTCCCATTCTCACCCAGGATCTTTGCCTTGTCCTCGGCAGGGATGTCCATCCCTTCGACCGTTGAGATGGCTTTGGCCATGTCTCCAATGACATGAGGATAATCGCTTCCCAGAACCATGTGGTCCGCACCAAAAGTCTGATAAGCGCACATCAGAGCCGGTTTGTGAAACGAGACGGTGTCGTAATAGAACTTTTTCAAGTACTCCTCAGGAAGCTTTGAGATGTGCTCACGGCAGTCCGGGAAGGCGCGGTATCCGTTGTTGATCCGCTCGTAGAGAAACGGGATGGTCCCCCCCGTATGGGGAAGGATGAGGGTGAGATTCGGATACTTTTCAAAGAGTCCACTGTAAATCATCTTCGAAACCGTCAAGGTCGTATCCATGACAAAACCGACGAGGGGAACCAGCGGCCACTCGGCCATCGTTTCTGGATGGGCTGGCACCATGGGATGCAGGAAGATGGGAAGGTCCAGACGATGGACTTCTTCATAGAAGGGCCAGAACTCTTTAACATGGAGATGTTTCCCGTCAATATTCGTTCCAAGGACGACGCCTTTCATTCCGAGATCTTTCACGCACCGATGGAGCTCAGGGATGGCATCATCCGGATGTCCCAGGGGAACGCTGGAAAAGGCAAAGAAACGCTTGGGATATTTTTGACAGAGGTTGGCATAATAGTCATTGGTTAGCTGGGCCAGATAGAGATTCCTCTTTCTCGTCGAGAAATAGACGTTCGGAGTGGAAAGGGTGAGGACCTGTATGTCGAGTCCGAGTCGGTCCATGTCAGAAATCCGTTCTTCAGGGTTCTCCATCTGAGAAGTGATCCCAAGAAAACGGGCCCCCTTCTCTTTGACGATTTTCAGCCCTGTGGCATCATGCGTAAATTCGTAACGACGGCCCCATTGCTCCATTTTTTTCAGATACTCTGTTGGGTAGAAATGATTGTGGAAATCGATCTTCATACAGGCCTCCCTTTACTTAAGATACATTTGCTTGTAACTCATCTTTCATTATAAAGTCAACGAACAAACTTGATTACACTGATCGCTTGACTGCAACTTCATTCCCGTGTTGTATCATTTGACAGGCAGAAGGCTTATGGTGTATAAATTCTTAAAAATTTAGAAAGGAGGCTACTTATGAAACGATTAGGATCCAAGATGAGTAAGATGGTTTTTTTATGTGGTTTTTTTCTTATTTTGATCCCCATGCTCTCTTTTGCCCAGCAGTATCCTACAAAACCGATCAATCTCATTGTGACTTTCGCCCCAGGCGGAACGTTGGACACAAGTACGCGGATACTTGCAAGCAAGGCTGAAAAATTTCTCGGCCAACCTTTGGTTGTTTCAAATGTTGGCGGAGGAGCGGGATCGGTTGCCCTTGGCCAGGTTGCCAAGAAGAGAGCAGATGGCTATGACATTACGAGTTGCACGAGCACGGGTTTGATCAGGATTCCGCAGTTACGCGCCGTCCCTTATAGCCACGAAGATTTTGTCCCGATTATGCACTTTACGGCCGTGCAATCGGGAGTGGTGGTGAAGTCAGATTCTCCCTACAAAACCTTCAAGGACCTGATTGAATATGCAAGAAAGAATCCCGGAAAGGTGAACTACGCCACATCGGGGGCTGGTTCACCCATGCACATGGCGATGGAATATGTTGCTGATAAGGAAGGGATTCAATGGACACACGTTCCATACGCGGGAGGTGCACCTGGCCTTGCTGCCGTGCTGGGAGGCCATGTCACCGCCATGTCAGATAGTACGGAATGGCTTCCCCATGTGAAGGAGGGATCGCTTCGTCTCCTGGTCACCCATGGTGAAAGGCGGATAAAAAGCTTTCCCAATGTGCCTACTCTCAGGGACCTGGGATACGATTTCATCAACGAAACCGTTTTCATGATTGCTGCTCCGAACGGGACGCCTCCAGCGATCGTAAAAAAGTTGGACGAGGCCCTCCATAAGGCAATGGATGATCCGGAATTCATCAAGACGATAACCAATTTGGAGTTCGACGTTGCTTATCGCAATTCCGAAGATACGAAGAAATATTTGGAAGACGCGTATAACCGTTTTACAGTGATGATCAAGAAGCTCAATATCACCAAAGAAAAATAATGAAAACCTTGGATCAGACAAGCAGCCTCTTCTGGCTGCTTGTCTCTGTTTCTGTCTTTATTGAATCTCTCCGTTTAGGAATCGGAACACTCCACAATCCAGGTAGGGGTTTTTTGACCTTCGGTGCTTCAGGAATATTGGGAATCCTGTCGCTCATTCTATTTTTTCAAGCCTCTCTCCGAAAGGGAGAGGTTAAGGCCGCTCCTTTCTTCGCGGGACCCTTGTGGAAAAGAATCCTTCTGGTTCTGATTGTCCTTATTCTTTATTCTCGATTGATGCCGGTTTTGGGTTACCTGATCAGCACCTTTCTTTTGATGACCACCCTTTTCTTGATTCTCGAGCGAAAGAAGATTGTGTTTGTTTTCGTTTCTTCCATACTGACTACCATTTTCACCTATCTTGTTTTCTCCAAATGGCTCAATTGCCAGTTCCCGGACGGCCTGTTTGGGTTCTAAGGGGAAAAAGTGGGACTTTTCGATAACATCCTTTATGGTTTTCAGGTCACTTTTCAACCCATCAATATTCTCTTCTGTGCCATTGGCGTATTAGTTGGAACGCTGGTAGGCGTACTCCCTGGCATCGGTCCTGCTGGCGCCATGGCCCTCCTTCTTCCGGCCACCTTCAAATTTTCACCCACTTCAACCCTCATTCTTCTGGCAGGGATCTATTATGGAGTCCAGTACGGAGGTTCAACCACTTCCATACTGGTCAATATCCCTGGTGAAGCCTCCTCTGTAATCACCTGCATCGATGGTTACCAGATGGCCCGCCAGGGTCGCGCAGGTCCTGCACTGGGAATTGCAGCCTGGGGCTCTTTTATTGCAGGAACGATAGCCAACATCGGGTTGATGTTCGTTGCCGTTCCTCTTGCCAGGGCTGCCCTGAGTTTTGGCCCCCCCGAATACTTTGCCCTGATGTGCACGGGACTGATCATTGTTACGTACCTTGCCCAGGGTTCCATTTTGAAGGCCTTGATGATGGCCCTCGTGGGCACTATCCTCGGAAGCATCGGACTCGATGTCATCACTGGCCTTCCCCGGTTCACCCTTGGTATCAATGAACTGACCGATGGGGTGGGCATCATCCCACTGGTTATGGGTCTCTTTGGAGTATCCGAAATCTTTTTCAATCTCGAACAAAGCCTTGAGAGAGAAATTTTTAAAGCCCGTATTAAGAATCTATGGCCCTCGCTAAAGGATTGGGCTCAGGCGAAATGGGCCATTGTGAGGGGGTCGATCATCGGGTTTCTCCTTGGGATTCTTCCCGGAGGGGGGGCTGTTATTTCAACCTTCGTCGCCTATGCGGTTGAAAAGAAAATTGCCAAGAATCCGGAGAGATTCGGAAAAGGTGCGATTGAAGGGGTGGCAGGTCCAGAGTCTGCGAACAATGCGGCTGCAGGGGGATCATTGATTCCTCTGCTTTCGCTCGGAATTCCTCCCAATCCCATCATGGCGATATTCTTCTCAGCGTTAATCATTCATGGAGTCCAACCCGGCCCTCTCCTTATCAAACAGAATCCTGATCTTTTCTGGGGCTTGATAGCCAGTTTATATTTGGGAAATGCGCTTCTTCTCATTCTTAATCTTCCTTTAATCGGCATGTGGGTTAAGGTACTTGAGATTCCATACAAGCTCCTTTTTCCGTTAATCCTCCTTTTTTGCCTGATCGGGGCCTATAGTCTAAACAACGTCACCTTCGATCTCTACGTGATGATTTTCTTCGGCGTGGTGGGTTGGATTATGAGAAAATTTGGTTATGAGGGTGCTCCCCTCATCCTGGCCTATGTGTTGGGTCCCATGCTGGAAAACGCCCTTCGTCAATCCCTCTTGATTTCACAAGGAAGTTTTATGATCTTTATTACCCGTCCCATTTCCGGCATTGCTTTAGGTATTGCTTTTCTCCTCCTCCTTTCTAACCTCTTCCCATACTTTAAAAAGCAACGTAAGACGTATGAAGAATTTAAGGAATAATAGCGATCTTAGGACCGAGTATAAGATGCTCTATCTCCATATTCAGCCTATATATAAAAGGTGAACTAATTCAAGACTGATAGAGGGAGAGAAGAATAATGGACGATGAGAAGCAAATTCTGACAGAATCCATTTCTACCCAGGAACTGGAGAGGCGATGGAAAGAAGTAAGGATAAGGATGAAAGAAGAAGGCATCGACTTTCTGGTCATGCAAAATGATAATGAATGGTTGGGAGGGTATGTTAAGTGGTTTACCGATATTCCAGCCCGGAACGCCCAACCCCATACGGTGATTTTTCCTGTTGACGATGAGATGACGACCATCACCCATGGCGGAAAACCTCCGGGAGATATGGGTCCCCCAGCATGGACGCTGAGGGGTGTCAAAAAGAGGCTCACTGCCCCGTACTTCCGAAGCGTGATGTATACCCATACCTATGATGCAGAACTTGCAGTGGAATCACTGAGGGTCAAGAAGAAGGCAAAGATTGGTATCGTAGGAAAAGGAACGATATCTACAGCATTCTATGAGCATCTGCAAAAGAACCTTCCTGGAGCGGCTTTTGTCGATGCAGCAGACCTTGTGGACCGGATCAAGGCGATCAAGAGTGACGAAGAGATCACCCTCATTAGAAAGACAGTGGCCCTTCAGGATAAGGCGATCGACTATGCGAAAAAAGCGATTCGACCCGGGAAAAGGGACTTTGAAATCATATCTGAAATTATCCATCGAGTGACTGATTTAGGCAGCGAAGAGCAGTTAGTCCTCGGTGGATCTGGACCCTTGGGAAGACCTGTCTCCATTCAAAAGCGCCATTTCCAGAATCGAATGGTAAGGGAAGGAGATCAGTTTTCTCTCCTGATCGAAGTCAATGGCCCAGGTGGAATGTATTCGGAAATTGGAAGGATTTTCTTTGTTGGAGAGATACCTTCCGAGTTGAGCGACGCTTTTGAGATGGCAAAGGAGATACAAAAAGCAACCTTGAGACTTCTGAAGCCTGGAGCCAATCCGAAGGAGATATGGAAGGCTCACAATGATCTTTTGGAGAAGAAAGGATTTCTTGCTGAAACCCGAGCCTATGCCCATGGTCAGGGATATGACTTGGTAGAACGACCCTTGATTCGTGGCGACGAACCGATGAAACTTCAGGCAAGAATGAATATCACAGTCCATCCTACGGTCGGTTCAGATAAGGTCTGGGTGTGGGTCTGTGACAACTACCTCATTACTGAATCAGGTGTTAGCGAATGTCTGCATAAAACACCTCAGGAAATTTTTTCAGTTGGATGAGTGACGAAGAAGGCATGGGATAGTAAGGAGGAATACTTTTTGAAGATAAACCTGCTCATACTGGATCAGCTTGCCGATGAATACAGGAAGGTTTTGCAGTCCAAGTTTCCCGAAGTAATGATTCACGCCTTCATCAAGGAAGAGGATATAGGAGACTTTATTGAAAAGGTGAATGTTCTCCTGACCTTCAGGATATCGGACGGGCTCATCAAGAGAGCTGCAAATCTTCAGTGGATTCAGTCCATGGCATCGGGAGTAGATGCTGTTGTGAATCTTCCATCCCTCAGGAAGGAGGTTCTGCTTACTTCCACTCGAGGCATTCACGCTCCTCAGATGGCGGAAATGGCCATTCTTCTCATGCTTTCCTTGAACCGGAACTTTCCACAAATCATCAGAAATCAGGATAAAGGAATATGGGCACGCTGGCCTGCGAAACTTCTCTACCAGAAAAAAGTGGGGATCCTCGGCATAGGAGCTATTGGAGAGGAGATTGCCCGGAAGTGTAAGGTCTTTGGAATGGAGGTTTACGGTATTGATATCGTCGAGAGGAAACTTGATGCTGTTGATTACTTTTATGGACCGGAGGATCTCCTGAAGGTGGTCCAGGAAGTGGATTACTTTATCATTGTGGCTCCCTTGACACCGCAGACCCGGAAGGTGGTAGGCACGAAAGTTCTTTCCTCTATGAAACCGACTGCCTTTCTGATCAATATCGGAAGGGGAGAGGTTATTGACGAGAATGCCTTGATCCATGCCTTGGAATCAGGAAAGATCGCGGGCGCAGCCCTGGATGTCTTTAGCCAAGAGCCCTTACCCAAAGATCATGCATTATGGAGGACTAAGAATTTGATCATTACACCCCATATAGGAGGAACGAGTACGATTTACGTGGACCAGGTTCTTTCAATTTTTGAAGAGAACCTCCGCCGGTTTTTAAAAGGAGAGAGGCAGACCCTGATCAATCTTGTGGAGCGGTAGAAAGAGCAATCACCATAGAATTGCCCAAAGGTTTTGATCCCCGGTAGTTGAAAGGAAGATAGCAATGCAGAGGGAGATTTCCCTCACCATCACCGAGGCTTATCGTTCCCGATTCCCGGAACTCAGTTTTGGGATCGGAACCATCCAGGCCTGCACCCATTTTGAGAAGAGTGAATCCTTCAAGCTCTACAAAAGAGAACTCCTTAGGAAAATGCGGCGGAAAGCCAATCTTGCCCAAATCGAGGAGCGGATCAATCTCTATGATCAATTCTTTAAAGAATGGGGATATCTTTGTCCCCTTCCAGGCCACTTTAAGCGAGCGGTCGAGATGGGATTTCCCATTGTCAATCTCTATATCGATACCCATATCATGGCAGAGATGTGCCATGGGATTTTGATGGCCATTCAGGACATGGATCGTTTCGATGGCCAATGGAGGCTTGACCTTGCTCAGGAGGGAGAGACATTTGAAGGGGTATCAGGACGGATGCTTATCTGCAAAGAGGAGGAGATTGTGCTCCGCGATGAGAAGGAGATTGTCTGCTCCCTCTTTCAAGGCCCGGATTCTCGAACAAAGGTCGATCCATCGAGCAAAAATATTGTCGTCTATATTTATACTGCCCCAGGAATTCAAGAAGAGCACGTTGTCAATGGACTGCAGTTAGCTCTTGAGATTTTGCAAAAATTTGGTAACGGAATAGATCCTTGGTGGAAAGTGTTTAGACCATCATTTTAGGTTATTATATCGATTGGAACTTCTCATTGAATTGACAGGGCTTTAGAAAGGTGATATTTGTTCAATTGCCAAAAGAAGTAATCGGCTTAAAAAATCCAATAAGAAAGGAGGGATTCAAAAGGTTAAGGTTAAAGAGTTATATCGTTGAGAAAGGAGGTCTAATATGTTTAAAAAATTATGTCCTATTCTGATCTTGATACTGATTGTATCGGTTTCTATTTCTCTTGCACAAGAGAAAAAATCTAAAAAAATGTTTAGGATTGGCGTCACCCAGATCGTTTCCCACCCAGCTTTGGATGCCGATGCAAAGGGATTTGAGAAGGCATTGGCTGATGCGGGATTTAAGGAAGGGGTTAATGTTACCTACGATCGTCAGAATGCCCAGGGAGATATGGCCAATGCTCAGACCATTGCTCAAAAGTTCCTCGATGCGAAGGTGGACATGGTTCACAGCATTGCAACTCCCACTTCTCAGGCCGTCGTCAAGACAATTAAAAAAATTCCCGTAGTATTCTCCTCTGTCACCGATCCTGTCGATGCAGGACTGGTTCCCAAAACTAGTCCCTCTGGAACAAAATCCGGAACAAATGTGACCGGTGTCAGCGACCGTTGGCCAGTATCTCTCCAATTTGAGATGTATACCAAATTCGTGCCCAAGTTAAAAAAATGGGGAACCATCTATAATGCAGGAGACGCCAACTCCATGGTCCACATCAAAGAGATGAGGGAAGCAGCGAAGAAATTAGGCGTGGAGCTGATCGAAGCCTCCATCTCCACCAGTGCGGAGACCATGCAGGCTGCACAATCCCTTGCGGGTAAAGGAGTCCAAGCCATTAACATCACCTCTGACAACACGGCTGTCTCTGCCTTCGAAGCGATTGTGAAGGTATGCAATGAGAAGAAAGTCGCCCTTTTTGCCGGTGATACAGACAGCGTCCCAAGAGGTGCAATCGCTGCTTATGGGCTGGATTACTTTCTGATCGGCGAGTCTGCTGGCAAGAAGGCTGCCCAGGTCCTCAAAGGCAAGAAACCTGGGGATATCCCTTGGGGACCAGCAGAGAAGTTCAGTTTAGTCGTCAGCGAAAAGGCGGCAAAGGCACAAGGAATAACCCTTTCTCCTGACCTTCTGAAAAAAGCGGAGAAAGTCATCAAAGAATAAGGGAGGCTCTGTGGCCACTCCAATCCCCTTGGGTCCGAGTGGCCACAGCTGAGGTTAGAGTTACATCCTCTTGCCTCAAACCTTAAGCCTTTAACCTCAACCCTTGTGATCATGGAAATTCTCCTCGGTATTTTCCAAATTTCATTAGAGCAAGGATTGGCCTACGCACTGGTCGCCCTGGGAGTTGTGATCAGTTTCCGAATCCTGGCCTTTCCGGATCTAACGGTTGACGGGAGTTTTGTCCTGGGTGGCGCCGTGGTGGCTCGGATGATCGTCATGGGCTATCAACCTCTGATTGGAATCGTCCTGGCGATCTCCATCGGGTTTGCCGCTGGTTGCGCCACGGGGTTGCTCAATACGCGGCTCAAGATTAATAGTCTTTTGGCGGGTATCTTGATCATGACGATCCTATACTCCGTCAATCTAAGGGTGATGGGCCGGTCGAATACCCCTCTTATCAACTCTGTCACGGTCTTCACTCCATTTGAGCAGACGGAGATGAGATGGTTATATGTGGTTCTCTTTTTCGGCCTGATCGTCTTTGCATCTAAGTTTCTGACCGACCTGTTCCTTCACACGCAGATCGGATTGGCGATGAGAGCCACCGGTGATAATGAACAGATGATCCGGACCTTGGGCGTGAACACAGACAATATGACTGTCTTGGGACTAGGCATTTCTAATGCCTTCGTGGCTCTCTCCGGTGCTCTGGTGGCTCAAGACCAGGGATTTGCGGATATCGGAATGGGTATCGGTATGATTGTGGCCGGACTCGCTGCTATTATCATTGGAGAGACCATGCTCCGGGCAAGGTCTGTAGGGATGAATACCTTTGCTGCCATCCTTGGTTCTTTTATCTATCGATTGATTATTACTATAGGCCTCTGGCTGGGTCTGGCACCCACAGATCTCAAGATGGCCACAGGCGCCATGGTTATCCTTGCATTAGGTTTTCCTGCTCTTAAGAAAGGAAAAGAAGAAAAGCTCCATCTCCGGGGAATTTAATTCAAGTGGGCGTTGCAAAATGCAAAATGAACAATTTTCAGTTTGCAATTGCGAGGGTTTTTTGACCTTCGAATAATAAAAATAAGTTTCCCGGTAGTAAGTTCTTCTTAGGCTATGCGCTATGCGATTTTCTGGGGAATAGCCAATAATGAGAAGCATGGACGAGATGGTTGTTATCCAAGGCCTTAGAAAAATATTCAACCGCAACACCATTGATGAGAAAGCGGCGATCAACGGGATTGAACTTGGAGTGAAAAAAGGTGAGTTTGTCACAGTGATCGGATCCAATGGTGCGGGGAAGACGACGCTTCTGAACCTCATCGCCGGGACATATTTCCCTGATGAAGGAAGGATCTTCATCGATGGTAACGAAGTAACGCTACTTCTTGAGTACTTAAGGGCTAAATATCTAGGAAGGATTTTCCAGAATCCCTTGATGGGAACGGCTTCGTCTATGACCATTGAGGAAAATCTGTCAATGGCTGAACTTCGAGGAAGATCAAGGGGCCTCTCCTGGGGAGTGAAAAAAAAACAGAAGGAGCGGTATCGAGAACTTTTAAGAACCCTTGAGTTAGGCTTGGAAGACCGTCTCTCGGACCGGGTGAGCCTCCTCTCCGGGGGGCAACGACAGTCCCTTACGTTGCTGATGTCTACCCTCTCTTTGCCCAAACTCTTGCTTCTGGACGAACACACAGCTTCCCTCGATCCGAAAACAGCGGACAAGGTGATCCATCTGACCGACCGGATCGTCGGAGAAAACAAACTCACTACAATCATGGTCACGCACAATATGCTTCAGGCGATCAACTTTGGAGATAGGATGATCATGCTACACGAGGGTAAAATTCAGTTCGATATTAGGGGGGAGGAGAAGAGGCGTCTGACCGTGGAGGAAGTGGTAAAACGCTTTGGTGAAAAATTAGAGGACGAAACCTTACTCTGTAAACCAGTAGGGGGGTAAAACATGGACATCTTCGAATTAATGAAAAAAGACGGATACGAACAGATCATCTTCAATTTTGATAAAGAGACAGGGATGAAGGCTATTATCGCCATTCACGACTCCACACTCGGTCAGACTTTCGGAGGGGTGAGGATGATCAACTATACCTCCATCGAGGATGCCCTTCGAGATGCCATGAGGCTGGCCAAGGCGATGACCTATAAATGTGCGGCTGCTGATGAGGATAAAGGCGGGTCTAAAGCGGTCATCTGGGGCGATCCTGAAAAGGATAAGAACGAAGCTTATCTCAGGGCCTTTGGAAGATTTATCGAGATGCTGAAGGGTCGCATCGTCACCGGGGTCGATCTTAATCTCGATCTGACGGATGGCTCGATCATCGGAAGGGAGACCCAATATATTCTGGCAAGACCCAAAGAGGAAGGGAGTTCTGGAAGCTCAGGGGTCACCACCGCGCTTGGGATCTATATAGGGCTGAAGGCATGCGCCAAATTCCTCTGGGGTGATGAGAACCTGAAGGGCAAAAGAATTGCTGTCCAGGGATTGGGGGCAGTGGGCGAACCCCTATTGGAATATTTAAAGGATGAGGCATTGGAGGTGATCGCAACCGACATTAACGAGAAGATCCTTCAGCGCCTCCAATCTCAATATAGATTCAGGGCGGTTAAGCCTGAAGCCATTTATGGAGTGGAGTGTGATATCTTCTGCCCCTGTGCCATAGGCGGCATCTTAAATGACCAGACCATCCCTCAGTTGAAATGTCAATTGGTGGCAGGGTGTGCCAACAACCAACTGTTTGACGAAGAGCGCCACAGCCGAATGCTCCATGAGAGAGGGATTCTCTATGCTCCGGATTACGTTATCAATGCCGGGGGAGTGATCCAGGCAATCGATGAACTTCAGGGCTATAACCCTGAAC
>Ga0315284_10009478_pt1 | contig 13875 bp, 30 predicted proteins | sample YL17G09_16_MG_FD_203696 | JGI IMG/M metagenome (GOLD analysis project Ga0315284, IMG submission 203696) | Sediment microbial communities from Yellowstone Lake, YNP, Wyoming, USA - YL17G09_16 | ecosystem: Environmental > Aquatic > Freshwater > Lake > Sediment | place: USA: Wyoming | collected... | reverse complement strand
TCGGCCCGCATCTTCTCGTAGTCGGAGAGGATGGCGAGGAGGTCATTGATACTTTCAAGTTGCCTTACGCCGGAATTGTAGCGCCTCTCCAGAAGCCACTCCCTCAACTCGACAACCTTCTCCTTCGTGATGGCGGTCATGGCTTCTCCTCCCCGCACCCTTGGCACGGTTTCCCTTTATCGTTCCATTCCCCGCAAGTCGAACACCGCCAGACCCCCGCGCAGTCGGGGTGATAGTCCTTGTGGTCAGCGTGGAACGACTCGCTCCGGCGGACCCCACCCCCGCAGGACGCGCACTCGACGTAAAGGTCGTCCCCGGAATCGTCCTTCATCGTTTCTCTCCTAACCGTTTCTCCCCGTAGGCCAGCAGAACAACTGCGTCGGCCTCGTCGTCCCCCCCCACTTTCCGGCCAAGGTACTTCTCTGCGAACTTAATGGAGTCCGACTTCTCGGCGCGGCCCGACCCCAACACCTCTTTCTTCATCGTCCCCGTGTGGACACCCAGGTACTCTATTCCCCGCCGTTCGCACTCCTCTTGGATGCGGGTAGTGAACCCGACGAGGATCTCCGTGGCGGCCCCGCCCCTGTGATGGGCCATTTCATATACGACGACATCGGGCTTGACGGCATCGAGCGTCTGCTGGAGCCAGGCCGTGAACAGGACGAACCGCATCCCGGCACTCGCCCCGCGCTTGCGCTCGAACAGGGCCGTCCCGCTACTGACTACGGAGAAAGGACGATACGCCCAGCCGGTTTTGCTTCCGGGGTCGAGGGCGAGTATGGTTTTCATGGTTTCCTCACTCCGGTTGGATTTTCCAATAACCCTCGCTGTGTTCTGCCATAACATTACTCGGGGCTGATGATTTCGTAGGTCTGCCTACGGGAGTCCTTCGCCCCGCTCGTAGACCCCGCGAGGGTGACGACAACCTGCTCCACGGTGGACGGACGCTTGGCCTTCTCCTCGGCGTAGCTCCCCTTCCAGCCCAGCGCGGACCCGATGATGTAGTCGTACCCCGTCTTCTTGAGCAGGTGCTTGTAGCTGGCGTCGTACCAGGTCACGGGGGACCGACTCGTGGTGTGGCTGTGCCCGGAGAACGTGGCGTCCGCAGTCGGCACGATGAGCCTCAGTTTCGCCGCCGCGTTTATCTTTCCCCCCGCCGTGTAGCCGCCGCCAGTCGAGTGATGGAAATAGCAGAGGAACGACCGGGGGGTGCGGGCCTTGCGAAGATCGAGCATCGCCAGGGCCGAGTAGCCGATGTACCGGACCATAAGTTGACTGGCGATAATGTTGTCCGGGTGGAGTCCGACGAGCCGCATGGTGCGCTCCTCGTGGTTGCCGGGTATCATAAAGAGGCACTTGTCCTTGATGGGGGCCAGCATCTTCACGACATCGGCGACCTGCCTCTCGGGGGGCAAGGTCTGAATATACACATCGGACTTCGAGCCGACGATAGCATTTTCGATGAGGTCTCCCATGCCCACCCATCGGGCCTCGGGCTCGTTCTGGATTCGCTTCAGGACTTGCTTGATGAACGGGACATCCGCTTGGGGAGAACCGTAATGCCAATCCCCGATGGGGTAAAGTCGGACCCGCTTTAACGGTAGATCACAATGGATGAATTCCAAGTTACTCCACCTCCTCAACCGGAGCCGGGGTGTTCACTTGGCCCTCGTTATCTTCGTCTGTCGGGCGGGTATCGAGCAGGTGGGCGGGGTCGGTGTCCGGCTCGTGCGTTTCGGCGTACTTGACCTGACAGGGCTCGCCGCAGAAGAACCATAACCCGGTTTTGGGCGTGTGCAGGCACTCCCCGCACCCCCGGCAGTACCGGGGTTTACGTCTTAGTTTCATTCACATCCTCCCTTTTCTTCACCCTCCAGAGAGGGGAACGGCTATAGACCACGTCCACAGTCTCCTCGGCGGATAGCACTCGGTCAGGCGGTTCTGGTTCCTCCTCCTCCTTCACCACGAGTGCGAGCAGGGCGTAATTTATTAGGTCAACTAACGTGTCCTCGACCTTCTCCCCCGCGACCTTCGCATCTTGTGACTTCCAAACAAGCGAGTTCAGCCGCTCGTACTTGTCCCCGAGCCGGACGATAATCCCCCGGAGTCCGTGCCGCCGGAAGTTGGCCAGGGCGTCCTCGTCCCCGGAGTAGTCGTGGCCCTTGTTCTGGAGAAGTGGTAAACAGCGATCCATAAAAATAGTAATGAGGGCATTGTCCCTTTCATGGGCGTTCATCAGGCACCTCCTCAACGGACAGATATACGGGCATCCTGAGTTCGACGGCCCGAGAGTATTCCATCCGCGACCCCTCGGACCGTTCCCAGCCGGGGAGCATCAGGATAGCGTCGCACCGGGCGATGATCTCCAGGTCGCCCTCGATGAAAGACATCGCCGGGATTTCCGGCCCGTCCATGAACAGGGTATTGGCATGGGGACAGATGACCGCCCAACCCCGGAGCCAGAGTTGCCGGGCCGCCGTCCGGGCGCGGACGATGTTCTCGAAGACGGCGTTCCAGCCATCCCCTCGATAAGGACCGCTAACATAAATTATGCGCATGGTTTCCTCCGTTGCTCTCGATGATGCTTTAAGTGACCGACTAGCGAATCGAACAGAATTAAATTTTTGATACGATTGTCCGCTGTGTCGCCGTTGATGTGGTGGACAATTTCGGTTGGCAATAAAACGCGCCCGAGATGGTCCTCCATAACAAGGCGGTGCTCGCGGACGTAACCCTGACTATCTGCGTACGGGTGGGTCGGAGCAGAAACCAAGGCGTATCCGCCGTGGTGCGTCTTTCGACCGCCGCGCCAATTTGCCGGGTGCCCCCCGTTCCAATCAAGGCGATGGGCGTATTTCCCGGCGCGGTGGGCTTCTGCCACTTGGCGCGAGAAACGCCGCCGATGTTCGCGTGTCCAGGCAATCCCGCTCAAAACACATCTCCATTCCGAACGATGGCCTCGTCCTCGTGCGGGACGATGTGCCGCCGGTAGAACTCCCGCTCGGCGCAGACCATCGCCTTGTGGACGTTGCTCAGGGTGTCCCAATTCGGCGTCCCCGCCCCCATGGTTCCGAGGCAGTCCATCGCCGCCTGCATGATGACGTAGGCGAGCTTGCCGGGGGTGTCGATGATTTCCGTACACCGCACCTCGTCCCGCTTGTCTTGAGATATGTAAGGCACGGTCACTCCTCCTTGGGGCCGTGTTCGTCCGACTCCACCTCGTCCGCATAGGCCCATCCCCGCCCGGGGTCGGGTAGGTGTTCGTCAATCGTCGTGGGTGAGAAGGTCAGCCAGAAGGCGATAGACCGGAAGGCATCCACGAGGCCCGATATGTCGGTGTCCGGGGCCAGCGTCATCATAAGACTGTCCCCGTCCTGGTTCTGTGCCCGCAGGATGAGGTTCTTTGAGTCGTTCATTTTGTCCCCCTTAGCCGAGCCAGGACGACCGCGGCCATCGCGTCCTCACCGCCCGGCGAGTATTTTTTCAGGTGCTTCTCCAAGTTGCGTATCGCGTGCTTGACCGCACGGCCCGAGGAGTTGTACCGCTGACGCTTCGGCTGGTCCCGTTTGGAAGCCTTATTAAGAGCCATCTCACCCCTCCTTGATAAAGTGATGTCTTAAGTGATCGGCGTTAGAATCGAATCTTTCCAAGTTCTCGGTCCGGTTGTCGTCAGGGATTCCGTTGATATGATGAACAACTTCCGCAGGGAGAAGAGGTCTCCCCAAGAAAGCCTCCATCACGAGCCTGTGTTCATAGACATATCCCTGTTTATTGTGTTTTGGGTGGTCGGGCGACCATACGAGAACATAACCGTTCCCCGATTTTGGGTGGCCGCCGCGCCACGAGTGAGATCGGGGTCCAAGGTGAGAACACCTTTTACAGCGCGTAACATACGTACCCACGAGCTTTCTGCACTCCCTACACGGGTGTTTCTTGCTAATCCACCATGCCCGGTTAAATTCCGCGAGTTCCTGCCGATGAGCCTGGCGATATCGGGCCGCGGTTTCAGGATTGTTTTTACTCATTTCGGGTCTCGCTGATTTTGCTTATAAAACCCCGAGCCGTAGAACCTCGCGTGGACACGGCAGGGTAGTTTCTTCAGCGTCTTCTTGCCGCAGTCCGGGCACTCGCCCTTCGATACGTCCACCTTCACCGAGAGCAGGATGTCCCGCTGGACGGCACCGCAGGATAGGCAAGCTACGTCCCAAATAGGGCTCATCTTGGCTCCTTTAGGCCGAGGACAAAACAGGCAATCCATCGACCCGTCCCCTTCCCCGGTTTGCCATCCTCAATAGCGCACCACCGAATGTCTTTTAGGTTTCTGATCTCTGCCCCCGCCTCGATGAGATAGTGGATCCACTTGTCAATCGGAAAAACGAACACGACCCGCTTGCCTTTTTTGGATTCCTCAATAGCTTTCCTGACCCACTTTGTCGGTCCCTTGAAGGGCGGATTCACGTAGTTTGATTGACCCCATTCGACAGACAGACCGTCGAATCCCTCAGGGACAGGGTATGGGCACGGGTCAAAGTCAAAGCCAAACTCATCGTTCAGTTGCTTGTAGACATCTGGCGGGGTCAGCCAGTAGTGCTTGCCGTCCTTCGCACCCTCGTATGGACTCATCGCATTTCTCCTGGCCGGGGAAATAGACCCCCAAACCCCCGGCGGCGGGCGCGGCAAAATCGCTTATAGGCTGTTTTGGGACTCACGAGAATATCCTCCTCGGCATGAGGGGCTGGGACTGACGCAGTGCATCCTCGGTCATCCACTCCGTAGCCCCCTCGATGACCTTCCAGCCCCCGACTATCTTGTAGGGCATAATCTTCCCGACCGGGCTATGCTCACACCCCGGTGCCCGGTTCTTCGCCGACACGACCCGCGCCACGTTCGGGTCCAGGGTGATGTAGAGGCGTGGCCTGAGTAGGGTGAACTCCGCCCCGTAGCCGAGTTCACCCGCCGCCGACCCGTTCCGCAACACCTGCCGCCGCTTCTTCTGGAGCATTATCACGGCGATTCCTTTGTCCAGCTTCTCGTGGATCCGCCGCAGTGTCGTCCCGACCCGGTAGACTTCCTCCCCCGGCTCGATGTAGTCGATGATATTCAGACCGTTCGGGTCGATGACGGACTCGTAGTCGTCGCCCCGTTCGATGGCCTCGAACTTCCAATCGTTGATATTCAAGTCCTGGTGCTGGAGGAGTCGCATCCTCAACTCCTCGGGCGACATCTCGTTGTTCATGTACCGGACATCGTGGCGGCTCATGTTCCGCTTGATGATGTCCAGGGCCAGCGTCGTCTTGCCGGTGTCCTTGTAGCCCGCGAACACGCACAGGTTCTTGGGGTAGGTCTGGAAGAACGTCCCGATGAGCAAGGGCCACTCGATGTCAAATGTCTTGACCTCGGCCCCCTTCCAGTCCATGTTGACAACATCTCTTTCGACCCGCCGAAAGACGCCGTTTTTCTTCCCGTACTTCTCGATAATTCCCTCTTCCCGCAGACGCATAAGTGTAACAACGACAGCCTTTTGACCCTCCCTTGTAGTCATTTGTAGTCGGTGGTAGATGTCTGTTGTCGAGAAGATTCCGTCCGATGTCAGCACCCATTCACGGACTTCCTGGGTGACGTTCCGGTCCTTCTTGATGACCCAATCCACCATGCCCCGGACCTCTTCGACCAACTGCTTTTCGGGGTAGGGCGGGTCACAGGACAGGGCCAGCCGTCGGCCCAGGTCCACGAGCCAGTCCCGCTCCAGCCCGCCCTCGGCGGCGGTCTTGAGAACGTGGAGGATTGAGTCGTGCCGCTTGCCCTTCGCGTAGGCGTTGGTGATAGCTCCTTCCCTCTTGATGAGCGGTTGAGCGGCTGGGCCAACAGCCGTGCCCCAAAGTAGGGTCGCCGGGACAAAGGGCAAGGGCACGTTATCGAGCGTGAACGGTTCTATCCAAGCGTAGACGCGGCCCGAGGCGTGGACTGACGGCGGGGCCACGACGAACCCCCCTTCCGAGCGGATGTCCACGTCCTCCATGACCGTGTGCCGGTTCACCGCCGCCGGGTCGAATTGGCAGTAATACTGAACGCCACGGGATGTTTCAACGGTCGGTGAAACAAAGTTCTCTCCGGCGACCCGGGCCACGGCGTCGATCCCCTGCTTGCTGTCGCAGTCGATGACGGTCAGGCCGGAGATTTTCCCGGTGACGATACCTACGTTGGCATCGGGGAATTTGTCCCACCAGGCTTGAACCTCCTCGGCCCGGGGCTTGCGAGATTGAAACTCCGCCCATTCGATGAGCGGCTTCTTGGACTTGGCAACGGGGATGACGGAGTAGCCCCGCCCGAGGTAGCCGAGCGCGGCCTTGAAGACGGGGTTCATTCGCCCCCCTTGACCCGCTTGAATGATAGAACCCACACCCACGGATTCGCGTCCCAGCCGCAGCCGCGCTTGGCGTTGAGGGAGTCCCAAAGTTCTTTGTATAGACTCTGGGCTATGGTTTTGGATAGGGCCACGAGCGATTCCATTGACTTTTTCGGTGAGATAAAGACCGGCAACTTGGCGACAACGTCTATCCCTTCTGCCTGAACATCATCGGCGGAAATGTCCTGTACCCGCTCGACCCGGACGGCGGTTATCTCAAGCGTGATGCGGGAGGCCGACATGGGCATGAAGATGGAGGGGTTCCAGCGCAGGGGCGAATCTCCATCCGGTTCTGGGTGGTCAGTCGCCCTATAAATGGTGGCCCCCACCGGACACCCCTGCTCTGTAAAAGGCATCCACGCCTCCCGCACCCAGAGAAAATCGCCGGGCTGACCGTAGGGGCAGGAAACTATCTTATTCCCAAAATCCCAGAGGGCATCCCCGCCCTTGATGCCCCACATGGGCCCCGCCTTTCTAACGCTCATGCTTGGCTGGTATTTACAGACCCTTCTCGTCATGGTCTTTCGCCCGTCGAGGATGGCCCGGACCATCTCGCCGCTGAATAGGATCGGTCGTTCTTTCATCATTCGCCCCCCTCTTCCTTGTCGGGGTAGGGCCGGGGCTGGCGGGCGTAGGCTTGGAGTATCTCGTGCGCCTCATCGGCGGAGATCGGGCCGCGGAGCGTGGCCTTCACAGCCTCGCCCAAAGGCAGGTTTTTTAGATTGATTAAATACTCGGCCATCTCGGCGCACGCCAACGGGCATGACTTGCATTGGCCATACGAATCCTGGCTAGTACCAAATGCCTGTTTACAGCCGTAGTGGTGATCCATTGCGGCGCAAAATTTGCGCAGTAGCCGGCGGTCTTCTAGAATGTGTTTTTTATAAACCACGCCGAACCTCCCGATGCCAACCAAGGTGGTCTGCCTGGCCGTCAAAACGCATCAGATTCTCAATGCGGTTGTCATCGAGGATGCCGTTGATATGATGAACGACCTCGTTCGGTAGAAGAGGCCGCCCCAGATGAGCCTCCATTACCAGCCGGTGTTCATAAACGTAACCCGCACAATCGGAACCCGGGTGGCCGGGGGCCAAGACGAGAACGTACCCGCGAACGGTCTTTCTGCGCCCGCCGTTCCACCGGCCGTGTCTTTCGCCCCGCACTAAGGGGTTCGGCTTTCCTCTTTTTGCTTCCGCAATTTTAACCCTCGTGGATTCCGGGCAAACAAACCCCTTGGGCCGGGACATTATTTATTCTCCTTCGGATACGTCAAATCATTCAGCCGCTTGTCGTACTCCTTGACCAGCCCCCGCGCCCGGATACATTCCCAGCACAGGAGAAGCGGTCGTTCCTTCATCTTCGACCCCACGCGGATGTTGAACGTCAGTAGGTCGGTCGCGTGCTTGAGCCAGTCGCCGTACTCGCCGGGGTCGATAAGGCTCGTCCCCATCGACGCGTCGCATAAATCACAGGTTGTTTCAACGAGTAGCTTGTCTTTTTTTGTTACGCCCATGTGCCCCGCTCCTTGTTCCGCTGTTTGCCAATCCTTGTAGGCAGAACTCCCGCACCGCGCAGTACTGTTCACAGCGAATCCGATTCGCCCATAACTCTTCGGGCAGGCAGTCCCGAATAGTCGAGGGGTCGGCCTCGTTCTGGAGGAGAATCCCGATCTTGGACGCGACCACCTCCCGAATCAGGCCGGACTCAATAATAGGCACGTCCACGTTCACGATAGCCTTGATGCCGTCCCTGACCTTGGCCTGGTAGCCGTGGTCTTTCACGAGGCACGACAGCCGTAGCCGCTCGGCCTCGGGGAACATGAACGTCCGGTAGGTCGATAACTGCCAGGTGTGTTTGACGCCTTCCCAGTCCCTGGCCAGGTACTTCTTGATGGAGTACAGTTTCTCCGTCTTGTAGTCCCAGAGCGTCTTGGTATCCGGCTCGTAGCGGTCGGCACGGCCCGTCAGGATGGCCGTCCCCTGGTCGGTCTTGATTTCGGCGCGGAATGTGGCGCGGGGGTCGTGGTCAAGGATGGCGTGGTCGGTTATACCTAGTTTAGCTAGTGATAACTGGCCCTGTTCGACCATGAGGTGATAGGCCGTCCCGAAGGCGGTGTAGGCGTTCGACTCCGGCTCGACGTAGTAGTCCTCGTGGCGGTGGAGATAGACGACCTTCGGCGGGTTGAAGATTTCGGTGACATGGTAGACCCCCGAAACGTGGCCCCGGTCATCGGCGAGCGCGGCCAGCACCGGGAGCGGATGGCACCGGTCCAGACACTCCTTTAGGCAGTAGGCGAACGGCTTTTCTGCCCCGTCCCACGGACAAAGGAAGCCCCGGAGTGGCATCAGGACACCTTCCAGACAGTCGGGAAGAGGTCGGACCCCTTGGGTTCGTTCAGCCGGAACATGGAGCTGATTATCAACTCAAGCCGCGTCCAGAACGCCTCCGAAAGTTGCCCCACAATCTCGGTCGGAAGCTCGATTTGTAGGGTAACGATGGTTAACTCTTTCTTGTCGCTCACGTTGCCCTCTTCTTCCATGCGGCGATGGCCTCAACGTAATGCCGGACTAAGGACAGTGGGAGATGGACAATGCAGACGTTCTTTGTCTTTGTCTCCACACAAACCGTTAGCCGTTTTTCTTCTTGGTAACACCAAGCCTTCTGAGCAAAGGCTGATATACTCGGAAGTTGGCGAGGACCGCGAATCCACCACGTCTTGGGTTTTTCTTTCATGCTCTCCTCCATGTCTTGTCGTTCGCCCACCATCTGATGTTCCGTTCCTTCCGCCGTTCCCGCTTGGCCTGTGCCGCGGCTTGCGACTTGTCCCGGGCGGCCTTGACGATGCGGATCGGGAGTCCGGTGTCGCTGACCCGGAGCCACGCGGCCAGTTCTTCCCTGGCCCCGAACAGACCCCCGAGTAGGCCGAGGACGCCAAGGACGAAACTCCGGGGCCAGCCCTGCCCGATATAGGACAGGTCAGCCCGTTCCCTCTGCCTAGCCCGGTACCGCTCGGCCCGCTTGTCCGCGGCGGCGGTTGGTCGTTTGAAGAAGTAGGGCCTCATGGCCGGGCCTCAATGAAAATAGAAAGGGGGCCGAGGACTGCGCCTCTCTTTGTTGCCCTTTCGGGGATGGCATCATCAGCCATCTGCGTTGTGGCTGTGTGCGCCGATAATCTAGAATACTCTCGGCGTAGTGACCGGCAGTTTTGGTAGCCGTTCCAAGCACCCGGTTCCCCGGGCCGCGCACACCAGCGACTGATAATCCCCGGCTCCCTCATCTTCATCGTCAGACTCCCTTCAGAATATTAATGAGCGCTTCCCGCCCCCTCGTGCCGTACTTGAAGTCGTGCCAGAACTGCTGTTTCTTCCACCGCGGCCAGCCGAGGGCCTGTTGCGTGGCCTCGACGCGCCGGATAACGTGAATCAGTTGCCGATACCGGCGCCGGAGCCTCAACCGCCTCCACCAGCGAACTAGACTCACTTTTCGGGTTCCAGTTTGAATCCGAGTGCCTTGAGTTCGTCCAGGCAGTGTTCCAGCAACCGATGAGCCAACTTCATGGTTTCCACCGCGGCCCACTCGATAACGCAGTCGGCGTCCCGAAGTCTGAGGTCGTCCGAGTTCCCGATGATCGCCACTATCAGGTCCTTGGCGTAAGCCTCGTTCATCGTCACGAGGCCCGGCCGCTTGTCCTCCGGCTTCCACCCGCCCCCGGCCCTCTGCCCCCCGCCGTAGGGCTTGTAAGGCGGCTTGTACGCCTGTGCCGGACCCGAATCAGGTAACGGGAGAGTACCTGGAGGATTAGGGGGCGGCATGACTACGGTGGCCTGGGGTACGGGCGACTCGACCGTCCCCGCCGGGGTCGGCACCAGCACCTTGCCGGTTGCCCGGGCCTCGAAGAACACCATCGTGTTCAACGGCGGGTTGAGGTTGTAGGCCAGGCTGTTCGGCCCCCCGTCTCGGCCCTCGATGATTGTCGGCGCCCGACCGTCTATCAGGTGCGCCACGATGTCACGACTGAAGGCCGTGAACCGTTCTTTGGTATCCGTGACGACGTTCCAGAAGAGCTTGCCGGACCCTCGGGCCTTATTTTCATATACAGTTTTGACGGCGACGGCCGCGTTCAGAATTAGTGTGTCACTCACGATTCTTCCTCCTTTTCGTTTTGATAATGCCAAGACGCGTGGTCAGACTGAGAGTCAAAGCGCGTCAAATTTTCGATGCGGTTGTCGTCTTTGATGCCGTTGATGTGATGGCAAACCTCGGTCGGCAAGAGAGTCCGGCCCAGGTGAGCCTCCATCACGAGGCGATGTTCATAAACATAGCCGCCACAATCCTTGTGCGGGTGAGTCGGTGAAAAAATAAGAACATAGCCCGTGCTCCCAATGGTGCGCCCGCCTTTCCACGCATGTTGGTTCCCCGTTAGTTTAGCCCGATGCGCCAGACTAAGCTTACGGCCACGGAGGGACGCAGAAATTCTTGCCCGTGTTTCAGCTGAGGGCCTTAACCCCTTAACGCCCATTTGAATTCACCGTGGCAACCGCCACCGCCGCGTTAAGGATTAGCGTTTCGCTCATTTTCTGCCCCTGTCAATCACCCGCTGGGCCGTTACGCCGTAGGATTCAACTAGGCGATATTTCCCCACGGGCGTTCTTGTTCCAACCTCAGCAAACTCTTCGTCCGATAGCTCGGCCTGTAAAAACTCGTCCTGGGTGCCCTCTTCTTTAATTGCGATAAAAACGGTTTCGGGAAACTTTTTCATTCATTCCTCCTGTGTTGTCAGTCCTATTGTTCTATACTAGTATATCACATTTTCTCGCCTTTGTCAAGTCGCTCCGGTATGTCATTGACCCGTCACAAAATAAAACTTGACAAACGATGTAGCACGGGTGTATATTTAGGGTTTCCGGGGAAGTCCGGGGCAAGGATTAAACAAAGGAGTCGTGATGAGTGCCATCGGAAAGCCCTTCGGGTACTACCTGAAGGCCAAACGAACCGCGCTCGGACTATCGCAGGCTGTCCTCTCGGACAAGGCGAAAATCCAGCGCACGTCCATCTCCCGGCTGGAGAGTCATGCGGCGAACCCGCAGTGGATAATGATTCGACAGCTCGCGGAGGAGGGCATGGGGATTTCGGTAGCGGAGTTCTTTCAGACCGAGCCGCTCGAAGCACGGCAGCCCGCGATCTTCGTGAACGGTCAGGCCCCGGCTCCGAAGCTCGCCGAGATCATGCTCAAAACGCAGGGCAAGCCCATCCCGGTCATCAACTCAGAAACACCGCTCCGGGCGAAGGTCGTCACCGACCAGGACATCTCCGGCTACTGCGTCCTCGACTACGGCCTCCTCAAGAACTTCAAGGACCGTCCGCTAGTCATTTGGAAATGCCCGGAGACGAAGCTCGACCACGCCTCTTGCTGGCTGGTCGTGGACATCAAGGACACGGAGATGAAGGACGGCGAGACATACCTCGTGGACCTGGACGGACCGAAGCCGCGCCGCGCCTGGGTCTCGGACAAGGGAGCCCTCATCCTTGAGCCCATCATCGGCGACGCTATAAAGCCCGTGGCCTTCTGGGGCCGTCAACGGGACCGGGTGGAAGCCCTCGGCCGCATCGTCGTTACCTGCTGGAATCACAACCCCTAAGTATCACCCCCGCTACAATGTCCCTACGGGACATACTAACTCTTATGCGACCAAGGCCGTCCTACCCCATATGTAGCGGCGTAGCACAGAACGCACGATAGCACGGACCGCGTTGTTGGGCCGTCCCGCCGATGTCAAACCGCAGATACTATACAAGAGTGTTAATTTAAGACGGCGATTGTCTTACTCTTATCTTCTCTTAATAAGAATATAAGAGTCTTATAAGATCTTCTCTTAAGATGGGGGTGTGGGGGAAGGGGTGGAAAATGGGAACACCGCCGCGCTCTTGGGGGGAGCATCGGTCAGCCCGGCGGGGGTCGATGACCAAGGGGGGTTAAGTCGTTGATAGGCCGTCAGTAGCGTTGACTACAAACTGACGTCAAGAATCGTGACGTCATTTGTAGTCATAGGCGTTATCTGTTGTCACAGAAAAGTTAAGTTGTGTTGATGGTGATAGATAGGCCGTTTTGACTACAAGGTTTCCCCTATCTTGTTTGTTTACAACACAAGTTGACTACAAAAAAGGCGTTTTTTTTGCTGGATTATGTCAACTAGCGTTTCTATATGGGGGAACCGTCCTCAATTCTGAGTACAATCGTATCCGGTTTTGAGTACACCCCTAGCGTCTTGGATTGTGAAAGACCCTCCGCGGCCGCCGTCACGGGCGGCCCGCCCCGCGTCCGGGGTCAGCGTGTCGGGAACGTCCGGTAGTATGCTTTCAGGTCCAGCTTGTCCACCCGGCAGCGGATCGCCGTGAGGTCGAACCGACCGCACCGCGGGCAGTGGATGGAGCCGGGCGGCATGAGCCGATGGCAGGCCCGGCAGACCTTGACAGAGAGGGACACAATACGTCGCAGACACATGATCTAATCCTCCTAAGCCCCTAAAGATACTAAGCAATATAGGGTCCGGTCGTCACCTTGTCAAACGCGTCGTATGCGAATGGCGACCGTCTTTGTCGCTATTTGCTTATGGCCGGGAGCTGGTAATGCGTCCGGCTCCCCTTCTCGTACATTCGGACTACTTGGGTCCGCTCGTCGAGTTCGATGACTAGCGGCCGGCGTAGTCCGCCAACGGTCATCTCCCGCTTGATGCACTTGCCGTGAAGTTTCGTCATGCTCCCCTCCCCTCTTCCCCGCTCTTGTAGAGCCGCGGCCCCAGCCACAGGGCCAGCGTCCAGCCAGCCCAGAGCCAGGTCACAAGGATCTTGAGTATCACTTCTTCCGCCTGTCCCAGATGTCCGCCGGCGCGTCCTCGATGACGACCCAGAGCAGGGCGAAAACACAGACGATTAGAGCCGTCTCCATTACTCGCCCTTGGCCTTGGCGATGACCCGCTTTACCTCGGATTCCATTTGTTCATAGTCCCGGAGGTCTAGCGTATCGGCACTTAAAAACCCAAGCATAGACTCGCACGCTTCAAGCAAGTCCGGGGCGGCGGCGATGAGGCGGGCGTTAGCCTCCGCCTGTTCGGTCCCCTCGGCCTCGATGGACCCGATGTGCTGTGCATTATCTCCGTCTTCGTTTCCGTAAATTTCCCATTCGCCTAGATTGATGTAGGACGGCGTGGCCGTCCACGGCCCCGGCGTGTGTTTTGTTTCGTTCATGTTATAACCTCCATGTTTTCTTAGTCTTGCCTCGTCTTAGCAACCCCTTGATAACCCCCTGTTAGTGGGCCGCGTGGCCCCCGACCGGGGGAGGTCATCCCGGCCAGGGGCGCGGCTGTCGTTCTATTACTCTTTCTCTGGCCCCCAAACTCCGACCTCGTAGTTATTGCCGTCTGCGTCCTTCAGGATCGTTCGGCTTCTCGGCCCATCATCGTGCGTCCTGA